>OHQE01000012.1_pt1 | contig 162403 bp, 130 predicted proteins | sample 1577931 | NCBI WGS metagenome assembly OHQE01 (sample SAMEA3879552, study PRJEB24766) | human gut metagenome | biome: human-associated habitat; feature: feces | place: USA | collected 1985/1987 | reverse complement strand
CGCTTTTTTGTTTTAATCATTTTTATGGCATGCATGCCGTATGTGCCGTCAGTTTGCCTTCATCCACAGTATCCCCGATTCAAACAGGTCTCGCAAAAAGCGCCCCGCCTGATCCACAAAAGCATCTTTTGTTTTTTCGGGCTGCCGGCAAAGCCAGTAGCGTATCAAAAAGGACGCCGCGCCCGTTGTGGCAGCCGAAACCGCCTCTATGGGGTATTTGAGCGGATGCTTTTTGCTCATGTCGTTTAACAGCTCGGCTATGGTTTTTTCTATCGTCGTTGAAACCATTGTGACGACAAGCTCGTTGTTGTCTATGCTGTCTATAAACAGCCTGTGCTCCAAGCACTCATCTATCACCGCTTTGAACAAAACCAGCGTGAACTCAAGCGGGTCGTCCTCAATAGACGCCTGCGGGTGCTCGCTCTTCACGCGCTGAGCAATGCTTTGCTTTGTGACAAGCAAAACATCGTTTAAAAGGTCGTACTTGTCGTTGTAGTGCTTGTAAAAGGTCATGCGGTTGACAAGCGCCTCTTTGCATATCTCGTTGACGCTTATTTTGTCGAAATTGCACTTCTCCATCAGCTTGACAAGCGCTGCACGAAGATCCCTGCGCGTCTTTACTATGCGCACATCCTCCCTTGTCTGATTGTCCATACGTTTCCCTCCGCGTGTATAGTTATTTATACAAACACTGCTTTTTGTATAGTTATACTTCTTGCTTGTAAAATCATTATAGTATATAATTATACACGTGTCAAGATAAAATATATGTTGTAAAGGAGGTAAGACACAATGAGCATGGCGACGCCGATAGTTGTGAACAATCTGACCAAGGATTACGGGCACGGGCGCGGAGTGTTTGACGTCTCGTTTTCGGTTCAAAGCGGCGAGGTGTTTGGATTTTTAGGTCCTAACGGTGCGGGAAAATCGACGACGATACGCCACATCATGGGCTTTTCACGCCCCGACAGCGGTCAGACGCAGCTCTTCGGAATGGACACATTTTCTAACTACGACAAGTTTATGGACAAAGTCGGCTATCTGCCCGGCGAAATCGCTTTGCCGGCAGGGCTTACGGGATGGCAGTTTCTTGACATGATGAAAAACATGCGGCATGTGGACTGCGGCGAAAACATAAAGCGGCTTACAAAGCTGTTCGATCTTGACCCTTCCGGCGACACAAAGCGGATGAGCCTCGGCGTAAAGCGAAAGCTTGCGGTTGTTGCTGCGTTCATGCACGACCCGCAGGTTTTGATTTTAGACGAGCCGACAAGCGGTCTCGACATTGTGATGCAGGAGACGTTTGTGCAGTTTATAAAAGAGGAGAAAAAGCGCGGAAAGACGATACTTTTGTCGTCGCACATTTTTTCGGAGGTGGACGCGACATGCGACCGCATAGCCATTATAAAGGACGGGCGGATTGTATCAAACTTTGTTGCGGACGACCTTCGCCACAAATCAAACAAAAACTATGATCTTATTTTTTCGGACAAAGCGTCGTTTGCGGAGTTTTCGGGCGCGTACCGAGACGACAGGCATTTTAAGATAACCAAAAGCGACGAGAGCACACTCACGGTGAGCGTCAACGTTGACGACAGCCAGATCAATTCTTTGATACGCGATCTGCGCGGCAGCAACATCAGCCAAATACATCACCGGAAGGAGACGCTTGAGGACTACTTCATGCAGTATTACATAGAGGATAAGAAATTCGGAGGTGTCGTATGAAAGACGCGATACGTATAGAGTCTCTTACAAAGGACTACGGCGGCGGGCGCGGCATATTTGACGTAAACCTCACGGTTGAAGCGGGCGAGATGTTCGGGTTCATGGGCACAAACGGCGCTGGAAAGACAACTACCATCCGCCACATGATGGGCTTTTTAAAGCCTGATCGGGGCAGCGTCACGATAAAAGGCATGGACGCGAGGCAGCAGGCAAGCGAGCTGAAGAAGTACATAGGCTACGTGCCGGGAGAAATTGCGTTTCCGGATCTGCCGACCGGAATTGATTTTTTAAAGTCCCAGGCGGAGCTGCTCGGGCTAAAGGACATGACATATGCCAACGAGCTGATACAAAAGCTGCAGTTAGACCCTTCGGCAAATCTGCGGCGGATGAGCAAGGGCATGAAGCAGAAAACCGCGCTTGTGGCGGCGCTCATGGCTGACCCGCAGATAATCATTTTAGACGAGCCGACCACGGGACTTGACCCGCTGATGCGTGCGGCGTTCATGGACATTGTGGCAGACGAGCACAAAAGGGGCAAAACGGTGTTTATGAGCAGCCACATGTTTGAGGAGATGGAGTCGTCGTGCGGCAGAGTAGCTCAGATAGACAGGGGCAGGATCGTGGACGTCGTGCAGATGTCACAGATAAAATGCCGTCCGGACGCAGAGTACAAAGTGGAGTTTAACAAGCGTTCCGACTACCGAGACTTCCTGACTAAAAACTTCATCATCGTGCGAAATCAGCCGCAGTATTCGCAGGTCACCGTTTCAATCCCCCGCGGTGATGCAAAAGAGCTTTTGAACGTGCTTGCGGATTACGATGTAAAGTTTCTGTCGGAGGTGCCGTACACGCTTGAGAGGTACTTCAAAGAAAGACTTGCAAGCTCTCACACAAAGGAGAATGAGATATGATAAGCAAACCCCTTTTCAAACAATCATGCAAGGCCACCGCCGTAATGTGGACGGCAATCACGGCTGCCACCTGCTTTATGCTTGCGGTGGTGATTGTGGTTATAGGCACGTCGAGCGCAGACAGCATACGCGCCTCGATGGTCACTGTTTTTCAGGACGATGCGGTTTATACCGAAGTTGACAAAAACGCCGTTACGTACTACGACATGACAGCGACGGCGCTTGAAACGTACGAAGAGCAAAAGAGCAGCTTTGATGCGCTGATTTCAGCCGTGACGGAGCAGGGATACGCAGTTATATGCTCAGCGTATGACACGGCAATTGCGGGCGGCATGGATGACAGCGGCGCGCGCGACGCGGTTACGGCGCAGCTCTCAAGCATGAATCTGACCCGCGAATACACCGACGCCCTGATAAACTACTATCTTGTAAGCGGAAACGATCTTTCGGAGCAGGCGAAGTCGTCATACATAATGAACAGCGTTGCCGACGCCGTATACGAGCAGCTGCTTGAGGAATACGACGAGGACACGGCAAACTCGGCAAGAGACATGATGGAAACTGCAATATCGCAATACCTTTCTCAGGACACGGTGAGCGCAGGCGATTTTGCGGCGGACTTCATAGCGCAGATGCTCGGCGAGCAGATGCCCGATGCTCTAAGCGAGCAGGGCTTTATTTACACCGCCGATGAGATTCAAAGCGAGGCAAAGGACGCAATATCCGATTACCGAGGACGTCTGTTAATGGATCCCGACCTTGACAAGCAGGAGCTGATCGAAGAGCTGTCCGAAAGCCTTTTGGACAAATTCCCGCAGGACATACGTGATGCGCTGGTGGAGCTTCAGGACCTTGACGTATTCGGGCTGATAGTCGGAACGGTGTTCTTCAAGTCGGCGGGACTGATACTTCCGATAGTGTACATCATCATGACGGCAAACAGCCTGATCGCAGGACAGGTTGACAGCGGATCCATGGCTTACGTGCTGTCTACTCCGACAAAGCGCAACAAGGTCATATTCACCCAGGCGCTGTTTTTGATGTCATCACTTCTTGCGATGTTCATATGCACGACCGTCACCGGAGTGGTATGCCTTGCGTTCATGAACGGGCACGAATCGGTGACGATTTCCTACTCCGAAATGATACTTCTCAACCTCGGAGCGTTTGCCACCATGTTTGCAATCTCGGGCATATGCTTTCTTGCGTCGGCGGCATTCAACCGCAGCAAGCAGTCCATGTCCCTCGGCGGAGGACTTTCTATGTTCTTCCTCGTCAGTGCGATTCTCGGACTGTTCGGCTCAAAGGTCATGCCGAGCGCAATACGCATAGACGCGATGAACGTGTTCAACTATGTCAGCATCATAAGTTTCTTCGACAGCAACTCCATACTCACCGGAACCACCGATTTTATATGGAAGCTTGTCGTTCTTGCGGCGGTTGGAATAGTGCTGTATATTGCCTCCGTCTTTTGCTTTAAGAACAAAGACCTGCCGCTGTAATGCGCTGTTAATGCTTTTTGCGCATCGGTCAAAACCCAAAAGCGCAAAACAAAACCCGCCCTCGGTCATAAGACCCGGGCGGGGATTTTTGTTTTATACTGCTTTATACGTTTACTCGGCGTCAGAGGCGGTTGAAACATCTCTGAAGAGCTTTACAAGCTCGCTCACGTCGTCCTCGTTCTTATCAAACGGGATTATGGTGTAGGAGTAGCTGAAGTCTCTGCCGTCGTTTAACAGCCTGTACTCGTTAAGAGGTCCGGGGCCGCATGAAGCTCCGCCTGTTCCTCTTGAGCCGTAGTCGATGTTGAGGTAGGTGTTGGTTATATCGGGGAGCTGATATACTCTTCCCGCATCCTGAAGCTGTCTTGCGGTGTAGTGCAGCGCCGACGCCTCAAGCAAGCCGTCGCAGGTCACAAGTATGCCTGTGTCGCGCTCGTCTGATGTTAAGGAGATATATCTTACCTCTGTCTTGTTACCGGTGTCCTGAGGATTGCCGTAGGGGAAGAAGCTGTCGGTTACCGTCTGGCTGTAAACGCCCGCCGGTGAGCCTCTGAGCCTGTCGCGGTATGTGTCATACGGGCCGTTGCCGTAGAAGGTCATATTCTCGTAGTCAACGGGGAGTGTTATGACGCTGCCGAACCTGTAAAGCTCGGTGATGTCGTCAGTCAGCTCTAAGGAGCTTGAAACCTTTATTTCTCCGCTGCCGTACACCACATAGCTCATGTAGTTGTAGCATCCGCTTGCCGAAAGCCTGAGGGTCTCGTTTACCGTCACCGACTTTCCGCCGTCGGTTATCTCATAGCTGAACTCATCGACGCCGCGTATGGTTGCGTCGTCAAGAGGCAGGTAATCGAGGTCGTTTGAGGTCTTGCCGCGGGTGTATGTCGGAGTGGGGCCTCTTTCGATGATCTCGTCGCCGTCATAGATGTAGCTGTCGATGTAACCGTTAGTCTTGTTGAACACTATCTCGAAGTTGTCGCCGGTTACGGTAAGCTCGGTATCGGTCTCGCTTGCGCTAATGTCAGGCATCTGCGATACATCAAAGGAAACAGTCTCGCTGTCGCACTCGACGTCAAACTGCTCAAGCGCTATTTCGTATCCCGCGTCCGCCCAAAGCGTATCCTCGCTCAGGCATGCGTAAACGGTGAGCAAAAACTCGCTCTCCGGCTCTATCTGCTCCGGCATGTTGAAGGGTATCTCTACAGTGACTTCCTCCATGGGTGCGCAGCTGACTTCAAACGTTCCGCTGTCCACAACCTCGCCGTTGCACAAAAGCTCGTATCTGTAATCGTAGTTGTCAAGGTCTGTGAATCTGAATTCGTTGTACACGTTCACCGACTTGTTGTCTGCGCTCAGCGCCTCATCGGCGGTAAACCACACCGACTGGTAAACGTACTTGACCTCGTAAGCCTCCGGCTGAACCGTTCTGTTGGAGCTTATAATTCCGTTCTGGCAGAAGTCGCCGCTGTTCGGGTTGTCGCCCCAGCATCCGCCGAACGCATAGTACATGCCGTTGCCGTAGTAGTCGAAGGTGTTTTCGGGTATTTCGGTGAGTATGGACTGGTCAACATAGTCCCAGATGAACGCACCCAAAATGTTGTCGTAGCTTCTTATTGCCTCCCAGTACTCATACAGGTTGCCCGTCGAGTTGCCCATTGAGTGAGCATACTCGCAAAGCAGGTAAGGCATGTGGTTTTCCCATGTTCCCCTTGCGGCTACGTCCTCAACCGTGGAGTACATGGTGCTGGCGATGTCAACGCCTCCGCCGCTGCCCTGAGACTCAAAGTGAATCGGTCTTGTCGGGTCGCGCTGCTTGAGGTCTGCTATGCAGTCGAGGAAGGTCTGCGTGCCGGCGATGGTTTCGTTTCCTATAGACCACATGATTATGCAGGTTCTGTTCTTATACGCCGTGGTATGAGCCATAATCCTGTCCTTTATCACGTTTGAGAAGGAGTTTTCGGTGGTTGACGCATCGACGGCGTAGTGGGTTTCTATATTGCACTCGCCCATTACAAGCAGTCCGTACTTGTCGCACATGTTGTAGAACATCTCATCATCGGGGTAGTGAGCGGTTCTTACTGCGTTTATGTTTAGGTTCTTCATCTGGATGACGTCCGCTTCCTCAAGCTCGGCGGGCACGTATCTTCCCGTCTCGGGGTTGTTTTCATGCCTGTTTACGCCCTTGAGTATGAGCGGTTCGCCGTTTAAAAGAACCGTCTGATAGTACTCGTTTTCGGTTGTGCCGACTGTCGGGTCAAAGGTTATTTCCCTGAATCCGAGCTGCTGAGACATACTTCCGTAATATCCGCCGTCCTCGTCGTAAAGCGATATCACAAGCGTGTACAAATAGGGGTCTTCATCCGACCACAAGTGCGGCTCGTCAACCTTTCTTTCAAGCGAAACTGTTGTCTTTTCGCCGCTTGCAACGTCCGAGACAGCCTTTCTTAAGGGCTTGTCATAGAACAACTGGTTCTTATCGGCGTCATAGAGCTTTACATCGACGTAAAGCCGGCGTTTTCCGATGTCGTTTATGGTGGTGTTTTCTATCTCGACATCAAGCCTCAGCTCTGCGTCTACAAAGTCGTCGTCAAGGTCTGTGACAACAGTATAGTCAGACATCCTCACCGGAGTGGTGGAGTAAAGATAAACGTCTCTGAATATTCCGGCAAGTCTTAAAAAGTCCTGATTCTCGTAATAGCTGCCGTCGCACCAGCGGTAAACCTTTACCGCAAGGAGGTTGTCCTTGCCGTCTGCGTTAAGGTAAGGCGTTATGTCGAAGTCGGCTGCGTCAAACGTATCCTCGCTGTAGCCGACCTGATATCCGTTTACATACACGTAGTATGCGGACTCAACGCCGCCGAAGGATATGAACACCCTTCTTCCCTCTGTTATCCACGATTCATCGACGTCAAAGGTGTAGCGGTAAAATCCCACAGGGTTTGTGACTGTGGGCACGTCGGGTGCAAACAGCTTTTCGTTTCCGTAAGCTCCGCCGTCCCACGGATAGGTGTAGTTTGTGTATATCGGGAAGTCAAATCCCTGAGTCTGCCACGATGCGGGAAGTGTTACGTCCTTAAATCCGCCGTAGTATGCGTCGCTCGAGGAGTAAATCCTGTCCTCGCCTTCATACGGGGGTGCGGCGGACATGTCGTATGACGGCTTATAAAATTCGTTCAGAACGCCCGCAGCCTCCGCGTCGTCCTCGTTTTTATAAACCGCAAGCTGCCACACGTTGTCCTCACCGGTCAAAAGCTTATAATAAGCGGAATCGGTGCGGTCGTAGCTTATTGCGCCCTCAAGCGCTTTCTCAACGCTGTCAAATATGACGGTGTTTACCGAGTGATAATCAAGCGTGTTGATCCTGACTATATCGCTTTGGCTGACATAGTTGCCGGACGCGTCCTTAGCAAACGACTTTCCGGTCCATTCGTTGCCGGAAAATATCGTCTGCTCAACGTCCGTAGAGATGAGATCGCCGCTTGTAAAAGCCGCGTTATAGCTCCACGGGTCCTCTTTGGAACCTGTTCCGCAGGAGGAAAGAACCGCCGCAGACAAGACCACCGTCGCCGCAAGCGCAAGTCCGGTTTTGATACTTTTGATCTTCATATCAAGCCCTGTTCCCAAAAATAAGGGATCCTTTCTTAAAAATTTTACGAACCGCAGACGCAAAACATCACCTTGCGTCCACAGTCCGCCCCAATGTAAATGCTTCCATACACCATACCCGCAGGTATAATATATTCATATGTAAATTATCACATATTTTACCCCATGTCAATAAATTCGGCGTGATCTTAGCCATTTACATGCTAAAAATCACGCCGCAAATTTTGTGCATATTACATATATGCGTCTGCGCTATCCGTGAAAAGCCTTTGCGGTTTCAAGGGCAAGGCGCATCATTTGAGTAAACGAAGTTTGTCTTTCCGCCGAGGTTGTAGCCTCTCCGGTCAGAAGTGAGTCGGACACCGTGCATATTGCAAGGGCGTTTTTATGCGCCGCCGCTGCAACCATATACAGCGCGGCCGCCTCCATTTCGACAGCCATCACGCCCATTGACGCCCAGCGGTCGTTTGCCTTCATGCCCTGCGGCAGTCCCGTCTCATCGGTGTAAAACGTGTCGGAGGAGAGTATATTTCCCACATGATAGCGGCAGCCGAGCTTTTGAGCCATGTCCGTGCAGGTCTTTAAAAGCGCGTAGCTGCACGTAGGAGCAAGCGTTCCGGGGAGTCTGTACTGTCTTGCAAAATCGGAGTTTGTCGATGCGGACATCGCTATAACTATGTCACGCAGCTGTATGTCCTTTTGCAAAGATCCGGCAGAGCCTATGCGGATTATGTTCTCCACGCCGAATATGTTGTAAAGCTCATAGGAGTATATGCCCATCGACGGCATGCCCATGCCGCTCGCCATCACCGAAACCCTCGCGCCTTCATACGTTCCGGTGTAGCCCTGTACTCCCCTGACGTTGTTCACAAGAACAGCGCCCTGCAAAAAGTTCTCGGCGATGAATTTTGCCCTCAGCGGATCGCCGGGCATTAAAACCGTCTTTGCAAAGTCCTCCGGTCTTGCGCCTATGTGAGGTGTAGGATATAATGCCATTTTAATGCTCCTTTCATTGTTTCATATTCTTATATCATGTTTAAATATATACAAGCATGCAAAAGGGTTGTTTACAGATTACTCTGCCGCCCGAAGCTCATTTACAAGTTTTACCACTCTGCTTGTGCCGAGCCTGTCTGCGCCAAGCTCCAAAAATCTCTCTGCGTCCTCAAGGCTTGATATGCCGCCCGCGGCCTTTATCTTCACCCACGGCTTAACATGCTCCTTAAAGAGCTCCACGTCCTCAAACGTAGCTCCGCCGGTTGAGAATCCGGTTGACGTCTTAATATAGTCTGCCCCCGACCGGCAGACTATATCGCACGCCGCGATTTTTTCCTCTCGGCTCAAAAGGCAGGTTTCGACTATCACCTTCAGGATTTTGCTCTCGCACGCCGCCCTGACGGCTTTTATCTCGTCTAAAACCGCGTCATGCATGCCGCCCTTGAGCCAACCGATATTTATCACCATGTCGATTTCGTCCGCGCCGTCCTCGCACGCCTGTCCTGCCTCAAAGCATTTTGCGGCGGTGGTGCTGTAGCCGTTCGGAAAGCCTGTCACGGTGCAGATCTTCACCCTTTTGTCCGCATATTCGCACGCCCGTCTGACGTAGCATGCGGGTATGCATACCGATGCGGTTTTATACTCTATGCCCTCGTCGCAAATCTTTTTTATGTCATCCCATGTTGCGGTCTGAGACAAAAGAGTGTGATCGACGTGGGCAAGTATGTCGGATACGTTTTTGCTGTTCATGCTCTTATTCCCTCTTTTCAAGCAGATATCTATCAATTAAAATATACCTTTTCCGCAGCGGAAAATCAATAGCCGCAGCGCCACGAAGGCATGTGTGCGGCGGTGTTTGACAAACGGGTTTACATAGGTATAATATTAAATCATAGAACATTTACGGAGGGATATATATGAAGAGACTGACAAAAGCTGCTTTAAGCATGGGTCTTTGCGCGCTCATCCTCGCTGGATGCGCATCAAAGGAAGAGCCGGAGCCAAAAGAGCCGATACTCATAACTCCTGACGAGTACATGGCTCAGATGCAGGAGCAGGTTGTAAACAGGACGCCGAGCCTTGCCACCGAGAACATGTTCGGCACGGATTACGGCACCATTGAAAAGGTCAGCTACTACTCCACCACCCTTGAAAAGGACAGAAACGTAAACGTGCTGCTGCCGGCGGGGTATGACGAGGACGAGCGGTATCCCGTGCTTTATATTTTGCACGGCTACTGGGGCACGGAGGACTCAATGGTCTACGGAAACGACAAGACGGTTGAAAACGTCGGAAACGCGATTGCAAACGGCGAGGCAAAGCCGATGATAGTGGTGTTCCCGTACATATTCGCCTCAAAGGACATGGATGTGGTTGATGCGATGAACGACGTCAGCAACGCCGCCTACGACAACTTCATAAACGACCTTGTCACAGACTTAATGCCGTTTATAGAGGACAACTACTCCATAGCCACCGGTCCTGAAAACACTGCGATAACAGGCTTCTCGATGGGCGGAAGAGAGTCGCTGTACATCGGTTTCACAAGACCCGACCTGTTCGGATACGTCGGAGCTGTCTGCCCTGCCCCCGGAACATGCCCCGGGCTGATTGCGGAGGATGACTTCACGTTCGAGGGAAAGGACAATGCGCCGTGGCTGCTCATGATAACCGCAGGCTCTAACGACGGCGTTGTCGGAACCGTGCCCTACGGCTACAACGACATATTAAACAACAACAACGTAACGCACATCTGGCAGGTGATAGACAACGGCGGCCACGACCAATCGACAGTGACGCCGCACATGTACAACTTCATCAGGATGATATTCAAAGCTGAGTAACCGGGCAGCAAAATACCGGACGGCAAAAACCGTCCGGTCTTTTTTATGCGCATTTGCGCTTTATGCGTTTACTTTTTGTCGCCTTTGTCCTTAAAAATGCCGGTCAGAAGGTACATAGCGCCCATTATGACGGCTATGACTATAAATATGCCGAGCATTCCTATTCCCATTATGCCGAGCGAATCTATAAACGCTTCGAGGTCAATGTTGAAATCTTCAAACATAAATCATACCGCCTTTCATTACTGAACCAAAGTCAGGATGAGTCCGCCGGCTATGACTGATGCTATCTGTCCCGATACGTTTACGCCGACTGCATGCATGAGCAGGAAGTTCTGCGGATCCTCCTTTAAGCCCATGCGGTTTATGACTCTTGCGGACATCGGGAACGCCGATATTCCGGCAGCGCCTATCATGGGGTTGATCTTCTTGTCGCGGGGCAGGAAGAGGTTTATAAGCTTTGCAAGCAGCACTCCGCCGACGGTGTCGAATATGAATGCAACCAGTCCCAAGCACATGATGAGTATGGTGTCCCAGGCTAAGAACTGATCAGCCTGCATCTTAGTGGCCACGGTGAATCCTAAAAGTATGGTTATGAGGTTTGCAAGGACGTTCTGAGCGGTTTCGGACAGGGACTCCAAAACTCCGCACTCGCGGATGAGGTTTCCGAACATCAAAAATCCGACCAGCGCCACCGACTTAGGCGAAACTATACCCGCTATTATGGTTATGAATATCGGGAAGAGTATTCTTGCGGTCTTGCTTACACTTCTCTGGCGGTAGGGCATCCTTATCATGCGCTCTTTTTTGGTGGTGATAAGGCGTATTACCGGCGGCTGAATTATTGGCACAAGCGCCATATACGAGTACGCGGCGACAACTATTGCACCTATATATTTTGACTGCAAAACGTTTGCCACGAATATCGACGTAGGCCCGTCCGCCGCACCTATTATCGATATGGACGCCGCGTCGTTAAGCTCAAAGCCGAACAGACTTGCCATGCTTAAGGTGAAGAATATTCCGAACTGCGCAGCCGCTCCGAAAAGTATCAGCTTGGGGTTTGACAAAAGGGGCGAGAAGTCTATCATCGCGCCTATTCCTATGAACAAAAGCAGCGGGAAAAGCTCGTTTGCTATTCCTGCGTTGAACAAGACGTCTATGGGTCCCTCTTCGCCGCCCTGCGTCACCGCTCCCGAGTTGGGGAGGTTGACCAAAATCGCTCCGAAGCCCATAGGAATAAGAAGTGACGGCTCCATCTTTTTGCATATGCCGAGGTAGATGAGCAGTCCTCCTATCACCCACATTACGATCTGCTGCCACTGAGTTTCAAGCACGTTGGCGAACAGATCAAGTATCTGTTGCATATCTTTTTCATTCCTTTCGATCTTTCAGGGACAAAAAAATGACCTTTATCATGACATGCAAAGCTTGGCACATCACAATAAAAGTCTTGCCGTCGGATTTATCCCTTAAATCAGATGCGGATGAAAATCTGACGGCTTCCCGCCGGAATTTCCGCTATCGAGATGTCGCATCTGATCACAGACCGCGCCGCGTTTTCACACAATGCGCAAGGCTGCCGGCTACTCCCCTTTGTTGCACTAATAATCATATGGTATTTGCGCCTGTATGTCAAGTGATTTTTTAAACAAAAGTGAGCGCCGGCTGCCGAATTTTCTCCGATAAGGGCTTTTTCAGTCCGCGATGCCGCCGTCCGGCGAATCGGGGACGGATATCATTATGCCCATGCTGCCCGAAGAGCCTGCAATACTCAAAACCACACCGTCGTCGTTTTGATACATTGCACCCACCGAGACGTCGTTTGAGGAATACTCCATCTTATAAAATCCGGCGTCGGGAAGGCTGTCAAGATACCCTTCAAGCTCTCCGTCCTCCACATCGGTGAGCAACACCACAAACCTCTTGTACTCGCTCATGTCCATTACGGACTCCGTCCGCCCGAAATCAGGCTTCGGGATGAGTGCGGTGAACTCGTTTTCCGGCCACTCGCTTGTGTACTCGGTGGTGACCTTGGACAAGTCGGGCGTAAGATAGGTGTACTGCGCGCCCTGCACGACTTGCAGGCTATCGCATCCCGCCGACAAAAGCATGCATGCGGCAGCCGCCACGACAAGCAGCGCCATATGCGCAGACAGCCTGTTTTTTATGCTCTTCATCTTCTCATCGTCTCCTTTTTGCGCCTTATGTGCGCGCAAATCACAGCCATGGCGGCAGCAGCTGCAATCGCCGCTGTTATCAGTATCAGTGCTGTCGGGTCAAACAGCGAGCCTTTTTTAAACTGCTGAATATATTTTGCATCCATCGCCGCACCTTCTTATACCTCGCTTTACTTAGCATCACTATTTAGCATTGCTAAGTATATTGATATGGTACCACACCGCATTCCTTATGTCAATACAGGTATATCGAAAGCGTTTCATGCTATGCGCGAAAAAAGCCGAGAGGATATAATCCCCTCGGCCAAAGCGCTGTATATATTATTTAAACCTTCTTTACAAACAGGCAGCGTATTGCATTCAGAACAGCCAGCACCATAACGCCGACATCCGCAAACACCGCAAGGTACATGTTTGCAATACCGACCGCGCTGAGAACAAGGCATATAAGCTTTATGCCTATGGCGAAAACTATGTTTTCGTATACTATTCTCAGGCACTTGCGGGATATGCGTATGGCTTTTGAAATCTTGAGCGGGTCGTCATCCATAAGAACCACGTCGGCAGCCTCTATAGCCGCATCGGAACCCATGGCGCCCATTGCAATTCCTATATCGGCTCTTGAAAGCACCGGAGCGTCGTTTATGCCGTCGCCGACAAACGCAAGCGTTCCGCTTCTGCCCTTTCTGCCGAGCAGCTCCTCAACCTTTTCAACCTTGTCGGCAGGCAGCAGCTGACTGTACACCTCGTCAATTCCGAGGCGGGACGCAACCTCATTTGCAACCTTTGCAGAGTCGCCGGTGAGCATTACGGTTTTGTTCACGCCCGACTCCTTGAGCGCAGCAATGGCCTTTTCGGAAGTCGGCTTTACTATATCCGATATCACTATGTGTCCGAGGTACTTTGAATCCACCGCCATGTGTATGATAGTTCCCGCGCGGTGGCAGTCGATATACTCCACGCCGAGCCTCTTCATGAGCTTGTCGTTTCCCGCCGCAACGCTCTTTCCGTCAACTACGGCCGTCACGCCTTCTCCGCTTATTTCATGGATGTCGCTCACGCGTGACATGTCTGCAACTTTTCCGGTGCGCTTGGTATACGCGCGCTGAAGGCTGCGGCTTATCGGGTGGCTTGAGGATATTTCCGCAAGAGCGGCATACTCTATCAGCTCATCCTCCAAAATCGGGCAGTGGTGCACGGCATCGACCTCAAACTTGCCCTGTGTCAAGGTTCCCGTCTTATCAAACACGACTGTCTTTGCCTTTGAAAGCGCTTCAAGGTAGTTTGAACCTTTTACAAGCACGCCTTCACGGCTTGCTCCGCCTATTCCCGCAAAGAAGCTGAGCGGTATGCTTATTACAAGCGCGCAGGGGCAGCTTATTACCAAGAAGGTGAGCGCGCGGTATATCCACGTTCCCCATGCCGCCGTGCCCTGAGCTATCAGCCCCACAAGCGGCGGTATCACGGCAAGCGCAACCGCGCTGATGCATACCGCAGGGGTGTAAATCCTTGCAAAGCGAGATATGAAGTTTTCGGGGCGGGACTTGCGGGAACTTGCGTTTTCGACAAGGTCGAGTATCTTTGATGCGGTGGACTCGGAAAACTCCTTTTCGGTCTTTATCCTGAGTACTCCGTTCATGTTTATGCAGCCGCTTATTGCGCTGTCGCCGGCTTTTACCGTCCTCGGCACGCTTTCTCCCGTGAGCGCACAGGTGTCAAGGCTCGACTCGCCCTCCGTGACGACGCCGTCAAGCGGTATCTTCTCGCCCGGCTGAACGACTATGATGCTTCCCACGTGGACTTCCGAGGGGTCAACCCTCTCCAAAACTCCCCCGCGCTCTATGTTTGCATAGTCGGGGCGTATATCCATAAGCTCGGTTATGTTCTTGCGGCTTGCACCGACGGCGTAGTCCTGAAACCACTCGCCCACCTGATAAAAGAGCATAACCGCAATCGCTTCAACGTAATCGCCGTTCTCATAAACCGCCAAAGCCATTGCTCCCACCGTGGCAACCGCCATGAGGAAGTTTTCATCAAACACACTTCCGTTTATTACTCCCTTAACGGCTTTTTTAAGTATGTCCGCTCCGATTATGAGGTAATCGACAAAGTATGCACCGAACCTCACCCATCTGCCCGCGGCGCCGAACGTGTTGTCAAACGTCTGTGCCGGCAGAAATTGCAGCACAAGCATTATCACTGCGCAGATAAATATCCTCACCAGCATTTTCTTCTGCTTTTTTCTCAGCGTGATGTCTGACCTCAGCTTTCCCAAGGCATACATCACCGCCGCCGCAACCGCAACAACTGCAAGCAGACAATCAACTATAATTTCCTGCACATTTATCCCTCCGTATCACGTCTTATCAGGCACGTCTTGTCAGCAGTATATCTCGCAGTCCGGCTCTACTTTCTTGCACGCCTTCGCGACGCTCTTCATGACCTCGGCAGGCTCCTGACCCTGTTCAAACTCCACAATCATCTTTTGTGTCATGAAGTTTACCGTCGCACTCTCGACACCCGCAATCTTGCGTGCGGCACATTCCATCAGATTGGCGCAGTTTGCGCAGTCAACTTCGATTTTGTATATTTTCTTCATGGCGGTCTCCCTCTCATAAATAATTTATTTTAAATTAAATGATTAAGCACTTGTTTAATCATCTTGATTGCAGTATAATACTCCTAAGGGCCACCGTCAATAGGTTTAGCCGAAATGCTTCCGAAAGGGAGAAAACAGTTTCCGAAAGGGAGAAAGGAGCGCGCCATGAATCAAACGGAGCAAGCGCTGCCGCACAATCACAACGAGGATGCGGACATACTCACAATAGCAAACGGCCTTAACCGCATAGACAAGTTTGAAGCGGCGGCGTATATATTCAAGCAGCTCGGGGACGCATCAAGAGTGCGGCTGTTCTGGCTTTTGTGCCACTGCGAGGAGTGCGTCATAAACCTCTCGGCAATGCTTGAGATGTCAAGTCCGGCGGTTTCGCATCACCTGAGGCTGCTTAAAAACAGCGGGCTTGTTGTCAGCCGACGCGACGGCAAAGAGGTGTACTACCGTGCTGCGGACACGGAGCAAAGTCAGCTTCTTCACAAGACGATTGAAAAGGTAATAGAGATTTCCTGCCAGGATTGAAGAAGGGGTAACGATGAGCGAATATAAAAACAATCACATCCATAAGGACGGAAAAGGCGCGCCCGACGCGGCAAAGCCGCCCGCCGTGCTGAGCCTGTTTAAATGTGCGGCGCTGCATATTTCGGACGACAAGGGCGGCAACGAATATTCACTGCCTTTTTGCAGCGGCGACACCATTCTCGCGGTGCACTATATACGCAGCGGCAGAACGGGGACAAAATGCGCATGCTGTCCCGCCGAGAAGAGCAGCTATCCCGAGCCGAACATATTTACGGTGCAGATTCTCACCGGCGGCTCGTCAGACGCTGCCGCCCACCGTGCCGCGGCGAGCGTGTATATAAGCCTTGACGAGCTTGAAAAAAATCCGCCCGAGCTGCTTGACGGCACGGGGATAACCGGCAAGACGCTGCACGACAGCTTCAGCGGCGGGGACATAATCTCGTCGATAGGCGCGGAAAGAAGGTTTGAGGCGGTGTTTGAAAAGTTCTTCACCGACCCTTCAAGCCCGCTTCACACCGCTTATTGCAGGATTGCGGCTATGGAGCTTATACTGCTGCTGTACGAGACCGCATCCGAGTGCAAAAAGTGCAAGGAGTACAAAAACGAGCAGGTTCAGACCATACGCGCCATACACGACCGCATGTTAAACGACCTCAGCAGCCGCCTCACGATAGACGACCTGTCAAGGCAGTACCTTATGAATCCGACGACGATGAAAGCGCTCTTCAAGTCGGTTTACGGCGACTCGATAGCGTCCCACATGAAAGAGCACCGCATGAAATTCGCGGCAAAGCTGCTTTTGGACACCGACAACAGCATAATGGAAGTCGCATCGCTGGTGGGATACGACAGCCAAAGCAAGTTTGCCACGGCGTTCAAGGCGTTCTTCGGGATTTTGCCGAACGAGTATCGCAGAAAATTCCGGAGCGGCGGGTCATCATCCGCGAAAAAGTAAAATGACGCGCAAAAAATTTGTGTAAAAATTATATAAACCTCTTGAATCATGGCAAAAAACATGCTATTCTTAATAAGGAATGAATTTCTTATGCTGCCTGTATGAGTTTCCCGAAAAAAGCTGAGGTTTTATGCGCTGCCGTCATCTTTTCTGCGCGGAAGTTCGGCGATGCATGCTGCAAACGCTGTATCCCGGGGCTTTGCGACTTTTTGATTGACATGGGTAAACTCTCGGCGCCATGGTATTCATTCGAGCTGCGCATGACGGGCTGTTTGCTGCCGCACAATTAAATACCACCGCAAAAAAGTTTGGCTGTACGAGTACAGCCTTTAACGCCGTGCGCTTTATTGTCGGTATTGACGGCGGCGAAAAAAGGTCAAAAGGGGCGTGCGATATGCGCCGTACCCCTTAATGAAACATTTAATTTTATAACAAGGAGTGAGAAACTATGAAGTTCAAAAAGCTTTTGTCCATGCTGTCGGTTGTTTTAGCCGTGGCAATTGTCGCATCTGTACTTCCCGTGCCGGTTGCCGCCGCAGAAACGGTGACCGTTTCAAACGGAATCGGAATTACAAGCGCAACGACCAATGATGAGCTCAACGCCTGGGCGGACGGTGCAGCGACCATAACCGACAATGGCAATAACACCCACACGGTTACGCTGTACAAAAACATTCTCTTTGAAAAGTCCGCCGTCACCCCGATATCATTCGGAACGTATAACGACGGGGCCGGTCAGCCCACGATAATTCTCGACCTCAACGGCTGCACCATCACCGGAAGCAAGATTGTCATCAGCAACTACGGAAACCTCGTCATCAACGACTCGGCCGGAGGCGGAAAGGTGCTCTATGACGGCGGCGCGTACTTGGTTGCGATTCAAAATGCAGGCTACTCCCTCACCGTCAACGGCGGCGAATTTGAGTGCCAAGGAGCAGGTTCCGTTATTTACAACGCTACAATCAGCGCCACTCCGAACGCAATCACCACCATCAACGGCGGTAAATTTATCGGCAACAACGGTGCGGCAGTGGCTACGTTCGGAACAATGACCATCAACGGCGGTGAATTCACCGGAGCATACGGAATCGTTTCAAAGCAGAACGGCGACGGAACCTCCGCAGGAAACATTACGGTAACATCACCGTCAACAGTCGTAAACGCGACAAGCTTTGCTTTTGTCGTGGCATGCGACGGCACCAAGACCATCGGTCAGATAACTGTCGGCGGCGGAACGTATAACGCTCCCAACGTTGCGGGTAAAACCGGCACCGGCGACATCGCAGGACATGTAGGCATCTCGAACGGAACGTTTTCGGCATCACCCGAAGGCTTCGTTACGCCAACATCCGCTCTTGCCAAGACAACCACACAGGCAGGCTCAAATTACATAGTCGGCACAAATGAAATTTCAAACGCCGCAGCAGGCCTGAGCGGGGGCGACCAGATAGAATTCCTTTCGGGAGACGCATCGCTCACGGGAGTTCCCGACGGCATAACGGTAGTCAACAGCGGAACCGGATCGGTATATGTAAACAACACCGAGATAACCGACACCCCTGTAGTCACCCACACTCACACGCTCGAGTACCACTCAAGAGTTGAGCCGTCGCACACCTTAGAAGGAAACATCGAGTACTGGTACTGCACCGGCTGTCAGAAGTACTTTGCAGACGCTGCGGGCACGAACGAGATAACCGCGGCGGATACGGTGCTTGCCAAGACCACAGAGCACATCGCAGACGGAACGGGATACCACTATGACATAAACGGTCACTGGTTTGTATGCGTATGCGGTGAAGTGATCAATTACCAGCCGCACGACCTCACATGGTATTCGGAGCTGCTTTCAACCAAGGAGCACAACGGTTACGGACACTATGAGTGCCACATCTGCGGATACGTTTCCGGAAGATACACAACCGTTTACACCGAGACGGGCGATGAGGATGTAAATGTTCCGGACGACGATTACACCGAAGAGGTGATCGAGATCGAAGAGCCTGTTGAGGGATTCGAGATTGAGACTGAATTAGACGGAGTCAGCGCATTTTAACAACTAAAGTCTTCTGCATTTTAACAGGCAAGTGAACGCATAAAAAACAAGTCCCACGCTGCACGGCGGTGTGGGGCTTGATTTTTGCTATATCGGGCATATGCGGCGTGAAGTAAAAACAAAAGCTCCCAAGTAAATCTGCTCGGGAGCTTTTTATGGTGAGCCACTGGAGATTCGAACTCCAGACCCTTTCATTAAAAGTGAAATGCTCTGCCAACTGAGCTAGTGGCTCATATTTTCATCTGCTTTATTGTATGCGCAATTACAGCTTTACTATTATATCAAAAGGGTTTTTGTTTGTCAACATCGCGGCGGAAATTTCAGCGAAAAAAGCTGCCCGCTCTGCGCTATCGCGCGGTTCTTTGCCTGAAATTAAATTCCGCCTTCGATTTTTGCAAAAAAGTAGTCGGAGCAAAGCTGCTTTGCTCCGACGTGGTGCCGGTGACCGGGGTCGAACCGGTACGGTATCTCTACCACAGGATTTTGAGTCCAGCACGTCTGCCAATTCCATCACACCGGCGTAGAGGTCATCTAACCAAATCAGTATACCAAAGCGTCTTCATTTTGTCAAGTGCTTTTTGACCTCTTATCTCACTCTGTTTTTAAACACCGTGCCGATAAACAGGCTGAGCAGTGACGCAAGCCCTATTATCACAGCGTAAATCCATGCCGTGGAGTTATAAAACGCAAATATGCAGGGGATGAACACAACCGCGGTTTCTATGCTCATCAGCCAGTCGCCGCCGTGCTTTTTGCCGAAGAAAAATCCCACTCCGAGCGCTGCGCATATGTCTATTCCGGGCGTCGCGTTATACAGCCACCCGGGCGCATTTGCAAACGCGCAGACCAGCGGTATGCCGTAAAAGAATATTATCTCCGCTATAAGATATCCCATTGTGTTTTCAAACCGCTCTTTCATGTCTTGCTCCTCACTCTTTGCCGCCCTTGCGCAGTGCGTTGACCGCATCGGCGTCCGGCGTAACATACAACGTCCTGTTATTTGTGAATATGACCATGCCCGGCTTTGCTCCGGAGGGCTTTTTTACATACCTCACCTGAGTGTAGTCCACCGGAACGCTTGAAGAATTTTTTGCAGAGGAATTAAACGCCGCTATCATTGCCGCCTGCTCTATTGTGCGCTGCGGGATGTCGCCGCCGTTTGCCTCCACTATCACGTGTGCGCCGGTTATATTTTGAACATGCAGCCATAAATCCGTCTTTTGCGCGGTTTTTAAGGTCAGCATGTCGTTTTGGCGGTTGTTTCTGCCCACAAGAATCCTAAACCCGTCGTCTGACACGTACTCTATCGGCGGCAGGGACTTTGGCAGCTTTCCGCCCTTTGAGCCTTTTGCGCGCGGCTGCTTTACATACCCGCCCGCGGCAAGCTCCATTCTTATGTCGCTAAGCTCGCTTTCCGTGGATGCGCGGCTCAAGGCGTCAAACACGGAATCTATATACTTTACCTCGTCCTCACCCTCGGCTATGAGCGAAGTCAGCTTCTTTTCGGCGTTATCGGCTTTGCGGTACTCCTGATAGTACCTTTGCGCATTCTGCACGGGTGTGAGACGCTTGTCAAGCTCCACCTTAACCACGCTTCCCGGCTCATAGCAGTTATCAAGCTCCGCCTCTGACATGCCCTTTTCAAGCCGGTACAGGTTGGCCATAATCAAGTCGCCCTTAAGTCTTAACTCTTCTCTGCCCTTACACTCCTCAAGCTCTATTTTCTGCGCCGAAACTCTCCTTTTTGTCCTCTCCGACAGGCTGACAAGCAGCTTAAACAGGTCGGCGGCTCTTTGGTGAGTCTGCGCTATCACGTCTCTTTCGGAGAAGAAATAGTCAAGCAGTGCGCTCGGCGACGAAAACTCCTTTGTGCTCATCATAGTGCCGTACTGCTCTATGTTCACAAAGCAAAAATCCTTCATTAAGCCGTTTTTGTCCTTGAGCAGAACATACTTGTTGGTGTGCTCGCGTATCTGTCGGGCGGAGTTTTGAAGGAAAAACACAAGTCGGTCAAGCTCGTCCGCGCTGAACTCCGATGCCGGCTTTTCCGCTCCCCTGCACGCATAGTACACGGCTTCCCTTGCAAAAATCGGGGATATGCCCTCTATCAGCTTTACAAGCGCTTTTGACGGGTCTTTTTGACTTAGCGACAGAAATCCGCTTAACAGCTCGTCCCTGTCAAGCTCAAAGAGGCTGAGTCTTTTCTCCCTCGGCGGGAGGCTGTAGCTTATTCCGGGGAGCACGAGCCTTACGCTCGACATCCCCTCGCCCACGCGCTTTATCGAATCTATCACTCGCATGTCGCCGTTTACAAGTATGACGTTAGAGTACTTGCCCATTATCTCTACAGCAAGCGTTAAGACTATTCTGTCGCCGAACTCGTCCGCCGTCTCAAAGTCAAAGTTGAGTATTCTCTCAAAGCCGTCCTGCCTTATTGCGACGAGCTTTGCCGAGGAAAGATGCTTTCTTAAAAGCATGCAAAACATCGGCGGCGTCTTTGGGTTTTCAAGCTCCGACTCAGAAAGATGCACCCTTGCCGTTCCCGCGCAGGAGGATATGAAAAGCTTTTTCACGCCGCTTGAGAGCGTTCTAAGCGATATTATAAGATTATCCTTTGAGGGCTGATGGATTTTATCCACCCTCGAACCTGTCAGGCAGCCCTCAAGCTCCTCCTTCACAAGGCTCAAATACACTCCGTCAAGCGCCATTTGCTTATTTCCTTTCTCACTTTACTGTTTTAATCGTTGTTCCCTCGCCGCTTGTGACAAAGCTCACGTCCGAAAACTCCTTCTCAAGCTTTTGCTTTAGATATTCCGCGGCGATTATCTCGGTTTCATAGTGTCCCGCGTCTATCAGCGTGACGCCTATTCTCTCCGCCTCCAAAAACTCGTGATGCTTGACCTCTGCGGTTATATACGCATCAAGCCCCAGTCTTTTCGCATCGAATATGCCGTCTCCGCCTGCGCCGGATATCACGCCCACTCTTTTTATGTTCCTTTTGCCGGCGACATATTTTATCGCAACGCATCTAAACCGCTCGGCGCAAAGCTTTGCAAGCTCCTCGGGGGTCATCTCGCTGCACTCGCCGATTGCTCCGTATCCCACTGCCCTGTCCGACAGGCTGTCGCGGCGGTTTATCTGAACAAGCTCGTGGCAGTTTTTAAAGCCCAGGCGATAAAGCATCATATCGCTTATGCCGTACTGTGCGCTGTCGAGGTTGGTATGCGCGCATATGCAGCTCATGCCGTACCGCACAAGCCTTCCCGCAGGGTCGTCAAAGCAAACGGTTTTCAGCGGGTGAAATATCACCGGATGATGCGTTATCAAAAGTTCGCAGCCCTCGCGGTGCGCCTCGTCTATTATTCTGTTTTCGGCGTCCAGCGCCACAAGTGCCTTATGAACCTGCGCGTTTTCATCGCCCGCAAGAAGTCCGGAGTTGTCCCAGCTGTCCTGCGTCCGAAACGGCGCAAACGAATCTATATATTTATACACATCAGATACTTTAGTCATGCAAATCTCCTTCCGACAGATACTCCCTTAGCCTTCCGGCAAGCTCTTCTAAGCTGTCGGCACGGCGGGAAAGCGCACTGTTTTCCTCCGAAAGTCTCATGCCTGCGGCGGCGCTTTCTATGCGGTTTATTTTGCGGCGGATATACTTTTTCGACTCCTCAAGTCTTATGTCAAGCTTACCTGCGATACTCTCAAGCTCCGAGCATTCCTGCGGCACTTTGGACTCCGCCCTGTGCGCCTTAAACACAAGATAGACAAACTTTCCGTCCTCGCACGCCTTTTGGGCGGCAATTTCATAGCCGTTTTTTCTCAGCCACACGTAAAGCTCCGGCTCGCGTGTGTTTGGCTGCAAAACAAGGTTTATCCCGCTCAGGTCTGGTGCGCGGGAAAGTATGCTTGCTATGAGTTCTCCGCCCATCCCCGCAATCACCACGTCGCTTACGCCCTCCACGGGGACGCTGTCAAGTCCGTCGGAGAGGATAGTCTTTATCTTTCCCGACAACCCTGCGCGCTCTATATTCGCCCTTGCGCTTTCAAGCGGTCCCGAGGCTACGTCGCAGGCATACGCCGTGCCGCACCTGCCGCTTTTCACAAGGAAAACGGGCAGGTATGCGTGGTCTGTTCCCAGGTCGCAAACTATCCCGCTGCCCTCCACGTACTCGGCGCAGGCGGCAAGTCTTTTTGTCAGCAATCAAATCCCCTCCGGTGCAAAAATCAGGCAGCCCATAAACTCGGACTGCCCTAACTGCCATCAGCTTTCGATAGTCGGCTCAGTCTTAGCCGCCCGTCACTTCTTAGCGAAGTAGTCGTTGAGCTTTCTTACAAGCTCCTCGGGGTCGGCACCGTGAACGGCGCAAGCCTGTTCAATGGTTTCTCCCCTTGAGGCGGGGCAGCCTAAGCAGTGCATGCCCATTGCCAAAAACAAGGGTGCGCAGCCGGAATCTATGTCCAAAACATCGCCTATAACAGAATCTTTGGTGATATTCATCGTTAAAACCTCCTTTAAAAGTTTTCGTTTGAATTATATAATACTTTTCGCTCAAATGCAAGTCCCGCGGGCGCAGGCATGCAAATAAAAAGGGCGCGGCGCAGGTTTTACCCCGCTCCGCGCGTTTTTTGCTTTTTTCAGTCACGAAAATCAGTTTTCCGCCTTTAACTTTGCGTAGCACTCGCTGCAATAAACAGGTCTGTCGTCATGAGGCATGAAAGGAACCTTAGCTTCCTTGCCGCACATTGCGCAAGTTGCGGTATAGTACTGTCTTCCCGCTTCCTTCTTGTTCTTTCTGCACTCCTTGCAGAGCTTAGGCTCGTTCTCAAAGCCCTTTTCTGCATAGAACTCCTGCTCACCTGCGCTGAAAACGAACTCTCGTCCGCAATTACGGCACACCAATGTTTTGTCTTCGTACATATTTTTCCCTCGCTTTTAGTTTTGCCAAGCGGACTAACACCTTCAACTTTGAATAAAACCAATATACAATGCCCGGAATTAAGCTGCATGGCTCATATGTATTTATAAAAACCTGCGGCAGCGCCACAGACCTTTATCTTAAATTGCTGCGAAGCTTTCGCCTCACTCTCAGCATGGCGTTATCAACGGACTTCACCGACAAGCCAAGCTTATCAGCCGTGTCGCGGTAGCTCATGCCCTGCATATAGCACTCGAAAACGCTTTTTTCGGTGCCGCTCAAGCCCTTTTCCACCCACGAAAGCGCCCTCGATATGTCCTCCCTGTCCATAACTATGCTCTCAGGGGATGTGTTCTCGCTCAGCTTCGCGTCTAAGATGTTCTCCTCGCGGTTTATTATGCTGCTCGACTTCTTTATTGCGGAGACAATCCTGTTATGTATGCATGTGTACGCGTACGTCGAAAAGGATGCGCTCCTGCCCTTTACCGTCCTTGAGCTGTCGTAGCTTTTTATCGCATTCATAAGACCTATTATCCCCTCCGACACAAGGTCGTCAATGTCGGAGATGTTATATGAATATACGTGTACAAGCCGCCTCACCATGCCCACATACCTCGAGACAAGCTCGGCATACGCCTCCTCGTCCGAGTCCGCCAGACGGCACAGCTCGGCGTCGGTCATTGATTTGTATCTTCCCTGCGGCAAATCGATCACCTCATGATTAAGTCACAGTGTAAATATATCATTTTGACACATTGATGTCAAGCGCAATGAGATTTTTTGATTTTTTCTGTCATTGTGCACAATTACATGGCGCAAGTATACTACAAAATGACAATGCGGCACAGATTTTGATGCCTGTACCGCACTATAATCATTTGTTAAACAAGTCGTTCCAAAGTCCGTCATAGAATCCGCCTGACGATTCCTCTGCGGGCTTTTCCTCTTCGGTCTTCTGCTCTTCTTCCATGCTCGGCGTATTATATGCGTCAAAGTCGGAGGCAATGACGATAACGTCGATAGTATCGGAGAGATCTTCCTTGAAGTCGGCGCCGAAGATAAGCTCTACATCCTCAGCAGCAGCCTTTGTGATGGTATCGGTAAGCTCTGCTATGTCGCCTGCTACAATGTCCTCGCTCATGGTGATGTTGAGCAAAAGTCTCTTAGCGCCCTTGATTGAAGTCTCAAGCAGCGGGCTGGATATAACCTGCTGAACTGCGTCCGCAACCTTGTCCTTGCCTTCGCCGTGGCCTATAGCCATGTGCGCGTATCCCGCGTTGCTCATGATGGTCTTTACGTCGGCAAAGTCTACGTTTATCTCGCCGTGTCTGAGTATAAGCTCCGTCACGCTCAAGACAGCGGTCTTGAGTATATCGTCGGCAAGGGCAAAGGACTGCCTCATAGTGAGGTTCTCCTTGCCTGTGAGAAGTTTCTGGTTAGGTATTACAACTAAAGAATCCACGTTCTTTATAAGAGCATCAATTCCGCGCTCCGCCTGGGCAAGCTTTCTTGCGCCCTCAAACGCAAACGGCTTTGTGACTACGGCGACGGTGAGTATTCCCATATCCCTCGCTATCTCCGCAACAACCGGCGCTGCGCCCGTTCCTGTTCCTCCGCCCATACCTGCCGTTATGAATATCATATCGGCGCCTTTGAGCGCATCCTGTATCTCTTCCTTAGACTCCTGAGCGGCGCCTTCACCGATCTCGGGCTTTCCGCCCGCTCCTAATCCGTGCGTAAGCTTCTGTCCTATCTGTATCTTGGTCGTCGCCTTGGAATTCTTCAGAGCCTGAGCGTCTGTATTGACAGATATGTACTCGACGTTCTGAATTCCGGTCGCAACAATACAGTTAAGAGCGTTTCCGCCGCCTCCGCCTACGCCTACTACTTTTATTTTAGCGAGGTCGATTCCTTCATTTTCCATTGTAAAGCCCATTTTCCTATCCTCCGATATATATTTATCCAACGAAAGTACAAGTTTAAATATAGTACTATACTACCATAAAAAATTGTGCTTGGCAATAGTTTTGACACCGTATTTTGATGATAATTTATGCCTGTGCGCCATATGTTCGCCTTTAAAACCCTCTATTCGTCGGGTTCTTCGACATCTTGACCTGTTTCTGTAGATTCCTGGCTCTGCTGCTGATTTGCCTGCTGTTCTTCTCTTTGCGCCAAGTCTTCCTGCATCTGCTGCAAGTCCTCATTTGTGATGAAGGAGACGCCGGCGGCAGCGCTATGGTATATAAGTCTGCCCGTCTCGTCGTCAGAGAGGTTGTTTTCGATAATTGCGCTGACGTAGCGGAGCTTGTACTCATAATCGAGGGAGCTTCCGAACTCTATATCTATTCTTCCGGCGTAGCCTATCATGATGTCGGTTCTGTCGGTGATGTCTATGTAGCTCACCTTTCCGGGGCAGATTTCATCCATGGCGTCAAGCAACTGCATGACTATTGTGAGCTTATTCGGGTCTTCCGACTCAAGCTCCTCGCCCAATGACACGTTCACAAGGTCAAGCCCGTATATTTGCAAAAGCTCCGCTCTCGGGGATGCCTGTTCCGTTTCAAGGTAGCGTCCGCTTCGGGTTATGACGGCGTACCTTGAGCCTTCGTACTGACAGCACGCAAACGGCTCGGCTTCCTCGACTGTTATGGTCATTTTATCGGGAAGCTTGCGCCGCACGGTGACGTTTTCGATGTATATGAGCTCATCCTTTATCTTTTGTTCTACCTTGTCGGTATCTATGTTATACATGTTTTTGCCGACTTTCAAATCGGCTGCGTCGAGTATCTGTTCGACTGTATATCGGGAGTTGCCGGTCACAACGTATTCTTTCACCCTGAACAAAAGCGTCCTCGAAAGCAAAAAGAGAATAAATCCGCAAATGAGGAATATCATTAAGTAGTACAAAGAAAGATTTCTTTTTCGGCGGCGTCTTTTAGGGCGCACACCGGCTGCGCCGTTTGCGCCGTTTGTGCCGCTTGTCTGCGGCCGACTGCCTGCCGGCGGTTGTTTTACAACGTCCCTCACTTATTTCACCTCCTGCATGCTTTTACACTCTTTTGACCGATCCTCCCACGGAGCAAAGCACTCCTTCGAGGTTTTCGTATCCTCTGTCTATGAAATGAACGTTTGAAACCGTGGTTGTTCCCTGCGCTCCCAAAGCCGCGACGACGAGCGCTGCGCCCGCTCGCAGATCTGCCGCTCTCACCTGTGCGCCGTAAAGCTCACGAACGCCTTCTATGACGGCGACCCTGCCCTCCGCTTTGATGTTTGCGCCCATTCTCATCAGCTCATCCACAGCCATGAATCTGTTTTCAAATATGTTTTCCACTATCATGCTTGTTCCGTCGGCTTTGCAAAGGGCGGCCATGGCAATAGGCTGGCAGTCTGTCGGGAATCCCGGGTAAGGCATGGTTCGCACGGTTCTGACCGCTTTGAGGGGCTTTTTGACGCTTATGAAGATCTTATCGGTGTAGGGATAAACCCCGCAGCCCATTTCCGAGAACACCGACATGCACGAGTACATATCCTGCGGGCAGACGCCTGACAAAACAAGCTCTCCGCCTGCCGCGGCGGCAGCTCCCATATATGTAGCGGCAACTATTCTGTCCGGCATTACGGTGTATTCGCAGCCGTGCAGCTCGCTCACGCCGTTTATGGTTATGGTGGATGTGCCGCAGCCGTGTATGTTCGCCCCGCACATGTTTAAGTAGTTTGCAAGGTCGGTTATTTCCGGCTCTCTTGCGGCGTTGTATATTGTCACCTCGCCGTTTCCCACGGCGCAGTAAAGCATAATGTTTTCCGTCGCCCCGACGGACGGCAGAGAAAGTGTTATATCGCAGCTCAAAGGGCGCATATTTGCGGTGCAGTCGAGCATGCCGTGATCCTCTATTATCTTAACGCCGAGTTTTTTAAGCGATTCAAGGTGCAGATCTATCGGCCTCGGTCCAAGCTCGCATCCTCCGGGGAAGGAGAGCCTGCACCGCTTGTTTCTGCCGAGTATTGCGCCCAAAAAGACAATTGAGGAACGCATTTCACGCATCAGCCCGTCGCTCACCGTAAACCCGCCCGCCGACGAGGAGTCCACCACCACGGTGTCCCCTTCTCTTGTGCACTTGCAGCCAAGGGATCCGAGTATTCTGCATGCGGCGAACGCATCCGACAGCGCCGGACAGTTATGTATGACGCTTGTTCCGCAGGACAAAAACGCGGCGGCAAGCAGCGGAAGCGAGCTGTTTTTTGCTCCCTGCACTTTTATTTCTCCCTCTATCCTCCTGCCGCCTTCTATGATTAGCTTACTTTCGAGCATCTTAATTCTCCTTTGCAACATATTACGCGCAGTTTTCTATAGGTCTATAAGCATAATATGTTGCGGCAAACTAAGGTGCTACTTTAAAAGCCGTGCCGCCCCTCAGGACTCAAGAACGCCGTTTATGACGTCGGCTATCCTTGCGGGGGTGTCGGTTATGTAAAGCGCAGCCGCCCTCTCGGACAGGCTCTCAAGCCTTGAGGGGTTGCTTATCAGCTCGGAAACGGTGTCTATGAGCCACTTGCTCGTCAGATCCTTTTGCTCGATGAGGATTGCCGCTCCGGCGTTTTGCAATACCATGCCGTTGTGGTACTGGTGGTTTTCGGCAACTATCGGCGACGGAACAAGTATCGAGCCGCATCCGACAGCCTCTATCTCGGTGAGTGCTCCGGCTCCGCACCTGCTTATTATCAGGTCGGCCGCCTCCATGCACACCGGCATGTTGTCTATATACTCTTTTACCATAAAGTTTGGGTGCTCGTCAAGCTTCACTCCATTTGAGGCAAGCATCGCGGCAAAGCTTCCCCTGCCGTTTTTGCCGTAGGAGTGTATATGGTTTACCTTTACGCCGTTTTCGCAATACCACGCCAAAAGGTCGGCGACGGTCTCGTTTATCCTTCCCGCTCCCAAGCTGCCTCCGGTGGAGAGTATGCACAGTCCGTCGTCAAACCCGAGCGCTCTTTTAGCCTCCGCCTTAGGCAGTCTGCCCTTTAAAAAGCCTGAGCGCACCGGCAGTCCCGTGACCACGCACTTCTCCTTCTGCGGGATGTAGTCCTTCGCCTTTTCAACGGTGAGCATGACTTTGTCCACGCTCTTTGCCAACAGCTTTGTCGTGACGCCCGGAAAGGCGTTTTGCTCGTGTATTACGGTCTTTATGCCCATCTTTGCAGCCATGCGCACAATCGGGCCGCATACGTATCCGCCGGTGCCTATCACCAGGTCGGGCTTAAAGCTGTTTAAAATCTCACGTGAGCGCTTGCCGGAGTGAAGAAGGTAGTTCGCAGCGGTTATGTTTCTCTTCAGGTTGTTAAAAGACGGCTTTCTTTGAAATCCCGCAACGTTCATCGGTGCAAAATCCATCCCCGCCTTTTTGACAAGGTCGCACTCAAGGCCGTTCGGCGTGCCGACGTATAAAAACTTTGCGTCGGGGTGGCTGTCTTTTATTATCTCCGATATTGCAAGCGCGGGGTTTACATGTCCCGCCGTGCCCCCTCCGGAAAGTATCACTTTAAGCATAATATCACCGCATCCTTTATATGTTTTCGCAGCGTCTTGACACCGCAAGCACGACTCCCATCTCGGCAAGCTGTATCACAAGCGCCGTTCCGCCTGAGCTGAAAAACGGCAGCGACACGCCGGTGTTCGGGAACGCATTGCATGCGACGCCTATATTCAGTATCGCCTGCAAACCTATTTGGAACGTCATTCCGCTCGTTATGAGCATGCCGAACCTGTCGGGCGCCTTTGACGCTATTCTAAATCCCCTGTAGACAAGCAGTCCGAACAGTATCAGCACCGCAAGTCCGCCCATATATCCGAGTTCCTCTACTATTATAGATATTATAAAGTCGTTTTGCGATTCGGGCAGCCACAGATATTTCTGCCTCGACTCGCCGAACCCGAGTCCGAACCATCCGCCCGAGCCTATTGCAATGAGCGACTGAGCGGTCTGCCAGTTGTCATCCGTAATTTCTCCCGACTCGACGCTCTCCATGCTTGCAACTCTGTCAAAGATGTAGGACAGTCCGCCGCCCCTTGCCACGGAGTACGCAACAGCCGCAACCACCGCAAACACGAGCACCACTGCGCCGAGCTTGAGCATATCCTTCCAGGGCATTCCGCTGACAAACACCACGCATGCAAAAAGCGCGCACATGATTAAAAGTCCCGAAATATGCCTTTGCAAAACCATGTTCAGGCAGACCGGCAGCATCGCCAAAAGCAGCGGTATGACCTTTTTTTGCATGGATATGTTTTTGTCCTTCAGCTTTATTATCAGGTACGCTACGAAAACTATCAGCACGGGTTTCATCGCCTCAGAGGGCTGAAAAGAAAGAGGGCCGATGTTTATCCATCGCCTTGCATCGTGAGCATCGTCCCCGAAGAAGGAGGTGTATGTCAGTATGGCAAGCATGCCGAAATATCCTATGAACACCACGTTTGTGTTCATGAGAATGTGGTAGTCAAAGAACGAAATAAAGAGCATGAGCAAAACGCCTATGATCGCCGCTATGCCCTGCGTTCTGACATACATGTATCCGTCGCCGTGGTTTAAAAGTCCCTCCATGTAGCTCGCAGAGAACATCATGACAAGGCCGTATATGAGCAAAACCACAACGACTACGAAAAACAGCATATCCATGCTGCCGTCAACCACTCTTATGCCCGGCTCTTTTGTCTTTACCCTGCGCCTTTTTGTGCGCGGTTTTGGGGCATTTCCGGCAGGCTGCGGGGCAAGCGCCGCCTGATCGCCCGACGCGCCGCCTGAGCTGACTGTTATTAAGTTTCTTCTTCTGTTGTCCGTCGGCACGTCCTGCACCCCCTTACACGGTTATTTTATCTTTTTCAGCTCGGCAGGTTTGAGGTGTAAAGCCACGTCGCCAAAACGCCGAGCACTCCCGCCGCTGCGGTAACTCCCGCAAACACGAAAAGTATCTTATATTCGCTCCATCCGCACAGCTCAAAGTGGTGATGAATGGGCGCCATCTTGAACACGCGCTTTTTGCGTATTTTAAAGCTGAGTATTTGTATCACGTCGCTGAGGGCTTCAACTATATATATCACTCCGACAAGCGGTATCAAAAGCTCCAGCCCGCTCGCCATGCCCATGGCTATGACGCATCCGCCCAAAAACAGCGAGCCGGTATCGCCCATGAACACCTTTGCGGGGTGCAGGTTCCATATGAGAAATCCCATGCATCCGCCTGCAACCGCCATTGCAAACGCCGACATCTCCCAGTTGTCGAGCAGAACAAATATCATCGTAAACGCAACCGAGTACACCACCGTCACCGAACCCAAAAGCCCGTCTACGCCGTCGGTGAAGTTTACCGCGTTTACCACGCCGTATATCGCTATGCCCATTATGGGGTAGTACAGCCATCCGAAGTCCACCGCGCCTATAATCGGGAACACGACCTGCGTCGAGTCGCCGAGGAAGTAGCATGCCACCATGTATCCCGCAGTTATCAGGAGCTGAAAAACGGTTTTGGCCTTTATGCTGAGGCCCTTGTTTCTCTTTTTAACCACCTTGATGTAGTCGTCGCAAAAGCCGACAAGCATAAACAAAAGCGACACTCCTACAGCCAAAAGGAGCTTTAAGCCGCTGTTTTCCGGCGTCTGTATCATGTGCGCGTTCCTGTATGCGCGTATCAGCAGGTACCCCACCCACACCGCAACAGGTACGGACAGTATGAACATAAAGCCGCCCATGAGAGGCGTGCCCTCTTTTGACTTATGCCACGCCGGACCTATGTCGAGAATGTGAGAGCCGGCTTTCAGCTTTCTTAAATATGGTATTAGTACAATGCCGAACAGTCCCGCCACCAAAAGGGACAGAAATCCGACTATAAGGTTTATCCAAAATGGCATTGTTTGACCTCCGATTTTTTCTTATGCTTTCTATTTCCCTTCATCTGCGAAGGCTGCCGCAAGGGCGTCTTTCACCACTTCGTGCTCGTCAAAATGTATCTTCACGCCGCCGGCAAGTATCTGATAGTCCTCATGCCCCTTTCCGGCAAGAACTATCACATCGTCCTTTTGAGCATTTTTGACCGCCCAGAAAATCGCATCGCGGCGGTTGTCTATTTCAATATATTCCTTGAAGTCGGCATCAAGACCTTTTATTATCTGCGTTATTATCTCGTGCGGATCCTCATCTCTGGGGTTGTCTGAGGTTATTATGAGAAAGTCCGCATTTTCTGCCGCAGCTTTTGCCATGAGCGGACGCTTTTTTGCGTCTCTGTTTCCGCCGCAGCCGAACAGGCAGACCACCCTTCCCTTTGCGAACTCCCTGACCGTTTCAAGTATGTTCACGAGCGCATCGGGTGTGTGAGCATAGTCAAGTATCACGCTGAAGTCCCTGCCGGTATCGACAAGCTCGCATCTGCCCCTCACGCCGGGGATTTTTGCAATGCCCGCAGCCGTCTTATCCATGCCTATTCCGCAAAGCTCCAGGGCGCATATCGCAGCCATGCTGTTTGATACATTATAACTGCCCGGGAGGCGTATGTCCACCTTATAAGTCTTTTTTCTGTCCGAAAGCCAGTAGCTCGAACCGCCGCCGTGCAGCTTTATAAAATCCGCGCTGAAGTCCGCATCGGAGTTTTTCTCCGAAAAGCTGAACTTGTTGCAGGATATTTCGCCGTAAAGCCTTGCGCCGTACTCGTCGTCGATATTTACAAGCGCATTTGTGCACCTTGAAAACAGCAGCTTTTTCGCCTGATAGTAGTTTTCCATAGTGCCGTGAACGTCGAGGTGATCCTGAGTGAGGTTGGTGAATACCGCCGTTTCAAACCACACGTCGCCGAGCCTTTGCTGCTCAAGCCCCTGAGACGACACCTCCATGACCACGTACCGGCAGCCGCTTTCAGCCATTCTGTCGAGCAGCTCAAAGAACTCGTTCGGCTCGGGAGTAGTGCGCTCTGCGTGTGTTACCTCGCCGCAAATTTCGTTTTGGCAGGTGCCTATAAGCCCCGCGGGTATGTTTAAGTCGTCAAGAAGTCTTTTTATCAGCGTGGTGGTGGTTGTCTTGCCGTTCGTGCCCGTCACGCCGATAAACTTCATCTTCTTTTCGGGGTTTGAATACATGTTTGCCCAAATCCTCGAGAGGGCAAGCCTTGTATCGGGGACGATTATCTGATTTCCCACGGCGCAGTCGCGCTCTGTCACAACCGCGCCGACGCCTTTTTTCTCAAGCTCCGGCACAGCGTCATGCGCATCAAACTTTGCGCCCTTCAGGCACACAAACAGCGTGCCCGAGTCGATTTCATCCCTTGTGTCTGAGGATATTTTAGTTATCTGTATATCTTTTATGCCTTCGGGGAGCTGCGCCGCTCCCCTTAACAGTTCGCTGAGTTTCATATTGCCCTGCTGCCTCCATGCGTTTTACGCCATATCATCCCGTCTCGTCGTTTATGAGGAAGTACGCCTCGATTATCGTTCCCCGCGGCACGTAGCACTCCTTATAGTTCATGACGCCGGAGCATTCCGCTCCCGCTTTTTGTGCCGCGCCTCCGAGAGGCCTTAGGTTGAGCCCCAGCTCGGCAAGCTCCTCGTTTGCCTCCTTGAGCGTGTATCCGGTCAGATCCGGCACATATACCATCTCTTCTTCCGTGCCCTCTTCGGTGTACAGGACAACCGTGCTGTCATTTGGCATCTGGTTGCCGTGAGACGGAACCTGCTTGACGACGGTTTCGCCGTCTCCCACCACGTCCGCATTTAATCCGATCGATTCAAGCGTTGCTATTGCGCTTTCGACAGTCGCATCCTCTACGTCCGGAACCGTAACCTCAAGCTCTGCAAGCTCTTCCTCGGTGTATTCCGCATAGTAGCCGAGATATGGCAGTATCTCTGTAAACATCTCCGAAACAACCGGAGCCGCAACAGCCGAGCCGTAGTAAAGTCCGTTCGTCGGCTCATCCACCATTACAAGCATGATTATTTCGGGGTCGTCCGCGGGATAGAACGCGCAGTACGAGGAAACGTAGGTGTTTCCCTCCGGATTCTCGTCGAGCTTCTGAGACGTGCCCGACTTTCCGCCTATATTATAGCCCTTTATGTAAACGTTGCTTCCCGAATTTACGGTGACAACCGTTTCAAGCGTCTGGCGCATAATCGCAGACGTCTCCTCCGATATCACCTGTCTTTTTATCGTGGGGGCAAACTGCTTTACTATGTTTCCGTCGCTGTCAACAATCTTGTCGACAACGTAAGGCGTGACGAGATTTCCGCCGTTTACGACCGCAGCATACGCGCAGACCATCTGTATAGGCGTTATTTTGTTTGTCTGTCCGAAGGAGCTTGACGCTAAGGATACCGGCGTCATGCTCTCATACGGCACATAAAGGCTGACCGCCTCCGCAGGGAGGTCTATGCCTGTTTTCTGAGTGAGCCCGAATGCGTCAAAGTAATGGCAAAACAGCTTTGCGCCGAGCCTTTGACCTATCTCAACGAACGCAGGGTTGCAGGAGTTTGTCATCGCCTGAACGAAGTTTTGCGTGCCGTGTCCGCCGTGAGTTGTCCAGCAGTGGAATATGACGCCCTGAACCTCGGTCTCGCCGTCGCAGTAGAAAGTATCCGAAAGGCTTATGGCGTTTTCCTCAAGTGCCGCGGAGCCTGTCACAACCTTGAATACCGAGCCGGGGAAGTACAGCGACGATATGGCTTTGTTTGTCCACTGCAAGTTCCACGCCAAAGACCTCTGGTTGTAATACTCCTCCATATCGCCCGACATCTCAAGACCCGCAAGCGCCAGCGACGTCTTTTCGTCGTATATGTAAGACGGGTCGTTTAAGTTATAATCCGTCTCGGTCGCCATGGCGTATATTGCGCCGGTTTTGCAGTTCATGACTATGGCGCAGGCTTTATTTTTAGGGTTATTTGCCTGCACTGCACTCTCAAGGGCTTTTTCGGTGTAGTACTGTATGGTGGCGTCGAGGTTTGTGTAAAGCGAGTCGCCGTCCTGAGCGTCATAGCTTTGCTTATATTTGTACTGAAACTCCGCGCCGGTGGCGTCTCGGGCGCTGATGATCTTTCCGTCAACTCCGGTCAGGTACTCGTCATAATACGCCTCAAGTCCGTATATGCCGTATCCGTCATAGTGAAGGTGGCCTATCACGTTTGCCGCAAGGTCGTTTTGAGGGTAGTATCTCTTTGCCGTGGGTGTAGCTCCCACAGAGGTTATGCCCTCTGCGGACATGGTGTTCATTATATCGGTTGCCACGGATTTTTCAACGCCTGTCGCAACTTCCTGATATGCGTTGTCCTTATAAAGCTTTTCTCTCACCTGATCGGCGTCGATTCCGAGCTTAGAGGACAGCGTGTAAACTATTATGTCCTCCTTTTCGGTATCTCTTTCGGCGTATGTCCTCGGGTCAACATAAACGGTATACACCGTCACGCTTTGAGCAAGAACCTGTCCGTTTTTGTCGTATATCGTTCCGCGGTTTGCCTTGACAGTCGTGGAGCGAAACTGCTGGCTGCTCGCAAGCGCCTGATACTTGTCGCTCTCGCGCACAGCTACGTTATACATCTGCACCGACACATAGATCAGCGCCGCAAGCATCACAACAAAGACCAAAAGGTTTAACCGCCTTTTCATGGACGGCGTCGATTTTTCAGATACAGCCATTTCGTTTCCTTTCCGCAAAATTTGCCAGCGAGTCTTGCCGGCATAATTTGCTGTATGACGCAAGAAAGCTAAGTTTGCCCTTCAATATTTGAGAAGGTAAAACTTAACTTTCTCCTGATATATTCATCTTTATTTCACTACAGCCCGAGATATTCGCATACATCCGCAAACCAGTTCTTAATTCTCACAAAGATATTTTGTTTCTCTGTATCTACGACCTCTATTACCGAGTCGCCCTCGAACTCCACATACTCTATTTGAGCCTTGTCGAGCTTTTGAAGTCCTAAGGTGTTCTGAGCGTACTCCTCCACGTTTTTGAGGGAGGTTCTCGACTCGTACTCCGCCGCAAGTGCGACGTTTTCCGCCTCGAGCGACTGAAGCTGCTGCTCAAGCTCCGCGACCTCGCCGAAAAGCCTGTTTGTCTCGACTTTACCGTAAAGCATTGCAAACATGATGACCAAAACGGCGGCTGCGCTTATGAGTATTCCCATCGTGCTCTGGGTCTTTACGGCTTTATGCCTTCTGACCTGTATTTGAGGGCGCTCCTGTTTTTGTTGACCGGGGTCTTTTACTTTCGGCTCGTACACCGATATATCATACGCTAAGTTGCCGTTCTGATATGCCATCTTTTTTGTTCCTTTCCCGGTTTTTACGCCGTCAATCCTTTATCTTTTCGACTATCCTGAGCTTTGCGGAGTGGGCGCGATTATTTATCTTTATCTCTTCCTCCGAAGGCTCTATCGGTTTTTTGGTTATGAGTTTTGCCCGGGGCGTCTTTCCGCAAACGCAGACCGGAAACTCCGGCGGGCAGGTGCAGCCCCTTGCAAATTCCGCGAAGCGCTGCTTTACAAGCCTGTCCTCAAGCGAGTGAAAGGTTATGACAGCAAGCCTTCCGCCTATTTTAAGCGCGTCAAACGCCTTGTCAAGCGCCGCCGACAGCTCACCCATCTCGTTGTTGACCTCCATGCGTATCGCCTGAAAGCTCTTTTTACAGGGGTTCTTCTCTCGACGGACCCTCTGCGGGACCGACTCTTTTATTATCTGAGCCAGTTCCGCAGTTGATTCAATCGGTTTGGATTCGCGCGATTTTATTATGTTTGATGCTATGCTCTTAGCGTATCTTTCTTCGCCGTACTCAAAGAGTATTCTGCAAAGCTCTTCATAGGAGTAGTCGTTCACGACGTCCCTGGCGCTGAGACCCTCACGGCTCATGCGCATGTCAAGCTCCGCATCGGTGTGATACGAAAAACCTCTGTCCGCGTTGTCAAGCTGGTAAGATGACACGCCGAGGTCTAAAAGCATTCCGTCTATTTTGTCTATTCCCAAATCGGACAGGATTTTATCCACGTCCGCAAAGTGACCGTGCACAACAGTGGCGTTGTAACCGTAAAGCCGCTCTCTTGCAACCTTCACCGCATCGGGGTCGCGGTCTATGGCAACAAGCCGTCCCGTGACAAGCAGCTTAGCTATCCTCAAAGAGTGTCCCGCTCCGCCGGCGGTGCCGTCTACGTATATTCCGTCCGGCTTTATCGCAAGCCCTTCTATGCTCTCATCCAAGAGCACGGGTATGTGCTTAAACTCCATACTTTGGCCGGGCTACGACAGGTACGCCATTGCGTCGTAAAGCTCCTGCGGGTCGATCGACTGGGTGAACGCCTCGTATGTCGCCTTGTCCCATATCTCCACGGTATCTATCGCTCCCACGACGTATACGTCCTTTAAAAGTCCGGCGTATTCCCTCAGCGCCTGCGGAACAAGTATTCTTCCGAGCTTGTCCGTCTCGACGGGAATTGCGCCTTTTATGTATATCTGCTTGAGGATTTCTTTTTCCTTGCCGGGGCGCATCTGCGATATCTTCTCCAAAAGGGTGTTCCAGGTCTCTTCGGAATGCGCCACAAGCCTTCTGTCTGCGCCTCGCGTCAATATAAAGCGGTCGCCTATTACATCGCGAAATCTCTGCGGAAAGCTCATCCTTCCCTTTGCGTCTATGGTATACGGAAGTTCTCCGCTCATATGCTCGATCGCAGCCACCCTTTTCACCCCGCTTTACACTCTGATTACATCTGAATACCACTATACAGCACCAAATACCACTTTGTACACCAATTATATCATCGCAGTTCCCAAAAATCAATAGCGTGTCCCAACCGCTATTTGAAACTTTCGGAGAAATTTAATCATCAGATTTGTACAGTTTGCATATATCCCTTTAATATTGCCCCGCATCGGGCAAGTGAAAAACCGGCTGCAAAGCAGATATGCAGCCGGCTCATACCGTATCAATTTTCGGCATATATCGCTGTTTTGAGCCGCATTTTTTGCTCTTGGGCAGGCGGAATGCGCGGCGGCTTCGCGTCAATAGAAAACCATTCCTTTGTTTCCTTTTGAGTTTTTGCAAAAAGAAAAAAGGCAGCCCCCTTAAAAAGGGAGCCGCCGTGAATTATTTGTTTTCTTTTTTCTTGCCGCCGTAGTAAAACTGTATGGTGTCCTTGTGCTTTCTTATGTATATCACCCATTTGGCGAATCCGTAGCAGGTGTTTACAAGCATTGCGGCGACGGTTATGAGCATTATATAGCTGCCCGAAATTATGTACATGATGGTGTACATGACGAGCGTTGCAAACCACGCATACCACTGCTCGTTATATCTGAGCAGCAGGAGTATTCCGTTTGCCATTCCGCAAGCTGCCGCAAGCGCATCGAGGTAGGAATCCGCCGCATCGGGCAAAAGCTGAATGAGCGAGCCGACGACAACGGTGAACACCGCTATTGCAAGCACTATAAGTATGTCCTGCTTTGCGCTGAGGCGTCTCACAACGGTAAGCTCCTCCTGCTCTTTGTCCTTGTTCTCCCTCCACTTGATGTAGCTGAAGATGTCGATGGGTATCCAGAATGCAAGCGTAACTATAGCTATTGCATACCATCCCAGCCACACGCAGAGCACGAACTCCGGTATTTCTATGAAGAATATATCGACAAGGAAATTGAGCCTTGACTGCTTTGATATCAAAAGCTCACAGACGGGGTTGGCAAGAACCGCTATTACCGAGCAAACAGTCACGAACGGGCTTGACATGTCGTCGAGCATCATATCCGGCATCACCACGGTAAAGCCTATTGTGATTGCGAACACCGCAACAAGGTATATTATCTGATAAGGAGTAAAGGATTTGAGAAACTTTTTAAAGCTGCTCATCTTGGATGTATGTTCGATATTCATTTTTGTCCTCCGATTATTTTATGTAGTCCTTTAGTCTCGGGAAAGCCCTGAGCGCATTGTTAAAGCATATGTCCTCGTGGGTTTCGGGCGGGAACATCTTGTCGAGGCTGTAATCGTACTCGTCAAGCTGACCTAAGGATATCGGCGGACAGAAGTCCGTTCCGTAAAGCATCCGGGTGTAGCACTCCGGATGACGGTCGGTGGCATGCTTGAACAGCGCAATTGCGTTGTCTACGTCTGCCCCGTACTCGGTGCCGGTTTCGTATGCTCCGCTGATGTCGGTGAAGATGTTTTTGTGAGCCGCTACAATGTCCATGCAGCGGTCAAACTCCGGATCGTCCATATGTGCGGCTATGAAGTTCACCTGCGGGTACAGCTCGGCAGCATGCGCAATATGCACAGCGGACGAGCCTTCAAGGTCGTTGTCCGACGGCAGCACCAAAGAGCAAAGTCCGGTGTGGAACGTCACGGACAGGCGATGCTTTGCCGCAAACTCGTACGCCGGAAAGAGCTTTTCATCGTCGGCCCTGCCCCGCTGATAACTCAAATAAACCTTCAGCCCTACGACTTTGTAATCGTCTATGCGAGGCTCCAAAAAATTAAGCCTGTCCGAAACAGAGCTTTTCAGGTCTATATACGGGCACAGAAAGAGCCTTTGGTCGCTCATGACCGTCTTTACGCAGTCGGGCGTGGGCATAATCGAATCGGGCATCTGCATGACAAGAGCGTAGTTGTCTACACGGCTGAAATACTCGCTGCGGATCTGCTCCGTCACTATGTGTGTATGACAATCTATTTTTCTCATTAAAAATAATCCTCCTGTTAGTGCTTTATCAATCGTCTTGCCAAAGCCCTCCCTATGGGCCTTCGGCAATGTAATAAAGCGCAGCAGGGGTTACATAATCAAGCCACATTTTACATTTCCTTTTTCTAAAAGAGTAATACGCAACTTTTGAATTATATCATTTTGAATTATGCGTGTCAACAAGTGCGAAAGCGGCTTCGGCGGCATGCTTTTTTTGGGCAAAGTTTAAGCCCGAGCACTGTGTCGGGCTTAAAGCGTGCGCTACTCCGCTCTTGCGGCGCGTTCAGAAGATGCTTTTGGGATGCATGCGGGGCGGCTGACGGTGTACAGGCGGTTTCTGCACCCGCAGCTGTCGTAACCGCACAGCGATTTGTTGAGACATTCGCAGCTATGCTCACCCGTTTCGGTGTAACAGCTCTCGAACACCACGTTTCTTTTCAACAGCGAACAATACCTGACGCTTGCAAACTTGAATCTGCTCATATTATCCTCCCTTTGGCTGTATAAATCTCGGCGTGTGCCGTGGCGTGTGCCTTGGCGTATGCCGGTTTGATTATCTGCATATTAATTATATGCAAATTGCGAATTTATAAGCATGTTCCGCCATACTTTATTACAGAAAATACTTTACCGGAGGTTTAGCGATGTTCATATCGGTTTTGCCCGTACATAAGCTGCCCGAGCTTTTAAAGAATCGGGCCGAGGCGCTTAAAAAAGACAAGCAAAGAAAGCAGGAGCTTGCAAAGGCCGCCGAGCTTGAGCAGGAGCTGAGGCAGCTGCGTGACGCCATGCAGGCGTCCCAAAGCTGCTTTGACGAGGTCACGGACCCGTGCCTGACCGACGCCCTGATATACGAGCGCGCATCCATAGCGGCAAGGTACAGCTTTATCACCGGCGAGCTGCGCAGGATTATCGGCGGCGCGCATGGCGCTCAAAAGCAGGGCAAATAAAAAGCAAAAGCCGCAGGCGCTATCGCCCGCAGCCTTTGCATAACCGTAAAAAATCAAATAGTTGCCGCCATTACAGCCTTTATAGTGTGCATTCTGTTTTCAGCCTCTTCAAATACTATTGAGCGGCTGCTCTCGAACACTTCGTCTGTGACCTCCATGGCCGTCAAGCCGTACTTTTCGTATATCTGTGCGCCGATTTTCGTCTTCAGGTCGTGGTATGCGGGAAGGCAGTGCATGAACACCGCGCTGTCCGGCGCCGCGCCCATAAGTCCGGCGTTGACCTGATATGGCTTGAGGTCGTCTATTCTCTCACGCCAGACCTCGTCCGGCTCGCCCATCGAAACCCACACGTCGGTATAGATGACGTCGGCGTTTGCAACCGCCTCATAGGGGCTTTCGCAGAGCTTTACGGAGCCGCCCGACTCCTGTGCAAGCTTTTCGCACTCCATGACAAGCACCTTGTTCGGGAAATACTTTTTCGGTGCGCATGCTGTGAAGTTGAGTCCCATTTTAGCGCATCCCACCATGAGCGAGTTGCCCATGTTGTATCTTGCGTCGCCCATATAGACGAGGTTTATTCCCTTGAGTCTGCCGAAATGCTCTTGTATTGTGAGAAAGTCCGCAAGTATCTGAGTCGGGTGAAACTCGTTTGTAAGGCCGTTCCACACCGGCACGGACGAATACTTTGCAAGCTCCTCCACTATCTCCTGACCGTAGCCGCGGTACTCTATTCCGTCGTATATCCTTGAAAGAACCCTTGCGGTGTCGGCTATGCTTTCCTTCTTGCCTATCTGAGAGCCGGACGGGTCTAAGTAGGTTGTGTTCATGCCCAGGTCGTGGGCGGCAACCTCGAAGGAGCAGCGGGTGCGTGTGCTCGTCTTTTCAAATATGAGCGCGACGTTTTTGCCCTCGCAAATCCTGTGCGGTATGCCCGCTCTCTTCTCATCCTTGAGTTTCTTTGCAAGCTCCAAAAGGCAGCTTATCTCCTGCGGGTTAAAGTCAAGGAGCTTTAAAAAATCTCTTCCCTTTAAATTCATGTCCTGTCCTCCTTTTTTGCGTGTTTCATGCGCGCAAACCATCTGTTATACGTTTAATTTTGTTCGCCGAGAGCCTTTCTGACCATGTCTATCTGAGCCTCCACCGACGAAACGCTTGTTCCGCCGTAGCTTATTCTCTTTTCGACGCACCGGTCAAGGCTTATATCGTCATACAAATCCGCATCAAACAGCTCGCATGCGCTCTTGTACCGCTCAAGCGGCAGATTTTCAAGCACGCATCCCCGCTCTATGCACTCAGCTACAATCTGACCGCAGATTTTGTACGCCGTTCTGAACGGAAGTCCCTTTCTCACAAGGTAGTCCGCAAGGTCTGTGGCGTTTATGAAGCCTTTTTGTGCGGCTTTTCTCATGTTTTCGGGTATGGCTTTAAAGGTTTTAACCATGCCGACAAACACTTTAAGGCACATCTTGACCGTGTCGCACGCATCAAAGACGCCCTCCTTATCCTCCTGCATATCCTTGTTATATGCCAAAGGCAAGCCCTTGAGAACCGTGAGCAGCGACATAAGGTCCCCGTACACTCGTCCCGTCTTTCCCCTGACAAGCTCTGCCATGTCGGGGTTTTTCTTTTGCGGCATGATTGAAGAGCCGGTTGTGAAGCTGTCCGAAAGCTCTATGAACTTAAACTCCCAGCTCGACCACAGCACTATCTCCTCCGAAAATCTCGAAAGGTGCATCATGATTATCGCTATATCGCCAAGAAGCTCCGCGCAGAAGTCCCTGTCCGACACGCCGTCTATGCTGTTCATGCACACGCCGTCAAAGCCGAGCTTTTCAGCCTCAAACGCGCGGTTTGTCATGTATGTTGTTCCGGCAAGTGCGCAGGAGCCTATAGGCGAGACGTTCAGCCTTCTTCTTGAGTCCGTAAGTCTGTCTATATCGCGCAAAAGCATCATGGAATACGCCATGAGGTGATGCCCGAAGGTTATCGGCTGTGCTCTTTGAAGGTGAGTGTATCCCGGCATGACGCAGCTCTTGTACTCCTCGGCGCGGTCGGTCACGACGCCGACAAGCTCCTTTAAAAGCTTGATTATTTCGTCCGTTTCGTCCCGCAGATACATTCTCGTGTCGAGTGCAACCTGGTCGTTGCGGCTTCTTGCGGTGTGAAGTTTCTTGCCGAGATCGCCTATTCTTTGGGTCAATACCTGCTCGACAAACATGTGTATATCCTCGCAGCCGTAGTCTATTTTGAGCTTGCCGCTCTCGAGGTCGTCAAGTATTCCCGCAAGTCCGTCGGTAAGCCCGTCAGCCTCTTCGGGTGTTATTATGCCGCATGCGCCGAGCATCTGCGCATGAGCGATGCTTCCTGTTATGTCCTGGCGGTACATCCTCGAATCAAAGCGTATGGATGAGTTAAAATCATCCGCTACGGCGTCTGTCTCGCCGCTTGTTCTTCCTGCCCACATCTTTTCCATAGCTAAACCACCTTTAACCGATAAAAATCAAGTGTCCCCCACTTATAAGCCTTATAAATGAGGGACTTTTTCTCGCTGAAAATGTTGTGAATTACTTTAAGCCGTTCTTTTCCTTCATCTTAGCGTACACCTTTATCGGCAAGCCGTAAAGGTTTATGAATCCGGCGGAGTCGGCCTGGTTGTATACCTCGTCCTCGTCAAATGTGGCAATCTCGGAATCGTAAAGCGAGTACGGGGATGTAACGCCTGCGTTTATCATGTTGCCCTTATAAAGCTTTAGGGTGACGTCGCCGGTGACGGTCTTTTGAGTAGTCTTTACAAAGCTGAGTATAGCCTCTGTGAGAGGTGTGAACCACTGAGCGTTGTAGACAAGCTCCGCAAGCTTCTGCGCAACATGCGCCTTGAAGTGTGCGGTCTCCTTGTCAAGGCATATGGTCTCCAAAACCTTGTGCGCCTTGTAAAGGATAGCTCCGCCGGGGGTCTCGTAAACGCCGCGGCACTTCATGCCGACAAGGCGGTTTTCAACAATGTCCAAAAGTCCTATGCCGTTTTCGCCGCCGAGCTTATTAAGAGTTGACACAAGCTCTACCGAGTCCATCTGCTTGCCGTCTATTGCGGTGGGTATTCCCTGCTCAAAGTGAATCTTGACGTATGTCGGCTTGTCGGGCGCCATTTCGGGGGACACGCCCATCTCAAGAAATCCCGGCTTGTTGTACTGAGGCTCGTTTGCGGGGTCCTCAAGGTCAAGTCCCTCGTGCGAAAGGTGCCAAATGTTCTTGTCCTTTGAGTAGTTGGTCTCGCGGCTGATTTTGAGGGGAACGTTGTGCGCCTCGGCGTAGTCTATCTCCTCGTCGCGGGATCTGATGTTCCACTCTCTCCAGGGTGCGATTATCGGCATGTCGGGCGCAAACGCCTTTATGGCAAGCTCAAATCTCACTTGGTCGTTGCCCTTTCCGGTGCAGCCGTGGCAAATGGCGTCCGCCCCTTCGGCAATGGCGATCTCCGCTATTCTCTTTGCTATCGGAGGACGTGCAAACGCCGTTCCGAGCATATAGTCCTCATAAAGCGCTCCCGCCTGAACGCAGGGGAACACGTAGTCCTCCAAAAACTCCTTAGTGAGATCCTCGATGTATATCTTGGACGCACCGGTCTTGAGAGCCTTCTCCTCAAGTCCTTCAAGCTCGCTCGCCTGTCCTACGTTTCCTGAAACAGCTATTATCTCGGGGTTGTTGTAGTTCTCCTTCAGCCACGGAATGATTATTGATGTGTCAAGTCCGCCTGAATACGCCAAGACGATCTTTTTGATGTTTTCTTTATTCATGCCTGTCCTGCCTTTCCTCCCGACAGCTTATAATATCCCGTCGGGATTTATAAATATACACTTTTATCGAGAAAAATATATCACACGGTGAATAAATATTCAATAGCTTTGCATGAAATCTTCTCAATTCGTATGCCTGAACAAAAACCCGCAAAAACGCGCGCAGCTATTGGCGATTTTGCCCACTGCGGCGTATGCGCGCATGCATACCTGCTCAAAAATATGCAGATTATATTCATCCGCAGCGGGCGGCATGCAAAGTGCGCCCTGCTGCGGACGAAAAATTATCACTTAAAGTACTTTACTGCCGCCTCAAACATTCTGATATTGTAGTTGCCGGGGACGTTCTTATAAAGGCCGGAGCCGACTCTTTCGCTGTGTCCCATCTTTCCGAACACTCTGCCGTCGGGGGAGGTTATGCCCTCTATGGCGTATGCAGAGTCGTTGGGGTTGAAGTGAATGTCGCCGGTGGCGTTGCCGTCAAAGTCTACGTACTGGGTGGCTATCTGACCGTTTTGGGCAAGCTTTGCTATCAGCTCATCGCTTGCTAAGAATCTGCCCTCGCCGTGAGAAATCGGGACGCTTACTATGTCGCCCACGTTCATCAAGCTGAGCCACGGGGACTTGTTTGACGCTATTCTCGTTCTCACTATTCTCGACTGGTGTCTGCCTATGGTGTTGAAGGTGAGTGTGGGGCAGTTTTCGTCGGTGTCGATTATCTTTCCGTAGGGAACGAGTCCGAGCTTTATAAGCGCCTGGAATCCGTTGCATATGCCGCACATAAGTCCGTCTCTTTGCTCAAGCAGCTCCGTCACGCCTTCTTTTATTGCGGCGTTGCGGAAGAATGCGGTTATGAACTTGCCGCTTCCGTCAGGCTCGTCTCCGCCGGAGAATCCGCCGGGGATGAACACCATCTGAGCGTCCTTCAAAAGCTTTGCAAAGCGGTCGACGCTTGCGCTTATGCCGTCTGCGCTTAAGTTGTTTATGACAAGTATTTCAGGCTCCGCTCCTGCGTCCGAAACGGCTTTTGCGCTGTCGTACTCGCAGTTTGTTCCCGGGAATGCGGGTATTAAGACCTTAGGACGCGCGCACTTTACTGCGGCTGTCTTGTGGCTTTGGACGCTGTAAGAGAAGTTTTCAAACTTTGTGCCGCTGTTTTTGATGTTGCAGCTGTAGACGCTTTCGAGCTTGTCCTCATACAGCGACAGCAGCTTGCCGATTGCAAGCGTCTCATCCTTGTAGCTTATCTGTCCGTCGTCGGTTGTGGCTCCCACAAGCTCGGCGTCGATGTTTTCGCCGTCTGCCATCTCAAGCAGGAAGCAGCCGTAGCTGTAGCCGAATATCTTTTCGACGGTCATATTGTCGTCGTACTTAAAGCCCAAGCCGTTTCCTAAGCAAGCCTTCATGACCGCCTCTGCTATTCCGCCCATGCCGGGTGTATAGCATGAAACCGCCTTCTTTTCCCTGAGCAGTCCGCTGACCCTGTTCATAAGCTCCACAAGCGAGCTTGTGACGGGAAGTCCGTTTCCATCAAACTCGGGGCGAAGTATGACAACCTTATGTCCTGCGCCCTTGAAGTCGTTAGACACTATCCTGTCGGTGGTGGAGGTTGTCACGGCAAATGACACGAGCGTAGGAGGAACGTCGAGGTCCTCAAACGTTCCGCTCATTGAGTCCTTTCCGCCTATAGCGCCTATGCCAAGCTCGAGCTGAGCCTTAAATGCGCCCAAAAGCGCAGCCAAAGGCTTTCCCCAGCGTTTGGGGTCGCGGTTGGGGTGCTCAAAGTACTCCTGGAAGGTCAGGTATACGTCCTTAAAGTCTGCGCCGGAAGCTATGAGCTTGCAGACCGACTCGACAACTGCAAGGTATGCGCCGTGGTAAGGGCTTTTTTCGGTTATAAAGGGGTTATATCCGAAGGACATGAGCGAGCAGTCGTCGGTGTGTTTTTTCTCGACGGATATCTTTTGAACCATCGCCTGAATGGGGGTGAGCTGATTCTTTCCGCCGAACGGCATCAAAACAGTTCCCGCGCCTATGGTAGAGTCAAAGCGCTCCGAAAGTCCTCTCTTTGAGCACATGTTCAGATCCTGAGCGCAGGCCGTGTAGTTATCCGTAAAGCTGCCCGAAACCGTCTTTGATATGTCGTCGGGGGCAGCGGGTGCGATGTCTATATGCTTAGGCGCGCCGTTTGAATTTAAGAACTCGCGGCTTATATTAACTATGGTTTTGCCGTTCCAGTTCATTTTAAGTCTCGGCTCCTGCTTGACCACAGCTACAGGGCACGCCTGAAGGTTTTCGGTTTTTGCAAGCTCCAAAAACTTTGACACGTTCTGCGGCTCCACAACAACAGCCATTCTCTCCTGAGATTCGCTTATTGCAAGCTCCGTGCCGTCAAGTCCCTCATACTTTTTGGGAACGGCGTTGAGGTCTATTTCCAAGCCGTCCGCAAGCTCGCCTATTGCCACCGATACGCCTCCCGCGCCGAAGTCGTTGCAGCGCTTGATCATCAGGCACGCCTGCTTATTTCTGAACAGCCTTTGAAGCTTTCTCTCCTCGGGGGCATTTCCCTTTTGAACCTCTGCGCCGCATGTCTCAAGCGACTTTGCGGTGTGAGACTTTGAGGAACCGGTTGCTCCGCCGCAGCCGTCGCGTCCCGTACTTCCGCCAAGGAGTATCACGACATCTCCCGGAGCGGGCACCTCGCGCCTTACGTTTTCGGCGGGGGTGGCAGCTATTACAGCGCCTATCTCCATTCTCTTTGCGGCGTATCCGGGGTGATATATCTCGTCAACTATGCCGGTGGCAAGTCCTATCTGGTTGCCGTACGAAGAGTATCCCGCCGCAGCGGTTGTCACTATCTTTCTTTGAGGGAGCTTGCCCTTTATGGTCTCGCTTATCGGCTTTAAGGGGTCGGCGGCTCCGGTGACTCTCATCGCGCCGTACACGTAAGACCTTCCCGAAAGCGGGTCTCTTATAGCTCCGCCTATACATGTGGCAGCGCCTCCGAACGGCTCTATTTCCGTCGGATGGTTATGCGTCTCGTTCTTGAACAGTAGCAGCCACGGCTCTTTTACGCCGTCCACGTTCACGTCTATCTTTACGGTGCAGGCGTTTATCTCCTCCGACTCGTCGAGCTTATCGAGCTTGCCCTGCTTTTTAAGATACTTTGCCGCAAGGGTGGCTATGTCCATAAGGCATATGGGCTTTGTGCGTCCAAGCTCCTTTCTCACGGAAATATACTCGTCATACGCCTGCTGCAAAAGCTCATCCTCAAAGCTCACGCTGTCTATCTGCGTTAAGAACGTGGTGTGTCGGCAGTGGTCGGACCAATAGGTGTCTATCATTCTTATTTCGGTGATAGTAGGGTCGCGATTCTCCGACTTGAAGTAATCCTGGCAGAACGCTATGTCGTCGGCGTCCATTGCAAGGCTGTACTCGTTTACAAACGCCTCAAGTCCCTCTCTGTCGAGCTTTGTAAAGCCGTCGAGGGTTTTTACCTCGGTGGGGATGTCGTACTTGATGTGCAGGGTCTGCGGCTTATCAAGCGACGCCTCTCTCGCCTCAACCGGATTTATGACGTACTTTTTAATCTCTGCGATGTCGCTGTCGCTGAGGTCGCCGTAAAGTGCGTACACCTTTGCGGTGCGTATGAGAGGCCTTTCGCCCTGCGATATTATCTGTATGCACTGTGCGGCGGAGTCTGCACGCTGGTCAAACTGTCCGGGCAGATACTCTACCGCAAACACGTATGCTCCCTCAAGCTCCGGCTCGTCACATACAATGTCGAGCTGCGGCTCTGAGAACACCGTCTTTTTTGCGTAGTTAAAAAGCTCCGATGAGATGTTTTCCGCGTCGTAGCGGTTTATAACCCTCACGTCGCTGAGGGAAGAAATGCCTAAGAATGCATGAGCGTCGGACAGAAGCGTCTTTGCCTCCTGCGCAAGCTCTTTCTTCTTTTCAACATAAACTCTATATACCATTTACATCAATACCTTTCCTGGCAAAGCTTATTTCAGCTGCGGGGGACGCCGTTATCTTCGCTGACCGCAAGCGCCCTCTTGCCTATGTCGTGACGGTAGTATGCGTTTTCAAAGCTTATCTTTGACACCATGTCGTATGCCGCATCTATGGCGCCCTTGAGCGTCTTTTCAACGGCGGTGACACCTAAGACTCTGCCGCCGCTCGTCACGAGTCTGCCGTCCTTATCCGCGGCGCCGGCAACATACACGTTGTCCGCAAGCTCGTCGGGTATATTTATTTCAAATCCCTTTTTATACGATACCGGGTAGCCGTCTGACGCCATCACGACGCAGCACGCCGATTCGTCCGAAAACTCGACTTTTACCTCCGAAAGCGTTCCCGCCGTAACAGCCTGCATGACCGTTAGAAGGTCGGTCTTTAAGAGCGGGAGCACAACCTGCGTCTCGGGGTCGCCGAAGCGGCAGTTGTACTCGATTACCTTAGGTCCGTCCTTGGTTATCATAAGTCCGAAGTACAAGCAGCCCTTGAATGTTCTGCCCTCGCTGTTCATGGCGTTAATTGTGGGCAGGAATATCTCCTGCATACATCTTTTTGCCACGTCGGGGGTGTAGTACGGGTTGGGGGCTATCGTTCCCATTCCGCCGGTGTTGAGTCCCTTGTCGCCGTCCAAAGCGCGCTTATGATCCATGGAGGATATCATGGGCACTACGGTCTTGCCGTCTGTGAAGGAAAGCACGGACACCTCCGGTCCCTCCAAAAACTCCTCTATGACTATGTGCTCGCCGCTTGCGCCGAATTTTTTGTCCTGCATTATCTGCTTGACGGCGTCGGCTGCCTCCTCGCGGCTCATCGCAATTATAACGCCCTTGCCCAAAGCAAGTCCGTCGGCCTTGATTACGGTCGGTATCGGCGCAGTCTTTACGTACTCGAGCGCCTTTTCGGCGGAGTCGAACACCTCATACTTTGCCGTTGGTATGCCGTACTTTTTCATGAGGTTCTTTGAAAACACCTTGCTGCCCTCGATTATCGCCGCTTTCTTTTGCGGGCCGAAGCAGGATATGCCCTTTGCCTCAAGCGCGTCCACGCATCCCAAAACCAGCGGGTCATCGGGAGCGACGACTGCGTAATCTATCTTGTTGTCGCATGCAAACGCCGTTATTGCGTCTATGTCCTTAGCGTCAATATTTACGCAGACAGCGTCGCGGGCTATGCCGCCGTTGCCGGGAAGAGCATAAATAACTTCAGCTGCGGGGTTTTCCTTGAGTTTTTTTATTATGGCGTGCTCTCTTCCGCCGCCGCCCACTACGAGTATCTTCATGGCGGTTTAGTGGTGGAACAGACGCATGCCGGTGAACGCCATTACCATGCCGTACTTGTTGCAGCGTTCTATGCAAACATCGTCTCTTATCGAGCCGCCCGGCTCCGCAACGTACATCACGCCGCTGCGGTGCGCTCTTTCTATATTGTCGTCAAACGGGAAGAACGCATCGGAACCTAAGGACACGCCGGTGATTGTGTCAAGGTACGCCCTTGCCTCCTCTGCGGTGAGCGGCTCAGGCTGCGTGGTGAAGTACTTCTGCCAGATTCCGTCCGCGCACACGTCCTCCTCGTTCTTGTTTATGTAGCCGTCTATGACGTTGTCGCGGTCGGGTCTGCCTATTCCGTCCTTGAAGGGAAGGTTTAAAACCTTGTCGCACTGGCGCAAGAACCATGTGTCGGCTTTTGAGCCTGCCAAACGTGTGCAGTGGATTCTCGACTGCTGTCCCGCGCCCACGCCTATAGCCTGTCCGTCGTATGCAAAGCACACCGAGTTGGACTGGGTGTATTTAAGGGTTATTAAGGATATGATGAGGTCTCTTACCGCCTCCTCGGGGAGGTTTTTGTTCTCGGTAACTATGTTTGTGAGCAGGGAGCGGTCGATTTTAAAGTTGTTTCTGCCCTGCTCAAAGGTCACTCCGAACACCTGCTTATGCTCTATCGGGTCGGGGACGTAGTCGGGATCGATTTTTACTATGTTATAGTTTCCCTTGCGCTTTGTCTTGAGGATTTCAAGAGCCTCCGGCTCGTATCCGGGAGCTATTACGCCGTCCGAAACCTCTCTTTTCAGGAGCTTTGCGGTTGTCACGTCGCACACGTCGGACAAAGCCACCCAGTCGCCGAAGGAGCACATTCTGTCCGTTCCTCTGGCTCTTGCATATGCGCATGCGAGCGGAGAATCGTCAAGCTGCGGCACGTCGTCTACAAAGCATGCCTTCTTGAGCTTTTCGGAGAGCTTTATGCCGACTGCGGCAGACGTGGGGCTGACGTGCTTGAATGATGTGGCGCAGGGAAGTCCCGTCGCCTCCTTCAATTCCTTTACAAGCTGCCAGCTGTTGAACGCATCAAGGAAGTTGATGTATCCGGGCTTGCCGCAAAGGATCTCTATCGGCAGGTCGCTGCCGTTTGCCATAAATATCTTGGCGGGCTTTTGGTTGGGGTTACAGCCGTACTTCAGTTCAAACTCTTTCATTTTTCTCACCGTGCCTATGCTTAACGCAGGGGCTTCCTTTCTATAACATAAAATTTTGTTCGCCAAATAAACGGTTTGTCTTATTTGTTCTTATTGATTATCCTTGTCTTTTGCTCTAAGGTTTCAAGGCAGGTATAGTTTACATAAAGGGATATCTTGTTGTCCTCGTTGAGCGCGTCCCAAAGCTTGTTTGTGAACTCGTCTATGTCGTTTGGTATCTCGACTCTTTCCGGCTCGCCCTGGAAGGTGGGTATGGGGTTTCCGTCGCAGACATAGGTGTGTATGAAGTGTCCTAAGCCGCACAGCGGAGCGTATGAGAAGGTGTAGCGGTTGCATGCGCTGCCCATAGCGTCTGCGCTCTTGAGTATGCTCATGTCGTAGCTGAAATCGCCCTTTTCAAACGTGAGCATTCCGCTTATTCTGGGGGTAAAGTTGGGCTTGTCCGGCTCAAACTCCCTTGTGCTCAAAGACTCCGAAAAGCCCTTATTTGCCTTGAGCCCGTCATAAATCGTGTCGGTCTGGTCGCCGTTTGTCACTATGAGCTTGTTTTCATACTTTCTCACCGCGGCATAAATTATAAGGCTGGGGTCCTCAACCTTAGATGCGTCGAACGGCTCGGTGTATATCACTCCGTCCTTCTCGGCAAATATTCTGTTGCGGCTGTTTGCGCTTCTGCCCATTATGAAGTATGCGCTGACTGCGCTCCTGCCGTCAAGGGACTTGCCTATTACTATTCCTCTTCCGACATAGGTGTTGTCCTTTATAAGCTCGGCTATGTCGTTTATCTTGTAGATATCCATGCTGCTCCCGCCTTTCTTTATTTATGTGTTTGCTTATTTACAACCATGTCTGCGCAGACTTTTTCGGCTGACATGGGAAGTATCTTCCACTCGGCAAGCCTCATCACCCTCTTTTGAAGGGTTTCGGGCGTGTCGTCCGGACGCACATTCACCGCTTTTTGCATTATTATTTCTCCGCCGTCCGGTATTTCGTTTACATAATGCACCGTGGCTCCGGTGACCTTTACGCCCCTTGCAAGTGCCGCCTCGTGCACTCTCAAGCCGTAAAAGCCCTGTCCGCAAAAGGACGGTATGAGCGAAGGATGTACGTTTATTATTCTCTTTTCGTAATGCTTTGTAAAGCGCTCGGAAAGTATGCTCATAAATCCCGCCAGAACGATGAGGTCTATTCCCTCGCCGTCGAGCAGCTTTATTATCTCGTCCTCAAACGCCTCCTGCGAGCCGAGTTCGCTTCTTACCACCGTCTTATGGCATATTCCCGCCTTTTCGGCTCTTGTAAGGGCGTATGCATCGCGGCGGTTTGATATCACCAAAACTATTCTGCCGCTCTTCAAGATCCCCTCGTTCTGCGCGTTTATGAGCGCCTGAAGGTTTGTGCCGCCGCCCGAGACGAGCACCGCTATCTTTGCCGTCTTATCCATCATGCGCCTCCGTCAGATAAGGCTTATCTTCGTGTCGGACTTTACGGTCTTGCCGATGATATACGCATCCTCGCCGTTTGCGCGCAAAATCTCCAAAGCCCTGTCCGCGTCCTCCGGCGAAACGACTATGCACATGCCGACGCCCATGTTGAAGGTGTTAAACATGTCGCGCTCGCTTATTCCGCCCTTCTTTGCGATCAGATCAAATATCGGCAGAACTCTTACATCGCTCTTCTTTATCTGTGCGCCGAGACCGTCGGGAATACTTCTCGGGATGTTCTCGTAGAATCCGCCGCCGGTTATATGTGATATGCCCTTTACCTTTACGCTCTCGAGCAGTGCAAGCACGGGCTTGACGTATATCTTTGTCGGCGTGAGCAAAACCTCGCCTATGGACTTTCCGCCCAAAGCGTCAACCGGCGTCTTTATGTCCTCGTTTTCGACGTCGAACACCTTTCTGACGAGCGAGAAGCCGTTAGAGTGAACGCCGCTTGAAGGAAGGGCTATCATGACGTCCCCTTCGCGCATGCTCGAGTTGTCTATTATCTTTGATTTATCGACGACGCCCACGGAAAATCCCGCAAGGTCGTACTCGTCCTCGGGGTAAAATCCGGGCATTTCGGCGGTTTCTCCGCCTATGAGCGCAGCTCCCGACTGCACGCAGCCGTCGCACACGCCCGAGACTATGTCCGCTATCTTTTCGGGGTAGTTCTTGCCGCAGGCGATATAGTCAAGGAAGAACAGCGGTTTTGCGCCGCAGCAGATTATGTCGTTTACGCACATTGCCACGCAGTCTATTCCCACCGTGTCATGCTTGTCCATGAGAAATGCTATTTTAAGCTTTGTTCCCACTCCGTCGGTGCCGCTGACCAAAACGGGCTTTTTTATTCCCTCAAGGTCAAGCTCAAAAAGTCCGCCGAAGCCTCCGACGTCGGAGCAAACGCCCGCCGTCATTGTCTTTGCGATGTGCTTTTTCATAAGCTCCACCGCTTTATATCCCGCTGTGATGTCTACGCCGGCAGCAGCATAGCTGTCAGATCTTGAGTTTTCGTTTATGCTCATAGTCACACTTTCCTTTACTTTTATTTTGGCGCCGTACAATCGCTCTTATTCTTTTCCGTTCCAGCAGTATGTGCAAATCTTGCACTCCGGTATTCCTATAGCCTTGCAAAGTCCCTCAAGTGTCTGGAACTCCAAAGAGGCAAAGTGAAGCTTATCGCAGATAGCCTGCCTCATCTTCTTTCCTCTTTCCGTTGTGGGGTCGCTGTACTCCTCAAGGTACTCAAGTCCCTGCTCGCCCTCAAGCTCTATTATAGTCGATATGGTGATGAGGTCTCGGTCGCTTGTGGAGCGCGAGAAGCCCAGGTATTTGCATCCGTACATTATCGGCGGGCATGCGGAGCGCATGTGCACGCTCTTTGCGCCGTTTTCCGACAGGAACTCCACCGTCTCACGAAGCTGCGTTCCTCTGACTATCGAATCGTCTATGAACAAAAGGTCCTTGCCTCTTATAAGCTCGTGAACGGGTATCTGCTTCATCTTTGCAACCTTGTTTCTGTCCGCCTGCTTAGTGGGCATGAAACTTCTCGGCCAGGTGGGAGTGTACTTTATAAACGGCCTTGCAAAGGGTATGCCGCAGCGGTTTGCGTATCCTATGGCGTGAGGAGTTCCGGAATCAGGCACTCCGCCAACGTAATCTATCTGAGGAAGGTTGCCGCTGTCTATATCGTTTTGAGCCATTATAGCTCCGTTGCGGTAGCGCATGACCTCAACGTTTTCGCCCTCATACGTCGAAGTCGGGTAGCCGTAATACGACCACAAAAACGCGCATATGCGCATTTCGCTCTTAGGCGGCTGCAAAACGTTTATGCTGTCCGCGGTTATTTCAACTATTTCGGCAGGTCCAAGCTCCCTGACGGTGTGATAGCCGAGCTTTGCGTATGCAAAGGACTCAAAGGACACACAGTGTCCGGTTTCGCTTTCGCCTATTGAAACGGGTATCCTGCCCATGTTGTCCCTTGCGGCTATGATGTGACCGTCGTCTTTAAGTATAAGTATAGATGCGGTGCCCTGTATTGTGTCCTGGACAAGCTTTATGCCCTCTACGAAGCTCTTTCTTTGATTGATGAGCGCGGCTACAAGCTCTGTGGAGTTTATCTTTCCGCCGGTCATGGCGTTAAAGTGCCCGCCGGTCGTGGAGAAATACTTCTCAAGTATGTCGTTTGTGTTGTTTATTATTCCGACTATGCATATGGCATACGTTCCCAAAGCCGAGCGTATTATGAGCGGCTGCGGGTCGGTATCGTTGATTCCGCCTATTGCGGCGGTGCCCTTCATCTCCTCAAATATATGCTCAAACTTCGTGCGAAACGGCGAATTTTCTATGTTGTGTATGTTCCGCTGAAGTCCTATAACGCTGTCATACGCGGCAATTCCTCCGCTCTTTGTTCCAAGGTGCGAATGATAATCCGTGCCGAAAAACACATCGGAAATCACGTCCTTATGTCCGACGGCGCCAAAAAATCCTCCCATAAATCTCTGCCTTTCCGAAAAAAATAAAACTGTTTATCACTCGTAGTCCTCAACGCTGAGCTGAGGTGAAAGTGACGAATCCTTTCTTAAAACCTTTTGAGCCTCCGTCTTTCTTCTTTGCTCAAGTCTGTCTCTTAGCTCAATGTCGGAAAGCGCTATTATCTGCGCGGCAAGGTACGCGGCGTTTGCTCCGTTGTCTATTGCAACTGTCGCAACCGGCACGCCCGAAGGCATCTGAACCATCGAGAAGAGCGCGTCAAGACCCTCAAGCGTCTTTGATTTGCAGGGCACGCCTATGACGGGAAGAATAGTGTAGGACGCAATAACTCCGCCAAGGTGCGCAGCCATTCCCGCCACGGCTACGATCACTCCGAAGCCGTTATCTTCAGCGGCGGATGCAAACTCCTTTACCTCGTTTGGCGTTCTGTGCGCAGATAAAATTCTCACGACAAACGGAATCTTCAGGATTTCAAGTATCTCCATCACCTTTTCCGCTGTGCCGAGGTCGCTGTCGCTGCCCATTACGATTCCTACTTTTTTCATAAGACATCTCCCTTTCAGTTATTAAAATCAAATACAAAAGGGCGCACCTGTACAACATTAAACATTCATGTGTGCCAAGTGTGCCCGGACGGTCGGATGCCGGGACAGACAAATCAGGCTGCGCTGATTTTCTCCCAATATTGCACTCCGGCACGCTGCTTTTTATGCACGCCGCGCCCGCAGGTGCTGCATGCGCCCCTCGGGCATTGTGCCGGAAAATCCGTCAGTCACATAAAAGACTGTTTATAATGATGAAACCCCAATTTTGCAAACGCATGCTGCGCTTTAGGGCGGCATTTGCGCCTGCGGGTTTCCGTGTAATAAGCCATGAGCTTGTCCCGCGTTAATAAGCCGCAGGTTTACGCCGGCTTAATAATTACAATACAAGTATAACAAACATCCTGTTTTTCGTCAAGAAAAACAGCCCCGCGTCACTGATTTTGTCGCGTTTCACAATAAATACAGCGGTAAATGTTGTTCTCTTTGTCCGCAAGTCTGAACGCCTGCGGCAATTCCGGCTCTATCGACGTTATGCATCGGGGGTTATGGCACTTGTACACGCCCTGAACGATGACCTCTTCCTTTCTCTTGTTTTCAAAGTAAGGCAGGTCGTTTTCAATCAGTCCTAAGAGCTTCATTATAAGCGCCATTCTCATGTACTTGCCGTAGTGCGCCTGCTTGAAGTAGCACGCCCTGGGGTCGTTATCTACAGCCACAGATATCTCGTTTACCCTCGGCAGGGGGTGCAAAACGCACATGTCAGGCTTTGCAAGCTTCATCTTGTCCGCAGTGAGTATGCAGCTGTCCTTTAGTGCAAGGTACTCGTCCTCGCTCACAAAGCGCTCTCTTTGTATCCTCGTCATATAAAGTATGTCAAGCTCGCCTATCGCCTCTTCAATCGAGCGGCACTCGGTATAGGGTATGCCCTTGCTCGTCAGGTACTCATGCTTTACAAAGCCCGGCAGTCTCAGCGCCTCAGGGGATATGAGGACAAATTTCACCGAGTCGTATCTTGCCATAGCTCCTATAAGGGAGTGAACCGTCCTTCCGAACTTGAGGTCGCCGCAAAGTCCTATTGTCAGGTTATTAAACCTTCCCTTTTCATGGCGTATAGTCATGAGGTCTGTCAGGGTCTGCGTGGGGTGATAGTGTCCGCCGTCGCCCGCATTTATCACCGGAACGGTGGAGTGGTTTGCCGCAACTATCGGCGCGCCCTCCTTCGGGTGACGCATGGCTATTATGTCGGCGTATCCGCTGACCATTGATATGGTGTCCGCAACGCTCTCGCCCTTTGATGCGGAGCTTGAGGCAGGCTCCGAAAAGCCCAAGACGCTTCCGCCGAGGGACAGCATCGCCGACTCAAAGCTCAGCCTTGTACGGGTTGAAGGCTCGTAAAACAGTGTTGCAAGTATCTTATGTCTGCAAACCTCGTTGTACTTATCGGGGTTGGCTATGATATCGTCCGCGACGTCTATCAGCTTATCTATTTCCTCCACCGACAGATCGAGTATATTTATAAGATTTCTCATACTTTTACTCTTTGCTCACTTTCTCTTTTGCGTAAATTAAGTCAGTGGTTTATCCAGCTCTCATCTGAGGGGTTGTCCCTGAACGCCATGAGCTTTTTGACGGCGTCGGCGCTGATATATCCCTCTTCGGCTGCAACCTGAGCTACGCAGTCAAAGTCTGTAAGGCTTATATTTTTGACGTTTGCGGCCGCAAGTCTTTCAAGTCCCTTCTTCATGCCGTAGGTGAATATGCTCGCTATGCCCAAAACATCCGCTCCGGCGTCTCTTAAAACCTGAACAACCTCTAAAACGCTTCCGCCGGTGGATATCAGGTCTTCTACGACAACCACCTTCTCGCCCTTTTCAAGTCTGCCCTCTATCTGATTCTGTCTGCCGTGATCCTTAGCTCCCGAGCGGACATAACCCATAGGCAAGCCCATGATGTGTCCGGTTATCGCCGCATGTGCTATGCCGGCAGTGGAGGTTCCCATGAGCACCTGCACATCAGGGTAGTTTTCCCTTATAACCTGAGCAAGCGCGTTTTCGACGTCATTTCTTACATCAGGCGCGGTGAGGGTGAGTCTGTTGTCACAGTACACGGGGCTTTTTATTCCGCTTGCCCATGTGAACGGCTCCTCGGGGCGCAAAAACACCGCCTTTATCTTCAAAAGATCCTTAGCTATCAAAACTTTTATCTCGTTTGCACTCATGTTGTTCATGATTCTGCTCCTTTCTCAATGGCTCTCAATCTACAAAGTCGCTTACGCATCTTTCATACGCCTCAACCGGATCGAGCGCAGCGGTTATAGGTCTGCCGACTACGATGTAGTCGGAGCCGTTTTTCCTCGCCTGCTCTGGGGTGGTGATTCTTCTTTGGTCGCCCTTTTCGCCGTCGGCAAATCTCACGCCGGGCGTCACGGTCAAAAACTCCGGACCGCACGCTCTATGCACCCTTCCCGCCTCAAGAGGCGAGCACACCACTCCGTCAAGTCCGCACGACTTGGCGTTTTTCGCGTAACTGATGACGACATCCGATATGTCCATGCCCCTTATGAGAATCTCCTCCTGCATGGAAAACTGGTCTGTCGAGGTGAGCATGGTGACCGCTATGAGTATGGGCCTTGTTCCGTCCGGACGGGTGAGTCCCTCAAGCGCGGCGCTCATCATGGCTTTAGTTCCGGCGGCGTGGAGGTTGCACATGTCAACGTCCAGTCCGGACAAAACGCTCATCGCCTTCTTGACGGTGTTGGGGATGTCGTGCAGCTTCAGGTCGAGAAATATCTTATGTCCGCGCTCTTTTATCTCCCTGACAATCTGCGGGCCTTCCGCGTAGAAAAGCTCCATGCCTATCTTGACAAACGGCTTTTTGCCTCTGAACCTGTCCAAAAAGTCCATAACCTGCTGTTTTGATGAAAAATCGCACGCGATTATAACGTCTTTACCCATTGTGTGCCCCTCCTATTATATCTTTGAGATTTTTTATTCCGTATCTGTCCATTGTCTCGGGCAGTTCGTCGATTATTATCTTGCATGCGCGGGGTTCGGTTAAGTTCACCGCGCCGACTTCCACGGCGGTTGCCCCCGCAAGCATCATTTCTATGACATCCGCCGCGCTTGAAACGCCGCCCATGCCGACTACCGGCACTTTTACCGCCTCATACACCTGATAAACCATTCTCAGTGCGATCGGAAATACCGCCGGTCCGGAGAATCCGCCCATCTTATTTGCAACCACCGGCTTTTTGGTCTTTAAGTCTATCCTCATTCCCAAAAGGGTGTTTATAAGGCTTATTCCGTCTGCGCCCGCGCCCTCGCACGCCTTTGCTATCGGGACTATGTCGGCGACGTTGGGGGTGAGCTTAATTATAACCGGCTTTTTGGTTACCGCCTTGACCGCTTTAGTCACCGCGGCGGCAGCTTTCGGGTCTGTTCCGAAGCTCATTCCTCCGCCGTGGACGTTAGGGCAGCTTATATTCACTTCAAGCCATCCCACCTCATCGCACTGATCAAGCCTTTGGCAGGTGTATGCGTAGTCCTCAATCGAAAAGCCGCTGACGTTTGCCATGACCTTTTTTGAAAAGACCTCTTTCATCTTAGGCAGCTCCTGCGATATCACGTTTTCAACGCCGGGGTTTTGAAGTCCCACCGAGTTTATCATTCCCGCCGTGCATTCGGCAATTCTCGGCGTCGGGTTTCCGAAGCGCGGGTCTTTTGTCGTTCCCTTAAAGGAAAATGTGCCGAGCATGTTTATATCGTATATTTCGGCAAACTCGTAGCCGTAGCCGAAGGTGCCGCTTGCCGGTATGACGGGGTTGTCTATCTGCAAACCGCACAAATTAACGCTCAATCTGTCCATATTCAGCTCCACTCCTTATTCCTTGTCCCATATTATCTCGCCGCTGTTCATCACGGGACCTTCGCGGCATATTCTCTTGTTGCCGGTGAGGGTCTTGCAGGAGCAGCCCATGCATGCGCCGAAGCCGCAGCCCATTCTCTCCTCAAAGCTGTACTGTCCCTCTGTCTTTGCCGTGCGGCTTATGGCTCTGAACATCGGCTCGGGGCCGCAGGTATAAAAGAAGCTGTAATCAAGTCCCGCCATTGCGTCGGTGACGAAGCCTTTTATGCCGTAACTGCCGTCCGCGGTTGCCACATACACGTCCGCGCCGAGAGCCTTGAACTCATCTTCGTAAAACACATCCTCGCGGCTGTTAAAGCCTAAGACCACCGCAGGCTTTTTATTCTCGCCCACGAGCTTTTTGCAGAGCATGTAAAGGGGAGGAACTCCGACGCCTCCTCCGACAAGCAGGGGCTTATCGCCGCTCTTTGACGTGTCGTAGCCGTTTCCCAGGCCTGTGAGCGTGTCTGTTTTCGCGCCTTTTTTCAGCTCGCTCATGGCTTTTGTTCCGCCGCCGACGACTTTATATATCAATGTCAGCTCGCCGTCAAGGCAGTCGCAGACTGATATCGGTCTGCGAAGAAAGAAACCGTCTATTTTCAGGTTTACAAACTGTCCCGGGGCGGTTATTGCGCTTGTATCCCCCTCAAGGACAATTTTATACACATCCCTTGCTATCCTATCGTTTGAGAGGACAGTATAAATCACCTGTTTCATTTCAGTCCCTCCGTTTTTGAATATCTGTACACGACTTTTCCGCCGCACACATTTAAAACGCATCTTCCGAACACATCGTCCCCGGCAAAGGGCGTAGCCCTGCCCATTGTCGCAAATTCGTCCGGATTGATGATATATTTTTCAGACACCTCAAACACCGCAAAGTCACCCTCTACAGGCAGCTTAAATCTTTTCGCGGGGTTTGTGCTCATCAGCTCGACAAGCCTTTGAAGGGTTATCACTCCCTTTAAAACGAGGTTTGTATACAGCTCGGCAAACGCCGTCTCAAGTCCCACAACGCCCATCAGGCTGTTTTTAAGTCCCCGCGACTTTTCCTCTGCGCTGTGCGGCGCATGGTCTGTCGCTATCATATCTATGGTTCCGTCCTGTATGCCCTCTATCAGTGCGGCTTTATCCTCCTTTGAGCGAAGAGGCGGGTTCATCTTAAAGCGTCCGTCCTCCCGGAGGTCGTCCTCGCACAGTATAAGGTAATGCGGCGCTGTCTCGCAGGTCACATCCACGCCCGCTTTCTTTGCCCGTCTTATAAGCTCTACGCTCTCCTTTGTCGATATGTGGCACACGTGATATGCGCATCCGGTCTTTTCGGCGAGTTTTAAGTCTCTGTCTATCTGCGCATACTCGCTCTCGCTCGATATTCCCCTGTGTCCGTGCGCCTTGGCATACGCTCCGTCATGTATATATCCGCCGTTCAGAAGGCTGTTCACCTCGCAGTGGGCTGCGATGATCTTTCCCAAGCTCTTTGCCTTTGTCATGGCACAAAGCATCATCTCATCGCTCTGCACTCCCCTGCCGTCGTCCGAAAATCCGCAGACATACGGCGCCATGCCCTCCATATCCGACAGCGTCTCGCCCTTTTCCCCCACCGTTATCGCTCCGTAGGGGAAAACGCGTATCAGCGCATCCTGCTTTATTATGTCAAGCTGGGCTTTCAGGTTTTCGATACTGTCCGGCACGGGATTCAGGTTCGGCATGGTGCACACGGCTGCGTATCCGCCCCTTGCCGCTGCCGCCGAGCCGGTTTTTATCCTCTCCTTATATGAAAAACCCGGCTCTCTGAAATGCACGTGAACATCGCAAAGTCCGGGTGTGATTACATATTTGCATGAGTTATCCATCAATATATTTATATCGGTGTTCTTCCCGCCGGACGCACCGAGGAAAAAGTCAGCCGCGTTTTTAGCCGTTATCTCGTCGCAGGCGGCGGTCACGTTTGAAAAGTCTCGCAAGTGGTGCATGTCAAATCCTCCTTTTCACAAGTCAGGCGAATCGGGCAAAATAAAAAACCCCGCCGCTGGCGGTCGATCCGATTAGGAATCGCCGTAATTCTCAAGCGCGGCAAGGCCTGTTTATTCACACGTCCGATTGTAAAAGTATTATCTTGTATCTTAGCCAGGCTTGCCGGCATACTCATACCAAACAAAAGCTTTTTGCTAATCAAGTATATCAAACTTTCAGTACGTTGTCAACAATTGCGGCGCCGGTAAGCCGCTCAAATTTGCATAAAAAGCGCCCTCCTGCGATCTGCAGGAGAGCACTCTTTTAAGCTTTTATTACTCGTAGTCTACAACGTCAACCCATGAGCGCAAAAATTCCTTTTCGTGCTCGTTGCCCTTTACGGACTGGGAAGCTGCAACTATCGGCATCCACTTCTGAACATACTGCTTAGCGGTATCGCTCTTCTTGCAGAAGAGGTTGAGATACTTTTCTGCCGTCTCCTTGTCGCCGCCGAGGCAGAACAAAAGGTATGTTCTTGCGGCGTCGGCGGATGCATTGCCCTGGGTTGCGTGCGCCCAGTCGATGATGTATGCTGTTCCGTCGGGGGAGATTATGATGTTAGAGGGGTTGAAGTCGCCGTGGCAGAGCTTGTCATGCTTAGGCATACCGTCGAGTCTTGTATGAAGCTCATAGCGGGTAGTAGCGTCAAAATCAGTGAGGCTGATCTTGCGGTTCATCTTATCCTTGAGCTTTGTGAGAAGAGGACATTTCTTTGACTGAACCTCAAGCTGCAGGTCAACAAACTTCTCAAGGTAGCTGTCCTTGTTGTCGGGATCCTCTTCCATGAGCTGAGCTAAGGTCTTGCCCTCGATGAAGTCGGTAACTATAGCCCACTTGTCGCCATCTATCATGGTGATGCTTCTTATCTTGGGGATGTTAAGACCGGTTTCCTCAACTCTTGCCTGGTTGAGCGCCTCGTTGAGTATGTCAGCCTTTGAATAGCTCGCGTCGAATACCTTGTAGCAGAGGTCGCCGTCACGGTAAACGGTCTTGTTCTTGCGTTCGGCAATTACATTATTGAGATTCATAATAACCCTCCTCTTTTAATTACTTGGTCTTTCTGGACTTGGATTTAAGAGCCTGCTTGCTGGGATCAGCATCTGTGCTTACAACGCCGTTGTCTACATAGGGCAGCTTCTTCTCTACGAAGTGTCTGCCGTAGTAAGCGTTGAGGTACATCTGCTTGATCTCGCTCATGAGCGGGTATCTGGGGTTAGCGGATGTGCACTGGTCGTCGAATGCCTGCTCGGTCATAGCGTCGAGTCTGTCGAGGAAGTCCTTCTCGTCTACTCCGTAGTCGCGGATGGTCTTCTTTATGCCTATTCTCTCCTTGAGAGCGTTTACGGCATTGATAAGAGCCTCGAGCTTCTCCTCGTCGGTATTTCCGCCGAGACCCAAAGCGTCTGCAACTTCAGCATAGCGCGCTAAGGTGTGAGGATGATCGTACTGCGGGAAGGTGCCCATCTTGGTGGGAACTTCGGCAGAGTTGAATCTGAGAACTTCTTCTATCATGAGAGCGTTTGCGATACCGTGTGCGATGTGGTGGAACGCACCGAGCTTATGAGCCATAGAGTGGCATACGCCCAAGAATGCGTTTGCGAACGCCATACCTGCCATGGTAGCTGCATTTGCCATCTTCTCTCTTGCAACGACGTCTGTCTGACCGTTGTCATAAGCGTCGGGGAGATACTTAAATATTGTCTTGAGCGCCTGGATAGCAAGTCCGTCGGTGTAATCGGTAGCCATTACGGATGCGTATGCCTCCAAAGCGTGGGTAACAGCGTCGATACCGGATGCAGCGGTAAGACCCTTAGGAGCTGTCATATGGAAGTCGGTGTCTACGATAGCCATGTTGGGCAGCAGCTGATAGTCAGCCAAAGGATACTTGATTCCGCTCTTCTCATCTGTGATAACAGCGAAGGGAGTAACCTCGGAACCTGTACCTGCGGAGGTCGGGATAGCTATGAAGTAAGCCTTCTCGCCCATCTTGGGGAAGGTGTAAACTCTCTTACGGATATCCATGAATCTCATTGCCATATCCATAAAGTCTGCCTCGGGGTGCTCGTAAAGAACCCACATGATCTTGCCGGCGTCCATAGCGCTTCCGCCGCCCAAAGCTATGATGCAGTCGGGCTTGAAGGACTTCATCTGCTCTGCACCTGCCTTAGCGCTTGCAAGCGTCGGGTCGGGAGCTACGTCGAAGAAGGTGGTGTGAACTATGCCCATCTCATCGAGCTTGTCTGTTATCGGCTTGGTGTAGCCGCTCTGATACAGGAAGCTGTCGGTTACGATGAACGCGCGCTTCTTGTGCATTACGGTCTTGAGCTCATCCAAAGCTACGGGCAGGCAGCCCTTCTTGATGTATACCTTCTCGGGTGCTCTGAACCAAAGCATATTCTCTCTCCTCTCGGCAACTGTCTTGATGTTGATAAGGTGTTTTACTCCTACGTTCTCACTTACGGAGTTGCCGCCCCATGAGCCGCAGCCAAGGGTAAGCGAGGGGGTGAGCTTGAAGTTGTAAAGGTCACCGATACCGCCCTGTGAAGAAGGAGTGTTGATGAGGACTCTGCATGTCTTCATTCTCTCATAGAACTCCTCGATCTTTTCGGGGCAGGTCTGAGTATTTATATAAATTGAAGATGTGTGTCCGTAACCGCCGTCTGCGATGAGGTGCTCAGCCTTTGAAAGTGCGTCCTCAAAGTCGGATGCGTGGTACATTGCAAGTACGGGTGAGAGCTTCTCGTGAGCGAACTCCTCGCTTATATCAACGCTCTCAACCTCGCCTATGAGTATCTTTGTTCCATCGGGAACGCTTACTCCGGCAAGCTCTGCTATCTTAGCTGCGGGCTGTCCTACTATCTTTGCGTTTACGGAGCCGTTGATGATTATGGTCTTTCTGACCTTGTCAAGCTCTTCGCCCTGAAGGAAGTAGCAGCCTCTGTATGCAAACTCTCTCTTGACCGCCTCATATACGCCGTCCAAAACTATTACCGACTGCTCGGATGCGCATATCATTCCGTTGTCGAAGGTCTTAGAGTGAATGATGGAGTTTACGGCAAGGATTACGTCTGCGGTGTCGTCGATTATTGCGGGAGTGTTTCCTGCGCCGACGCCGAGTGCGGGCTTTCCTGACGAGTAAGCAGCCTTAACCATGCCGGGTCCGCCCGTTGCAAGGATTATATCAGCTTCCTTCATCAAAAGGTTTGTCATGTCGAGTGAAGGAACGTCGATCCAATCGATGATTCCCTCGGGAGCGCCTGCCTTAACGGCCGCCTCCAAAACTATTCTTGCAGCCTCTGTGGTGCACTTCTTTGCTCTGGGGTGAGGGCTGATGATTATTGCGTTTCTTGTCTTGAGAGCTATAAGGCACTTGAATATTGCGGTTGATGTGGGGTTGGTGGTGGGTATTACCGCCGCGATAAGTCCTATCGGCTCGGCAACCTTCTTTATGCCGTATGCCTTGTCCTCTTCAATGACGCCGCAGGTCTTTGTGTTCTTGTATGCGTTGTAAATGTACTCGGCAGCATAGTTGTTCTTTATCACCTTGTCCTCAACTACGCCCATGCCGGTCTCCTCAACCGCAAACTTTGCAAGGGGAATCCTCTGCTGATTCGCGGCAGTAGCAGCGGCTAAGAATATCTTGTCTACCTGTTCCTGCGTATAGGTCGAAAATTCCTTCTGTGCCTTCCTCGCCGACGCGATTACCTGCTCCAGTCTCTCAACGCTTTCTACGCTCTGTCTTTCACCGTTCATGTTAACCTCCGAAAAAAGAAAAATTTAACACTAAAATTCGTTCTGACCTTTATAGATAAGTGTTTTATCTATTTGAACTGTAATTAAAGCCGCAGGTGAAATTCGAGGTGAAAATCACCTGTGACGTCTTAAATACCGCTCTTTGAGGATATTATATCACATTTAATTCTAAAAAAGCTATACGTAAATAAAAAAAACAGCCCCTCCGCCCTGTACATTTTTGCCGAGCTTTCGCCGTGATATATGTATAATATGACTAAATCGCGCCGCTGACGAGCTACTAATATCTATATTTGTTATTTTATTGGGCGGACATGCGTTTTTGATCAGACGCATGTCAGGTGCGCCGCAAAAAATGCATTCAAAAATAATATCTTTGGCTCAATCAATAAACCGCAGATAGAATTAGATATCGCCGAGGGCGATATCTAATTCGAGGGAAACAATTATGAAAAGTTATATTTGATTCGGGAGGAAAAAATCATCTATAGCCAGCCGTCAAACCGGAACGGTGTTTTTGTATCTGAGCTTTATTTTGTCCACTATCAAAGCTATGAACTCGGAATTGGTGGGCTTGCCCTTGCCGGTGTTGACCGTATATCCGAAAAACGAGTTGAGAGTGTCCACGTCCCCGCGGTCCCACGCTATTTCTATGGCATGGCGTATTGCCCTTTCGACCCTTGAGGGGGTTGTGCCGTACTCCTTTGCAACGGTGGGATACATGAGCTTTGTCACGCTTTCGAGCATTTCGGGGTCTTTTATGGAGTGCATAATTGCGTTTCTTAAGTAGTGATAGCCTTTTATGTGCGCCGGAACGCCGAGCTGGTGTATCATCTCCGTCACGACCACCTCCATGTCCGGCGCGGGCTGCCTTACGGTGGTGAGAGCGCCCGCATCCTTTCCCATAACGTCATAGCCCATGATCTGATTTATTCTGTCGCCGAGCATGTGGTAATCAAACGGCCTGACGATGTAGTACGCAGCGCCCTCCTGCATGACCTGACGCAGGGCAAACTCGTTGTCGCAAGGGGCGGTGATTATAAACGCCGGATGCCTTTGCATGCTCCTGTTCACACGCTTCATCAGCTCTATCGCGTCAAGCTTCGGCATCCACAGATCCGTGACCACCACGTCGGGGACTTCGTCCGTCACCGCCTCAAGTATCATTTCGCCGTCTTTAGGCCTCAAAATACAGAAAAATCCCATCTCCCTCAAAACCTGTGCGCATCTGAGGCCGTATTCCTCGCTGTCGTCGCCTATTAAAACCTTGAGCTTCTTTGCCATGTCTTATTTCTCCTTATCTTTTATTCTGTCAATATCAAAAGTCGTTTTCATCGTTTCGATGTTTTATTAACCTTTTCCATATATTAACATAATAATTATAGATTATCAAGCAAAAAATTACAATTTGTATAACTGCACAAGTTTGTTGCTCTTTTTTCGTCGGCGGAGGGTCGAGCGGCGTCGAATGCCGCAGAAAAAGCATGTGCCGAAGATGCCAAAGCAAATATTCAGTTTTTGAGACTGCGAAGGGATGCGGTGATGATTCTCACGGCAGTCGTCTTGGAGTTCACCATGCCGATTGCCGCCTCGTCGGCGGAGGGTCGAGCGGCGTCGAACGATGCGGCAAAAAAGCAGGCTTTCCTGTTTTCAAGGAAAGCCTGCGCAGATGCAAAGGTATGTATTCAGTTTTTGAGGCTGTGAAGGGGTGCGGGGATCTGTCCGCCGCGGTTTATAAACTTTGAGGGCGACATGGTGTTCACCTTCATGACGGGGCCGCATCCGAAAAGTCCGCCCCAGTCAAGCTCTTCGCCGACATCCTTGCCGATTGCGGGGATGATTCTCACGGCGGTCGTCTTGGAGTTCACCATGCCGATTGCCGCCTCGTCGGCGATTATGGCTGCTATGGTGTCGGCGGTTGTGTCTCCGGGCACGACTATCATGTCAAGTCCCACCGAGCACACTGCCGTCATCGCCTCAAGCTTTTCTATGGTCAAAGAACCGCTCTTTGCGGCGGCTATCATGCCCGAGTCCTCCGAAACGGGTATGAACGCTCCCGAAAGTCCTCCGACCGACGAGCACGCCATAACTCCGCCCTTCTTTACCGCATCGTTTAGAAGCGCCAGGGTTGCGGTTGTTCCGGGTGCGCCGCACTGCTCAAGTCCTATTTCCTCTAAGATATGCGCAACGCTGTCGCCGACCTGCGGCGTGGGTGCGAGCGAGAGGTCAACTATGCCGAACGGCACTCCGAGTCTTTCGGACGCGGTAACTCCGACGAGCTGTCCCACTCTTGTTATCTTATATGCGATTGTTTTGATTATGTTTGAAACCTCGTTTATGTTTGCTCCGGGGTTTTTGGCAAGCGCAGACCTGACCACGCCGGGTCCTGAAACTCCGACGTTTATTATGCAGTCCGGCTCTCCCACGCCGTGGTACGCTCCCGCCATAAACGGGTTGTCATCCACGGAGTTGCAGAACACCACGAGCTTTGCCGCGCCAAAGCATGCGCTGTCTACGGTTTGCTCCGCCGTGGCACGGACGATTCCGCCCATCAGCTTGCATGCGTCGAGGTTTATTCCCGCCTTCGTCGAGCCTACGTTTACCGACGAGCAGACCTTTTTAGTTATTTTAAGCGCCTGTGGTATCGACTGAATAAGCTCCATGTCTCCCGCCGAAAATCCCTTCTGCACAAGCGCAGAGTATCCGCCTATGAGGTCTACGCCGACCGCCTGAGCCGCCTTGTCCATGGTGACGGCAAACTTCACCGGACTTTGCTTGCATGCGGCGGAAATCATGGCTATCGGGGTTACGGATGTTCTCTTATTTATTATAGGTATGCCGTATTCCTTTTCTATCTCTTCGCCAACCCTCACAAGGTCCTTGGCGCAGCGGGTTATTTTGTCGTAAACCTTTTTGCACGCCTTGTCTATGTCCGAATCAATACAGTCGAGCAGCGATATTCCCATTGTGATGGTTCTTATATCCAGGCACTCGTCCTGTATCATGCGGATGGTTTCCAATATGTCGCTGAGATTTATCATCTTTGCCCGCTCCTTTTAAATGTGATGCATGGTGTTGAATATGTCCTCGTGCATGACAAAAATAGACAGTCCCATCGACTTGCCAAGCTCGGACATTTTATCCGAAAGCTCGCTCAGCGGTATGCTGAGTTTTGAGATATCGACAAGCATGACCATTGCGAAAACATCCTGCAAAACAGACTGAGTTACCTCCGTGACGTTTGCGTTATACTGTGCGCACATTGACGACACCTTAGCAAGTATGCCGACCGCGTCCTTTCCTATAACCGATATAACAGCCTTCATTTACAACCAATCCTCCCGATACAATTGAATCTGCAAAAGTATTGTAGCTATTGTATCACAGTTTTTACGCTTTGCCAAGGGATAAAATACACGCACAATCATTTTGCATAGCTCAAAAGCAGCTCCGCCAAGCTCATGCCGAGAAGCTTTCCGCTGTACATCGCCTCTTCAAGGGAGTTAGAGCTTGAGCCCATCTCCAAAAGTATAGACGCGGGGGTCAGCTCCTGGTTGTAGTTTCTCTCGGCGAAGAGTATGGGTCTTGTAAAGCCGGGGTAGTCCGATTCAAGCTTTGATTGAAGCTTTGTCGCAAACCTGAGGTTGTATCGATACTGCGGCACATTCATGCAGCCGCATATTATCATGACCTGCGCCGCCTCCTTTCCGTCGATTTCGCAGACCGGCGCGTATCTTACGCCGTCCGATTCTATGGCGTCTCTGTGCACGTCGAGCACCACCTTTATCGACGGATACTCGCTCAAAAGCTCCTCTACCCTCTCGCTGCTTCGGTCGTACGCTCCGGTGTATTTAGGGTAGTCGTGGACGGTGGTGTCGTGGATTACACCTATTCCCGCCGCCTCAAGCTGAGCGGCTATCTCTTCGCCCACGGCGCACACCGTCTTGTCAAGCTCGGTCGTGCGGGAGGAAAACTCGCTGTCGTATCTGTCACGGGCGTAAGGCTCGTAGCACTCTGTTGTGTGGGTGTGCATTATCAGCACCTGCGGCTCGCCGTTCAGCTCTATTTCAAGGTACGGCTCTATTTCCGACTGCTCCAAAAGGTAGTCGGTGTCCTTGTCGGTGCTGTTTCTGAGCATGCCGCCGCCCGGGAGGTTTACAAACGTAGAGGACTCCTCATAAGAATAGGTCTTTCTTATTATCTGCCCGCCGTCCGATGAAAGCTCGTCGGGATAGGGCAGCTCCTCCGAAAGCGGCTCGTTTTCATCCTCCGGCTCCTCTGTCTCCTGCGGCGCCTCCTCAAGCCCCCAGCCGAGGCCGTTTGTTATCTGCATGAGCTTGCCGGAAAGATAGGAGTGAGAACCGGAGCCTGAGGTGTTTATTGTCTGATTGGCGGCTGCCTGATCGGGTGAGTCATGCTTCGCGGAGTTGTCCTCCGGAACGCTTATCCCCGCGGAGGCGTATGTAAGCCTTTCAAAGAACCCGTAAGGGCTGTCCGCACCCACAAAAAACGCCGCCGCTGCCACCGCGCTGAACGTGGCAAGCGCAAAAATCCCGCCCGCCAAAAACTCCGTGAGGCTTTTTCTCATGTTTGGCGCGCCGCCTGTGCCGTGCGGTGTGTGCAATTCTGAATCTTTCACTTAAAACCATCCTCTCTGTAATCCATATGTAAGCGGTTTGTAATATATGAAATGTAGACATTCAAGGCGCCGTGTGCTAAAATGAAATAAGCAGAAATACTATATAGAGAGGTACATAAGCGCTCATGTGTAACAAGCATAACCCCATCAAAAGAAAACTTTATTTGATTATTTCGCTCTGCGCATGCGCTGCAATCTGGTTTACCGGATGCGCAAACATCGTCCCCGCAGACTCTGATATTTCCGATATGACAATCACAACTGCCGAGCCGTCCGAAACAGCTCCCGCGACAACTTCAGCCGAAACAACCGCCGTCACGGAGACGCCTGCAACAGAACCTGTGACCGAGCCCGTGACGGAGGAAGTGACAGAACCTGTGACTGAGGAAGTGACCGAGCCTGTGACTGAGGAGGTGACACAAGAGTCAGCCGGCACATCGGTTTCCACGAACGAGACGCAGCCCGAGCAGACCGAAGAGGAGGACAACGTGGAGCAGGTTGACAGCGACTACTATTTTCAGAACGAGGACGACTACTTCTTCATAGTCAACAAGCAGCATTTTCTGCCGGAGGACTATGAGATAGAAACCGACTACGTTCAGGGAAGCTATGAAATGGAAAAGACTGCGGCGTATTATTGCAGGCAGATGATAGAGGCAGCCGCCGAGGACGGCATAAATTTAAAGGTCATCTCGGCCTACAGAACCGTGTCTTATCAGGAAAAGCTCTTTGAGCGCAACGTTCAGTCGAGAATGGACGGCGGAATGAGCTACGAAGAGGCGTACTATGACACCTCGATAAACATTGCGCCTCCGGGAGGAAGCGAGCACAACGCGGGACTTGCGGCGGACATCGTCACCGAGGACGATTGGGACACATACACCGGCTTTGAGGACACGGAGGAGTTCGCGTGGCTTTCGGAGCATGCCGCCGAGTACGGATTCATAATGAGATATCCTAAGGGCAAGGAGGACATAACCGGCTACATATACGAGCCGTGGCACTACAGGTATGTCGGGGTTAAGTATGCCGCCGACGTCGCTCAAAGCGGACTTTGCCTTGAAGAGTACTTTGACAAGTACTATCCTGGTTGGTCTGACGAGCAGTAAAGAATTTTAAAACACAAAAATCAGAGAGGACACCTTCAAGATGAACATAGCATTTTTTCTCACGCTGAAAAAGGACGTCGCCTATTTATATGACGATTACACCATACGCCAGTCGCTTGAAAAGATGAAATTCCACGGATACTCATCAATACCGGTGATATCCCGAACGGGCGAGTACGTATCAACAGTGACCGAGGGGGACTTCCTTTGGTACATGTTAGACCAAAGCGTGCTTGAGGAGGACGGCGGAGTGTCGATTTACGACGCCGAGGATTTAAGGCTGAGAGACATACTCCGAAAGAACAGAGTCACCGCCGTGAGGATAACCGCCACCATGGATGAGCTGTACGAGCTTGCGATGAACCAAAACTTTGTCCCCGTGACCGACGACGAGGGAATATTTATAGGCATAGTCACAAGAAAGAACATCATAAAATACTTTGTGGCAAGCCGCACGGGGGAAAGCGTCCCCGCCCTTTCAAAGCAAGTATAGCCCCGCGGGCATAAAAAAGCGGTCGGAACGAGTAAGGCGCCTGCGAATTTATTTATATCCTTTGTGTATGTCGCAAGCGCGGAAAATGTCGCATAAATCAGGCTTTGCCCACATTTAATGCGGCGTTAATCAGTGCTTTAAACAAAATTATATTAAATTAAATGTGCATGATTCACAATTTTAAAGCAGTCACAAACATAATTCATTGACAATTATTCTTCTTGGCGCTATAATATATTTGCTATATTTGACGGCGAAAGCGTATCAGACTTTGCCGGCAGGCGCTGCCTGTATGTGATCGTCGTAATTGTTTAATACAATTAAAAATTTAATCCGAATAGGGGGATTATTAAAATGAAAAGATTTGTTTCATTGGCGCTTGTAGTCGCGATTGTAGCTGTAGCGTTCGTATCCTGCGGTTTGGTTTATCCCAACGCCGGCACATATACCGACGAATACAAGACAACCGTTATCGAGATCGGCGCATACGATGAGGAAACCGAGTCCGGAACAATGTCTGTTGTCAACAGCTTAAACGACGACATCAACTACACCGGAACCTACACTCTTGAAGAGAACGATCCCGATGTATCGAGCATACTCGTGTTCACCACTTCAGACGGACAGGTAATTAAGTATCTTTACGATGTCACCATGGACGTTTTGCAGGACCTCGAGTCCCAGATCATCTACTACGGTCCTAACGCTGTAGTTGTAGATCCCGAGGATGTTCAGGCCGGATTTGATGCGCTTTTGGGCAACAACGACGACGAAGACGCTGAGACAACAGAGGCTGCCGATGCTGAGACAACAGAGGCTGCTGACGGTGAGGACGCCGCAGAATAATCAGGCGCTCGAACTACTGAATTAAAATTGAAAAAACACCGGCTCGTATGGGTCGGTGTTTTTTTGCGCTCATAGGCACTTGGCATTACGTAAGATGCGCATGAAATGCATATATGAGGACACACGAATGAACCATGTCATCGTGCACACGAATGAACCGTGTCATCGTGCACACGCATTAACTGCGTCATACGTGCACACATAGCCTGCGTATACGCGCATGCCGGCATAAGGATGAATATAAAAAAATCGCCGCCGCACTCACATAACGAGCGCGGCGGCATATATGCACCTGAGCGCTTATTTACATCTTTGCGCGGTCCTTTGCGCGCTGAACATTTGATAGCGTCTTTTTGCGAAGCCTTATCGACTTTGGCGTCACCTCGACAAGCTCGTCGTCCGCTATAAATTCAAGGCTGTCCTCAAGGCTGAGTATCTTGGGCGGAACAAGCCTGAGCGCATCGTCGCTGCCGCTTGCACGGGTGTTGGTCAGGTGCTTTTTCTTGCACACGTTCACAACGATATCCCCTGCTTTCGGCGACGCTCCGACTATCATTCCCTCGTAAACCTGAACGCCCGCTCCGATGAACAAAACGCCTCTTTCCTGAGCGTTGTAAAGGCCGTATGTTACAGCCTCGCCCGTTTCAAACGCAACCAAAGAGCCGTTTGAACGCCTCGGGATATCTCCCTTATACGGCTCGTAGTCGTAAAACACCGCGCTCATTATTCCCTCGCCCTTTGTGTCGGTCAAAAACTCGTTTCTGTAACCGAAAAGACCTCTTGAGGGGACGTGGAATATAACCCTCATTCTTGAGCCGAGCGGAGTCATGGAGACCATTTCCGCCTTGCGTGAGCCCATCTTCTCGATTACCGCGCCGACGCATCCCTCCGGAACATCGACAACAAGCTCCTCCACAGGCTCGCAAAGCGCCCCGTCTATCTCCCTGTACAGCACCCTCGGCGTTGAAACTCCAAGCTCGTAGCCCTCTCTGCGCATGTTCTCTATGAGTATTGAAAGGTGCATCTCTCCCCTGCCCGCAACCTTAAAGGAATCTGTTGAATCAGTTTCGGTCACGCGGAGTGAAACGTCCTTTAAAAGCTCCTTAAAGAGCCTTTCTCTTATATGCCTTGATGTGACGAACTTGCCCTCGCGTCCTGCGAAGGGCGAATCGTTTACCGAGAACGTCATCTCGACAGTCGGCTCGCTTATCTTCACGAACGGCAGCGGCTCGTACTTTGATATGTCGCAGATGGTGTCGCCTATGGTTATGTTCTCTATGCCGCTTATGCAGACTATGTCTCCTACGGTTGCGCTCTCGGCAGGCACCCTCTCAAGTCCCGCTATCTGATAAAGCGTGACCACCTTTCCGCGGTACTCCTTCTTTGTGCCGTGGTAGTCGCCTATTATGACTTCCTCGTTGACATGCACCGTTCCCCGCTCTATCTTTCCTATAGCTATTCTTCCGATGTACTCGTTATAATCTATGGACGATACAAGAAGCTGAAGCGGCTCCTGAGGTTCGCCCTGCGGCGCGGGGATGTATTCTATTATCTTGTCAAAGAGCGGCACTAAGTCCACTCCCGGCTCGTCCTGCGACAAGGATGCGGTTCCGTCCCTTCCGGAGCAGAACAGTATCGGCGAATCGAGCTGCTCGTCTGATGCGTTTAAATCCATCAGCAGCTCATAGCACTCGTCTATTACCTCGTTTACTCTTGCGTCGGGGCGGTCGATCTTGTTTATTACTATTATCACTCTGTGTCCTAAGTCCAAAGCATGCTGCAATACAAATCTCGTCTGCGGCATGGGTCCCTCCGCAGCATCGACAAGCAGTATAACTCCGTCAACCATCTTGAGTATGCGCTCAACCTCGCCGCCGAAGTCCGCGTGTCCGGGCGTATCGACTATGTTTATCTTTATGTCTTTGTACATCACCGACGTGTTCTTTGCAAGTATGGTTATTCCCCTCTCACGCTCTATGGCGTTGGAGTCCATCACTCTCTCGTTTACCGTCTGGTTGGCGCGGAATGTTCCGCTCTGCTTGAGCATGGCGTCTACAAGCGTCGTCTTTCCGTGGTCAACGTGCGCTATTATTGCAACGTTTCTTAAATCGTTACGTACCAAGTTACTTCCTCTTTTCTGCTGATTTGCTCAAAAACCTTTCGAGCGTTTTGTGCATATATACTAATTTTTACCCATAGTGTATTATATCCTGTCCGGCGTCAGAAATCAATAGCCAAATCAAACAACATAAAAACACGCATAGCGGCATAAAATATTGATTTTAGACTATTTTAAAAGCTCCGCTCACAATTTTAGGTGGTCAAATCCTTAACTATCTCGCTTGCGATGACTATTCCCATCGCGGCGGGGGCAAACGCTATGGATGCCGGCGGCGTCCTTCCCGATCCGCTCTCGTCCGAAACCTGCTCTGACGGCGTGAGCGGCTGCTCATCGGAGTACACGACCTTGAGCGAGTCTATGCCCTTGCGCCTCAGCTCGTATCTTACGCGCCTTGCAAGGCCGCACACCGAGGTCTTATAAATATCCGCAACCTTAAATTTTGTCGGGTCAAGCCTGTTTCCCGCCCCCATTGCGCTTATTATCCTGACCCCTGCGGCTTTGGCGCGGCATATAAGCTCGATTTTCGATTGAATGGTGTCTATGCAGTCTGCAACGTAGTTAAACCGCGTCAGCGGGTAGCTGTCGGCATTTTCGGGCGTGTAAAAGACGGGCTGCTCAAATACCTGTATCTGCGGGTTTATATCCCTCAGGCGCTCGGCCATAGCCGATGTTTTAAGCATCCCTGTGGTGCTGTCAAGCGCGATTATCTGGCGGTTTCGGTTTGTAAGGCTCACCCTGTCGCTGTCGAAAAGAGTTATGCGCCCTATGCCGCACCTTGCAAGCATTTCCGCAACGTATCCTCCTACGCCGCCGACTCCGAACACGCACACATGCGCGTCCCGCAGCTTTTGCATGGCATCCCCGCCCAAAAGCGCCCTTGTCCTTGAAAATAGCTCGTCGTTGTACACTTGCTGCCGCCTCCTGCATGGTTTGATAGAGCAATTATAGCACACACCGCTGCTCAGTGGCAAACAAAATCTATCATGCCACGGCAAACAAAAAATCTATCTTGCCACGGCAAACAAAAATCTATCTTGCCATGGCAAACAAAATCTCTCGTGCCATTACAAATATAATCCGCCGCGCGGGCGTTTTGGCATGCTGATATGCCGAAGCAAATTTGCTTTAGAGCGTTTTTAAGCATTTTGCAGACAAAACACCCCTCGGAAAAATCCGAAGGGCGTTTTTTTGTCTGATAAATCTGCATTTTTTGGCGCATTGCGGGCTTTACGCAGCCTGCTCCGGGGGAGCTATCCCTGATAGAAGCCGTTTGCGCTCATGAACGCATAGATTTTTTCGCCGTGCTGCTGTTCCTCCGACTGGATATGGTTGAGCATCTTTCTCGCTGACGGGTCGCAGAACTCGAACACGCTTGTGTCGTAGAGCGACGACGCATGCTTTTCCATTGCAAGCATATCGCTCAGCAAAAACTTGTCGATATTTCTTGACGACTCGTCGTTGTAGCAGACCTTTTTGCAAAGGCTGTTGTTTTCGCCGCTCAGGCCCGTGGGAGCCTTAGGGACGGTTCCCGAGAGCATGGCGTTGATGGTGTTCAGGTGATTTTGCTCACATGTCGCCATCTGTGAAAACAGCTCCTTCAGCTCGGCGGAGCATGCCTCCTTTGAGTACTTGTTGTACTTGTCTCGGCAGAGCGTTTCCTGACCCGCCAAGTCCTTTAAAAGTCCCGTTTCCTTTTGGGTAAGTGTCATAACAACATCTCCTTTTTATAAGATGTCATTATTATCCCCACGAATTTTCGTGATTATACCCGCGCAATCAGTTTATCTTGTCCACGTCATAAGGAGTGGTCTGGTATACAAAGTAGTTGAGCCAGTTTGAATACAGCAAATTTGCATGCGCACGCCACTTCACAACCGGCTGCTTTGTGTCGTCGTCGTTCGGGAAGTAGTTTTCCGGCACCGCTATGTCTATTCCCTTTGCCTTATCCCTGAAGTACTCCTTTGCAAGCGTGTCACGGTCGTACTCGGAATGTCCGGTTATGAATATCTGCTTGCCCTCGTTGGTCATGCATGCATACACGCCGGTTCGAGGTCCCGTCGCAAGTATTTTAAGCTCCTTGACAGCCTCCACGTCCTTTATATCGACGGTGGAATTGCGCGAATGGGGCGCATAAAACACGTCGTCAAAGCCGCGAAACAGTATCGGGTTTTTATAATCGACAGTGTGCTCAAACACGCCGAACAGCTTTTTGTCAAGCAGTTTCTTCTTTATTCCGAAGTGGTAGTACAGTCCCGCCTGTGCACCCCAGCATATGTGGAAGGTGGAGTGAACGTGGGTTTTGCTCCATTCGAATATCTTACAAAGCTCCTCCCAATACTCGACCTGCTCAAACTCAAGGTGCTCCACCGGCGCTCCGGTTATTATCATGCCGTCAAAGCGCTCGTCCTTCACATCGTCAAAGGTCTTATAAAACGAAAACAGGTGCTCCGCAGAGGTGTTTTTTGACTCGTGGCTCACGGTATGCATAAGCTCCATCTCAACCTGCAAGGGAGTGTTTCCCAAAAGCCTTGCAAGCTGTGTTTCCGTCTCGATCTTTGTCGGCATGAGGTTTAGTATGAGTATTCTCAGCGGGCGTATATCCTGCGTCATAGCCCTTGTCTGGGTCATGACGAATATGTTTTCCGACGCCAAGGTTTTTGCCGCGGGCAAAGAGTTTGGTATTTTAATCGGCATTTAACCGTTTTCCTTTCATTCTAAGGCACGCAAGCGGCTTGAGCCGGCGTATGCCGGCTCAAATCGCATCGAGTGCCTGCTTAATATCATCTATCAAATCCTGCGCGTTTTCTATTCCGCAGGAAAGCCTTACGAGGTCGGCGGACACTCCCGCGGCCTCAAGCTCTTCATCGTTCATCTGCCTGTGGGTTGCGCTTGCGGGGTGCAGGCAGCATGTTCTCGCATCCGCAACGTGGGTTTCTATGGCGCAGAGTTTAAGGTGCTTCATGAAGTTTTCGGCAGCCTTTCTTCCGCCCTTTACGCCAAAGCTCACAACTCCGCAGGAGCCGTTAGGCAGGTACTTTTTGCAAAGCTCATGGTCTACATTGCCCTCAAGATCGGGATAGAACACCCAGCTGATCTTGTCGCAGGACTCCAAAAACTTTGCAACCGCCAGTGCGTTCTCGCAGTGGCGCTTCATTCTCACGTGCAGGCTCTCAAGCCCGAGGTTCAAAAGGTATGCGCTGAACGGCGAAGGCGTTGAGCCGAAGTCCCTCATAAGCTGTGCGGTTGCCTTGGTGATGTATGCTCCCCCGTTGCCGAACCTTGTGGCGTAGGTTATGCCGTGGTAGCTCTCGTCGGGAGTTGTAAGTCCGGGGAACTTATCCGCATGCGCCATCCAATCAAACCTGCCGGAATCGACTATGCATCCGCCGACGCAGGAGCCGTGTCCGTCCATGTACTTTGTGGTGGAGTGGGTGACTATATCCGCGCCCCATTCAAACGGGCGGCAGTTTACGGGTGTGGCAAAGGTGTTGTCCACTATGAGCGGGACGCCATGCCTGTGAGCCGCAGCGGCAAAGCGCTCTATATCAAACACCCTCAGCGCGGGGTTTGCAATCGTTTCGCCGAAAACAGCCTTTGTGTTTGGCTTGAACGCCGCCTCAAGCTCCTCGTCCGTGCAGTCGGGCGCAACAAACGTAAAGTCTATGCCCATCTTTTTCATCGTGACGGCAAAGAGGTTAAAGGTTCCGCCGTATATTGACGACTCTGCGACGACGTGGTCGCCCTCGTTGGCTATGTTGAACACCGCAAAGAAGTTTGCCGCCTGTCCGGAGGAGGTGAGCATCGCAGCCGTTCCGCCCTCAAGCTCGCATATTTTCTTTGCAACCATGTCGCAGGTGGGGTTTTGAAGCCTTGAGTAGAAGTAGCCCTCCGCCTCAAGGTCAAAAAGCTTGCCCATGTCCTCGCTTGTCGCATACTTAAAGGTAGTGGACTGAATTATAGGTATCTGGCGCGGCTCGCCGTTTGCGGGAGTGTATCCGCCCTGAACGCATTTTGTTTCTATTCTTGTGTTGTCCGGTTTGTTATTTACCGCATTTGACATATTGATAAGCGCACCTTTCTTGTACTTGTGTGTGAATGTTCAGACGGTCTGTCTCCAGCCCCTTGTGTCGGGACGCTTGCCCCACTGTATGCCGGTAAGCTCATCGTAAAGCTTTTGAGTCAGCTCGCCTATTTTTCCGTCGCCTATTACGAACACCTCATCCTTATAGCGGAGCTTTCCGACAGGAGATACAACCGCGGCGGTTCCCGTTCCGAACACCTCTTCAAGCGTTCCGTTATGTGCGGCGGCAATCAGCTCGTCTACAGATATTCTTCTCTCCTCGACGTCGTAGCCCCAGTCTCTGCAAAGGGTCAGAACGGAGTCACGTGTGATTCCGGGGAGTATTGAGCCGTTGAGCATAGGTGTGACAACCTTGCCCGCAATCTTGAACACTATGTTCATAGCGCCGACTTCCTCTATGTACTTTCTCTCGACTCCGTCAAGCCAGAGAACCTGAGAATAACCGTCGTCGTGCGCCTTTACCTGAGCAGCTAAGGATGCGGCATAGTTTCCGCCCGTCTTGGCGTAGCCGATTCCGCCTCTTACCGCTCTTACGTACTCATCCTCTATCCATATTCCCACAGGAGCAAGTCCGCTCTCGTAGTATGCTCCGGAGGGAGAAAGTATAACCATGAACAAATAGCTGCTTGAAGGAGCAACGCCGAGATGCGGTTCCGTAGCTATGATGAAGGGTCTTATGTAAAGTGAGGTTCCCGGCTCGTCGGGTATCCAGTCCCTATCGACGTCAACAACCGTCTTTATCGCCTGAACAAAGTCCTCTTCCGGTATTTTGGGTATGCAAAGTCTTGCGTTTGAGTTGTTTGCACGCTTTGCGTTCATATCCGGTCTGAAAAGATACACTTCGCCGTTGTCGCCCTTATATGCCTTCAAGCCCTCGAACATGGTCTGTCCGTAGTGGAACACCATTGCCGCAGGTGAAAGGGTGATATTGTGAAAAGGTTCAATCCTTGCGTCGTGCCAGCCCTGACCCTCGTCATAGTTCATTATGAACATGTGGTCGGTGAAGATGTGTCCGAAACCGAGCTTTTCGCCCTCTGCGGGCTTTTTCTTAGGGTTTTGGGTGCGTTCGATTTTGATGTTAAGCATTTTTATCAGCTCCTAAACTTATTTATAATTATATCCGGTCTCAAGTGCCTTGAGGTTATAAGAAAGCATGTCTGCGTGCTTTGCGGAGACGACCTTTTCAAGCGCGCTCTTTATGTCGTCAAAGCTGACAACAGACGTCTGTCTAATCATTTTACCCATCATAATCATATTTGCAAGAGTGGGTATTCCGGCATCCGATGCAAGCTTTGTCGCAGGTATATAGAACACGTCTACGTCCTCTCTTTGCACCTTGCGGTCTATCAATGCGGAATCGACGAATATTTTTGAGCCGGGTACAGCCGCGTTTTCGTATTTGTCGAGCGACGGCAGGTTCATTACAACAAGTATGTCCGGATTTGATACTATCGGTGAGCCGACAGGCGTGTCAGAGATAATTACGGAGCAGTTGGCGGTTCCGCCTCTCATCTCCGGACCGTATGAGGGGAGCCAGCTTATCTGCTTTCCCTCCAAAAGTCCCTTATACGCCAAAAACTTTCCCGCAAACAGTATTCCCTGTCCGCCGAAGCCCGCTATGAGAATCTGAGTATACGCCATATCAGTTTTCCTCCTTATTTGCGGATCTGTCCTTGTAAACGCCCAAAGGATAGTAGGGAATCATATGTGTGTCTATCCACTCCATAGCCTTAGAGGGCGTCATGCCCCAGTTCGTAGGGCAGGAGGAGATGACCTCTACAAGTGAAAAGCCCTTGCCGTTTATCTGGTTCTCAAACGCCTTTTTGATCGCCTTTTTGGCGCTCATGACGTTCTTGACGTTGTTAACGGCAACTCTTTCGATATACTCCGGACCGTCAAGCGAGGACAAAAGCTCGCAGACCTTTATCGGGTAGCCGACGGTTTTTACATCTCTGCCGTAAGGAGAGGTCTGAGTCACCTGTCCGGGCAAAGACGTAGGAGCCATCTGTCCGCCTGTCATTCCGTATATTGCGTTGTTTATGAATATAACAGTTATGTTTTCGTTTCTTGTGGCGGCGTGGACGGTTTCAGCCATGCCTATAGATGCGAGGTCGCCGTCGCCCTGATAGGTAAAGATGATGTTTTGCGGCATTGCCCGTTTAAGTCCGGTTGCCACGGCGGGTGCTCTGCCGTGAGCAGCCTCAACCATGTCGCAGGAGAAGTAATTGTACGCCATAACCGCGCATCCGACGGGAGCCACTCCGACGGTACTTCCCAGTATTCCTAAATCGTCTATCGCCTGAGCTACAAGCCTGTGCACTATGCCGTGCGTGCAGCCGGGGCAGTAATGAAGGGGCGCATCGGTGAGCGCCTTAGGCTTTTCAAATACAACCATCAGTCGTTGCCTCCCATCAAATCGTCAATAGTTTTAAGTATCTGCTCGGGAGAAGGTATCATGCCGCCCACTCTTGAGCAAAGGACAACCGGCTTTGCACATTCTTCGCTCAGCCTTATATCCTCTATCATCTGTCCCATGGAAAGCTCCACCGAGATAAACGCTTTTACTTTCTTTGCAGCCTCGGCTATCTGCTTTTTGGGGAAGGGCCAAAGCGTTATCGGCCTTATCATGCCGACCTTTACTCCCTTTGCCCTTGCGGCGGTGATTGCGTTTTTAGCCACTCTTGCCGCGATGCCGAACGCCACTATGCAGTACTGCGCATCGTCCATGAGGTACTCCTCGCATATCACTTCGTTTTCCTCGACAGCATGGTATCTTTCAAATCTCTCAAGGTTCTTTTGCTCAAGCTCCTCGGGGACAAGATACAGTGAGTTTATGATGTTGTGCTCTCTTACGCCCTTTGTTCCCGTAACAGCCCAGGGCTTGTCTATGTGGTGCTCGCAAGGCTCAGGCAAAACAACCGGCTCCATCATCTGTCCTATGGTTCCGTCCGCAAGTATCATGGCGGGTATGCGGTATTTGTCCGACAAATCAAACGCCTTTGCCGTGAAGTCCGCCATTTCCTGCACGGATGCGGGAGCTAAAACTATCAGGTGGTAGTCGCCGTGTCCGCCGCCCTTTGTTGCCTGGAAGTAATCCGACTGCGAGGGCTGTATTCCGCCCAAGCCCGGTCCGCCTCTTTGCACGTTGACTATGAGCGCCGGAAGATCGGAGCCGGCAAGGTATGATATGCCCTCCTGCTTTAATGACACTCCGGGGCTTGACGACGATGTCATAGCCCTGAGGCCTGCGCTTGAAACTCCGTATATCATGTTGATGGCGGCAATTTCGCTCTCCGCCTGCAAAAACGTTCCGCCTATTTTCGGCATCCTCTTGGCCATGTATGCCGCAACCTCTGTCTGGGGCGTGATGGGATATCCGAAATAGTGACGGCATCCGGCTCTTATCGCCGCTTCGGCAATAGCCTCATTGCCTTTCATAAGTACCTTTTCTGCCATGTTATCAGTCCTTTCAATCTGCTATTTTTCAACGGTTATAACGCAGTCGGGGCACATCGTGGCACAAAATGCGCATCCTATGCACTTAGACTGATCTGTTATCTGTGCGGGAGAATGTCCCTTTTTGTTAAGTCTGTCCCGAGCTATCACGAGTATCTTTTTGGGGCAGGCGTCAACGCAAAGTCCGCATCCTTTGCACAAGTCCTCATTAAAAGTTACCTTTGCCATCAAAACATCTCCTTAATTTATATCAAAATATCTCTTTTGAAGCGTCATGGGGAAAACGTCCGTCATCTTGAGCATTTTTGCAACGCTGTGCTCAGCCGACGTAAACAGCACCGGCAGTCCGGACATTTCGGACAGCCTGTGCGCCTCGTAAGCGCTGTCGAGAACGATCTTGGGCGTAGTTTCTCTGCCCAGATTTGTGTTGTTGACTATGGCCGTAAACGGGAGCGAGCATGCAAGCTCAATTTCCCGCATAACCTCAAGCGCAGCGCCGGCATCCGGCGTCAGCGGCCTTAAAAAGTTGACGACAAATACCATCTCATAGTCGTTTTCCTCAAGTATATAAGGCGAAAACCTGCCCAAAGCATACGCTCCCCTGTCGTCTCCGCCTATGTCCATCACCGCATGCCTTGAGCGGTTTTCCACCACTCCGTACAGTGCGGAGGGGAGCGCGGGGAGGTCTACGTTTGAGTTTGCAAACTCCGGCGATATGATATCTATCCCCATAGCCCTCAAAACGTCCTCGCTGTCCTTGGTTCTGAAGTATGGATTGACTATGTCAAGGTCCGCTATTACCACGTCCTTGCCCTGTTTTTTCAGGTGCTCGGCGTAGTTGACGGCGATATTCGTCTTTCCGCTTCCGTAATGCCCCGCAAACAAGGTCACTCTTTTAGTTCTCATTCTAAAAAGCCTCTCCTGATGTATACGCAAACCCGCCTAAAGGCATAGCGCCTCAAGGCGGGGATACCCTTTAAACCAACGCGCATCCCTCAAGCCGCATCCGCCCGAAAGCTCCGCCTCAAATTGCAGCAGATCAGGCAAGGGCGGCATGTGGCTATGGTTTTGCGCCTGCTTTCATGCTTTACAGTGGTATTTTAACACGCCCCGCTGCCGATGTCAACAAATACAGCCTGTAAACTGTATGCAAAAGCATCAAAGCTCGTTTCTCTTTATCTTTCCGCTTATCGTTTTGGGAAGCTCATCCCTGAACTCTATGATTCTCGGGTACTTGTAAGGTGCGGTGTGGCTCTTTACGTAGTTTTGGATTTCCTTTTTAAGCTCTTCGCTCGGGACTGTGCCCTTAGTCAAAACTATGCTTGCCTTTACAACCTGACCTCTTATCTCATCGGGAACGCCCGAAACTCCGCACTCAAGCACGTAAGGCAGCTCCATGAGCACGCTTTCGATCTCGAACGGACCGATTCTGTAGCCGGACGACTTGATGACATCGTCGATTCTTGAAACGTAGTAATAATATCCGTCCTCATCGCGCCATGCGGTGTCGCAGGTGTGATAAAGTCCGTCATGCCAGCACTCTGCTGTTCTCTGCGGGTCTCTGTAGTACTCCTTGAAGAGTCCGCAGGGCACCTCCTTGTCGGTGTGGATAACTATCTCTCCCACCTCGCCGGGGCCGCAGGGCTTTCCGTCCGGATCGACGATGTCCACATCAAACTGAGGTGTGGGCTTGCCCATAGAACCGAGCTTGGGCGCCATGCCGTTGAGGTTGGCTATGATGAGTGTGGTTTCGGTCTGTCCGAAGCCCTCCATTATCTGAAGTCCCGTGTTCTGTGCGAACTGCTTTGAAACCTCGGGGTTGAGCGCCTCGCCGGCGGTGGTCATGTTCTTTATCGAAGAGAGATCGTACTTTGAAAGATCCTCTTTTATCATCATTCTGAGCATTGTCGGAGGTGCGCAGAAGGTGGTTATATTGTACCTTGCAAACATCGGGAGGATGTCGTGGGCGTCGAACTTGTCAAAGTCGTATACAAACACAGCGCCCTCGCACAGCCACTGTCCGTAGAGCTTGCCCCAAAGGGACTTGCCCCAGCCGGTGTCCGAGATTGTGAGGTGCAGTCCGTCGCGCTGGCAGCAGTGCCAGTACTTTGCGGTGACGTAGTGACCCAAAGCGTAGGTGTGAGCATGCTCAGCCATCTTGGGGTTGCCGGTTGTGCCGGATGTGAAGAACATCAGCGCGGCGTCGTTTCCGCATGAGCAGTCCTGCGGACGCTCGAACTTTCCGGTAAACAGCGGGTATTCGTTGTTGAAGTCGTGCCATCCCTCGCGGCAGCCGTTCACCATTATCAGGTGCTTTACGCTCGGGCACTGAGCAGCCGCCCTTTGAGCGATTTCCGCGGTGTCGCCGTCCGCAGTGCAGACGAGCGCCGTGACTCCCGCAGCATCAAAGCGGTATACAAAGTCGTGCTCTTTGAGCTGATTTGTGGCGGGGATAGCTATTGCGCCGAGCTTGTGGAGGGCAACCATGCAGAACCAGAACTGATAATGCCTCTTCAGGACAAGCATTACCCTGTCGCCCTTCTTTATTCCCAGCGATTTAAAATAGTTTGCCACCTGATTGGAAGCTCTCTTTATATCCTTAAAGGTAAAGTTGCGCTCGACGTGGTGCTTATCCACATGGAGCATTGCAAGCTTGTCGGGGTATTTATCCGCAATCGCGTCTACTATGTCAAAACCGAAGTTAAAGGTGTCGGTGTTTTTGAAGTGGATTTCCTTGAGGTGTCCCTGCCCATCCTCAACGGCGTCTATAAACTTTTCGCAGCAAATGAGCTTTTCGGACTTGCCCGCCTGGATGATGTTTTCACGCACAACCTCCTCGCGGGTCTCCTCGCCGGGGAGAACTACAGCCACGAACGTGCAGTCCGCGCCGTCAACTGCGATCATTCCGTGAGGCGTCGAGGAGTTGTAATAGATGCTGTCGCCCTCATGCAAAACTTCTGTGTGCTCGCCGACCTGAACCTTGAGGCTTCCGCTTATGACAAGGTCAAACTCCTGTCCGCTGTGGGTGGTGAGGTGAATTGGCTGATTCTGCTGCGCCGCCGAGTACTCATACTTTACCCAATACGGCTCTGCGATCTTGCCCTTGAACCTTGGGGCGAGGTTGGATATGTCTATTCCCTGCTCCTTAGCGGTCTTTTGACCCATGCCCTTTCTCGTGACGGTATAGGATGTGAGCCTTGCGGCGTTATTTCCCTCGATGAGGTCGGTAAGATCGACGTCAAAGGCGAGCGCGCACTTGTGTATAAAAGTAAAGGGCATATCGGCTTCGGCATCCTCGTACTCTAAATACTCCGCCTCGCTGACCTCTGTCTTTTGCGCCATCTCCTGCGGAGTCCAGCCCATAATTTCGCGCATTTCCTTTATACGTCTCGCGATATCGGCAAGTCTTGTCTGTGAATTTGTCGGCATAACAATGCTCCTTTCAGATTCTTAACAAATTTTAAGCGTTTTATTGACGGACCGATGTTTTCCGGTGAAAAACAAAAAGGCCCGTCTCAAAAATTACTTTGAGACGAGCCATGAAATCAAGACCCGCGGTACCACTCAAATTGCGCTAAAAAGCGCCGCTCAGGCTCTATCAAGCCTTATACATTAACGCAGTAGTCACGTAAGACGCCTACCCGCCAAAAAGGCGATCGGATCTTATGCTCGGAAGTGATGGGACAAATCTTACATCTGCCGGCTCGCACCGTACCCGGCTCGCTTAAAATGCTCTATAGAAATTATCCGTCTTCGTCATCGCATTTAACATTTCTGATTATATCAAAGCCTGCCGCGGTTGTCAAGCCGTTGTTTGCAACAATAATTCAGTGATTTAGCACATCATCACTGTGCAGGTTTTCCAAGCTGATCTTTGTCCATGCCGAGCTTAAACATCTTATTTGCGTTTTTCCACAGTATCTGCTCAAGCTCGTCTTCGCTCAAATCCAGCTTGAAAAGCCGCTCAAGCTCCCCCGCAGGCTCCCACATGGGAAAGTCGGTGCCGAACATGACCTTATCGGCGCCGTAGCTGCGTATTATGCGCAGGGCGTCCTCTGGCGTGAGCGCATAGAGGCTTGAGGAGCAGTCCGCATAAAAGTTGTCATGCCCGCTAAGCATCTCGCATGCGCTTTCCCACACGGAGTACCCGCCAAGGTGCGCGCCTATGAATTTTAAGTCTGTGAATATCTCAAGAAGCGGTTTAAGGCGGTTTGGGTTGGAGTTGTCAAAGCGCGAATCTCCGGTGTGTAAAAGAACCGGCACGCCCTCCCGCTCGCATATCTCGTATATTTTTAAGCACCTGTAGTCGTCGAGCTTAAAGCCTTGAATGTCAGGGTGGAGCTTTACTCCCCTCAGGCCCAGATCCAAAAGGCGGCGCATGTCCCCCTCGAGGTCGTCGCTGTCCGGGTGAAGTGTCCCGAGACCCGCAAACATATCCCCGCACTCCGCGGCTTCCGAGGCTATAAACTCGTTTATGGAGCGCGTCTGAGACGGCTTTGTCGCGACGGAGAATATTATCGACTTGGTTATTCCCGCCTCTCGGGCAAGCCTTTTTATTGTCTGCGCCCTGCCGTCAAACCTGACCGGCAGGTTGTAAAACTTGCTTATGCTGTCCGACGCCTTTTGCGCTATCTTGTCGGGATACACGTGGCAGTGGCAGTCAACTATCTTATATGCCTTTTCCGCTCTCATGCGTCAAGCGCTCCTTTCAGCTCCTCATCGCACGGCAGCAGCCACGGCGCATCCTTGTCGGACGGCGTGCCCAAAGAGCTGTCATAGGTCGCCTTGGGACCTATGAGCGACGGATAAAGGGGCATTCTGCTCGGCATGATGAGAAACTTTTGCAGCACGGCGTTCTGATCCATGCCCCAGATTCTCAGAACATGCTCGCCGGACTCGAGGTGAACATCTGTCTGCACGCGCCTTCCGCCCTGTTCAATAGATGCAAACCATCCTCCGCTCACTCCCGAAATATAGCCCTCGCCCTGAATATTTACAACCTTGATTTCTCCGCCGTCGAGCTGAACGCCGACATTGAGGTGTGTGCCGTGGTCGAAAGAGACGTTGTTGCCCTGACCGACGCACAAAACGAGCTTATAGTCGCCAGACTCGGGCACGCCCGACTCCGGCACTTTGACCGCATAGTCAAGCCATGGGCCGCATCCCGCCTCAAAAGGCTCGGTGCAGGTGTTGAGCATTTTCATGGAAACCTTTGACTTGCCGTAGCCGTCAAGCTTTGTCCAGCGAACGCCGCAGCTGTCGCCCTTGTCAAAGTACCCGTCCGCGTTGATCGCCGCTATGCCGTTTGACATAAAGTGCGTTTTATCCTTTTTCGCCGAGGTATCGACGATCTTCACGCCTGCGACGACGGTGACCGAGGCGTCGTCCGACTCTATTTTAACGGACGCCGTGCAATCATAGCTTACCTTTGACCAGTCAACCCTCACGCTGACGCTGTGGGCATACGTATACTCGCCCTCAAGTGCGCCGTCTGTCATCAAAAAGTCGCACTCGGGAGTTATCCTGTACTTTACGGGTTTGTCGGAGCTGTTGGTGAGGTTTATAACATACGTCTGTCTCTCGCTCGACTCAAAATCGGGAAGGGTAAGCGTTCCGTTTGATATGCCCTCCTGACGTCCGGCGACGTCAACTATCATGCCTCCGTCCGGCTTTGCGCAAACATGCTCCGGCTCTATCTTTATTGCGGAAACGCCGTTCCAGCTCGAATAGTTCATATGCGCCTGCGCGGTCACCCTGCCGAGTATGGGGTCGTCATAAGTGCGGCAATAGTCGGGCGACGCTATCATCATGCCGTACCACTTGTTGACGCCGTTTAAGTCCTCGCCCAGGGCGTTATACTCGGCTGTCAGCTCCTCGTCAAGTTTTAAGTACTTTTCGACAAGCTCGGAAAGCTTATTTGCAACGGTCGATCCCCTGCCGGCATAAAGCTTGTTAAGCGCGCTCAGTATCTGTATTCTCACAACGTTTGCGCTTGCAACCGCCGGATAGTATACAAGCTGATAGAACTGCTCGTACCTGCACGAATCCTTTGTGATCTTTTCGCACAGGCTGTTCGCCCTTTTAATTATGCTGTTTACGAGCTTTAAGCAGTCGGCCGCCGCATCATAGTGCAAAACGCTGTAGCTGCAATCTCCTTCGCTCTTGAGCGTTTCGGGCTTGCACACGCCGTTCAGCCATGCATAGTCCTCCAGCAGCGACGCTATGGTTTCCATGTCGCCCTCGGCAAGCGCATGCTCCGCCCCGAACACCTCGCGAGTCCAGTTTCTTATGTATCCTTCGGTGTTGTTGGGGTTTGATATGCCGTACTTATCAAAATCATACGCCAAGTCCATAAAGTAGCTCAGCGGCAGCTCCATAGGTCTTAAATCGCCGACGTTCACTATCCACGCATCGTCTATGCCGTACTCGTACGCCTGCGTAAGGTTTTCCCACGAGCGCTGAAGCGGCATGGTGTTTATCCACATGGACGTTTTAGGACTTCCCACATAGTCAAAGTGGTAGTAAAGTCCCCAGTTGTACTCATCCTTTTGTCCAAGCTCCGGCAAGGTGCGCAGGTAGCCGTTGTTGTCCTCGCAGAGCATGACTATTCTGCCCGTGTCCGCGCCCAAAAGTCCCGCAACCTCCGGGTCGTCGCGCAGTCCCTTTCCCTTTGCCGCCTCGGGGTCGGCTCTTGTTCCGCCGTACCAGCAGTTTTCGACTTCCTTGTAAACCGCAAGAAGCAGCGGGGTCTTTTGCACGCCGTGTTCCTTGAGAATCTTGTACTGCGTCTTTAAAACCGCCTTCAAAAGCTCTATGTTGTCCGCGGTGTCGAGGGTCTTGCCCTTTGCGTCTATTAAAATGGAGTCGTTTTCCCCTCTCATTCCTATGGTGAGCAGGTTGTTGAAGCCGCCGTTGCGGTATATGCCGTCGCTCCAGAACGCCTCTATATTCTTGGGGTTATAGATGTAGTTCCAAACCTTTTGACCCTCGTCGGTGGGTATTTCGGGGTCACGGTAGGTTATGTTTTTGCTCCAATAGCCCTGAAGCATTCCCCACTCGCCGCCGCTCCTCGCCATAGGCTCATGGTGCGATGCGCCGACGGTTATGCCGTACCTGTCCGCCAAAACCGCGTTTGCAAGGCTCATTGGATACTCGCCCGGCTTGATTATTCTGTCATGCGGGGCGTTTATGTTTGTGTTCGGGAAATCCTCCGGGATATTTTCGCCCGGGTGGGTGTCGCAGTACATAAGCCCGCCGAGCTTGTGGTGATACTTTTTCTCAAGCTCCTTAAATCTCTCGTTGTCCTTGACAGAGTGAACCCTGTACACTCCCTCCACGCCGTCGCAGCTGAAGTTGTTAGACCACATCGCCGGCCACATGTAGTTGCCCTTGAGTCTTAGTATCAGCTTGAATATTTCGTCGTAGAACATATAGTTGAGGCCGCCGAAGTGGCTGTCCGCAAAGCCGTTTAGGCAGGGGTTTTCATCGTTCATGAAAAATCCCCTGAAGCTCACCGACGGTCTTTTTGACACCGTTTCAAGCTCCGATATGTCCACGCTCAGCTCCTGCCTGCGCTCCGGCTTTACATCCGCCCACCATATCCACGGGCTGACGCCGAATATGTCCTGAGTTATGTGGAATAGCCCGTAATAAACGCCGCGCTTGTCCGATCCTGCGACCACGACTTTTGTACGCTTCTGCTCTTTTATCACCTTTATCTCATATCTTTCCCACTGCTCGGAGCGAAAATCTCCGCCGCTTTCGCTTATGTGCCAGTCGCTGCTCTGCATGCGCACGTATTCGTCGCTGATGACTCCCGCAAGTATGTATGTGCCGCTCTGCGGTTCTTTTGTCACCACCTCCGGCGTTTTGCCGCTGAGGGCACATATGTCGTCGCATATGGCCTGTGCGACAAGGCTAAGCCCGTCGTACGCCGAGCCGGAGCGGTCTATGTATATGGGTGCTGCCGCCTTTGAATTTGCCAAGATAACTTTGTTGAAAGTGTTGTCAGCCATGCCAAGTTGCCTCCCTCAAATTTACTTCCTGATTGCATTATATCCTAAATCCTCGCCGCAATCAAGAAATATTATGACAAAACCCCGCCGGACATATGGTCGGGCGGGGTTTGCAGTTTTATTTACAAGTATCGGTCAGCATGCGCAGCCGCGCATCTTAATTACTGAGCGCCGTTATTTGCGCCGTTGTCCGGTGCGTTATTTGTCGGCGCATTGTTCACCGGAGCATTGTTCACGGGAGCATCATTCACGGGTGCATTATTCACCGGTGCGTTATTCACGGGTGCATTATTTGCGCCGCCCATTCCGTTGTCGGGCCGGTAAGGCTGCTGATAGGTCTGAGCCTGCTGATAAGGCTGCTGGTAAGGCTGACCCTGCTGATACTGCTGATAGCCGTAGCCGGGGTTGGGATTAGGAGCAGGGGCTTTGCATGCGTTCTCATAGAACGACGCTGTCACCAGTCCCAAGAATATCTGAGACACCGCCAGGTAAAGCAGAACAAAGACAAAGAGAATTATTCCGAACAGCACGCCGATATAGGGTATTGCCGCAAACAATCCGAGGATGAGTGAGCACACGCCATAGCCTATGTACAAAAATGCATCCGCCCAGAACATCTTTCCTCTTATGCCCTTTGTCATCTTCATGGATTCCTTTATTGCGTCCATTGCATGAACCTCGGGTCTTGTCATGAGTATGTAAGGGGTAAATCTGTAGGAGTAGGTCTTGATAACGGCAAAGACGATGCCGACTATCGGGATGAGTCCCCAAAGGAGTATCCAAAGATACATCCACGCCATTCCTCCGGCGATGCGCTTGAAGTTAGAGAATCCGGTGAACAGGTCTTTTGAGTCAACGGAATTTCCACGCAAGCCCTTTAAGTAGAGCATGCTCAGGCTTGCCTCAAACGCAAATGTTATCGGCAGGCTTATTATCGGAATTGCGCCGAATATGCCCGCAAGTGTGATCAAAAAGTTACACAAGAGCGTCAGTCCCCAAAGAATGATCGGCCTCTTTGAGAGCACGGCGATTGCCGACTTATAGTTTTGCATAATCGAGTTCATAAACATTCCCCCAGGTTATAAATTTTTATTGCGCAATTTACGCTGTCAAGATGCATGATTGCGCAGTGTATTGTACGCGGCGCAGATCTCACGCCTCTATATAGACACATATATTATACAACAATGACGGCTATGTGTCAACACAAGCTAAAGCAATAAAGCAATTCTAACAAACCCGCGCCGATGTTTCGGCAGGCTTAATATATATTAAGCCATCGGATTTACAACGTCGCTTTAATGTGATATAATGATAAATAAAATTAAAATACCAAGGCGGTGCATTAATAAATGGAATACAAGATTTCAAATAAATTTGTCAGCATGAAGCCCTCGGCGATAAGAGAGATTTTTAAAAGTCTCGGCAAGCCGGGCTGCATAAGCTTTGCCGCGGGAAACCCAAGCCCCGAATCCTTCCCGATACCTCAAATAAAGGAAATAGCCGATGACATACTCACAAACGACCCGATAACCGCTCTTCAGTACGGCGTGACAGAGGGCTACGCTCCCCTCAGAGACCTTGTCAAGCAGAGGCTGAAAAGAGTATACAACATCGGAACGCCGGACGATGAGACGATCATAGTTACAGGCGGACAGCAGGGCATAGAGCTTACCTGCAAGGTCATGTGCAACGAAGGGGACGTGGTTATAAGCGAAAACCCGAGCTTTATAGGTGCGCTCAACTCGTTCCGCTCGCTCGGCGCAAAGCTTGTGGGCGTGCCGCTCAAGGACGACGGCATGGACATTGCGGCGCTTGAGAACGCATTGAAATCAAATCCCAAGACAAAGCTGATATACACTATCCCGTCATTTCAGAACCCCGCGGGAATCACATCGACGCTTGAGAACAGGAAAGCGGTTTACGAGCTTGCAAGAAAGTACGATGTGCTGATAATAGAGGACAACCCGTACGGAGACCTGCGGTTTGCGGGAGAGGACGTCCCCACATACAAGAGCTTTGACACAGACGGAAGGGTTGTATACTGCGGTTCGTTTTCAAAGATACTTTCCGCCGGAATACGCGTAGGAACCCTCACAGCCAACAAGGAGCTTGTGAGCAAGATAGTGGTTGCAAAGCAGGTTGAGGACGTTCACACCAACGTGTTCTTCCAGATGGTCTGTGCAAAGTACATGAGCGAGTACGACCTTGAGGGACACATAGAAAAGATAAGAAAGCTTTACATGCATAAGGCCGGGCTGATGATTGCGGCGCTCGAGAAGTACATGCCCGCAGACGTCAAGTTCACCCGCCCCGACGGCGGAATATTCCTGTGGTGCAGCCTGCCGGAGGGATACAGCCTTGACGAGTTTGTAAAACGTTGTTCAGATAAGAACGTCTTTGTTGTCCCCGGAACGGCGTTTTTGCCGGATGAGTCCGAGGTCACCCGCTCATTCAGGCTAAACTACTCCATGCCGTCCGATGAGGAAATAGACAGAGGCATCAAACTGCTTGCGGACGTGGTAGAGGAAATGAGGTAACAAATCAACACCGCTGTCCGGCGATCATGCCGCGCTGATATTAAAATCACAAACATAAAAGCGCTTTTGCACGCTAACGCACAGTTAGGCTTTACGGCAAAAGCGCTTTTTCATCGGATATCATATTCCACAGCGTAGTAAACACTATCAAATATACTTTCAGTTATCGAACTTTCTTTATATCTGTGACGGTTGCGACGCCGTTTTCAACCCTAAAACTCACGCTGTAGGCGGCATAGTCAAACGTATACACTCGGTCGGGGTCGTTTTGATAAGCCGGACGAGGGTCTGAGGCAAGTATATCTGTAATGGCTTCAAGCTTGTCAGGGGCGACCGCTGCAAGCTGCGGCGGCACATCCACCTTCAGGGCGTATGTGCTGCATGCGTCGGCAAAGCTGCACACGGCATCAGGGTGTGAGTCGGAATACTTTACATACGGTTTTATATCAAATATCGGAGTGCCGCTCATGAGGTCTGCCCCGCTCACCTCAAGCATGGGTGCGCGTTCGCCGTCATGTATTACACGCAAAAGTCTGACAGATGAAAGCCCGAGCGAGTTGGGTCTGAAGGGAGACCTCGTCGCAAAGACGCCCACTCGGGTATTTCCGCCCAATCTCGGCGGGCGGACGGTGGGGTGAAATCCGTCCTGCGGGGTCTTGGAAAACTGCCATATGAGCCAAAGGTGCGAATACTCCTCTATGCCTCTTATCGCCTCACGGCTGCGAAACTGCGGCTCAAAAACTATTATCGAGCTTGCCTTGTTTAGTATGCCGCTCTGGCGGGGTATGCCGAACTTTGACACAAAGTCGTTTTCTATATGCGCTATCGGTGTGATGTTCATGCGTCTCCTTCCCGCCGCGTAACAACTGCGTGCACACGCGGCATATACTGCATAGAGGTGATTTGATGTCTGATGTGATTGTTTATGTGCTTTATGCGCTCATCGCCACGTCCTGCACATGGCTTATGACCGCTTTGGGCGCATTGACGGTTATATTTTTTAACTCGGAAAACCACAGGCTTATGAATCTCATGCTTGGGTTTGCCGCAGGTGTGATGATAGCCGCAAGCTTTTGGTCGCTGCTCGAGCCGGCTGTTGTACGGGCTGAGGCGGACGGCTCTCCCGCATGGCTTGTTGCGTCTGCGGGGTTTATATGCGGCGCGGCTTTCTTATGGGCGTCGGACAGGATAGTGAGCTTTGCAAGAAAGCGCGAGCGCGCACAGCTGCCGGCGGAGAAAAAAAGCAGAACCTCGCTTTTGGTGATGTCCGTAACCCTTCACAACATACCCGAAGGCCTTGCGGTGGGAGTTGCGTTCGGAGCGCTCAGTGAAAACCCCGACCCACAGGCTGTGATGGGCGCCGCAGTGATAGCTTTGGGCATAGGCGTTCAAAACTTTCCCGAGGGCGCAGCAGTGTCCCTGCCGCTGAGGCGCGAGGGCATGTCAAAGCTTAAAAGCTTTATGATAGGTCAGGCGTCGGCTATCGTGGAGCCGATAGCGGGGGTGATCGGTGCGGCGGCAGTGGTGTATGTTGAGGCGATACTGCCGTTCGCGCTTGCGTTTGCCGCAGGAGCTATGATACTTGTTGCCGTGCACGAGCTGATACCCGAGTGTCAGCGCACGGAGTCGGCGGACTCGTACAGCGCGACTTTCGGGATAGTGGCGGGTTTTACCGTCATGATGCTCCTTGACGTTGCGCTCGGGTGAGTATACATGCAACGCAAAAGACCGACCGCAGATGTCTGCGGACGGTCTGTTTTTTTACAGTGCGAAGTAGAGAACAAGGCACACCACGGAAGCTCCTAACAGCGCAAGTCCGACAAAGAACCATTGCTTTTGCCAGGGGCGTCTTGATTCCGCCTTGCGAAGCTTAAACTCGTAAAACGTCTCAAAGTCACGCCGCCTTGAGGTAAACGGCTTTATCAGCGCATCAACGCCAAAGGCGAGCATGTCGTATGCCCCCTTTGAGTTTGCCCAGCTCAGCGCTCCTATTCCCACAATCACCGCTCCGGCGACCGAAAAGCAATCGGAGAGCTTGCCCATGACGTCCGAAACCGTCTCCTGTTCAAAAAGCCCCGTCGCATACGCGCAAACGCCGAACAGTATCACCGCGGCAACCGCTGCGCTTATGTACCTGTATCTTCCGTTCTTCATCCTCTATCCTTTGCACTTACTTCAATATCTTCATGTACTTTTCGTACTCAGCCTGATTGCAGCTCACGAAATGCCCCGGCTTTACCTCCCTGAAGGACGGCTTATCGACCGAGTAATCATGCTCCGCCAGAGGATTATATGTTATCCTCTTTCTCTTCTTCTCGTAAACCGGATCGGGAAGCGGTATAGCCGACAGCAGCGACCTTGTATACGGGTGAAGGGGATTTAAGAACAGCTCGTCGGAAGGAGCAAGCTCCACCATCTTTCCGTAGTACATAACGCCTATTCTGTCAGAGAAGTATTTGACTACCGACAGATCATGCGCTATGAACAAAAGCGTAAGACCGAACTTATCTCTTAAATCGTTGAGCAGGTTTATAACCTGAGCCTGAATCGAAACGTCGAGTGCGGAAACCGGCTCGTCTGCGATGATGAGGTCGGGGTTCATGATTATAGACCTTGCAACGCCTATACGCTGTCTCTGTCCGCCGGAAAACTCGTGCGGGTAGCGGCTTGCATGCTCCGGAACAAGTCCTACAAGCTCAAGCATTTCGTACACTTTTTCGTTTATGACCTTTTTATTCCTCTCGCCCTGGATGATAAGTCCCTCCGAAATTATCTCCCTTACGGTCATTCTGGGGTCTAATGATGCGATGGAGTCCTGGAATATCATCTGAATCTGGGTTACAAGCTTTGTGCGCTTTGCCTTTCTAAGCTCGTTTTTATACTCCTTTATCAGCTCGGGCTTGTCCTGAGGCTTTGCCGCATCTATGAGCGGCAGGTACTTTTCCTTAACCGCCGCAACAAGCTTTTGCGAGTACTCCTTGTCGCAGTTTTTCTGGTCATACTTGGCCTCTTTCATCTTCTTTTTCTGCTCGGCAATTATCTGTGCACACTCGGCTTTTATCTTAGCCGCCTCGTCGGGGTTTGCGTTCTTGAGCTTTTTCGCGCAGTCCTCACGCGCCTTATCTATGGCTTCTTTATACGAGCGTGTTCCGGCGCATATTCTCACGCCTTTGAAGATGACGTCTCCGGAGGTGATGTTGTAGAGCTTGATTATAGAGCGTCCGGTAGTTGTTTTACCGCATCCCGACTCGCCTACGAGTCCGAACACCTCGCCCTTCTTTATGTCAAAGCTCACATCATCAACCGCTTTAAGCTCGCCCTTGCCCATCTTGAAGTACTGGCACAGGTGGTTTACCCTGAGAAGAACATCGGAGTCAAGCTCAACATCCACTTTTGATTTCAAGCTGTCATTGCTCATTATACGTTCTCCTCCTTTCCGCTGTCCTCGCCGGAAGCGTTTTGCTTGTTCTTTTCCTGCATGCGCTTGATCCTGTCCACGATTATCTTGGGCGGGTCAACCTTGGGCGCATCGGGGTGCAAAAGCCATGTCGCCGCATAATGCGTATCGGTTATCTTGAACATGGGCGGCTGGCGCTCGAAGTCTATCTTCATAGCGTACTTGTTTCTCGGCGCAAACGCATCTCCCTTGGGCGGGTAGATCATGTTCGGCGGAGTTCCCGGTATCGCCTCAAGCCTCTCGTTGGTGTCGAGGTCGGGCATCGATGACAGAAGTGCCCATGTATAGGGGTGCGCCGCATGATAGAATATGTCCTCAGACGTGCCGTACTCGACTATCTTTCCGGCATACATTACGGCTATTCTGTCAGCCATGTTTGCAACTACGCCCAGATCGTGCGTTATGAAAATTACCGAAAGCTTTCTTTCGTCCTTCAGCTTGTTTATAAGCTCAAGTATCTGAGACTGAATGGTCACGTCAAGCGCTGTCGTAGGCTCGTCGCATATGAGTATGTCCGGATCGGCGGCAAGCGCAATCGCTATGACTATACGCTGGCGCATACCTCCCGAAAACTCGAAGGGATACTGATTGTATCTTCTTCTCGGCTCGGCTATGCCCACTTCCTCCATGAGCTTTATGGCCCTTACCTTGGCAATCTTCTTTGTGACCTTGTTTACATCGCCCGAGGCGTTTGCCTTGAGGTGGTCTATTGCATCCACCGTCTCGGTGTCGTAGTCTCTTGAGGATGCCGCGGCAAGCGACTCCTGATAATGCTTTATAAGTCTGTCTATCTGATATACTATGTTTGCCTTTGCGCGCTCAAGGTCGGTTATATTCGGCGCAGGGATGGTGTAGTCGGGCGTCTTGCCCTTTGCCACTTTCCTGTCGTACTTGGCTTTTGCCTTGTCGTACTTTGCCTGCTCCTTCTTGTTCTTTATCTTTCCGATAAAGTACACGTCAAGATCGCTCTTGAGTCCTGAGCCAAAGGTATATGTAAGGCTGTCCTTTACTATTTCAAGCGGGTCTATGCACTCGTTTACCTTGTGCGTGAGCGTGTGCGCGGTCGCGTAGCACTCCGCTCGGTTAAGATGCTCCGCCTCAAACACCTTTTTGTGCTCCTCAAGCACTTTGATGGCGTCCGCTTTGTGCTCGTACGACTTCTTGGCATATTTTTCGATGCCCTGCCTTGCGTTTGCGATGAAGTCGAGCATGAAGTCCTCGTCAAGGTATTTTCTTAAGAACTTGTTCAGCTCAGACACCGGCATGTCGGGAAGAGGCTTCTTAGCATAGGTCACGTAGTAGCCCATTGCAAAGAAGTTCGGCTTTTCAAACGCCGCAGCCTCCGAGAGAATGGATTTCATCTCTTTGAGCGCAACTATTGCAGGCGTGTAGTCGCCCGATTTTTTGCATGCTTTGACGTATGAGGGAAGTCCCTTTGCAAGCTCTATGAGCCTGCCCGCCTTTTCGTTTACGACGTACTCCTGAACGGAGAGCTTTGCGTTTGTCGCTATCTCCTTGATTCTATAGGGCAGATCCTTTGCGGCGTTCTTTTCAAGCTCAAAAACAAGCTCGCCTATGTCCTCGATGGCTTCCGATGCGGCGTCATGCGCCTTGTTGTAAGCCGACTCAAGGTCGAGGTGCTTATACTCAAACTTGTCGAAGTTGCGGCACTTTTCGTCCATTTCCTTCTCGATGGTCTTGTCGCCGTTTGCAACAGCTTCCTTCATCGACTCGCAGAGGTTTTTAAGGTAGGTGTTGAAGGTCTTGCGGCTTTCACGCTGCCTTGCCTTTCCCTTCAGTATCATGGCCTCCGTGAGCTGCCTGCCTATCTTTACGATGGGGTTGAGGCTGGACATGGGGTCTTGGAATATCATTGCTATCTTGTCGCCGCGGATCTTGTGAAACTCTTCTTCTGATATCTTCAAAAGATCCTTGCCGTCGTATATTATCTCGCCGCCTTCGATTATGGCGTTTCCCGCAAGTATTCCGAGTATTGCCTTAGAGGTGACGCTCTTTCCGGAGCCGGACTCGCCGACTATCGAGAGCGTCTCGCCCTTTGCAAGATCAAAGCTGATATTTCTTACTGCCTGAACCTTTCCGTTTGTGGTGCGGAAGGATATAGTCAGGTCTTTTACATGAAGTTTATTTTCCATATCAGCCCTCCGCTCCTCTCATTGTGGGGTTAAACGCATCTCTTAAACCGTTGCCGAACAGGTTGAAGGCTATCAGCAGCAGAGCAAAGTAGAGTGCGGGGAAGAACATCGCATGCGGCGAAACCGTCATTGATGTCTGTCCCTGTGACATAAGGGTTCCAAGGCTGGTTCCGGCAAAGTCTGATATGTTGATTATGCCGAGGTAGGTCAGCGACGTCTCAGAGCTTACGACGCTGGGGATTACCAGTGCGCAGCTCGTAACTATGGTTCCCAGGGAGTTGGGGAAGATGTGCTTGAACATCAGTCTCCAGTCAGACGCTCCTAAGGTTCTTGCAGCCATTACGAACTCCTGACCTTTAAACCTGTAAAACTGCTTTCTTGTGAGGGCAGCCATGCTTATCCATCCCGTCAGCACGAATGCGAACAGGAACGCCGGCACAATTCCGACCTTTGACGCAAGGTGCAGCTGGAACAGCACCGCAACAACCATGAACGGAACTCCGGAAAGTATATCGCTTATTCTGTCCATGATCAAATCTATCGTTCCGCCGTAGTAGCCCTGGATAGCTCCGTAGATTGCGCCTATGGTGAGGTTAATGACAGACACCAAAAGAGCAAAGATTATCGAAAATCTTGAGCCTACGCCGACAGCCAAGAACAGATCCATGCCCATGGAGTTCGTGCCGAAGATGTAAAACGGCTCGGTTCCGTTGACGTACTGATAGTAGTTGTAGTAGCACAGACGCACTTCAACCGCTCCGGATCTTCTTCTGCTGTAGATGTAGCTGCCGTCGTCCCCTTCAACCCTTATGGAGTTGTAGGGCGCGCCCTCTATTGCGCTGTTAGTTGAGTATGCGGGTATGAAGTTGCCGTTTTCATCGTACACAGGCGTGCCCTTTGAGTCGGACACCTGGTACCATATGCTCGGCCTGTCGCTTATGCCGCAGATGTCGTCCGGCTCAACATACGGGTAAATCACCTGTATGCCGGTCTCGTTCTGCCACTGCTGAATGGCTTCAAACTCTTCATACGACAGCACCCTGTACATTATGCCCTGCTCATAGTACTTGTTGGTCTCTATCTTGTAGGTGTAGGTTATCTTCTCCTGACCGCGGTACATTGAGGTCGTCTCGTATGTCTCGAGTATTCTTATCAGCGGGTCGTAGCCCGTTTCAACCGCTATGCCGTTCCAATAGGCAAGCGCCAAGTCGTTTACCGACGTCTTTGTCACCGCGCCGTCAAATATGCCTAAGTTCATATCGGCTATGGCTCTTACATACGGCGGCGAGTTCTTATAGTAGCTGTCGGTGTCGTCTATTGTGTAGGGCGATACAAGCGGAGCTATGAAGGAAAATGCCACTAAGAATATGATTATCCACGCTCCGGCAACAGCCGCCTTACTCTTTTTAAAGCGTATAAATGCGTCCGCAAAGTATCCCCTGGCTTTGGTCTCAAACTTTGCGTCGTGTATTTTTGCATCCACCTGGGCAAACTCAAACTGCTCCTTTGGGATGTGTTCGTACAAAACGTTGTTATTCTCTGCGTTATTCATCATTTCTTAGACCCCATTCTGATTCGAGGATCAATAAAGCCGTAGCTTATATCGACCACTATGTTTGCAACAAGTCCTATGGTTGTGTAGAAGATGGTGTCAAGCATGAACATGGGATAGTCGGGCGCGTTGATGGCGTTTATGTAGAGCTGTCCCACGCCGGGAACACCGAACAGTCGCTCAAGTATTACCGAGCCGCTCAGTATTCCTATAAACTGACCGAATATCGAAGGAACGATTACTACCATGCAGTTTCTGAACGCATGGCGCACCGTGGCCTGAAGCTTAGTAAGACCCTTTGTCCTTGCCAAAAGCATGAACTCGCTTGTCAAAACCTCCGTCAGCTCCGCACGTGTCGTTCTCGTAAATCCGGCAATAACGCCTAAGGACAGCGACAGTATGCACGGTATCATGCTCCAGAACATCGACCACGAGAACCAGTCTGTGCCATCCTTCATCAGGAACGGGAACCATCCTAATTTGTAGCAGAAAATGTACTGTATTATAAACGCATAGACGAAGCTCGGCACCGATATCAGCGCCATTGTCACCGTGGATATGACGTTATCTATCCACGTGTCCTTTTTCAGGGCGGCAATGATACCAAAGCCGATACCTATCGGTATGCTGAGAATTATCGAATATAAGTTTACCACGATAGTCGCGGGAAGCTTGCTCATGAATATGTCCGCAACATTCTGACCGAAATAAAGTTTGTCGGAAATTCCGAAGTCGAATCTTGTGAATATATCCTTAAGGTATATTCCGAACTGCACAAGATAGGGCTTTCCATAGCCCATCGCTTCACGACGCGCCTCTATTATGTCCGCATGAGGGTCTCCCGGAGGGAGTGGCGCAGGTGGAAGCATTCTTATGAGTACAAAACATATTAACACTATGACAAAGAGGGTCATCAGCATTAACAGTAATCTTTGTACGACATATTTTACCATTTGACAACCTCCAAAACCATTTTATGAGTCCTTTAGCTTAATATCGCTTTCAATCAATAAAGTTTTTAAAATAATATGAAAACGCAGGTGCGGGACATTTTTTTGCCCCGCACCTGAGCAACCGAAATATTTAATATTTCATTTTGGGTATCAGCTCATGCGAGCCGACGCCCGAACGCTCTGCTTTGCGTCACAGATAAACTCAATTAGTACCGTATTAGTACTTGAGTTCTCCGCCCTGCTCTACAAGGTAAGCGTCCCACTCTTCCTCGCTGTAGTTATACTTGAGGTACTCGATGCCGCCACGTCCCATAACAGGGTTGTATTCTTCAACGATGTAGTAAACCTGCTGAGAAAGGAGCGCCATAGAACCGTCCTGAAGCATCGGGAGGTAGTCGTGGGTTTCAAGTACAGCAACCTCGAATGCTGCGAGGATATCAAGTCTGGTCTCTATATCAGCCTGGCCGGAACCGAAGTTGTACTCAGTACCGTCGATGGTGACGGTTTCTCCGTTAAGAGCGTTAGACCAGTTGGTAAGTGAAGTGGTGAGATCAGTGCCATCGATGTTGATGGTTACCATTGTGGTAGAAGGATCGAACCAGTTAGCATCGTATGCCTGACCGGGGTCAACGTAAGCGTTGGTAAGTCCGAACGGATCGAGTGGAGAACCTGACCAGCCGCCCAATACGGTGTCGGACATACCGGATCTGATTCTGTTGGACCACTCGTTCTGGTAAGGAGCTGACTTGTAGAACTCGATCTTGCCTTCGAAAGGTGTTCCGGCAGTAACCTCGGCAACAGATGCGTTGAGGTAGTTGATGGTCTGAGTCATGAAGTCGTCATCCTCAGACAAAGCGTACTCAATGCGTACTGTCTGGTCGCTTATGCCGTTGCCGTCGTTATCGGTGATATAGCCTGCTGCGATAGCATCGTCAAATGCTGCGGTGAAGAACTCCTTAGCAGCAACGGGGTCATAACCTGTGATGGATGCAGCAGCTTCGTCAAGTGAATCGTAATCGTCAACGTTTACAGAGTAGAATGTGCAAAGCGCCTGCTTAGCCTGGTCGGTGTCACGGTATCTTGCACCGGTGTCAGGGTCGTAGATGTAAGCATCACCGATAAGTCCGTAAGCTCCGGATCTTGAAGGTGAAATGGTGGATGCAAAGTCCTCTCTATCGAAGGACAAAGCCATAGCCTTTCTGAAGTTGAGCAGGGTCATGGTCTGAAGATCGTACTGTGTAGTATCGAAGTCAGCAGCAGCCTCACGCTCGTTCAAAGCCTGAAGATGTCCGTTGAGGATGAGGAAGAATATAGTCTCTGCAGGGGTTGCATAGCAGTAATCAGAGTTTCTGTAGGTATCGTAGTCCTCTGTCTGCAGGCCGTATGTCATCAGCTCGCCGCTTAAGAACATCATCTTTCTTGTAGATGCCTCTGCAACAACCTGAGTGTCGATCGCAGTGGTCATGTACATAGGATATGTCTGGCCGTCAACGGGGTCAACATATATGTGCTTGCCGTCGGTGTAGCCGTACCAGGTGTCGTTTCTCTCGAGACGCATATGCTTATCTGTCTGGTAATCGGTGAGCTTGTAAGGTCCGTAAGACATTGTAGTCTCAACGCTGGTGTTGTAAGTAGAAGTCCATACACCGTTTGTTTCGGTGAGGCAGGACTCGTAAAGATCCTCGTAAACTATCCAGTTGGATGTGAGGTTGTAAAGAAGGTTGAATCCGCTGAGCGCTCTTGAAAGCACCAGGGTGATCTGGTAGTCGCCGGACTTGTAAAGACCAACGGTTCCATCGTAATCAACAACGGGGTAATCGGTACCTACTACAAAGTAGTTGTATGCATCTTCAGCAGTCTCGTTCCAAGCCTCGGTAGCGATAACGGTAGCAAACAGCTCGAGGTTCTCATCGGTAAGCGGGATAGCGCCCTTAGCGTCCATCATGGAAACGAGGGTATCCCAGTTGGTGGTGTCAAAGTATGCATCACCGTAAGTGTCAACGTATGCCTGAAGGGTCTCGCCGCTGAGCCATGAAAGGATAACGTTAAGACCGATGTACATCTTCTTGCCGTCAGCGTTTACATACTGTCCGTCCTCATTCTTGGTGAGGTCGGCAAGCGTGTATGCGCTCATAGCGTCGGAATATGCGGTAGAACCGCCGTTTGCGTATGCCTCAGCGCCGGCAATTGAGAAATTGCTGGAATAGTAGTCTGTAGCTCTGTAGTTAAGAAGCTCAGGAGCCAGAAGTCTCTGCATAGAGTACACATAGGTATCTGCGTTGATAGGAGTTCCATCCTCCCAAACAGCGTCAGGGTTGAGGTCTATGGTGTATGCAAAGCCAGAGGTTGCAGACTCGGGGATTCCGTACTCGGGATGCTCTTCCTTTACCTGCTCGGTGACATCGACAGGCATGTCTGCTGCCATCTCAGGGATGATAACGTATCCCTCATATGCTTCCTTGCCCTCAACGGGGTTAAGCTCATCGTTAAAGATGAAGCCGTAAAGACCCACTCTTATGTAGGGAGTCAGGTAGCCGTCATCAAGGGTCTGGTATGTGTGGGGATTCCAGTTGGTAGCCATAGTGCTCACTGAATCCTTATAAACATACTCAGCGCTGGGATCAAACTCAACAACTTCGCTTTCAGTCTGTTCTCCGTCACCTTCGGTGGTGCCGTCGCCCTCAGCTACGGTTGTAGCAGCGGGGTCATCGGTAGTATCGGTGCCGCAAGCTGCGAACGCCGAAACAACCATGAGAACAGCTAAAAGCAATGCAATTAGCTTTTTCATGTTTACTTACCTCCAATAAGTATAATGCCGGCGCGCCTTATACACTCAAATGTGCAAACTTACGCACTACACGCCGAACAATTTTAAAATATACGCCTCTCAGCATATACGCGCAAAGGCCGGTCAATAAGCAACCCTTAACTTAAGATTAACCTTTGTGATGTACTTATTATAAAACCGTGTGTTGAAAATGTCAAGCAGAATGAAATTTTATAGCACTATTTATAAAAACCGTGTGAAAACTTCGCTGCTTTTATGTTTTTTTATGATAGCGCATCACCGATTCATCCGGCTGATGTGGCATCTGTGCATGCATTTATGCACGATATGGCATTTAATGACCTCGGGTAGCCGATATAGGGCAGGCATGCGTTTGGTATAATAATAACGGTTGAAAAACCGCTTAATTACAGTATAAACAGGAGGAATCATTATGAAAAAAGAAATTGGCGCTCATCCTTATCTCTTCCCTATGCCGGTTTTGATGATAGCGACATACGGCGACGACGGAAAGGTTGACGTAATGAACATGGCGTGGGGCGGAATCTGCGACGCCAAGATGGTCTCGCTCAACATTTCGGAAAATCACAAGACCTCCGAGAACATGAAGAAGCGCGGAGCGTTCACCCTCAGCATAGCGGATGTAAAGCATCTTAAAGAGGCCGACTTCTTCGGAATAGCATCCGGCAACAACATGCCCGACAAGTTCGAGCGCAGCTGCCTGCATGCGCAGGACGTGATATTTGACAGCCTTTTAAACTCAAAGGCAAAAATATCGCCCATACTTTTGCAGGCGTACACAAATATAGAATCAGAAATTAAAAACGCCCGCAGCAGGATACATGGCGCATGCTGCGGCGAGGATGCGGGCTGCGACGCAATAGCCGTAGGACTTAGCAAGATGGGAAGATAACGTGCTTTACAAAAATACACCCGCACATTTTCGGCAGGAAGTGTGCGGGCTGTTTTTTGTATGCATGCAAAACCGCAGGGACATGCGGCAGAGGGTTTTACGTGCGCGCACTTTGCGGCACTTTGCGAAAGCGTTGGGATACAGGAACACACTTTGCGGCATTCCAAGCGACCGCACTCATGGGTGGAAATGGCATAAACCGCACTTTGCGATAGCAAAGTGACGGGGTTAAGTCATTTATGACTTAACCCCTGAACAACCCGCACTTTGCGAAAGCGTTGGGATACAGGAACGCACTTTGCGGCAGCAGGGGTTGTTGGAACGGCACAAATTGCACTTTGCAACAGTGGGGTTTACACAGGAGCGCACTTTGCGGCACTTTGCGAAAGCAAAGTGTCGGGTTTAAGCCACCCTTTTTCAAAGGGTGGCTTAAACCCTGTCCTCAATCTCAGCCTCTCGTTCCAAAAATACAGCCCTCCGTCGTGAACGACGAAGGGCTGTATTTGGTGGGAGAGGATGGATTCGGTCCGCGCACTAAAAAACAGTCCACCGGACTGTTTTTTGCGTCTTCGATGCCGTGCTGTCCTCATCTCATCTTCTCAAGCCAAAAGTATGACCCTCCGCCGTATCGGCGAAGGGTCATACTTGGTGGGAGAGGATGGATTCGGACCATCGAAGCTAAATAGCAACAGATTTACAGTCTGCCCCCTTTGGCCACTCGGGAACTCTCCCATATTCTTTTTTCTCTTTACCACAATACCTTGCGGCGTCCGCATTGCATTTTGGAGCTGGTGGACGGACTCGAACCCCCGACCTGCTGATTACAAATCAGCTGCTCTACCAACTGAGCTACACCAGCAGCGCTGCAACGAACATTATTCTATCACAGCCATTTGCAATTGTCAATACCTCTTTTAAAGAAATTTGACCGCAAAATTTTTTCTCGCTTTTCCCTTTTTACGCCTCTTGATTTCCTCATTCTCCGGCTCCCGACGCCTTCATCCTCGCCGGCTGCGTACCCACGGCGCGCTTAACTAAATCGCCGGCACGGTATGCTGCCGCGCCGGTCGGTTTATCCTCTTTAATTATTCCTGCCTGTTGTTTGCCGCGCGCCTGCTTTTTCACGCGCTCACATGCCCGCCTGCGCCTTTTCCGCTCACGCGGGTGCGCATCTTCGGTGCTTTACCAGCTCGTGTGTCCGCTGTAGCTCGACTCGATCAGATCAGCAGAGCTTATGACCGACAGCGAACTGTCGCCGACCATTGCAGAATACACCCTTCCCTCTGAGAAGATGTACAGTATTCCGCCGCTGAGCTTAGAGCGCGTCATCTCAAACGCCTCATCAACTTCGTGCGACTCAATCTGTCCCACAAGTCTGAATGTGGAGCCTTCAAGCTTATACATGCCGTATCTGTAGCAGTAATCGTATCCGTCAAAGAATCCGTAAGGCACGCCGACATATCCGTTTTCCGCGTCCACATACATCACGGGGTTATCTCCGATTGCGCATGACGTCGCATCCTCTGTGCACACAACCACCTTTGCAGCCGTCGAAAGCTCGCCGTTTGCATCGGCTTTGATCTTTGAGAGCGTGAGGTTTCCGGATGAATCCTTGCCGAGCGTCAAATATCCGTCGTCAAAGCTCACCGTTCCCGCCAGAATGTTTATGCTGTCCTCGTAATCTGTAAGCTGCGGGTCGGCGGGTGATGCAAAGCTCACGGCATACGAATCTGTGCCGTTTGTTAAGAACACCTTTCTTCCCTCAAAGCTCACGTCGCTCAGCACGACGGGGAAATCAACCTTTGAGAGCATGTTCATGTCCTTGTCCATCGCGCTTATGACGGTTGTATAACCGGTATCGGACGGCTTTAAGGTTGTGACGAGTATCACTCCGTTGTTTTCATATATGCCGTTTGAAAGCGCCACGCCTTCTATCGACGTGCTGCCCATATAGCTTGCCGAACCGCCGTCAAGCTTGAGCATTTCGCAAACCGTCTCGCCTGTTCCCGATGCGTTCGAGTATCCTAAGACATACACCGCGTAATCGGTGACTATTACCTTGCCCTCGGAACCCAAAACCGCCTGCACGTTAACCGGCATGCCGGGAACGTCGGCTGCAATGCCGCTCACCACTGTGTAATCGGTGGTTGAAACGTAGCCGGGTATCAAAATATTTTCGGCATTTATATAGAGCTTTTCGCCGTTTACGGTGTAGCTCGGAACATAGCTGTCCAAATCATCCACGCCCGTAAGAGGGGTGTGTCTGTAGTTGTCGTAATCGGTTACCACGTATACACAGCTTCCGCTCGATGCAACGCCGACAAGCTTGCCGTTTTGGGAAACTGTCGATGCCTTTACGACGTCTCCGCTGCTGAACACGTCATACACAACCAGCTCTACCGAGTCGGTGACGACGGTCTCGACATCGTCGGTATATATGCTGCTCATCAGCTCATCTACTGTCGATCCGTCCTCAAAGACGGGTATGGAAACCGGTTCTTCGTTCACGCAGGAGTACACAAGCGCGACCTTGTCGCCCATGGGTATTATCTTCTCAAGCGTCTTTGTCTCAAACACTCCGCAGTCGGGAACTATATCTGCGACATAGTTCATGCTGCCGTTGTTTGTAAGGATGACCTTTACGGTGTCCTTGTCGCGGACGTATATTTTATTTCCGTCTATGATGGAGTTGTCATAAACCGTGCCGTCGCTCGCGCCGGGGAGTATGACCTCATCGGCGGGCTGTGTTGCGGTATCGGGAGCCGGATCGCTCGTTTCGGGCGCTTCGGGCGCCGCGGGATCACTCGGAGTATCGGGAGTGTCAGTGTTCTGCGGATCGCTGTCCTGCGCCGGAGAATCCTCCACATCGTCGCTGACGTTTGAGTTTTGCGACTCGGTGTACGAGTGCTCTATCTGAGCTATGGCGGAGTCAAGCGTTTGCTTTTCCTCGTCGTCTACGTAATACTTTCTGAACGTCTTGTGAAGCTCGTCATAATCGCTTGCATAGGTGCTGCCCTTGTACTCGCTGCCCACAAGTGCGGTCTCGCCCACGTCAAAGTATCTCACCATGCCGAACACCAGCGCGGCGCACGCGGCAACGGAAATCACCGCCCTGTAGCATGAGGACATCTTTATTCTGCGTCTTTGCAAAGCAGGCCGCTCGCTCTCCCTGACGGGCGCGTCGCTTACATCGGAAGCCGAGCTGTTTTGCGCGCTCAGGTCCGCAAAGCTTATTTTCTTTTCCTTGCTCGCCTCAAGCATGGCTGCTATGCTTTCCGGTTCAAGCCTTTTCGGTACAGGCAAGCTCTCAAGCATTTCCGAATAAATGTTTTTCACAGCCGCACGGCCTCCTTTCCTCTTTATTAAATCTTAAAATATTTCAATCGCAATCAAAAATCTGCGCTGTGTCCTATGCATATGCGCTCGCATGCGTATTTACATGCTGTCCGCCAAAAGCTTTCTTAGCTTTGCCTTTCCCCTTGCCAAATAGGTTCTCACGGTAGCGGAGTTTATACCTGTGATTTTAGATATCTCGTCGCTTGTGTATCCGTATATGGCGCTGAGGGTAAAGCACATCTTTTCGTTATGCGTAAGGCTTTCTATGTGGTCTAAAAGCTCTATGCCCTCATACTTGGATTCGTTTTGCGGTATGTCCAAAAGCTTATCGTCATCGCCGTCATAATCGGATGTGGTCGAGCTTATATACTCGCGCTGAGTGATATACTCCGCCTGCTTCCTCTTTATTTTGGCGGTGAGGATTCTCACCATCCAGCCCTTGAACGCATCTTCGTTGCGCAGGTTCTTAATGCCCGAGAACGCATCCAGCACAGCATCGCTCACGGCATCCGCCGCGTCATCGCTGTTGTTAAGGTTGCACAGGGCATAATAGTACAGCTCTTTATATATAGCAGAGTAAAGCTGTGCAAAAGCTTTACTGTCGCCTTTCTTAGCTTTGGCTACAAGCTCTGAAAAGCCGGATTTCATTCTCTCACCTCAAGTCGCCGCAAAATCTATACAGCGCCGTCTCAAGGCTCTGTATAATATGTGTCATAAACGAGCGGTTTTGTTGCATGACAAGCGAAAAAAACATCGGAAAATTCAGCGCTTACAATTATGGTTTCCATCCCGTTCGCCGATATTTCTTCCATGCGCTTTTTCCTTAAATTCGTTTTGGCTTTCGCCTGCCGTGCGGTTAAAATCAAGAAAAAATTTTTATATGTTCATCTGTTTGCAAAAAAGCCGAATGCGCTTTGAGCCTGCATTTTGTCAAATGCATTCCGCCTCTTCGCATGTTCATCCCAAAATAATCAAAGTTAAAATATATTATATACTATTTTGCGCGCGAATACAAGATATAAAGGCAAAAATAACGTCAAAAAGGTGCTGCCGATTCGCCCTTAAAAAAGCTTTCGCGCGAGCCTGCGGGCATGCATGGGCGCTATATCCTGCGCGGCAAACAAAAACCCGCAGGAAACACCTGCGGGTTCAGTGTGTAAAACCGGCAAACTATAAAAGTTGAAAACGTCTTTTTATTTTTGCACCTCGTATGCCCTCTCTTTTTTCTCGGCTTTTCTTATTTGCGAGATGCCTATTGCCCTTCTGTGGGTTATGGGTTTCCACTCGACCTTTACAAACAAAGCCGCCGCGGAAATCGGTATGTATGTTGCCATAAACACCGGGAAGGTTATAAGGTACAAAATCTTTTTAAACGCAGAGCAGTGTATCTTTTTCCACTCTGTTATGAGGGTGAAAAGGCCGAGTCCTATGAACATAAGGTATCCGTTGAACAGCGTCTCAAGCACCGACAGCGCAATGCCCTCTATGCTCTTTATGTCGGGCAGGCTGACGAAAAAGCCCGCTATATTCACCACGACGGCGGCGACAGTGAGTATGAACGCCGGAGATATCGACATTATCATATCGTAGCAGGAGAAGTTTCTTTTTTTGACCGCTCCGCCGACAAGCTTTCCGCCGTACTTTGATATCACCTGCAAGTATCCCTTTGCCCAGCGCAGACGCTGCCTTATGGACTGTTTAAGGCTTGTGGGCTGCTCGTCATACAGCATGGCGTCCTCGCAGTATCCTATTCTCTCGCCGTTTGCTATGGTATCGGCGGTGAACTCTATGTCCTCCGTGAGCAGATAGTACTTCCATCCGCCCCGCTCACGCATTACTCTGTCGGAGAACATAAATCCCGTGCCGGACACAAAGCAGCTCGTTCCTATCATGCTTCTCGCCTTATTGAGCACCTGCGACTCTCTTAAAAACCACAGGCTGTAGCCGGCGGATATCCAGTTGTCGCCGTAGTTTTTTGAGTTGCGGTATCCGGTGACGATGTCGTATCCCTGCGAGAAGGTGCCATTCATCTGCTCGATATAGTCGTCCTCGAGAATGTTGTCCGCATCGAACACGAAGTATCCGTCAAAGCTGCCCTGCGGGTAGTCCTCCGATATCCTCTCCAAAAGAAAGTCCAAAGCATAGCCCTTGCCGACTTTATGCTTGTTTTCGCGCTCGTATACGACCGCGCCCGCGTTCTTTGCCGCCGCAGCGGTGTGATCGGTGCAGTTGTCCGCAACGACAAACACCGTTATTCTGTCCTTAGGATAGGTCTGCGCATTTATCGACTCTATCAGGTTTTGTATCACCTGCTCCTCGTTTCTCGCAGCTATGAGCACGGCGAAGTTGTGGTAGATCGCATTTGTTTTAAGCTTTTTCTTTTTCAGCACAGACAGCGCCATGTAAACAAACTGATAAAAGTAGCACGCGAAAAACAACACGGCTATGATGTAATTTATTATCCTTACCGTAAACATTCTGTTCCCTCCGGTTCCCCGTTCTTTTAACCCCATTATACATTGCGCATTATGAATAGGCAATATGCGCTATATTAAGAAATACTTAAATTATCATTAACCATGGATAAAGCCCCGCGAACGTGTTTTGTTTTCACGGGGCTTTTGGCTTTATCTTTATATCCTGTTCGCCTATGCTCTGCGTGTGCTCTTGCGGCTGAAAATCAATCCATCTGAGCCAAAAGGGCTTCGCATGCCGCGACCTTTGCTGCGGTGCAGAATATCTTTATTGCCATACCCAGCTCATCCAACGAGGGATATGTAGGAGCTATTCTTATGTGCGAATCGTTAGGGTCTATTCCGTACGGGAATGCAGCTCCCGCCTGTGTCAGGGTGACTCCCGCGTCCTTGCAAAGGGAGACTATCCTCTTTGCGGTGCCGTTTATTCCGTTATAGGATATGAAGTATCCGCCCTTGGGCCTGCTCCATGTGCCGACCTTCAAAGGATCAAGCTCCGTATCCAAAGTGGACAAAACAAGGTCAAACTTGGGCTTCAGGATAGCGCGGTGCTTCTTCATGTGGGCGAGTATGCCGTCGAAGTCCTTGAAGAACTTTGCGTGTCTTAACTGATTGAGCTTGTCATAGCCGATTATCTGATAGGACATCTGCTCCTTCATGAAGTTGATGTTGTCCTCGCTTGCGCCGATTGCGGCTATGCCTCCGCCGGGGAAGGATATCTTTGATGTCGATGCAAAGATAAGGGGCATATCGGGTCTGCCGGTCTTTTTGCACTCTTCGAGTATGTTGAGTATTTCGGCTCTTTCGTCCGTGAGGTCATGCACGCAGTATGCGTCGTCCCAGTATATTCTGAAGTCGGGCGCCTTGGGGTTTAAGCGCGCAAATCTTCTCACTACCTCGTCGGAGTACACGACACCGGTGGGGTTTGCATACCTCGGCACGCACCACACGCCCTTTATGTCCTCATCTGTCGATACAAGCCTTTCTATCATGTCCATGTCCGGTCCGTCCTCATGCATGGGAACGCTTATCATCTCCATGCCGAACGCCTCGCATATTGCAAAGTGCCTGTCATATCCCGGAGCGGGGCAGAGCCACTTCACCTTTTCACGCTTGCACCACGGCTCAGGGCTTCCCTTTACGCCTAAGAGCATTGCCCTTGCAAGGGTGTCGTACATGAGCTGAAGGCTGGAGTTTCCGCCTATGATTATCTCGTATCTTCCCACGCCCATCATCGGCATGAAAAGTCTTTTTGCCTCGTAAATTCCGTCAAGCACACCGTAGTTTCTGCAATCGACGCCGTTTTCGGATATGTGGTCGCCGTCAAGGCAGTGGGTGAGCATGTCGTTTGAAAGGTCAAGCTGCTCCGGAGCAGGCTTTCCCCTTGACATATCAAGCTTTAATCCTTTTCTTTTGAACTCTGTAAGGCGAGCTGATTCCTCTGCAAGCAGCTGCTGCAGCTGTTCCTTTGAATACTGTGTGATGTTCACGATAGTTGCCTCCGTTACACTGTTATCTGTTTTCGCTGTGCAATTCTGCGCGCGTCCCGTAAGACTCTGCGCCGACAAATTGGTTTATGCGCAGATCTGCGCATGTTATACGTCAAATTTCTGATTCATTATATTACTTTGACCTTAAAAATGCAAGCTCTTTTTTCTCATCCTGCAAAATTACCGCTTTATGCACTATAAACGGGTTTTAAAACGCCGATTTATAACTATTTTGCACCACGAAAAATGCAAAATAATCCGCTCAGGCAAATTCTGCCGACACGCTCAAGCGCTATTTACAACGGGGCGGGAATATGGTAGATTAGTTATATCAATATGTCGAATTATGTCGAATGGCTCGGGACGGGCATCGGCATTCACTGTTTACCGGGTAGAAGGAGGATAAAGCATGAACACACCTATAGAGGACATGGAGCTTGAGCTTAAAGAGCAGGAAATAAGGCAGGAGCAGCAGCAGATTCAGGACAGCCTTACGCAGATGGCCGAGAGCTATCGGCGCGCGGCGGAGACGAGGTCTCAGGAGCTTATAAAGAGCTACCGCACGACGCTGCGTGTTCTTTTGCTTGTGATAGCGCTTTTGGTTATAGCCGTGATTGTAGTGGCGGTAGGCTGGAACCTTGAACAGGGAACGCTTGTGCCCAGCCCCGTGGAGGTCATAAAGGAAATAGAGGTTCCCAAGTACACCGTAATAGACCCCACGAGCGAGTTTTCCCGCGAGCTTTCGGAGGACAGCTTCCTTTTGTCCGATTCAAACTACGGCCCGATATGGATGCCTGCGCTTGAGGGCGTGGACCGAAACGAATATAACAGCGCGCTGTTTGTAAAGGACCCCGCGACGGGATACATAAGCTACGCAGACCCGTCGCAGGAGAGCTACATGGGCATAGACGTCTCAAAGTATCAGGGCGACATAGACTGGGAGGCCGTAAAGGAAGCGGGCGTTGACTTTGCCATAATACGCTGCGGAAACCGCGGTTACGTCACCGGCTCGATAAACGAGGACGACTATTTCAGGGAAAACATAGAGGGCGCAACCGAGGCGGGAATAAAAGTGGGCGTGTATTTCTTCTCGCAGGCCATGAACTCGGAGGAAGCGCTTGAGGAGGCGGAGTTTTGCATAGACCTTTTGGGCGACTACGAGATAGACTACCCCGTGTTCTTTGACTGGGAGGTGGTCATAGACGAGGACGGAGACACCCCGAGAACGGCATACATAGACCCCGAGACGCTCACAAACAACCTGCTTGTATTTTCGGAGAGGATACGCCTTGCGGGATTCAAGCCGGGCGTGTATGCAAACAAGAAAACCGCCGTATGGAAGTACGACCTCACAAGGCTCGAGGGCATAGACATGTGGATAGCGGAGTACTCCGACACGCCGACATACTTTTATGATTTTGACGTATGGCAGTACTCCTCAAGCGGCACAGTCCCGGGCATAGATGCGGAGGTAGACCTGAACATCTCGTTTAAGGACTACAACTACGGCGAATAAACGGCTGCCGTGCTTATATATAAAACAAAGCGGCTTTGCGGAAAAAAAGCGTCCTGCAAAGCCGCATTTTCAGTTGCTAAGCTTATTTTTATTTAAGCTATTTAAGCTCGTACTCGCCGTCTGAGCGGCGGATTATCGCGGTGCGGTAAAACTCCGCCGCCGCACGTTCAAGATAAAGCGTGTCCTTTGAGCCGGCAGTCTCATAGCTTGAATGCATGGCGAGCTGTGCCAAACCTATATCGACGGTGTTCAAGGACAGCTGCGAGGTGGATATGTTGCCGAGCGTCGAGCCGCCCGCTATGTCTGAGCGGTTTGCGTACACCTGTGTCGGCACGTCTACGCTTTGGCATATCTTTTTAAATATCGCCTCTGATGCGGCGTCGGTGGCATATCTTTGATTGCCGTTAAACTTTATCACTATGCCGCCGTTCATCTTGGGATAGTTCTTTGAGTCTGCATACTCCGGATGGTTTGGATGTATGGCGTGGGCGTTGTCGGCCGACACGGCAAAGCTGTGGGGCAGCATGCACCGCAGATCTTTGCCCAAAGCCTCGGCAATCCTTGCGGCGGCGGAGCGCAGAAAGTCCGAGTCGGCGCCCTGCTTAGTTCCGCTTCCCACCTCTTCGTTGTCAAAGACGCAGAGCATAGCCACGCTGCTGTCGTTTCCGCCCGCCAAAAGTCCCAAAAGCGCGCCGTACACGCACTGCAAGTCGTCCAGCCTCGGAGAGGACAGATACTCCCCGTCTGCGCCCCATATGCAGCCGTGCATTCTGTTATACAGGTACAGGTCCGCGCCCAAAATTGCGCTTTCCTTTACTCCTGCCGACTGTGCGACAAGCTTTTTGAGCATGCCTGACGCCGCCGCGCTTCCCGCGAGGGGAATCATATCTGTCTGCGGGTTGTAGCTAAGCCCGCTGTTTGCGTTTCTTTGCATGTGTATTGCGACGTTCGGTATCACAAGGCAGTCGCAGTCCACGTTTACAAGCTGAGTCTTGAGCTTTGAGCTGCCGTTTTGCGCGATAACCCTTCCCGCAACGGACAGCGGCCTGTCAAGCCAGCTCGACATTATCATCGAGCCGTACGGCTCGGTGTTTATCCTTGTGTACTCCGCCGAGCAAAGCTCCTCAAGCGGCTTCACCCTAAACGACGGGGAGTCGCAGTGTGCGCTTATTATATTGAATCCCCGCACATCCCCCTCGCCTATTTTAAACGCTATGACGGAGGAGAGGTTTCTTGTGACGTAGTATTTTCCGCCGGGAGACAGCTTCCACGGCTCGCCTTCCTTCAGCTCCTCAAAGCCGTCGTTCGCCAAGCGTATGCAGACGTTTGAGACGGCGTGAAACTTTGAGGGGCTTTCCTCTATAAAGCTTATCAGGCGGGATGCGCTGCTCTTATGGTCAGCCATGCCCACCATGTTCTCCGCGGCATAAGCAGCCGCAGCGGATGCGGCGGAGCTGCCCATATCCTCGGTCAGCCCGAGAATGTACTCGCTCGAAACGTCATAAAGTCTGCTGAGCTTTTGGAGCACCTCGGGATTTGGGTAGGACGAATTGTTTTCGTACCTTGAAAGCGCCTTGTCGCTTATTCCCGTAGCGGCATGCACCTGTGCCTGAGACATTCCCACTCTTTTTCTCGCCTTTTTAAGTCGCTCGCCCAATGTGGTCATGAAAAATCCCCCTTACGTATTTATTTTCTTTATTTATTTGAAACGGCGTTTATAAGCCTTAGCACCACCTGTATGCACGCGCGCGCAGACTCGGAGGCCATCCTCTTAAACTCCTGCGCCCCGCCGCCCATGCTGTCCGAAACCGCCTTTACAAGCAGTGCGGGAACGCCGCAGCGGTTTGCGGTGAGAAGTATTCCCGCCGCCTCCATTTCGCATATCTTTGCGCCGTACATTTGAGCCAGCGCATGCTTTTGCTCCGGCTTGTCAATAAACGTATCCCCCGACGCGCATATCACGGCGGACATGCTGCCGTCGGTTTTAAGCGCAAGCCCGACCAGCCGCTCGTCTGCGGGTATGTACACGCTCGGGTATTCAAGATGCCTTCCCGCCTCGCAACCGTCCACCGCCGACGTGTCAAAGTCGTAATGCACCACGCTTTTCACCACGCATGTTCTGCAAAGCGCCATGTCGGGCGTAAGTCCCCCGCAAATCCCGAAGTTTACTATCAGCTCCGCGCCGTACTTTGAGATCAGCAGCTGCGTTGCGGCGGCTGCATACACCTGTCCCGCTCCGCTGTGAGCCACGTAAAGCTCGGCGGCGTCAAGGCTGTACTTTCTTATTTTTATTCCGCAGTCGTCTTTATCCCACTCCGGCTCGCCGCACTCATCCAGCATGGCGTATATTTCGTCCGCTATTGCGACTATCATGCCTATAATCATGTCAGCTTCTCTCCTTGTTGTCCTCGGGCTGCGTGAGCACGGTCTCCATGACCGTCTTTTGGACGCTCATGCCCATGGCGTCGTAAAACGCCCTTGCGGGGTCGTTTCCCTCCCAAACGCAGAGGGTGATGTTATAGCAGCCCTTGCTGCGGGCAAACTCCTTTACATACTCAAAGAGCGCCTTTCCTATGCGCTGTCCGCGGCAGCTGCGGTCCACGCACAAATCGTCTATATACAGCGAAAGTATCGGTTTTAAGCCGGTGGAGCCGCTGCAGTCCTTCAGCTCGCAGAAGGCATAGCCCTTTATATCTCCGCCGTCGTCATACACAAACACCGGCAGTCTGTCGCACTCAAACATTTTAAGCAGCTCATCGCGGCTGTACTTTGTCGCGTTTTTGTTGTACAAATCGGGGCGTATGTCGTAATGGATGTCCAAAACCTCATGCAAAAGCTTTATGACCTTATCCACGTCACCCGCTGCCGCTCTTCTTATCATAAAAACCGCTCCTTTTCCGTGCATTTAAACTTTTTTATGAATAAATGATAGCACAGCATTTGTCGAATAACAAGCGCGCGGTTTAAAATCATAAAATTATCCGAAAGATTTCATATTTCGGACACAAATAAACTTTATAATCAAAGTGAATTATAATATTTCAAGAGGGGATGATTTAAAGTGCCAAGACTTTTGATTGTAGACGATGAAGAAAAGATAAGAGAGGTCGTCAAGGAGTACGCCCTGTTTGAGGGGTACGAGGTTGAAGAAGCGGCGGACGGTATGCAGGCCATAGAGAAGGTCAAGAACTCGAAGGAGGGCTTTGACTGCATTGTGATGGACATCATGATGCCGAGGCTTGACGGATACTCCGCATGCAAGGAGATTAAAAAGCTGTGCTCCACGCCGGTTATAATGCTTTCCGCGAGGGGCGAGGAATACGACAAGCTGTTCGGGTTCGAGGTCGGCATAGACGACTACGTCGTAAAGCCGTTTTCGCCCAAGGAGCTTATGGCGAGGATAAAGGTCGCAATAAAACGCCAGACGCCGCCTAAGACGGAGGACGTTTTGCGCTACAAGGGTCTTGAGATAAACTTTGCCGCAAGAGAGGTTCTCATAGACGGCAAAAAGGTTCAGATGACCCCAAAGGAATACGACATACTTTTCTTCTTAGCAAAAAACATGAATATAGCCATGTCAAGAGAGAGGCTGCTTGAGGAGGTGTGGGGATTTGACTTCTACGGCGACGACCGAACCGTAGACACACACATAAAGATGCTCAGAAACAGCCTCGGTCCGTACCGTGACCTGATAGTCACGTTAAGAGGAATGGGGTATAAGTTTGACAACATCAAGTCATAATTCCCGCAGTTTTAAGGAACGGGTATGCGGACTCGGCAGCAAAATCAAAGGCTTTTTTGACTCCTGCGAGAAAAAATACGACGAGTCAAAGGCCGAAAGAGAGGCAAAAAAGCAGCAGGCGGCTGAAAGCGCACGTGTAAGCCACGACGAGTCCCGCAAGCAGGCTGCTGACGCAAAGGCGGCAAAAGCTGAGGTAAAGGCGGAGCGTGCGCCGACGCTGCGCTCCACCATATGGTTTTACTTTTCGATGTTTACCGCGGCGATACTCATGCTCATATGGGTGTTTCAGGTTGCAACGCTCAACCAATACTACGAGTTCTCCATGAGAAGAAAGATCGTAAAGGTGAGCACAAAAATCAGTTTAAACTTTGACGATGACGACCCCACGGCGATACGTTCTCTTGTAGAGGACTTAGCGTATGAAAACGGCATGACGATTGCCGTCACCGACTGGAACGGAAACGAGGTTGCGGTATCAGACTTTATGGGCGGATACTCGGTCATAACCAGCAACGATGGCTACATGCTTTTCGGCTACCGCAACGAGCTGCTTCAAAGCTATGAGCACCGGCTGTTCAAGACGTTTCAAAACGAGAGGTTCGGCACCACGGAGCTTTTATACGGCGCCGTTTTAAGCTCGCCGAAAATAAACACCCCGGGATATCTGATATTTGTAAACACATCGCTTGAGCCGATAAACGCCACGGCGGAGATAATAAGGGAGCAGTTTGTGTTCATAACGCTTCTGACCTTCTTTATAGCGCTGTTTATAACCGTGCTGCTTTCAAAGAGGCTGTCGGAGCCGTTTACCCACATCACCGCGTCGGCAAACAGGCTTGCAATGGGCGACTACTCCACCCGCTTCAACAAAGGCTCTTACCACGAGATTAACGAGCTTGCGGACACGCTTAACTACGCCGCGGACGAGATATCAAAGGTTGACCGCCTGAGAAACGAGCTTATAGCAAACGTATCGCACGACCTGAGAACCCCGCTGACGATGATACGCGCGTATGCGGAGATGATAAGGGACATTTCGGGCGACAACCCTGAAAAGAGAAACGAGCACCTCGGCGTCATCATCGACGAGACGAACCGCCTTTCGGAGCTTGTAAACGGGCTTTTGGAGCTGTCAAAACTGCAAAGCGGCAAGACCGAGCTGCACAAGACGAGTTTTTCGTGCCACGACTTCCTTAAAAGCGTGCTTTCAAAGTATCAGGTGCTGTCAGAGCAAAAGGGCTTTGAGTTCATACTTGAGGCGGACGAGGACGTCATACTTTATGCGGATCTCGGCAAGCTCAAGCAGGTTATGTACAACTTCATAAACAACGCCGTAAACTATTCCGGCGACTCGCGCAGGATAATAGTGCGGCAGATTAACATCCCCGGAGCGACGAGGATAGAAGTCCGCGACTTCGGCGTGGGCATCGAAAAAGAAAAGCTCCCGCTCATTTTCGACAGGTACTACCGCGACGAGAGGACAAAGCGGGACGTTGTGGGAAGCGGCTTGGGACTTTCCATAGTCAAGGAGCTGCTTGAGCTGCACAAGTTCAGGTTCGGTGTTTCAAGCGAAGTCGGCAGCGGCTCTGCGTTCTGGTTTGAGATAAAGCGAAACGACGAAAAGGACAAACTCAAGGATAAAGACGATGAAAATAAGGGCAAAAATTCTAAAAGCACTGCTTCACAGCGGCCCGATGTCCAGAGCTGAGCTTGCTGAGCAAATAGGCTCGTCAAACTCCGGCGTCACGGCGGTTTCGGCGACGCTGTGCGAGCAGGGTGTGATTTATGAGACGGGATATCAGCAGCGCACCGGCAAGGGCAGAAAGCACGTCCTTCTCGACGTGAACATATCTTACAAGTTTGCCTTCGGTGTCGGAGTGTGCGGCGGCGTTGTCAGCGTAGGTCTCACCACCGTAAAGGGCGACACCATTGCAAAGCGGCTTTACTATGTGTCGGACAGCGACACAAAAAGCAGCATATTCGATGTAATCAAAAAGCTGATTCAGCAAATATCCCGCGAGTGCTGCATAAGCGAGCGCGACGTCTTGGGCATAGGCGTTTGCGCAGACAGCGCAATGGTCGAGCGTTTCGGCGATGACTTTTGCAGCCTTGACGGCACGCTGCCGGTTTTGTTTGAGAGCGCAGACGAGTACCGAGACTTTCTGAAAACCATGAGAGCGGCCGATCCCGCGCAGTTTTACATGTTCGGCTGCGCAAAGGTCATTCGCGACATATACATCGCGGACGACTGAACTGATTAGCATACAACTTTATTCTCCTATTCGTAAAATAAGAGCGCGAAAATACTTTTTGTATTAACGCACTCTTATTTTTTGTATTCTTGACCGCAGCTGAGGCGGCATTTCAGTTATTCGGGGTTAGCGTATGGCAAACCAGGCGTTAACCCCTTTTCAGACAAAGCCTGTGAATAAAGCTGTTTGAATGCGGGATCAATCCTCGCCGAGCTTGAGAGCCTTGTTGATATTTATCGACTTGATCAGTCGAGCTATCACGACAAAGCCGACCAGCAGCATTACAAGCACTATGCAGTACAGCTTGATGTAGTCGGATCTTTGCGAGATGACCACGAAGGGCGGCACCTGATCCGTCACGTTGTACAGCACCTGGAACAGCGGGACGAACAGATCTGACGCCACGCCGCCTATTATTATGGACAGGAATATTGAAACTCCCGAGACAAGCACCTGCTCATAGATTATCATGGCTATTATCTCTCTGAAGGACATACCCATAGCCCTGAGTATACCGAACTGCAGCGTCCTGCCCTTTATCGAGAGTATCCAGTAGATTATAAATCCTATGAAGCACAGAGCCATTATGGTTATGAATCCTAAGGTGAGCGCTCCGTTTACGCCCTGAAGCATAGCGTCGGTCTTTGAGGATGTGATGAGCTGAGACGCGACGTCAAGTCTTATTGCGACTATATCGGAGTCGGATATCGAGTTGTAGAAGTCCTCGACGGTTGCGCCGTCCTCAAGTTTCATCCACACCTCATACGGCTCAAGTTTTGTTTGGATGTTTACGTAGTCGTAGTTCATGATTACGAAGTCGCGGTATTCACCCTGAGAGTTCTTCTCGTAAGGGTTAATGCTCGGCCAGTAGTCAACCACTGCGACGACCGTTGCCTCGAACCATTCGTTCTGACCCCACTTGACCTGAATTACGTCGCCGAGCTTAAGTCCCGTCTTTTCCTGATATGACGAGGAGACTATAACTCCGTCAACGCATTCCGCAAGTGCGTTTATGTAGTTGTTTATATGCGTGGGCAAAAGTCCGTTTCTGAACCAGCAGACCTGCGCGAATTTATCGGGTACGATAGTCATTATCTGCGCTCCGACCTGCGTCGAGTCGTTATACTCAAGCTGCACCGAGTCCCTCTTGAATACGGGCGTTGCTGTTTCAACTCCCGCAAGGTCCTCATACACGCTGAAGTCAGGCTCAAAGTACTGCGCCTCTATTACCTCGTTGCCGTCCTCATCGACCTCCGGCACTCTTGCGTATCGCCACGACTCCTCAAGCACGACATCCGCGCCGAGGTTGTATCTTATTCGCTCCTCGGTGTTGCGGTTTATCGCCCTTGCGGTGTTTGCGGAGAATATGCCGAGCGCGACGGTGAGTATGAGAAAGATCATTATAAATCTTTCTCTGCCGGTAGACGAGCGGCTTATGTTGTTAAGGGATATGTACGCAGCGGGAGACCATCTCTTTCTGCCTATCAGGTACACAAGCCTTATGAGGTAGGGGTAAAGTCTTACGCAGATGAGTCCGACGCCGAGTATAAAGAGTGTAGACGCGGTGAACATCAGCGGGTTCATGGTAGCGGAGGTATCCGTGACGCCCTGCTCTATGAGTATCTGCTCCTGTCTGTTGTGCCACCACAGCCAAGCAACCGGCAGTATTGCCATGATAAAGTCGAGGTACGCTCTTTGCCACAGGGGCTTCTTTCTCTTATGCGCTTTGCTCTGCTTATGCTCGACGATAGTCACTCTCGATGCGGGCACAACCGGAACAAGCGTTGCCACAAAGAACACCGCAACGGCGATGATTGCGTACACAAACGCCGCCAGAGACAATTTTGCGTTCAGGGACGGGCGGTTGACAAACTCCAAGAATCCGTTTGAAACTCCGAGTATTCCGCAAAGTCCCAATCCGACAAACGGTCCTATTATAGCCGCTCCCGCGCCCAAGATAAGCGTCTCGTAGGCATAGATTCTTATTATCTGCCACGACGATGCGCCTCTTGACTTGAGCATCGCTATTTCGTTTCTTTCCGATTCGATGTTCAGCTGCGACACCATGAACAGGTAGAATATAAGCATTATAACTACCGGTATGTCGAGCATGAGAAGTATATAGCGGAGCTGAGAGGCCTTTTCGGCGTAGGAGGCAAGTATCTCCTGAGCGGGAACGGTAAAGGTGCAGTTCTCCTCTTTATATGCCTCCGCCTGGCTTTCAAATGCGTTCTGGACATGCTCTATGACGTTCATGTCCATGTTCTGATAGTCTATGACGAAGCGGCAGTCAACCTGGCTGAGGCTTACGACGCCCGTCATTATTATTTCATCGGTGAGGGTGGTGAAGTCTACAAAGAACGTGTTGTCGTAGTCAGACATGCCCTCCGACCAGTATGTATCCGTTTCGCTTGCGACGTCGAACGTTCCGACAACCTCTATCTTTATGGTGTCGCCCGGGCTGAATATGTTTGTGACGTTATATGTCTCGCCCAAAACGAGCTGAGAGTTTTGAAGCGCTATCTCGGTGGATATTACCTCGTAAGCTCCGTTCTCGTTCAGTCCGGGGTTAAACATTCTTCCGTTTACTATTGTTATGTGATCGCCTATATCGGTCATGCCGCCGAGCTTGAGCATTGCAAGCTCATCCGACTCAAAGTCCGGCACGTAAAGATACGGATCGGACGTATAGCACTTATAGGACAAAAACGGCACGAACAAGTTGTTAAAGCGGTCTGCCGCCCTTGAATACACCGTGTTTACCGTATTTCTTTGGTCTACGGCATTAGTTCCGCTGACTATCGTCTTTGAAACTGCGTACACTCCGGGGTATTCGTTGTTTTCCTCCTGATACGCCTGCATATCCTTTAAGAGCATTCTCTGCAAGGATGCATGCATGTATATGGGAATGGTACTGGTCATCGCCGTAGCCATTACAAATCCTATTAAAAGGCAGATGACCATCCACTTTGTATTGCGCATTTTTCTGAGCAATAAAGTGAGCATTTTCTCCCCTCCTGTTCTCCTGTACTTGAATCTTGCGCCGAATAGGGCTTATCTGATTATTATCTCGTCGCCCACTTCGAGGCCGGAGGTGATCTCAACAGAAGATCCGCTCTGAAGTCCCAGGGTCACAGGCGTCTGCACTCTTTCATTATCCTTAAACACGTATACGACGTCCTGACCGTTTACCGTCTTAACAAGGTTTGCAGATATGACTATTACGTTTTCGCGGCTGTCCAGCACCAAAACCGCGTCCGCTATATTTCCCACGGCCGACGACTCGGGTATGGAATCCTTAAACGCCACTCTTACGCCGTCTCCTCTTTCAACGGTTATCGGCTCCCCTACCTCGTCTACAAGCATAGACTCGGTTTCGGGGTCCCACTGCTGTCCCGACTTGTTAGACACTATTTCGCCGTCATAGTAGTTGCCGTCGTATCTTATGGTTATCGGTCTGCCGATTAAGAACTCGGCTACCTCCGTCGTGGGGCTTATGTCTATATACAGGTCGGTTATGTCTATAATCGTAACCAAAACCTCGCCCGCATTCACCCAGTCGCCGGGGGACAGCGTCTTTACATAAGAAACCGTTCCCGAAACCTCGGCGTAAAGGTAGGACGCTTCCTTCTCGGCATAAAGCTTGTCAAGCTCGTTTTGCATGAGGTCTATATCGAGCTGCTCCTTGCTCTGCACGTTTATCGACTCGTTTTGCTCGACGGCAATGGCATACTCTAACTTCTCGCGCTCAAGCTCAAGCTCCTTTATGGTTATCTCCTGGTCAAGCTCATACGTCTCTATCTCCGCTAAGAGCTGTCCCTGCTCGACGGTGTCTCCCGCGGCAACGTATACCTGCTTTATGTTTCCGCCGTACTCAGTAAATCTCGCGTCAGACTGGGTTCCCGAGGTGATGGTTCCCGCAGACACAACCTGCTTTACAAGGTCCTTGAGCTGAGCGGTGGTGGTGGTGTATGAAACCTCGCTCGCCTTTACAACCGGCGGATCGTATACCTCCTCTTCATCGGGAAGAAAATAGCATCCGCTTAAACAGGCAGCCGAAACCGCCGCGGCAGTTATGAGTAATAAAGCTTTCTTTATCTTCATAAATACGTTCCTTTCTTTGGTCTTTGCACGCAGTTTCCGCACGCATCGTGCTTGTGTCGTGCTAATTCGCTGACATTAATCATACCAAAAAAATTTGTCCTGTACAAGAGTTTACACCGCAAAATGCACAATTTGCGGTGTAATATTTTTTAAGATATTTTGTTTCTGAAATGTGAACTGCAACACATTATTGATTCAGCTCATCTTTGGCGATGACAGCCGAGCAGTTATAAAAGACTATCCACTCCGCCTCCGAGATGTAATCATACGACAGTCCGCCGGTTTCGCCGAGAGTATACTCGCCAGACCACACGGATGTGTAGAGCCACATGGCGTTGTCTCTGACCATGTTTGCGGGCGCCGGGAGAACGTTGCACTCGCTGATGGCGAGCGGCTTTGAGCCGAACAGCTCGTACAGCCGGAGCATTGCGGTGATGTAGCTTTGGTTATCCCACGCCTCGTGGCTGAAATCGTATATGTCGAGTGAAACTATGTCGCACATGTCGTCGCCGACGTACCATTCGGTGTCGTATGCGCTCCACACCCATATCAGGTTGTCAAGCTGATGGTAATCCTCAAGTCTTTGGTATATTGTTTCGTAAAGCCAAAGGTAGCTTTCCCTGTTGGAGTTCCACCAAAAATCAGAGTTTCCCGCCTGCGGCAGAGGTCTGAACAGAACCGGTATGTCCGCGTCGGCAAGTCTTTTAAGCTGGGCAGCTATTTTATCTATGCCGTCTATCACGGCGTACGCCTCCGGACTTATCCTCTCGTCCTCAAGCGCCTCCGACAGCTCGTCGGGCGACATTTGTGACACATCCTCATCCGTAACGGCGTTTGGAAGCAAAAATCCCGACTTGTCCGCATAGCAGGAGCCGTTTTGCATCCAGTTCCACACGTATCCCACTATTCCGCCGTCGGCTGCATACTCCATTGCAAGCTCTATGTCCCCCGTATCGACGTCGGCGGAGTAGCCCATAAGCTCCCCGAAACGTATGGCGGGGTATCTTCCCGTCACGCCCGCAACGGCTTCAATCTCGGCATTTGAGCCCTGGGTGCACTGCTGGCCGCTCAAGGTCTCCTCACCGTACATCTCGCAGAGGTATTTATAAAGCCTTGCGGCGCTGTCGGAGGAATTTTCGGAGCACAGCTCGCCCATAACGCTGTAGTCGTGTTCATATATCTCAGCGCTGTTTTCAAGCAGCACAAAATCCACATCGCACTCGCCGGTAAGCTCTTCTATGCTCAGCACGGCGCTGTCCGGCTTTAAGTATATGTTTTCATACTTGACCGCCTCAAACTCGCCGCTTCCCGATATGTACAGCCGTCCCCTTGCAAGCCCGTCCACATACAAAACGCCTTCTACCGGCGAATCGGACGCCGCGCAGACGGTTATTGAGTAGTGCTGCGGTGAATCAATTTCAAGCTCTATAGTGAGCTTGCTGTCCGGCAGAGAAATGCCGCTGACGTATCCGTCGCCGGAATACCCGCTCCTTGCGGAGGCAGCCGCGGCGTATCCGCTCAAGGTGCCGTTTTCCGCCTCGTACAGCACGCTGCACTCCTGCGGTTCGTACTCCGTTTCGCCTATATCCGTCTCGGAATAATGGGGCAAAGGCGCGCTCACAGCCGGCTCCGTCTGCTGAGCGGTTGTCTGCGGCGGCACGGATGATTCGTCGGCAGCTGATGCGCTCGTCTGCTCGGCAGTGTAAATCCCCACCGTGCCGGTTTGGGATGTTTCACCGCTCGACGCGCAGGAGGACAGGACTGTGCATGCCAGGCAAAGGGCAACGCATGCCGCCGATAGACCCGCGCGCCTCATTTTATTCTGTCCAGCGCGGGCGCTATCCTTGCGCAAAGGATGGACGCCGCCGCTATTTTAACTATGTCCAAAGGTATAAAAGGGAAAACGCATGCCGCCAGTGCAGGAGCAAGCTCCACCCCCGCAGCTATGCAGTACCACGCCGTACCCACGGCGTACAGCAGGACGGTTCCCACGGCCATTGACGCGGGATACACCCAAAATCTCGCCTTGGACGTCTTTCCCGAGGATATTTTGGAACAGAGCAAGCCGATTATGAACGCGCACGGCAGGTATCCGATTATATATCCGCCTGTGACGCCCGCCACTGCGTTAAAGCCGCCCTTGAATCCGGCGAACACCGGCACTCCGACGCTTCCCAAAAGTATATATATCGCCACGGCGGCGGCAGCCCTTATCGGCCCCGTCACGGCTGAAATCATATACACTGCAAAGGTTGCAAGCGTTATCGGCACTGCTCCTACAGGTATCTGCCACGGCGCAATTACGCATATTATCGCCGCGCAAACGGCTGTAAGCGTCATCGCCTTTACGTTCACTCTTCCCGCTGCCTCTGTACGAGTTGTTTTCATGTTTTAAGTCCTCCCAATTCACAAGCTTCCGGCTCGTTTTCAAGTGCTCTTATTCCTGCCCTTGTTCGTCTTTTGATGCAACAAATATACCATATCCCGACCCCCTTTTCAACCCCGTGCCGCCACCACCTTTAAAACGCGGCATTTTAATGATTACGCTTTGTATGCGCCGCCATAGATTATACTATGAGTATTTATACAGGGCGGAAAAAATCGGGCAGGTTTTAGCCTGCCCGACCGAAAATTATCTTTTCATCTGTCATGCCGTGTGCGGCTCGAAATGCCGAGCAAAGCGCTAAGCCGATTGCCGGCTTATCATGCTGCGCACACTGCATGCGCTTCATGTGTTATCCTACGAGACCCGATCTCTCAAGACCTTCCGTGAAGTACCGTTGCAGGAACACGTACATTATCAGGATAGGCGCTATTGACAGAAGGCATCCCGCCTCAAGCCAAACAATCTTACGCCGCGTTCCCACCTGAGTGTTTCTAAACAGCTGGCTGTCAAGTCTTGTCGAAAGTTTTCGCAGCATTGTAGCTACCGTATCGTTGTTTATGAAGAACGTCGAACTGATGTAGTTGTCGTTCCAGTACCAAACGATTGAGAACAGGAATACCGTCAGGAACGCCGACGATGCGTTAGGCACCATTACCTTGACAAACGTCTTGAACGGGCCGCAGCCGTCGAGGTATGCGGCGTCCTCAAGCTCTTTGGGAAGTCCCTTAAAGAACTGCCTGAATATCAGGATGAAGAGTCCCGATCTTATACCGTTTGCAAACACCGCGGGTGCGTACATTACAACGGGGTTATCTATAAGCGATACATAGTGGCTGAGCTGGTCGGTGGATGTCTGAATAGTCATGCCCAAGAATGTGCTCGCGCCTGCCGAGAACGCCACCTCTGTAAGTCCGAAGAACTTAAAGAACGCCCACTGAAGGTAAAGGGGTATGGTCGTTATCTGCGGAGGAACTATGATCTGCATGATAACTATTGCAAACATTATCGCCTTGCCCTTGAAGTTGAATCTTGCGAAGCCGTAGCCCGTGATGGCGCATACGACAACCGAGAGCAGTGAGCAGACTATGTTTATCTTCAGCGTGTTCAAAAGCGTCGGGCCGAATTTCATTACATCCCACACGTCAACGACATTGCTGATGGTGAAGGACTTAGGCAGCCAGATGACAGAGGGGTCTGTCATCTGAACCGACGGTCTGAACGCCGTAGACAGCATGTAGATAAGGGGATAGAGGATTACGAAGCAGAGTCCGAAGAGTATGAGGAATCTGCATATAGGCCAGACCTTTTCAAGGAGCCTTTTACGGCGGAGGTATCTTAGATGCTCGGGAGCAAGCTGCCTTGCGTCAAGCGTTCCGGCTTTTTTGGCCGCCTTATACGCTTTAGTCTTTTCTTTAAGGTGCTTTGCGCGTTCCTTTGCAAACTGTCTTTCTTCTTTTGCGGTTGCCATTCGTATCCCCCCTTTATACTTCGTAGTAAACGAACTTGTTTACTATCGGCAGGACTATGCAAAGGGCAAGAATTACTATAAGGAAGTATGCCCACGCCATAGCCGCCGAGTAACCATGGTTCCAAGCCGACGCCTGTTCCAGAACAAGCTCCATAACTCCGTTAGTCGTATCAATAAAGGAGTCGATGATTGTGTAGATGAGGTTTGCAACTATCATGGGGCTGATGTAAGGAAGGGTTATCTTCCAGAAGAACTCCCACGATGTAGCGCCCTCTATCTGTGCCGCCTCCTTTGCGGAGAACGGGATGTTCTGCAAAGCCGCAAGGAAGATGATTATCTGAATACCCGAGTTCCAAACGAGGTTGAATATATCGCTTGTGACCAAAGATATCAGCTCGGTCACCGAGTCGCTTATATTATACACTCCTAAGAACCTCAGCAGCGCGCCCGCCATATCCGTTTCAAACATGGTTGAGAACTGATCTGCTCCGCCGGAATAACCGGAGGTATCCATATCGCCGTTTATGATGCTTATAACCGGTCCTGTCGCTATGATAACCGGCAGGAAGAATACTGCACGTGCAAACGTTCTTCCTCTGAACTTCTGGTTGAGGATTACCGCTATGAATATCGAGAAGATTATGATTATAGGAGTCTTCCAAAGGGTGTCCTTGAGCACCGTCAAGAGCGCCTCGGTATAATCGGTATCCTTTGTGAATGTGTCAATGTAGTTTTGGATTCCTATGAACTCCGTGCTCATCTGACCTATCGTTACGGTCGTCTTGTTTAAAGAGTACCAAAACGATGTAATCAGAGGGCTGATAAAGAAGTACAGCGTACCTATTATCCATATCGCCAAGAATCCGTATCCGTAAAGTGCCTTTCGCCTTTCGTAAGGTATCTTAAGACCTTTTACCTTAGGTTCCTTTGGTGCCTTAGGGGCTTTTGCGGCCTTTGGCGCCTTTACCGCCTTTGCGGCTTTTACTGCTGCTTCAGCCATTATACCAAGCCTCCTTCGTCAACGTAATCTGAATAGTTGTATGTGTTGCCGTCTGCGGTTATCTCTCCGGTCTCGAGGTTTACGGTCGTCACGTAGCCGTTGTCATAGGTGGTTGTGATAACCGAGCCGTCTACTTCGTAGCCTACCATCAACGCGTCTGACACGGGAGCAAGCACTTCCTTAGCAAGCTTATACTCGCCTATGCACTCGTCGAGCCATCCTTCGTACGTTGCGTAGTAAAGACCCACATAATCGGTGTTGTTAAGCTCTGTGGCAGAGCTGTAAATGAAGTCATACTGTATGTTGGATCCTGCGGCTATTGCCTTTAAGAACATCTCCTTAGACTCTGCCAAGCTGTTTATGGCTTCGGTGGAGTAGGGAACGTATCCGTGTAGAACCATCTGTACAAACGGTATATCAAGGTCTGTGATCTTGAACTGGCTTGAGTCAAGCGGAACATTCTTTATCCTGTCGGCATACGGAATTACGTATGCGTTGGGCGCATCGGCTATAATGCTTCCGGTGCTGTCCTTGACGAGCTGGTAGAAGTCCTTGATGTACTGAGCGGTGACGGTGCGGTTCGTCGCGTTCTTTGTTGAGTAGTCAGACCACAGCTTTGTTGAGAAGGAACCGAGTCCCGCTCCCGCGCCTTCAAACTTGCTTAAGTTCTTAGCCACCTTTTCCGCAAGGTCGGGGATTGACTTAGGAGCAAGCAGAGCGGGTGCAACTCCCGGCTCGGGTGTGCCGTAAGCTATGTTGTACTCATACGGTCTTGCGTATGACTTTGATATTCTGTACGCGGTGTCAAACAGCGTCAAGAAGCCGTTTCCGTTAGATGTGAATGTGTAGCTGTCAAGCGAGCCGTAATACTCAAGTCCGTTCTCGTTGAAGAACTCTATCATGTCCTCGTAGTCGCCCTTGCCGCCCAAGCATGCCGCCACGGAGTCGCCGGTGTCTATCTTTCCGGACATAGAATCGCTCGACCAGTCGTTATAGTTGATGACCATGTCGGTTACGCCGAGGTCCATAAGCTCTGTTGTAATTTCAACGGCCTGCTCAAATGTTGTGAACGCAGTCTTTATGTCTATCGGTATGCCGAGGATGGATTTTGACTTGAGCGTTCCGCCGTAGAAATCTACGAACAGCGGAGCGTAGTCGCTCTTGGTTGTATTTGTAAGACCCTCTTCTTCAATGAGGTAGTTTCTGTACACTTCCGCTACTTCGGTGTAGTCAACTACTTCGTTTTCGGAAGTTACGGGGTAGTATCTTACGGAGAGCTTGTCAACAGGTATCGAGCCGTCTCCTCTTTCAAACACCAGGATGTTTGACTGACCTGCCATGTTGTACTCGTCGGTAGAACGGAGTATGAACGAGAAGTAGCAGTGGTTGTATCCGCCCTGTTCGCTGGTGTTGTATGCAACGGCTGCATTTACGGTTGCAAATTCATCGCCGTCGGTGGCAACCATGACAAGTCCGTTGTTGCCCCTCACCATCGCCAAAACGGGGAGGGTTGCCTGCTCGGTCTCGTCCGCTTTAAGCTCTCTTACCCTTGTAACGTCGTTGCCGTAAAGGGTTGAAGAGTAGTTTGCGTAGTTGGTCTTGCCGTTGTTGAGGTTTATAACCGCTCCCGAGCCGTCGGGGATTATCATGTATCCCGTCTCATCGCCGCCCGCTGCGCTCATGAAGGGCAGCATGGATATTTCGGTGAGAATTATAACGTCGGTGTCGGATTCCTCGGCGTTTACGCCTTCAACATAGCCGTCAACCTCGTCGATTTCGTCTGTGTATATCGTTGCCTCAAGGTATCCGTCACAAAGTGTGAGGTGAAGCGGAACGTATGCATGAACCGAGCTGAAGTAATAGGTTATCTTAACGCCGTTTTCCTCAAGCTCGTATGTCGTCGTGCCCTGCTCGGTAGACTCTCTGTATGAGTAGTTGTAGCTCGCCGCATTCTGAGTACGGTCTGTTGCGTTTCCGTATCTCACGGCCAGGTTTGAAAGTCTTGTCTTGAGCGTCGGCGGCTTGCTGGTCGCGTCGTCTAAAAGCGCGTTTACGCAGTTGGTCCAGTGAACAAATCCCGACTCCTTGACGTAAAGTCCTACTCTTTCGTACTCTTCGTCAAGATACAGCTCAAGGGTGTCGTTTTCAGCTATGAGCGTGCTTCTTGCAAGCGCTTGCTCATCGGTGAGATACTCGACTTCCTCTTCTTCCTCTTCCTCCTCTTCCTCGGAGGAATCGTCTGCCGGCTCTTCAGTGTCCGCAGGCGTCTCGGAATCCACAGGTTCCTCGGAATCCGCAGGTTCCTCGGTGTCCGCAGGTTCCTCGGTGCCCGCAGGCGTCTCGGAATCCGCAGGTTCCTCAGTTTGCTCGGTCTGCGATTCGGTCACTGCGCCGTCCGCCGGATTTTCGTCCGCAGCCAGCGGGAACACCGATATGGACGCGAGCATTGCCACTATGAGCAGACCGGCGATAAGTCTGAAAATATTACTTTTTTTCATAATACCTCACTTTCTGCACGTCAGCTTCTTATTCTGTACAAAATCTCGGTGTAGATTGTGTAGAAGAAGAGCCATACCTGCTGGAACAGTGACATAAGCAGTACAAGCAGGAACAAAATCAGCAGCATACCGATTACAGTCAAGATAATGCAGACAATTGTCTTTGTGAATGTGTACTGGTGGCATGCCTTCATTCCGAACAGCATCAGAATTACCGACCACCAAAGTCCAATCTGGGACGCTGCTGTGACCCAAATGGATTCATCGAGTGTTACAAAGTAGGATATGATAGTTGAAACTATGCTTCCCACGATGTACGGAACAAGAGCGTATGCGGAGTAAACCGCAATTCTGCGCATGTTTCCCTCGCCGTCGAGCAGTGTACAGAACGACCAGTTCGCAACCACCCACGTGATGTAGTAAACAACGCTCTGCACGAGAATCGGGACGACGTTGAACACGTCTGAATACGCTTGCATGTTGTACGCAAAGCCTCCGAATCTCGCGTTAAAGACCTGAGCTACAAAGAGGAAGAACACTATTACCGCCGATATTTTCAGCGAGCCTTGCTTCTTCCACCTCATATCCTCGTAACCTTCGATAGGGTGGAATATCACGTATTTCAGCCACTGCACGGGGGTCATATCATAGATCATTTCTTGTTTCCTCCCTTCGCAATGCTTCTAATCTTTTCGACAGCCTGCGCTATCTTAGGCTTGAGTTTTTGCCACAGGAGTTTTATCTTCTTTGACAGCCAGCCTAAGAATGTGGATATCAGTTTCTTAGGTATCTTGCCCCTCTTCTTGAGCATGCCGATTATGATGAGCGCGATTATTATAATTATCACGACTATCGCTATCGGCGTGAAGTTTCTTCTGAGCATTTCCTTGCGCTGCGACTCAAACGCTCTGTCGTAGTCCTCGTCCTGGTATGCAAGCTTGAAGTACTCTATAGCTATGTCATACTCGTCGCGGTTGAGGTATGCTCTGCCGAGTGCGACGTATGCCATGTTGTAGTTGCCGTCTCTCTTGAGAACCTCTTCCCAATACTCAACGGATTCCTCGTAAAGTCCTCTGTTGAACAGCTCGGCAGCTTCGTGGACGTATGCTCCGAAGAGCGTTTCCTCAAACACGGTTATATCGTCGTTTCGTCCGTCGAGAATGTAGACGTAGTTGTCAAGGCACTCTATGGCGTTCGGGTTGTCAAATCCGCCTCTTTGCGCCTCTTGGTCGCATCCGAATATGAACAAAAGGTTGCACTCTCTGTCATACTGGAATATGCGTCCCGAGGTGTAGTCGAGGATGTTTATAAGTCCGTTAGTACCTATTGATATGTCGGTAAGTCTTGTGGCGTATGTTGTGCCGGAGTATGTAACCGTCTCCTGGTCGCCGAACACAAGGTCTGATGCGTTTGTGGTCAGCTCAAGGATGTTCGATCCTGCGGGGTTGAGTTTCTTGACCGCGTCGGTTGACACGTTTGCAACCTCTGTGACGGTGTAGATAAATCCTTCATCGTCTATGTCGAAGTTTGCATACTCAACAGGGGTAGCTCTTGTAAGAGACGCCGCCTGAGATTCCGATGCGAACCTTCTCCAGATCTTATTTCTTATTACCTCTGCGGTAACCTCAACTCTGTTTGCTCCGTAGAATCCGGTGAAAGCTCCGGAGGGGGAGAACATTATAGCTCCCTTGTTTACGGCGGGGCAGATGACGTAAACGTTCTTTGCCGAGTCTACAAGCACCTTTGTGCAGTAGAACGAAACCGAATCGTAAAGCTCGGTATCGGGTCTTGTGTACTCGGTGATGATCTCGCAGTCAAATCCCGCCTTGACGACTCTTTGGTTATCTCTGTCGGCGATGTACATGATGTCGTCCTCGTCAACAAAGATTCCGTAAGGAGACTTGAGGTCTGTCACTTCTCTTGTGGCTGTGCTTCCGTCCGAGGCGGTATATTCCTCCGTGAGGCTGCTGCCGGTGAACGTCTTGTAGCACGCTATAAGGTTGAAGTTGACGTCTGTTCTTAAAATTCTGTTGTTGCCGGTATCAACGATGAAGAACTCGTTGTTCGGAGAAAGGAAGAAGTCCTTTGCATCGCTTAGCTCCGCGGGTTCGTCCTCGCTGATGAACAGTGGGCTTTCGGGGTCCGAAAGCTGGTCTAAGCCCATGTCCGCTCCGGTTATGGTGTCACTTACGATGTATCCGTTCTGCGACGGCACCGCAGTTCCCCATGCGTCGTAGTTGTACGATGTGTACGGGCCCTCTGCGACCACTCCGGCTGCCATCACTGAGCAGGCCATGAGTGCCGCAAGGAGTACACAAAGTGCTTTCTTAATATGTATACTCGTCACCGCTTATCACCCTATTCCTTTTCATAGTCTATCATGTTGGTTGTCTATTAGTCCTTCATACCGGAGTTCGCCATGGTCTCCATAACGTTACTCTGTGCAATAAGGAAGATGACGAGCGGAGGAATCATGAGCACTACCGCGGATGCGTATATAATGCCCTGACGTGCGATACCCGATGCGGCTATCTGCGACATGATCGTGGGGAGCGTCTTGAGGTTTTCCTGATATACAAGCGCTCCGCCCTGAACGTTCCATGCGCTCTGGAATACGAATATGATAAGCGTTGCTATCGCGGGCTTCTGGTTGGGTATTACTACCTGCCAGCAGGTTCTGAACACTCCCGCGCCGTCAACCTTTGCGGCGTCTATGATAGAGTCGTTAATGGTGGACATGCTCTGACGCATCAGGTACAGTCCCATTGAGGTTGCGACGTTTGGAAGTATCAGCGCCCAATATGTATTTATCATTCCCATCTTAGCCATTACAACGAACTGCATGATACCTGTAGCTGTTGATGTGAACAACAGTGAGGTTACGATGAGCTGGTTGAAGAACTTGTAGCCGGGGAAGCGGCACTTTGAAAGGCAGTATGCACAGCAGCAGCACACAAACACGTGCATGATGGTGATAACTACCGTGATGAATACCGAGTTGAATACGTACCTTGAGAACGGAACCCAAAGATTTCCGGCTGCCTTAAACAGGTTGGAGAAGTTCTCCGTTGTCGGAGCGATTACGTAAAGCTTCGGCGGGAATACGAACAGCTCGCTTATCGGCTTGAACGACTGAATTATTGAGTAGTAAAGCGGGAAGAGCATGAATATTCCCAAAAGAGCAAGCAGGATAAATATCGCTATATCGCCGCCCAAAGAGCTGTTTATGTGCTTGCCCTTTGACTTTTTGACGTGCACGGTACTTATATTTACCTTGCGGCGTCTGAGCTTTCTAAGCTTCTTTTCCTGAATCGCCGCCTGTTTTTCGGCGGTCAATCTTTTGTCTGATGCCATTTATATCTCCCCTCCTTTATCAGTCTGTGTACCTGCTCAGCGCCTTGCGTATCAGGTGGTTTGTGACAAGCATCGCGACGAACAGAACCATACATATTGCCGACGCATATCCCATTTCATAACGGATCGAGCCGTAGTCCTGAGCGTGGTTCATAATCGTATGCACCGCGTAGTTTGTTGACGGCAGTCCGCAAAGCGTAGCTCCTACGCCTCCTACCGTGAAAGCTCCCGAAATTGCAAGTACCGCTGCGAACAGAAGGGATGGTCCCATTGCGGGGATTGTGATTGTAAACAGCTCCTGGAATCTGTTTTGTATGCCCTCGATGGCTCCCGCTTCGTACAGGGAGTCGTCTATGTTCTGGAATCCGGCTCGCAGCGCCAGGAAGCCCGCGCCCATCGACGTCCACAGCTGTACGATAATAACTACCGTCATCATGTACGTAGTGTCGGTCAACCACTGTTTAGCCGTATTTATAATTCCCAGATCCATGAGCACGGAGTTGAGGTATCCGTAAGAGTCGCCCGAGAACACGAGCTGCCAGATTACGAACGCCGAAGGCGTCATGGAGGGGGCGTAGAACACGAAGGTGAAGAACACCTTGAAGAACGGGTTCATCTCGTTTATGAGCCATGCCAAGATGAAGCTCAAAACGTATGAGAACGGTCCTGTGAAGATTGCAAAGATGAGCGTGTTTCTTATCGCTATCAAGAATACGTCATCGTTTACAAACAGCGAATAGAAATTCTGCAGTCCTATGAATCTCGGGAACTGTACAAGGTTGAAGCTTGTAAGTCCTAACGGGAAGGACATTACTACCGGTACGATAGTGAATATCGCAAACAGTATGAAGAACGGCAGCATCATCACGTAGCATGCCCAGTTCCTTTTCATAAGGTGCCACGTATAGGCACGCTTACTTATGGTGTTAATGGGCTTCGCCGCTACTGCCTTTTCCTTTTTAGCCATATGCCTTTCTCCCCTCCTTAGTTATCGTCTTCTGTCGGGATCTCGATTCCGAGCTCCTCATACTTTCTTATGATCTCGTCGTTTATATCCCTGTTGAACCACAGGAACGTATCTCTCGGGTTCTTGTTGAGGTTGACGGTCTCTCTGAAAGCGTTTGTTATGCTTCGTGTTACGATGTAGGTTGCGGGTATGATGTCTATCTCAACCGTAGCCATCATCTGCTCGATTATCAGATCCGCTTCAGACCTCGACCATGCAAGCTGCCTCAGCGCTTCCATGTTCGCCGTGTCAAATCTTCCGAGCGGGCCTAAGAGAGCTTCTATGGAGCGTCCGTATTCGGACTGGATGTCGGTGGATGTGAACCACTTCAAAAGCTCCCACGCGTCGGCTCTTTGCTCCTCATTGAGCTTGGAGAAGATTATTCCTCCGGCGGACGACGATGTTGTCGCGTGGTTTACGGTGCCGTCGGCATTTCTGTAGCCGGGTATCAGATCAAAGTCCCAAAGTCCTCTGATTTCAGGCGCCGCCATGTACAACTGGTTGTAGAAGGTGTAGCCCGTGATGATTATCGGGTACTCACCGGTACGGAATCTTGAGAACGCATCGAACGTCTGCTCGAAGCTGTATGTGGTGTAGAACTTTGTCCACGTCTCAAACGCATCTACGGCGAGAGGATCCTCAAATATTGTCGCGGTCTTTGTGTCGTTGTAGTAGTTGAGTCCGCGCTGTACCATAAACGTTCCGAACACATCAAAGCTGAATCCTACGCCCATGTAGCTTCGCTGAAGCGTCGGGAGCATTTCAATGAGCTGGTCCCAATCCTCCGGAACGTCGGTAAATCCGAACGACTGAAGTACGTCCGAACGGTAGAACATCATCGAGAAGGTCTGCGAAATAGGCAGTCCGTAAACGCCGTCCTGATACGTGTAAAGCGTCATTATGTTCGGCGCAAATCTCGTTATAACCTCTTCGTAGTCGTCGTACTGCGAGATGTCTACGATACAGTCACGCGCCGCAAGCTGAATCGGCAGGTCGCCGCCTATGAAGAGCGCCACGTCGGGGCCTTTTCCTGCAAGCGTCGCCTCAAGTATACCGCCCTGTACGAGGTTGATAGAGGTCTGTATGCCTGTCTCGGGGACGAAGTAGGAGTCAACAAGCTCCTTAACTATCTGAGCCTGGTCACGTCCTAAGGATACCCATACGTTGAGTGCGTCCTTGTTTTCGCCCGAAAGAACGTTATAGTCTGTGAAGAACGAGCCTAAGAATGCCTGGAAGTCAAACGAAAGAGACTTGAAGAAGTTCTCCTTGACGCTTGAGAACTCAACGTCCGCGGAGGTTATTTCTATCATGTCGACTTCGAGGTACTGGCTGCGGTAATCGGTCATCCACTGTGAAAGTGATGTGATGTCGTCCTTGAGCTGGCCGAGCATGGACGGGATGTCGTCCGGACGGTCTATGCACTTGTCAAGGAGCTGTGCCATGGTCTCCAAGGATACCGCCTCGGTACCGGTTGTTCCGGAGAGGGTCTCTATTTCCGCCTTGATATCGCGAAGATCCTGCGCATAAATCTCAAAGTCGGGAATGATGGAGGGTATCTGCTTGTCGATCATGTATGTGTTGTACTCGTCGGGGGTGGGAGATGTGATCTGAAGTATCTGCCTGTAGTAGCTGTTGAGGTAGAATACCAAATCGTCGAGGCGGCGCATGATATCGCCTATCTCGCCCGGGACAGCCTCGAGTGCAAGCTCGTGCTCGCCCGCCTCAAGCCAGAAGTAAAGCGTGTTGCCGTCGGCGTCGGTAGGCGTTACGCACTGCCAGTTTTCAGAGTAGTAGAACTTGACTGCCTCAGCCTCTGCACAGGGCACCTCGCCGTCTATGTAGAGCCTTCTGTTTGAGTAAAGTCCGCGCATCTGATTCTGCTTGCCGCGTATTCCTATCTTGACCCATCCGGCTTCGTCCATTGTGAACTTCCATGTGATCGTCTGTCCTGATGCAGCCCAGTTCTCACTTCCGATTGTGTTGTAGAACATCTTAACCGGATCTGACGGAGAGGTTACATAGGTTGTACGGTCGTAAGTCGCATAAAGAGTGATGTCCGATCTGTAGTCGGCGGTTTCTCCCTGAAGGGGTATGTGCACGCCCGAGGTCTCGGACGCCTCGTTTACGTCTGTTGTGATTGTGTCAACGTCTGCCGCCGCGGGTGTGGGCTGCTTGTTATAAATCCTTATCTGATTTATTGCGAATTTTGCCTTCTGAGACTCGATTCTTATCGTGTGCTCGCCTTCCTCAAAGTAGAACAGCAGCGGATCGTTAAAGAGTCCGTCGGTGTCCTTTAAGGGCTGGGTCTGCCACATAAGGCGCTCTTCAAGCGTAGGTCTTATCTGGTTGCCGTTCTCATCGGTCTTAAATACCTTCTCGCCTGCCTCGTTTACGGAGTAGGAGCCTTCTTCGTCCTCCCACACCTTGCTCAAAACTATTCTGTCGGCAGTGGAGTAAGGGCTTTCACCGTCTATGAGCAGCGAAAATTCGACGTCGTTTGCAACGCTCGCCAAAACGTAATAGGTCAGCTCGATGTTGTAAAGTCCCGCTTCCTCAATGGTCACCGGAAACTCGACAGCTCCGCTCTCGTTTTCCCACACAAGCGCCTCAAGACCGTCAAGGGTGTCTACGTATGCTCCGGAATCCTCACTTGCATACGTGTAATCCGAGCCGTTTATTATGTATTCACGGTCGGGTCTGGGGTCGTCAATGTGGTTGTCATAGAACGTGCTGTAAGTACGCGAGCGGTTCAGCTCGTCGATAACCTGGGCGGATGTCTCCACAACTCCGCTGCTGCTTGATGATGAGTCGCCGGTATCGGAATCGGTTGATGCTTCCGTGTCCGCAGCGGTTGCATCGCTTTGATTTTCGTCGGCGTTAACGGCTGCGATGGTAGGCAGCAACATCGCCAACGCTATTACAAACGACGCTATTCGCCTGAGCAGTTTGTTTCTCACTGTGTTATTCCACCTTTCATAGTGTTTTTACCGGTATATGTCTTCCTCGTTCGGATGATAAAAAATATTTATTCGGCTTTCTTGATGTATATCCTCTCGGCTTCCTTATCAAGATCCGCCTTAACCCTTGAACCGCCCTTTATTCCAAGCGCCTCAAGGTATTCCTTGGGCAGTTGCAGCCTGCCCGTCCTGTCAAGCACCACAAGCTCTTCGGATACGTAATCCTCATCCGCGGCCTCCAAAGCTGCCGCCGCCTCTTCTTCGGTTGCGTACTCCTCACCGAGCTTTTTCGACTCTCGCATGATCTCCGCATGCGACTTCTTTATTATCTCGCTCGAGGTTCTGCCGTCGCGTATCGCTATTACGCGGTCTATCTTCTTGGCAAGCCTCAAATCGTGCGTTACAATCACTATCGTTATTCCCTTGGTGCGGTTGAGCTCCTTGAACACGCCTAAGATCTGGTCTGACGTCTTGGTGTCAACCGAACCCGTCGGCTCGTCTGCTAAAAGTATGCTCGGGTTGTTTGCAAGCGATATCGCTATCGCAACCCTCTGCTGCTCGCCGCCCGACATCTGGTCAAGCCTTGAGTTCACCCTCTTTGAAAGCCCGACTGCGTCCAAAAGCTCCAGCGCACGCTCGCGCCTGTTCTTCTGGTTTTGCAAAAGCATCGGAAGCTCCACGTTCTGCACCGCAGTCAGGTACGGAACAAGGTTTCTTGCGTTGTTCTGCCACACAAACCCTACAACGTTTCTCTTGTAGAGCATGTAGTCCTCTTCGTTAAACTTTAAAAGGTTCCTGCCGTTTACAATCAACGATCCCGCAGACGGCTTGTCAAGCCCGCCGAGCATGTTCAAAAGAGTCGATTTTCCCGAACCGGACGAACCGACTATCGCGACAAGCTCGCCTTTTTTTATCTGCATGTCAAGCCCCTGCAATGCGACAACTTCTATCTTGTCGGTCTTGTATATCTTCACAAGGTTGTCGCACTCGATGGCGTATTCGGAGTTCCGAGCCTCCGGGACGATAAGCTCCTGCTCGTGTTCAAGTTTTTTCTTCTTACTCAACTATCTCACCGTCCTCTAATGTGTACACCCTGTCAGCTATCTCTAAAAGGCTGGGGTCGTGTGTCGTCATGACAATCGTCATGTGTTCTTCCATTACAAGCTGCTTAAACAGCTCCACTACGTGGTGGCTCGTGGCAGAGTCAAGCTCCGCCGTCGGCTCATCCGCAAATATTATCCTCGGCTCATGCGCTAAAGCTCTCGCTATGGCCACTCTTTGCTGCTCGCCGCCGGAAAGCTCGCCCGGGCGGTGATGCATTCTCTTTGCAAGCCCTACCGCCTCAAGGCACTTTTTAACCCTCTCGTCGCGCTTGTCAAAGGGGAACTTTGAAAGCCTTAAGCCGAAATCCACGTTTTCATACGCCGTCATGGAGGACATAAGCGCCACCGACTGAAACACGAACGCCATCTTGTAACGCCTTATCTCGTCGCGCTTGGCATCGCTCAGCTTGGTTATGTCCGTGCCGTCAAAGAACACCTCGCCCTTTGTCGGTCTGTCGAGCGCTCCGAGCATGTTTATGAGCGTGGTCTTGCCCGAGCCGGAACGCCCTTTTAGTATTGTCAGCACGCCCTCGTTTACCGTTATGTTTATATCCCTGAGTGCGTGAACCACGCTGCCGTCGCCGATCTTAAAGTCCTTGCACAGCCCGTGTGTAGCCAGTATTGTCTCCATAATTCCTCCATGTGTGTTCCAAGTGTGTGACGTGCCAAAAAATTAAAGCACAACATCTGCCGCAAGAGATTTCGTCAGGCACAATATACATCTGCGGCATTGTGCAAATTGCACAATGAAAACCTAACAACCTCTATAAACACGTATAAGCAAACATTTTTTCGGACAACTTGCACAAAAGCGCAGCCCCAAAAAATATTTGCTTGCTTCAAAAAATATTAAATCCACGTACGCATGTGGATACATCTTTAAGCTTTATTATTATACCAAAACACATACTGCATGTCAATATGTATGACTTGATTTCTGTTTAAGGCATGTTTTTTTATAAAAAGTCTACAACGAATAGCGTGACAAGCGAGTAAATCGGCGATTCAAACATTAATTTTAATAATTATTTGTGCAACTTCACTCAATGATTTGACTAAAACCTTGTACCGCCGCCGAAAAACTTTTTTATTTTGTTCGCCCACGGCTTGTAAGCCTGGCTTTACAAGCCGTGCTTGCCGCGGCGCACATCTTGACCGGCGCTTCCCCGAAAAAAATTTTTTGCTTCGCGCGTGCGCGCGTGCGCGGCTAAAAATCTTTCCGCCCGAAAAATTTCAGGCGCAAAAAAATCCCCACCTGTCTGCATCAGGTGGGGATATACCGACTCGCGTCGGATTCATCCTTCTTTTCAGGAGGAAATTATCTTCTCTTAGATACTACTACTGCAGCTGCAGCGATAGCCATAGGAAGAACTGCGAGTACGATGCCCGTAGGAGGGTTGGTATCCTCTGCAGGATCAGTAACCTCGATGTCACCAGCTCCGTCGGGCTCGGTCACAACGTCGCCGGGCTCTACAGGATCATCAACATCGATGGTATCGTCGCCGTCATCAGTACCGGGCATAGTGAGCTCGATGTAGATGTCGGTAGCATAGTCGGTGAATACGATCGGCTTGCCGTTGTAGTACCAGTCGTTGTTAACCCACTGGAACTGATCTACCTGGATACGATCTGTGATCCAGATACCGCCGTTGTAAACGCCGTAGGTGGTGTCATAGAGGTAGTCCATAGGAAGATCGAATACGAGCTGAGAAGTCTCGCCGTTTACGAAGCAAGTGGAAGCAACGTCAACAGAAGCAGGGTTGTACCACTGGTCGTATCCGGGCCAAGGATTGCCCATGTTACCCTCGCCTGTAGAAGTATCGTATGATCCGATAGGCTGGTCAGCAGTTCTCATGGTGTAAAGAGCAATACCGTTGATGGTCTTGTCGAGTGTTACGATAACCTTAGCGGACTCAGCGCCGAGGACAGCAGCTCTGTTCTGGAGGGTGTGGTCCCAAACGAAAGCATTTCCAAGCTGGAGATCGTTCCATCCGCCCTCGCCTTCAGTAGCGTTTACGAACTCAACGTTGTTGGTCTCAGTGTTCCATTTCTCGTTCTTAGCAACAGTCATGAAAGCAGCAACGGTGTTAGAACCGGTTACAGCCTGGTCGTCCTGACCAGCAGCGCCGTAGCCCTTAACGCCGTCAATACCTGCAGTCCAAAGCTGAACATACATGTCGAAGTTTCCATCCTTGAATCCCGTCTCCTGATCACTCTGACCGGTAGGCATTGAGTTGTCGCCAGCCTGCTGACCTTCGTAGGTCATCTCAGCAACGAGCGTCATAGATCCGATATCTCCAACCATCTGAGACTGTGCGATAGTTGCCCAGTAATCAGTGTTGTTGAAGTTGTAGTAAGGACGGTTGAAAGCACCGAAGTTTACATACTGTCTGAAGTACTTAACGCCCTGCTGGTCAGCATAGTTGTTGCTTGTAGGGTCAATAGCACCAGTGCCAGCGTCTATGCCCTGAAGCTGAGTTCTGGTTCCGTTAACCTCGATGTACCAAGTGATCTTAGCATCGGTGCTATCCGCCTTAGTCAATGTGTCAGGGAGTACCAACTCGAGGTAGCTATCCTGATCAGCATAACCGAAGAGGTTGTAAATGTTGAAATCGAAAGTCCATGTGATGGTCTTTCCGGTGTTCACTGTCTCGGCCTTCTTCAGATCGATTCTGTAAGTCTCAGCAGCGAACACGTTGACTGCCATTGCAGAAATAGCAATCGCGACTGCCAAAACGACAGCCATGAGTTTCTTCATGTTCATGAAAATTTCCTCCTTAATTTTTCTCATCACACTTTAGCGATCGCTAAAGTAGAGATCTTATTTGGTTTCTCGGAAATACCGAGACGACAGCATTATATCACCGACCCACAGTTTTGTCAATCAAAATTTAACATGGTGGTCTGACGATGTCGAAACGGCTTTTTAGCTTTCCGCTGTCTAAATAGTGTCGGCTGTGTGATGTTTTGTTGCAAGCCTCGTAAAAAATTTTTCAGTTTGTTAAACATGCGTATTTTGTCCCGCGAAAATCGCCGCGATTTTGTGCACATTGCAGATATTTTTTATCTTCAACCCGCAAGTCGGCGATTTTCTCGGCGGGGCATACTATATTACAGCCTGTTTTTCGTTCAAAAAAATTTTTTAAAAATCAAAGATGCTGTCCCTTTGAAGTTATTTCCGCGCAGATCATATCCGCAAACTCGTCCGCGCTCATGGTCACCGTCTCGGTGCTGTCGCGCTTTCTTACGGCGACGCTGTGCTCCTGCTCTTCCTTATCGCCTATGACGAGCATATAGGGAACCTTTGACATCTGCGCCTCTCTTATCTTATAGCCGGTCTTTTCGGCGCGCTTGTCCGCCTCGCATCGCACGCCTCTTTCACGGAGCTTGGCAAGCAGCATGTCGGTGTAGTCGTTGTTGCGGTCGGTGATGGGAAGGAGCTTGACCTGAACGGGCGCAAGCCACGTCGGGAACTTGCCGGCGTAATGCTCGATGAGTATGCCGATAAATCTCTCTATCGAGCCGAAAACGACGCGGTGGATCATTATCGGGCGGTGCTTTGCGCCGTCTGCGCCGGTATACTCGGCCTCAAAGCGCATGGGAAGCTGGAAGTCGAGCTGAATCGTTCCGCACTGCCACGTTCTGCCGATGGAATCCTCAAGGTGGAAGTCTATCTTAGGGCCGTAGAATGCGCCGTCGCCCTCGTTTACGACATAGGGCATATGCATTTCCTCAAGTGCGGCGATGAGTCCGTTTGTCGCGTTTTCCCAATCCTTTTCATCGCCGATGTGATCCTCGGGCATAGTGGAAAGCTCAACGTGGTACTTAAAGCCGAAGAGGCTGTACACCTCATCTATAAGTCTCACGACGCCCTTTATTTCGGATGTGATCTGATCCTCGGTCATGAATATGTGGGCGTCGTCCTGTGTGAAGCAGCGCACGCGCATGAGTCCGTGAAGCTCGCCGCTCTTTTCGTGGCGGTGGACAAGTCCCAGCTCGCCTATTCTCATGGGGAGGTCTCTGTAGGAGCGCGGCTCGGACTTATAGACGAGCATGCCGCCCGGGCAGTTCATGGGCTTGATTGCGTAGTCGGTGTCGTCTATGACGGTTGTATACATGTTCTGCTTATAGTGATCCCAGTGTCCGGACGTCTCCCAGAGGTGGCGGTTGAGTATCATCGGGGTTGAGACCTCGACATAGCCCTCGCGGGTGTGGATCTGACGCCAGTAATCTATAAGTGTGTTCTTTAAAATCATGCCGTTAGGCAGGAAGAACGGGAATCCCGGGCCTTCTTCGCTCATCATGAACAGACCCATTTCCTTGCCTATTCTGCGGTGGTCACGCTTTTTAGCCTCTTCAAGTCTTGTGAGGTATTCTTCGAGGTCGGCTTTATTTGTGAACGCCGTGCCGTAGATACGGGTGAGCATTTTGTTCTTTTCGGAGCCGCGCCAGTATGCGCCCGCCACGGATGTGAGCTTAAACGCCTTTACTGCGGAGGTGTATGTCACGTGAGGTCCGGCGCAAAGGTCCACATACTCGCCCTGCTTGAAGAAGCTCAGCTCCTCGTCCTCCGGCAGATCCTCTATAAGTTCCACCTTATACGGCTCGTTTTTCTCCTGCATGAGCTTGATTGCCTCATCTCTGGGGAGGGTGTAGCGCTCAAGCTTTAAGTTTTCCTTGACTATCTTTTTCATCTCGGCTTCAAGTGCGGCTATATCCTCGTTTGAGAATCCGCCCTCTTTGTCAAAGTCGTAGTAAAAACCGTCCTTGATGGAAGGGCCTATGGCGAGCTTGGCGTCGGGGAAAAGGCGCTTTACGGCCTGTGCAAGTATGTGCGCCGCGGTATGGCGGAGTGCGCCTCTGCCTATTTCCTCATCGAAGGAATGTTCCTCGATGCTTCCGTCATGCATTATGACTTTCATAATCGTTACCTCTCTTAAAAAGTTAATATTATTTTGACCGAATGCCTTAAAAAAATAAACGCACCCCTGAAAAAATCAAGGGTGCGGCGTCCTTTTAAAATACGGACGAGGGCACGGTTCCACCTCGGCGTTTAACTCATGCCGGCACTGCTCATGCGCACATGCGCAATCCGGCACAGCCTTTATCGCAGGCGTACGGCGCGTTCTTCACGCGCTGCTCAGGGGCGGTATCCCAATGCCGCCGCACGCTGCGCCGTTTCCACCGTTCGGCGCTCTCTTTAAGCCATACAGGCAGCGGGCTTCCCCATCAAAGCATTCGATATTTACTCCTTATATAGCACAAGCGTCGGGCTTTGTCAATACCCGACGCCTGCACTCATGATCCATACTTCCCGTGCGTTCGCAGCCGTTCAGGCTCGAACACTGCATGATCACAATACTTCCATTTATATAACAGCATTTAAGCTGCTGTTATCAAAAATAAATTAAATCAATATCTGTCGTCAACCACGTATGAATAGCCGCAGATATATCCGCCGTCACGCTCTACAGGTTCCTTGAGCATGACATACAGTGTATTTCCGCTCCTGTACGCCTCGGCTCCGGCGATAGTTTCGTCATTTGTGAGCAGCCCATCCCCCTCAAACGGGTACTCCTGATACTCGATTTCTCCCGCAAGGCTCATGCCGTCTGTGAGAAGCATCTTCATCTGCTTGGCAGTCACGCCGGAATCGGGTGAAAGGTAGTGCACGCGGTATCCGGTTCTGTCGGATGTAAAGACATCGTCCCCCATTTTCACCGCGGAGCGGGGTTCGTCGGCGTCCGACACATCGGACAGGCTCGCAGCGTACACGTATCCCACGCGCACGCCGTCATCGGTTTCATACGGCTCGGCAACAATCACAAGCACAGCGTCGAAGTTATAGTAATACACCTCTGCGCCGTCCAGCCCGGGCATATTTGCGACGAGGTCCGCCGAAGAATCGGCATCCCACTCGCCCCATTCCTCCGAGTATTCAAGCGTGCCGAGGTACTGTCTGTCCTTTGTCAGCTCAAGGGTGTACTCATACGGCGTCATGCCGCTGTTCTCGGGGAGAACAAGAATACTTCCGCCCGGGTAGGTTAAGACGTATTCCCTTCCGGCTATGTATGCCGACGGCGGGAGGGTGTCCACGAGCACTGCATCGACGTCCTGTGCGTCAGTCTGCGGTGTAGGGTCGCTTTGGGCGTTTTGGGCTGTGGTCACTTCTGCGGGCGTATTTTGTTCATCGGACACGTCCCGAGGGGTCACGTCCTGCGACGAGCAAGCGCAAAGCACGAGCATTGCGGCCGCAGCCGCAGCAAGTCTTTTTAAATTTAAAAGAGTGTTTTTCATGGCGGTGCTCCCTTCGTTTTTTGAACTTTTGAGCCGCTATGCCGCCCGCCCGTTCAGCCGCTGCGCCGTTCAGCCGTTCAGCCGTTCAGCCGTTCAGCCGTTCAGCCGTTCAGCCGTTCAGCCCGAGTTCTGATTTTAGTTTTACCTCAATCAAATTTATTTTATAACTACAATTATAGTATACATGCCCATAAGGAACTTGTCAATGGTTTTCATAAGATTTTATAAAATTTTTTATGTTTTTTATACGAAGGGTGTCCGATTTCAAAATACTAAAGTTATCTTCCTTGACTGCATTGAATAGCCTTGCGGATTTTGAGACTTCAGAGGCGGCATGCAAAGAAAATTTGCAGTATCGCATGCCCACAAATGGGCGCATATTCAGCTACGGGTTGGTTAAAAGGCTTGCGGATTAAAATTTTTTGCCGCCCGCTTTTCAAAATGTAAGGCATTACACTTGACACCAAACCAAATATACTATAAAATAATATCGTATGTGGCATTGTATTATACGAGAATTATTTAACAACTTATTAAAAAAGGCTTGACGGCGCTCCTGCGCGCTTAATGCTCAGAACACATATCGTATATATAATATATATTTATTTAATACGCAATACGCTGTTTCGCTGCTGCGCTGTTGCTCTCGTCATGGCGGCGTTCTTGCTGCGCCGCGCGGGATGCGATGCTAAGCTGCCTGAAGGGGCGGTGCGTCTAAAGCCGTATATAATTATTGCTTTATAGTTTTTGTATTCTGCATATAAAAATCGCATTTATACACTCTTAAAGAAAGGAGACTTTATTGATGCCGGAACTGAATATAGGCACAATACTTTTATGTGTCGCCGTGCTTGCGATAGGCGCTGTTATAAGCGGTCTTATCATGTACAAGCTCGGCATTGAGCATAGAAAAAAAGTGGCCGAAGCTCAGATAGGTTCTGCGGAGCAGGAAGCGTCAAGGATAGTTGACGAAGCAAAAAAGCGCGCGGAATCCTTAAAGAAAGAAAAGCTGATAGAGGCCAAGGATGAAATTTATAAAAACAGAACGGAAGCGGAGCGCGAAATAAGGGAGCGTCGTTCCGAGGTATCGCGTCAGGAGAGAAGAGTCCAGCAAAAGGAAGAGACGCTTGACAAAAAGATCGAAGCCCTTGACAAAAAAGACGAGTCGATGCAAAACAAACTGCGTCAGGCGGACGAAAAGCTCAAGGAGGCCGAAAAGATCAAGGCAAGCCAGCTCGACATGCTCGAGAGGATATCTCAGCTCACCGTCGAGCAAGCAAAGGAGCACCTTTTGAACTCACTTGAGGACGACCTCATACACGAGAAGGCGGTAAAGATTGCGGCTTACGAGCAGCAGACCAAGGAGGAATGTGAGGCAAAGGCAAGACAACTCATATCTTTGGCTATTTCCCGCTGCGCTGCGGATCAGGTATCGGAGTCGGCGGTATCGGTTGTGCCGCTGCCAAACGATGAAATGAAGGGCAGAATCATAGGCCGTGAGGGAAGAAACATACGTGCTTTGGAGCAGCTCACCGGAGTGGATCTCATCATAGACGACACGCCGGAGGCCATAACGCTCTCCTGCTTCGACCCGGTAAGGCGTGAGGTTGCAAGAATCGCGCTTGAAAAGCTGATACAGGACGGAAGAATACATCCGACGAGGATAGAGGAAATGGTGGACAAGGCTCGCCGCGAGGTGGAGCAGGTCATCAAGTCGGAAGGCGAGCGCGCGGTGCTTGAGGCGAACATCCACGGACTCAACCACGAGCTTGTAAAGCTCATAGGACGCCTTCACTACAGGACGAGCTACCGTCAGAACGTGCTCAACCACTCTATCGAGGTTTCTCACCTTGCCGGCATGATGGCAAGCGAGCTTGGAGTAGATCCGGCGCTTGCAAGGCGTGCGGGACTTCTGCACGACATAGGAAAGGCGCTCAGCCACGAGATAGAAGGCTCTCACGTACAGATAGGCGTGGACGTGTGCAAGAAGTACAAAGAATCGCCTGAGGTTATACATGCAATCGAAGCGCACCACGGAGACGTCGAGCCTCACACTGTCATAGCGGTGCTTGTTCAGGCGGCGGATGCAATATCTGCGGCAAGGCCTGCGGCGAGAAGTGAAAACTTCGAGAACTACATCAAGCGTCTGCAAAAGCTCGAGGAAATATGCTCGTCTTACGAGGGCGTTGAGAAGTCGTTTGCAATACAGGCGGGACGTGAAGTCCGCATAATGGTATCTCCCGAAAAGGTCAACGACGAAAAGATGGTAGTCGTTGCGCGTGAGATAGCTAAGAAGATCGAGGAAGAGATGGACTACCCCGGTCAGATAAAAGTAAACATAATAAGAGAGTCGCGCGCAGTGGAGTACGCAAAGTAAGCGTTCGGCGGCGCACGGGCAAAAGGGCAGCCAAAAATCGGCTGCCCTTTTTGTTTTCTGCGGTGTTGCAAACGGCGGTTAAGAGCGTTACAATTGTAGCGTAGGCGTCTGCCGGCTTGACGGACGCGCAGATGTTTTGAAAGGAATGATAATATGAATAAAAAGACCGTTGCGCGCATATTCAAGGACACCGCATATGTCAGGGCGGGAGGAACAGATGAAGAGCTGCGCTGCGCACAGTACATAAAAGACACCCTTTCGGGATACGGAGCGCAGGCATACATTGAGCCGTTTAAGGCGCCGATGGGAACCATACGCGAGCAGATGCTCATGGTTGACGAGGTGAACATCCCCTGCAAGGCGTACATGCTCTGCGGCAGCGGAACAGTAAAAGCCCCGCTTTACTATCTTGCAAACACCGACAGGCACAGCCTCAGCCGTTGCAGAGACAAAATAGTCATGGTTGACGGGTACCTGGGCCGCTGGATATACAAGGACGCCATAGACAACGGTGCGGCGGCAATCATCACATACGACGGAAGCGTAAACTATTCTGACAGAGACATAGACCAAAGGGAGCTGCGCTCTACCCTTCTCGGCGAGGACGGAAGCGAGCGAAAGGTTTTATGCGTGAACATAAACGCAAAGGACGCGGCAAAGCTTATCAAAAACGGCGCTCAGGGCAAGGAAGCCATGATATGCGTGACGCAGGACGAATACGAGGGCGAGTCGAGAAACGTAGTTTTGGAGCTGCCCGGCGAAACCGACGAGACAATAGTTTTCACCGCTCACTACGACTCCACCTACCTGTCAAAGGGCGCATACGACAACATGTCGGGAAGCATAGGACTTATGGCGATCGCGGAGCACTTTTTGAAGAACACGCACCGCTACACCCTGCGCTTTATCTGGTGCGGAAGTGAAGAGCGCGGGCTCCTGGGGTCAAAGGCGTACTGCGCGGCGCACGAGGATGCGCTTGAAAAGGTTGTTTTGAACATTAACCTCGACATGATAGGCTCCGTGATGGGCAGGTTTATAGCATGCTGCACCGCGGAAGAAAAGCTTGTGGGATACATAGAATACATGGCGAGCGAAAAGGGATTCGGCATGAAGGCGTATCAGGATGTGTACTCAAGCGACTCCACGCCTTTTGCGGACAAGGGCGTGCCCGCCGTGAGCTTTGCAAGGATTGCGCCCACGTCCACGGCGACCATCCACAACCGCTACGACACATATCAGTCGATAAGCGCCGACAACATGCTAAGAGACATAAGCTTTATAACCGACTTTGCAAGCCGCATGGCGAACGCCAAAACGATGCCGGTGGCAAAGCAGATGCCGGACAAGATGCGTGAGGAGCTTGACTACTACATGCTCCGCAAGCGCAGACCGCAGAAATAAAGAACGTGCAAATCACCGCAGTGACAATATGTCGCTGCGGTGAAAATGCGTTTGACAAAGAAAAAACGATGAGCGCCAAACTCAAGACGCTCATCGCTTTTTTATTGCAAAGGCTATGTCACAACAAACAGTTGATAAATAGCCATTTTTATAGGGGAGTATCAGAACTCCCCTACAAACTGTTATTTGCAGTTATCTATACTCATTTGGAATTTCGATATGAAGTGTCTCACACAATAACTTCACATCATGTGCATCATTTTCATCAAACTCGTATCCCAGATGGAACATTACTTGACTATATGGTTCAATACAGGAAACCTCTATTTCCTCAATTCTTCCTTTACCCGAAAAAGTTTCTACCGGAAAACAATCCCCATCATAAAGAATTTCACCTTCGTCCGTATATTCAAAACAATGCAAATCAATAATTCTGTTTTTCAAATCTTCCCATACAGTATGGTTCAATGTTGTATATTCCATCTTAATCTCATAAAAGCCATTAGCTTTCATTATTTCTATAAAGTTCTGATAATCGTTCTTTTCTACAAAAATGTCAATATCATTATGGGCTCTTGACTGATATCCAAGAAGAGCATCTACACCCCAGCCACCATCAAGAAAGACTTTAATCTCCGCATCTATTGCAAATTGAAGAATCTGTTTTACATCTGTTATATTGACCATCTTATCATCTCCACAAATTCTAATTAGGCGACCAGAGGAACTGCTGGTCTGTTTGATAAATCTCTGCATTTAGCAGTTTTCAATGTTGCCAAAACGAAAGTTAAGAAGATGTTCCTTTTCTCCATGTCGCTTTCTTTGGCGTAATTTACAAGGTTATTCCACACAAGATAGTTGTTCAGATACTTGGTAGAAACACCGTTAAAGCCACGCATAAACCTCTTTAGCTGGCTATGGTAGCTATTGATATGTTGGATATTATAAATGCCTTTCTTGGCTTTGCCAGTCTTTAACTGCACAAGGTCAATGCCATTGGCATTTGTAAATCTCACATAGGAGTTCATCTTGTCCGTAACAAGAGTGGAATTGGTCTTAATCCTACCATCATAAATATGATGTAAATCTCTTGTAGAAACTCTACCAGTATTCGTAATCTTGGAGATAGACAAGCCATTCCTATTAACCGCACAAGGAACACATACCTTTTCTTGGGACAAGCCTCTGATATGTGTAGAATGACCACGCTTATGAGCCTTGCGTGGCATAGCAAATGTCTTACTCTTGCTATGATTGCCCTTGTACGAGATGGCGAAAAAAGTTTCGTCAGCCTCAATAATGCCGTCAAGGGTAACATCGTCTGCCATATTCTGAAGTGCATCCAAAATCTTGTGTCTCCAAAGGAATGCGGTGTTTCTGTGAATCCCACAAGCAACAGCAGTCTTACGAATGGATAAGCCATTCATCATACAATCAATGTACTGCTCCCACACGGACAAGTCTTTTCTTGTACCAGACACAATGGAGTTCGTAGCAATCACGAAGGACTTGCCACAATCCTTACATACATATCGCTGTGTGCCATCTTTACGATGACCATTGCGAACCACATGGATACAGCCACAAAGAGGGCATACACGACCATTTGCAAAGCGTTCCTTTGCTACGAAATCTTCAATATTCAAAGACTTTACAAAGGCAGGACTTAAAAGCATTGTTTTAAGGCTTTCCTGCTCTGCGACAGTCAACTTACCGATAATATCTAATGCGTCTTTGATAGTAGGCATATCCAATTACCTCCTTCGGTGGTACTGTTTCTTACTATTATTATACGCTATTTCTCGTCAAAAATCAACCATTTGTTGTGACAGAGCCATTGCAAATTATAATTTATTGCAAATTATAATCAGTCGGTATACGCCACCGCAAGCACCTGAAGGTCGCACTTGGGGTTGTCGTCCTTGGCGGTGAACTCTACTCTGTAATCGCCCACGGTGTCGCTTATGTAAAGCTCACCTATAGTTGCGCTCATCCATCCGCCCTCGGAGTACTCGTTAAACTCCTTTGTCGCGACAAGCTCATCGTTGAAGTAAACCTCGCACACGAGCGTGCCGAACGTGTTATTTCCCGCGTTGGGATAGATGACAAACGCATTCTTGCCGGTAAACTCAAACACCAGCGGCTCGTTGTCCTCGCTGAACGACTTTGTCCAGCCGTTGGGGAAATGGTCGCCCGTACTTCCCGTTCTCCACGAGCCTTCCGCTTCGTCGGTGTGCTCATAGCTGTTCTTGGTGAGAAGGTGCGCGTTTGCGTAGTTTCCGTCATACATCGGCTCGGGGAGCGTAATGTCCGACTCGTCGCCGTCAAGTCTGTCCACCTCGTCAAAGAAGTAGTTTATAAACTCCGCTATTATCTCGCCGCCGTTGGCGTTGGGGTGAGTATAGTCGCCCGAAAATTCCTCCCATGTCATCGCGCCGTTGTCCATCAGGTATGTTATGCCGTCGGCATAGCTTATCATGGGCAGGTCGTAATACTCGCCTATTTCCTTCTTCCAGTCCTGAGAGCTCCAGCCCTCCTGCATTCTCGCAAAGAGCAGAACAACCGCCGGCTTTGTATCGTACTCAAGGCATCTTCTTATTACGCTTTCAAAGCCGTCCTTGTCGGCTATCTCGCCGCCGTCGTTTACCGCATACTCGATAAAGACTATGTCAGGCTCGTTCGCCAAAACGTCGTCCTCGCATCTGAGTGCGCCGAGGATGGAGCCGGTGCCCCTGTAGCCGGCGTTGAAGTAGTGGACGTTCTCGCCGTCGCCCTTGCCGAATTTGTCTCTGAAGTAGTTATACGAACGCTTTGCATAGCGCTCCTCAAGCTCTAAGATGTCGCCCTCGGTTATCGAGCCGCCGAGGTAAACTATGTTTACGTCCTCGCCGTTTTTAGCCTTTTCGATTGCGTTCTTGAGGCGGTATGTGTTTCCGAGCTGAGTCAAAGAGGTTATCTTTGCGTTGTTCATATAGTCCTCATAGCTCTGAGGGTCGTCTATCCATTCAAGCGGCATGCTCTTTTCTCCTTCTTCGTCGCCGCATCCCGCCATTGTCAGGGTCAGCATCAGCGCCGACAACAGTATCGCAAAAAATTTTTTCATAAACTTCATAGCTATCTTCCTTGCTGCATACGCCGCAAAAGCGGCTTTTGAAACTGACGGCTGCTCTGCCGAAACAAAGCAGCCGTACAAAGTACAATTTTTAACTCTCACCTGTATCCGTCTGCGCATCTGCCATGCGCGCCGGCTTATGCCCTTCTATCAGTTGAGAATGGTCTTTTCGGTGTCCTTATCAAACAGGTGGACTCTGTTTGCGTCAAGAGCGCAGGTTATAACGTCCTGAGGTCTTGCGGTTGAACGGTTGGACACACGCGCGGTGAGGTGGATTCCCTCGCAGTCGAGGTAGAGGTATGTCTCCGCACCCATCATCTCGGCGACGTTTACCGTAGCCTCGATAATTCCGGTCTTGGCGGAGGATATGAACATCTCCTCATCGTGTATGCACTCGGGACGAACGCCCGCGATAACTTCCTTGTTGAGGTAGGGGAGCAATACTTCCTCGTTTACCTTGGACTCGGGAAGCTCGATGTAGAACTTTCTTCCCCTCGTCTCCTTGGTGTCCTCAGAGCCGAACTCGATGTTGTATCTGCCGTCCTTCTTTATGAGCTTGGCATCAATGAAGTTCATCTGGGGAGATCCTATGAATCCTGCAACGAAGAGGTTGCAAGGATAGGAGTAAAGGTTCTGAGGCGTATCAACCTGCTGAATGAAGCCGTCCTTCATAACAACTATTCTGTCCGCCATTGTCATAGCCTCTGTCTGGTCGTGCGTTACGTAGATGAAGGTGGTTCCGAGTCTCTTGTGCAAGAGCGCAATCTCGGTTCTCATCTGAGCACGCAGCTTAGCGTCGAGGTTTGAGAGCGGCTCGTCGAGCAAGAACACCTGAGGCTCACGAACAAGCGCACGTCCTAAAGCAACACGCTGTCTCTGTCCTCCTGAAAGAGCCTTCGGCTTTCTGTCGAGCAGGTGCTGAATGTCGAGTATTCTCGCAGCCTCTTCTACCTTGCGCGCGATCTGGTCCTTGGGGGTCTTGCGGAGCTTTAAGCCGAATGCCATGTTCTCGAAAACGGTCATGTGCGGATACAAAGCGTAGTTCTGGAACACCATCGCTATATCTCTGTCCTTAGGTGCAATGTCGTTTACGAGTCTGTTGCCTATGTACAGCTCTCCGTCAGTGATTTCCTCAAGTCCTGCAATCATACGAAGAGTCGTTGACTTTCCGCATCCGGAAGGTCCGACGAAAATGATAAATTCCTTGTCCTTTACCTCAAGGCAAAAGTCGGAAACGGCAACTACGCCGCCGGGGTATTTCTTGTAAATATGCTTTAGTGATAAGCTTGCCATTTAAAAGGCCTCCTCGCGAATTTTTATTGCTAACTGAGCCATTAGCTTTGTCATGGTATTATTATATCCGTTTGTAAGATATATCACAAGTGTTTTTTTAACTAAACTTCACCGCAATCCTTTATTAAAAATGCCCGAATTTCGTTTAAAATACTAATATTCATGTTAAAATAAGGCTTTGTATCTCGTCATTTCCAAGCTCTCTGACCCCTCCTTCGGGCAGAGACTTGTCCAACCACACGCCGCCTATTTTTATCCTTTTGAGGTAAACGACGCGATTGCCGACCGCCTCAAACATTCTCTTTATCTGGTGATACATCCCCTGAGTGAGAACCACTGTGCACTCGTTTTTCTTATCATATATTTCCAGCTCGGCGGGTTTGCAGACCGTCCCGTCCTCAAGCGTCACGCCGCTTAAAAAGGCATCTTTTACATCGTTTTCAAGCTCTTTTTCAAGCCTTACGAAGTAGGTTTTCGGCACGTGGCTTTTCGGGGAAAGCATCCTGTGCGCAAGCTCACCGTCGTCGGTTATCAAAACAAAGCCCTCGGTATCCTTGTCCAACCTGCCCGCGGGAAAAAGCCCCTGCCGTCTTAAATGCTGCGGCAGAAGCTCCATCACCGTTTTTGATATCCCGTCGCGTGTCGCGCAGACCACGCCCGCGGGCTTGTTGAGCATGATATAGAGGTGCTTTTTGTATAATATTTTCCTATCGCCCCACTCGACGGAGTCGGCTGCGGGGTCGATTTTCAGGGCGGGAGAAAGCGCTTTTACGCCGTTGACCTTTATCTCGCCCTTTTTGCAAAGCCGCGCCGCGTCACTTCTCGACACCTGCGGCATCTGCCCCGAAAGAAATTTGTCCAGTCTTATAAGTCCCATGGTTTTTACCGTCCTTGCGCGTTTTAATGCGCTGCGCCGCCGCTGATACGGCTTATGCGTCCGATTTCACAAGCCCCTGCATGAATCCGCCCAGCTCGGTGCAGCACACGTCGCCCGCTATGAGCTTTCCGTCGCAGATGATGAGGTTTGCAACGATGTTCTGACGCGAATCGCCGTAGTTGTATATCTCGTAGGTGTATATTTCCGCATATTCCCCGCGGTATTTGTCGAGGTCAAATCCCTGCTGGAGCTGAAGCTCGTTGTACTGCGTGTATACGTCGCTCCACTCCTGCGGGATGATGACGCTGCGGCAGTCTATCGGCTCCGGAGAGGTCTCCCATCCAAGCCCCTCCAAAAACTCTATTTGCTCCTGTGTGGTGCCAAGGCTTATGCCTTTGGGCGCAAAGAGCCTGTTAAAGACAAACACCACGCACAAAGCCGCAATCAATATGCACAAAACATACGCAAGTATTTTTGCCGTCTTTTTTAACTTGATAGTTTTAACAAACATATTTCCCACCATACCTCGTAATAAGTTGTTCTGGTGAAATATATGCTGCTTGTTCGCCGAATAGTACAACCGGCGTCAATGTGCGAACTGGCTGTTGTAAAGCTCGCTGTAAAAGCCGCCCTTTGCTATAAGCTCGTCATGCGTTCCCTTTTCGACTATGTTTCCGTCGCGCATCACAAGTATGAGATCCGAGCCCATTATCGTTGAAAGCCTGTGGGCGACGACAAAGCTTGTCTTGCCCTCCATGAGCTTTTCAAACGCGCACTGAACCCTTATTTCGGTCTTGGTGTCTATTGAGGACGTCGCCTCGTCGAGTATGAGCATCGGCGGCTTTGCAAGCATCACCCTTGTTATGCACAAGAGCTGCTTCTGACCGGCGGATATGCTTCCTCCGTCCTCGCCTATCACCGTGTCGTATCCCTCCGGCAGTCTCTTTATGAAGCTGTGCGCGTGAGACGCCTTTGCGGCGGCTATCATCTGCTCGTCGGTGGCTGTGGGGCAGCCCATCTTTATGTTTTCACGTATCGTGCCGGTTTTTAACCACGTGTCCTGCAAAACCATGCCGTATCCGCGCCGTAAGCTGTGCCTTGTTATTTTGCGTATGTCGTTGCCCTCCACGCTTATGCAGCCGGCGTTTACGTCGTAAAAGCGCATGAGCAGGTTTATGAGCGTGGTCTTTCCGCAGCCGGTGGGGCCGACTATGGCTATTCTCTGGCCGGGTTTGACATCGAGGTTCAGGTTTTCAATCAGCTTTTTGTCGGGAGAGTATGAGAAGTACACGCCTTCAAGTCTTACGTTGCCCTTGACGTTTTCAAGCTCCGGCAGTCCCTTGTCGGGCGACTGCTCCTCGGCCTCCAAAAGCTCAAATATTCTCGATGCGCATGCTAAGGCGTTTTGCAGCTCCGTGACAACTCCGCTTATTTCGTTGAAGGGCTTTGTGTACTGGTTTGCGTAGTTGAGTATGCATGTCAGCCCGCCGACAGTCACCGTTCCCGCGACCACCGACAGCGCGCCGCTCAGTCCGACGGCGGCGTAAACTATGGCGTTTACAAATCTCGTGGACGGGTTTACAAGCGAGGACAAAAAGATGGCCTTTACCGACACCTTTGTCAGGTCGTCGTTTATCTTTTTAAATCTGTCGTGGCTGCGCTCGGCGTAGTTATACGCCTTGACGACCTTTTGAGAGCCTATCATCTCGTCAATAAGCGCAGTTTGCGAGCCTCTGACCGCAGACTGCTTTTTGAACAGCTCATAGGTGGACTTTGCCACAAACCTTGCGACAAACAAAGAAAGCGGCGTCAAAACCACGGCTATTATGGTTATCTTCCAGCTTATCGAGAACATGAAGCAAAGCGTGGCGACTATGGTCACAACTCCGGTGAAAAACTGCGAGAATCCCAAAAGCAAGCCGTCCGCAAGCTGATCCACGTCGGATATAACCCTGCTCACAAGGTCTCCGTGGGCGTGCGAGTCGATGTATTTTAAGGGCAGCGCCTCGATTTTCTTAAACGCCCGCTCCCTTATGTCCCTGACAGTCTCGTAGGTTATGCGGTTGTTGACGACATTCATCACCCACTGCATGACGGCGGCGACCGCCGCTATCACTCCCGCCTCAAAAAGGTACTTTACGATTGCGGGGATGTCCACGCCGTTGTCTGCGATGCTGTCTATGGCCTCGCCGAATATTATCGGCACATAAAGCGTCAATATCACGTATGCCGCAGCCAAAATTATCGACAGCGCCATCAGGATGCGGTATCTGCGCAAAAGCAAAAGCAGCTTTTTGACTGCGCCGGACGCTCCGGTTGCGCCGGTTGAGTTTAAATTTCCCTTTCTCACGCCTTTGCACCTCCCGCTCCGTTCTTTATCTGGGTCATGTACAGCTCGCTGTACTCGGGGCAACGCTCTAACAGCTCTTCATGAGTGCCTATGCCCACCGTCTTTCCGTCCTCAAGAACCATGATTCTGTCCGCATGCATGACGGTTGAAACCCTTTGGGACACCGTTATAACCGTGGGGTTGTATGAAAGCGAGGAGAGGGATTTTCTGAGTGCGGCGTCGGTGGCGTAGTCAAGAGCCGACGAGCTGTCGTCAAGGATGAGTATGCCCGGCTTCTTGACGAGCGCCCTTGCTATGCACAGCCTTTGCATCTGTCCGCCGGAGAGGTTTTTGCCGCCCTGCTCGACGATATAATCAAGCCCCTGCTTTTTGCCGTCTACGACGTTTTGAGCCTGAGCCGCCTGCACGGCCTCCGATATTTCCTCGTCTGTTGCGTCGAGCTTGCCCATTCTGATGTTGTCGCGTATACTTCCGCCGAACATCACCGACTTTTGCATGACTATTCCTATTTTATCCCTCAGCGACTCCTCGTCGTAATCCTTGACGTTCACACCGTCAACAAGCACCTCGCCCTGCGTGCAGTCGTAAAGGCGGGGTATCAGGTTTACAAGGGTTGACTTTCCGCAGCCGGTTGAGCCTATAATTCCTATGGTTTCGCCCTTTTTTATCTTTATGGACACGTCCTCGAGCGAATCGGCGGCGGCATCCTCATACTTAAAGGACACGCCGCGAAACTCTATTTCATACTCGGAGTTTTTGCCGCATGTTGCGGTTCCGTTTTTCATCGACGGCGATATTTCAAGCACCGCCTCTATTCTCTTTGCGCAAGCCAGGCTCTTTGTTATGCTTATTATCAGGTTTGCGAGCTTTATAAGCTCGGTGAGTATCTGGGACATGTAGTTGTAAAGGGCAACCACTGCGCCCTGCGTCAAAACGCCCGCCTCCACCCTGAGCGCGCCGGAGTATATCAAAAAGATTATTCCCAGGTTCACTATCACGTAAGTCATGGGGTTCATCACGGACGATATCCTTCCGACAAACTTCTGCATCCTGGCAAGGGCGTTGTTCTTTTCTACAAAGTCTGCGGTCTCGCCTTCCTCCATGCAAAAAGCCCTTATGACCCTTGCACCGGACAGGTTTTCCTTGGTTTTGAGCAAAACCTTGTCGAGCTTGCCCTGAACCTTGGCGTAAAGCGGTATGCTTATAAGCATTATTCCGAACACCACAACCGACAGCGCAGGTATCACTGCGACAAATATCATCGCCGAGCGCACGTCTATCGTGAACGCAAGTATCATCGCGCCGAACACTATGAACGGGGAGCGCATCAAAAGCCTCAGGGTGAGGTTTACTCCGGTCTGAACCTGGTTCAGGTCGTTTGTCAGCCTTGTTATCAGGGTTGACGTGCCGAGCCGGTCAAGCTCGGTAAAGGACAGCGACTGTATGTGGTCGTAAAGCGCCTGTCTTACGGCGGAAGAAAAGCCCACCGCGCCCTTTGCGGCGAAATACTGAGCCGTGAGGGTGCTTGCAAGTCCCACCGCGCCCAAAAGAACCATGACGCCGCACATCAGCGCTATGTATCCCTTGTCGCCGGACGGTATTCCCACGTCGATTATGCTTTTCACCACAAGCGGCACCATCAGCTCAAACGCCACCTCAACTATCTTGAAAAAAGGCGCGCATACTGCCTCGACAGTGTAGCCCTTAAAGTACTTTAAAAGTCCCTTCAACTAAAACTCCCCTTCTTTTTGAGCGATATAAGCGCCGCTTATACTAAAGCGGCGACGCAGGTTTATATATTTTCGGTTTACTCAACGCTTATGATGTAGTAATACACCGGCTGGCCGCCGAGTATGAGGTTTACATCAAGCCTTTGTCCGAACTTTTCCTCTACCCTCATTCTCAGTGACTCCGCCTGCACGTCTGTGACGTCAGAGCCGTATATTATCGTTATGAACTCGCTGTCCGAGCTAACAAGCCTCTTTGTCAGCTTATACGCCGCCTTTTCAAGGTCGTCCTCCACAAAGGCAAGCTTGCCGTTTTCAAGGGCAAGTATGTCGCCCTCGCGTATCTTCTCGCCGTCAAACTCGCTGTCCCTCGCGGCAAAGGTTATCTGTCCCGTCTTGACTCTCTCAAACGCCCTGGTCATGCCGCTGCGGTTTGCGTTGAAGTCCGCAGACGGGTCAAACGCCAAAAGCGCGGATATTCCCTGAGGGATGGTTCTCGTCTGCAAAACGCACACCTTTCTGTCGGTGACGAGCTTTCCCGCCTGCTCGGCAGCCATGATTATGTTTTTGTTGTTCGGCAAAACAAAGACGGTCTTTGCGGGGCACGCCATCACCGCGGCAAGTATGTCGTCGGTTGAGGGGTTCATCGTCTGTCCGCCCTTGACTATGCAGTCCACGCCCGCATCCTTGAACATCGCCTCTATGCCCTCGCCCACCGCGACGGCAACAAAGCCGTAGTCCTTTTCAGGCTCCGCCCTCGCATACGCCTCGTTTGCGCTCGATATCGTTACCTTGTTTTCCTTTTGCTTTGCCTCATGCTGGTAGCGCATGTTTTCTATCTTGGGCAGGTTCATCGAGCCGAACTCAAGTCCCTTTTCTATGGCAAGTCCGGGGTTGTTGGTGTGAACGTGAACCTTGATTATCTCGTCGTCCTCCACAACCACAACGCAGTCGCCTATTGTCTCCAAATACGCCCGAAGCTTTATGGAGTCGTCGCAGCCGGGGTTTTTCTTGACTATATACTCGGTGCAGTATGTAAAGTGTATCTCCTCGTCGAACGCGCCGACAACAGACGCAAACGTCTCAACCGTCACAGGCTCGGGTGCGCTCTTGCCCTCCGAAAGGTCCGCAACAACACCCCTTCCCGCAAACACCTCTCCCATGGCGCGCATGATTATGCAAAGTCCCTTGCCGCCGGCGTCGACAACTCCGGCTTTTTTAAGGGTGGCCAAAAGCTCCGGCGTGGTCTTTAACACCTCTTCCGCCTCGGAGCACACCTCGTCCCAAAACTCCGCTAAGTCGGTGGTGCTTTGGCATATTTCCCTTGCCTTTGCCGCCGCAAGCCTTGCAACGGTGAGGATTGTGCCCTCGGTGGGCTTCATAACTGCCTTGTACGCCCGCTCCACGCCCTTTTCCATGGCGTCAGCAAGGTCTGATGTGTCCGCCTCAGTCTTGCCGGCAAACGCCTTGTCAAAGCCCTTGAACAAAAGCGAGGTTATGACGCCGGAATTTCCGCGCGCACCCCTCAAAAGCCCCGACGCCATCACCTTTGCGGCCTCCGCCACGGTGATGCCGTCGCTTAAAAGCAAAAGCTCCTTTTTTGCGTTTGAGAGGGTCATGGACATGTTTGTGCCGGTGTCTCCGTCCGGAACGGGAAAGACGTTTAGCTCGTCTACCTTCTTTTTGTTGTTGGATATTGCGTTGGCGGCGCTTATAAATGCGTCCCTGAGTATACGACCGGTTAACATTGAACTGTCTCCTTTACTACGATTCCATACCGTCAACAAAGACGTTTATTTTTTTGACCTCCAAGCCCGTCTCGCTCTCGACAACATACCTTACCTTTCCCGCAATGCTGTCTACAATCGCCGAAACGTTTATTCCGTAAGTCACGAATATGTGAAGGTCTATTATCATGCTGTTTGTGCCCTTGGGTACGTGTATCTTTACGCCGTTGTCTATCGACGTACTGCCTAAAATGTTTGTCCGTACCCCCTGCTTTGCCCCTATGGGGTTCATTCTTACCACTCCGAAGCAGCCTGTGACGGCGTGTCCTATCAGTGACATGAGGTAGTTGTTGGTTATAGTTATCTCGCCGAGATGATTTTCCAGCTTTATCATGCTAATTCTCCTATTCTGCTCCTTAGTATCCTGTCAATTCCCATACATCTGCACGCGCAGCACCGCCGCCGGCTTTCCGGCAAGGCATACTGCGTCTATTTTGTTTATCATAGCATGACGGCGCGCCGATTTCAAGCCTTGCGGGGCTTTTTATCACTCCGTTATGTCAAGCTCGACCTCAATATTCACCGCAGCCCTGCCAAGAAGGCTTTCATACTCGCCCGAACTGCGGTTGTAAAACTCGTTTTGATACCGCTTCAGCATTCTCAAAATCCCCAAAGCGTCGCACGGATACGCGCTCACCGCTTCGCGCCCCTGCGAGCACACGTCCTTTATCATCTGCTCCGCCGCGGCGATGACGGTGTTTTCGTCGTAGCCGTCAGGATAGTCCTTGAGCTTGACTTTGCCGTGCAGTGTGACGTCGAGCACCGGAACGAGCATTTTTTCGGACTCGGCGTCAGACGCCTCCGAAAGGGATATTTTTCGCTCTATCTTTTTAACATCTATCTCTGCCGACACCCTTTTTCCGTCGCACATGAGCTCATATGAGAGCTTGTCCGCCCTGCCGGACAGTATGCTCACGCCCTGTGACTGCTGCGGGGCGAGGATTTTCACCGGTACGCCGCCGCTGACTAAGACGCTTGCGGTGACGGCTATATATTTGTCGTAGATGTCCGCACCGTCAAGCCCTTCCGGAACGGATGCCGAGTATGCGCTCATCATGGGGACCATAAAGCCGGAGCACTCGTCCGAGAGGTGGTTCGACGCCTCTATCAGGCGGGTGGGGACGGTGCGGGTGTACTCCTGTGCGGAAAGTATCATCCGGTTTAAAAGCTCCGCCGCAGCCGTGCCGTGCTCAAGCTCAGCGCTGACTATGTCCGCCGCGTCGCCCTCAGAAAACACCACGTTCACACCCATGTATATGTCGTAGTTGTTCCAAAAATAAGACAGCACGCCCGATATGTCCTCGCCTATGCACTCCTGCGTCGGGGTAAAGCCCCTGCCCAGGACGATAAGCTCGACGTCGCCTGTGAGCACCTCCTTTCCGGTTTGAAGCTCAAGGCTCTTTTGGGTTTCGTAAAGGCTCCGCCCGTATGTCACAATCGTCACAACGTTTTGGTCCGTTGCATCCACCGGCCCGCCCTCCTGCGCAGGCTGGGCGTTAAAGACCTGATAGCTTGCGCGCCAGATGCCGTCGTCGATTATGTCTACGCCCACCGCGTGAACAACAAGCCTCAAATTCACGTCCGCAAGCCTTGTGCAGCCGCACAGAAAAGCCGCCGCAAGCACTGCCGCCGCAAATGCCACGGCTCTACTTATCCCTCTTTGCACGCCTCTTCCCTCCTTTTTTGCAGCTTGCAGTGTACGAGCGATATTGCGGGCGCAGCCACGCCCAGCGCCAAGACCGCAACCCCTTTTACTGCGTTTGCGGCGTTTGAGTTGTAGTCAAGTCCCGTGCCGTATGACGCATACGCCGCCGCAAATACCACCGCTCCGCATATCACCGCCCCGACGACATTCGGCTTTGAGGGGGATTTTGCGGGCATTTTAGATGCGGCAAGAAAGATGTACACGCCGTTTACGAGTATGCAGTTTAAGCTCCACACGAACATGTTCACCGCGTCAAAGTGGCGTATAAAGTCCGTCCTCGCATACGCGCCTATGGCAAGTATGGGGTACCCTATTATTCTTACAAAATTGCCGAGAAGAAGTATAGTCAGCGCGGCGAGCAGCTCAAGTATCACAAGCTTTGTCACAAGATATGCGGCGGCGGTTTTCTTTGCACCCGTCCTGACGTCGCGTATGCTCGGCGCAAGGCAGGGGAGCATGACAAGCCAGCGGCTTGAGCTTAAATCCTGAAGCATCATCCGCCACAGGTCGGGCATGTCCGCCTCGGTGACGGGAATCATATTCAGCATGTCCGGCTTTGCCTCGCTCACCAAAGCCATTGACACGAGCAGCACCGCAAACGCCGCAAAAACTATCGTTCCCGCCCTCGCAAGCGCCTGCACTCCAAGGCAGGAGCAGTACACCGCCGCGGCGGCAGTCACAAGCATGACCGCGACGGGCGGCAAAACCTGCGGGAACTCCGTCTGCATGAAGCGGGT
>OHQE01000011.1_pt1 | contig 166798 bp, 197 predicted proteins | sample 1577931 | NCBI WGS metagenome assembly OHQE01 (sample SAMEA3879552, study PRJEB24766) | human gut metagenome | biome: human-associated habitat; feature: feces | place: USA | collected 1985/1987 | reverse complement strand
GCAGGCTGTAATAAGCCGCAATCTGTCGGGCGTGTGCGATGCTCACGGCATAGACTATCCCTTTCTTCCCGGCGGCATATCGACGAACGCTCTCATACAATTGGCGGATACCGGTCTCCCGGTTCAGCACCGCATTCATTTCCTTCACCTGGTAATCCCCGTCCACACCCCGCTTCTTCAACGAGTCAACCAGCCGCTGTTCCCTGCTGTTCGCACGGATGGACACATAGTCAAAGGACGACAACCAGCCCCTCCCGATAAATTCCGCAATGCTCCATGAGGTAATCAGGGTATCAAACAAATCCGTGAATCCCTTGCGGTTCAGCCGGCAGGGAGTAGCAGTCATGCCCAGTTTCCTCGCCTCCGGATATCTCTTCCAAAGCTCCCGGTAGGTTTCCGCCAGGGCATGATGCGCCTCGTCAATGACGATCAAATCCGGCTGTCCGTCCATAATCTTCCGGTTTCGTGACAACCACTGGATGGAAAATACCCTCACCCTCCCGGATTCTTCCGGCATACTGTCTTTCCCCGTCCTTCCGTTCTTTGCCGACTTGTCCGGTTCTTTTCCCATTCCATACCGGGCTACGGTTTCCTCTATCTGCTCCACCAGCTCCCTGCGGTGTGCCACTATCCACACCCGCATACCGACACCGCCACCACAGAGAAACTCTTTCACCACCGCAGCCAGCAGATGTGTCTTTCCCGTGCCTGTAGGCATTTGTACCATCACACTCCGGTGAAGCTCCCACTCTTCAAAGAGGCGGAGCTTCATCTCCTGCTGGTAGTCACGGAGACCGTCGTTTCTTGCCATACATCATCCCTTATTTCAGATGTATCCTGAATACCATCCCTGCACTGGGATACTTACATTGGGTCAGTTCCACCACACCACTAATATAATCCTTCCAAAAGTTATACCCGATACCGCAATTCACCGAATAACTATCGTATTCCGCTATCACATTCAGCCCATTCACAGCCTTCATCCAAAAAGAGGTAGCCGGCAGGGCAAACTGAAAATTCACCCCCGCCACAGGTCCGTTCCGGTGATAATCCAGCCGCTTGTTATAGACATAACCGAAGTGCATCCCCAACTCCCCCACATTCTTCACCCCGAAATGCTTGGTGGCAACTATGTAATAGCGGTTCCAGTGTCCGTTACCCACCGAAGACGTACCCGTAAAACCATAATCGTCCTTATTGGGGTCGCCCAGCACATCGTTGGTGGACGGATCGTTCGCCCCCACCACTATCTGCGGTGTCCACTCCTTCCACCATCCCTCCTTCCATACACGCAGCCGGGCGGAAAACTGGCGGTCCTGATTGCGGAACTTATATGAATAACCATACTGGGGCAATCCTATTTTGTGCAGCGTACAGGTATAGCCCACTTCCAGCCACGGAAAAAGGGTGATGTTTATGTAGTAATTCCACGTGTCATAATTCCAATGCTTCGGGGTAGCCGCCACTTGCAGATAGGAAAACCCGCACAGAAAAGTCTTGTCGCGCTGCATATCCGCGCTGGGGGCGTGAAGAAGCCCCGTGGTGCCATATACATATTGAGCCCGCGTATGCTGCAAACCTGCTACCATCAATAATGCCGCCGCACAAATCAACTTCTTTATCATCATCAGTTTTATTCTTATTTCAACAAACCCTCATAAACTCCCATCACCTGCTTTGCAATCTTGTCCCAATCATACGGAGCCATGTCATACTGCACACTATGATAATCCTCGTCTATCACCTTCTGCAATCGAGCGGCAAGAGCATCCACATCTCCACAATGAAAATAGCAGTCAGAAGAAAGACCTACCTCCAGATTGGCAGGAATATTACTCACCACCACCGGCAAGTGATAACTCATGGCCTCCAATAATGCAATAGGCAACCCTTCGTGCGATGAAGGCAGGCAATAACAGCGAGCATTTGTCAGCAACGAGTGCAACTTATGTCCTTTCACGAATCCTGTCAGCACCACGCCTGCCTCTTGCGCCATCTTTTTCAATCCCAGTGAATATTCATCTTCAAAATCCGTATCGCCCGCCAGCACTAACTTACAATCTCCAGCTTCCAACTTCTTGAAAGCTTCTATCAGGTGATGCAGGTTTTTCTCCGGCACAAAACGACACATGCCAAGGATGTACTTTCCTTTCTCAATACCCAGTTCTTCAAAGTATTCGGGATAGTCGCAAATTTCAGGCTTCGGCACACCATTGTAAATCAGATGTACCCTCTCACGCCGATGGTACTTCCGGGCAATCAAATCCTGAATTACTTCAGATATGACGATTACATCATCTGCAAACCTGCATCCCAACCGTTCGCCCAGTTTCAGCACACTTTTGGCGGCAAAGCCCCACTTGTCACGGTCATAGTCGGGCCCGTGATGCGTGAACACCACCTTCATGCCGAGCATCTTGGCGTATGGCACTAACAGCGCAGGCCCGATGGCATGGATATGCACCACATCCGCTCCCAGCTTTTTCGCCTTGTTTACAGCCCGAAACGTATGGACAACCGCTTCGTATGATTTCCTTTTCGGTGCGCTGATATCCACCAGCTTCACCCCCTTCCACTCGGTGAGAGAATCTCTCACATAATCTTTGCGGCGGATGAGAGTGGTGTCCACACCTTTGGCCGCAATGCGGGGAAACAGTTCCTCGCAATGCGTCTCTACGCCACCCATGATATCGGGAATACCACGGGTGCCGGTAACTACTAGTTTCATCAAAATTTTAGATTATTATTAATGAAGGCTACAATCCGAATAGGACAGCCACAATGCATTCAGCCTCATTTCCTGATACAGGAAATGAGGAGATAAGTTTTATCGGTAAATATTAGTTATTAAGAATCCACGCCAAATCCCTCAACAACCAGACAAAGGCAACTTCGCCCCAATTATTTGGCTTTCTATAAAAAATTATTCAATTCTTCTACAAGCCTATAAACAGTAGTAGAAGACTCTTGTTGTGCCGGATTATTCCCATCAAATTGTTTCATGATAGTTTTAGCGTGATTAATGGCTTGTTCTTGTTTAAGAAATAAAGCATTAAACATTTTAGAGCTTACGCCCGACTTCTTTGTATAAGCAAATCCGAGCAAAGTACTCAACATTTTTTCATATCTGGAACGATGCAAAGCCCCCTGATACAGATTGAAGTGAAGCAAGAACCAAAATTCAAAAGCCTGGTTGCTATAAGCCACTTCAAAACCATTCTGGCGAGCTGACAGGATTGCGGAGTTAAAGTTATTTTCTGGAAAATCATCTTTGTCAAAGACCACCCAATTCTGATTATATGTCCTTCCTCTTTGCCTTTCCTGCTCTTTTATATTGATAGCTTTCTGTACTAATGCTAATGTCCCCATGCCTTGGCCGATAGCTTTCACAGTGGCAGAAGTCAAGCGGAAGGCATTAAAGTAGTCTGGTTCAGTATTAACCCCCTCGCAAATAATCAGAAATGTTTGTTTCACTTCACGCACACCACTGATACGGGTTATCTTTCTTTCGATACGCGGATTCATATTTTTCCTTTTTGTAGCCGCCATAGTTTATTTTTCTTGCGTATTAAACAAACGGGTTAAATCTCCGACAATTGGAATAGCTCCATACTTTCCGGACAGGTAATCTTTTTCAAACGAAGCATCATTACGAACTTTATACTCTGCCAATGAATAAAGTTCGGTTGCTCCATAACGGTCTTTTTGTGTAAACCAAATCTGATCTCGTCGGAATATATTAGCACTCAACAAGTTTGTATCGTGGGTAGTGAAAATCAATTGGGCATTTTTCGGATTTGTTTCTTTTGAATTAAACAAGGTAATAATTCTACACGTAAGAAGTGGATGCATTTTGGAATCAAATTCGTCTATAATCAGACGCTTCCCATTATCCAAAGCATCAATAATGGGATATGCTAAAGAAAAATACTTTATCGTACCTTCCGATTCATTTTTCCTGAATGGGAAGGTAACAGCTTTGACTTCATTACCTTCATCATCGTATTGTGTATGCGTACTGACAATAGTATTATCTATTTTTTCAATATTTTCAATACCTAAATCAGCATAACGGGAAAACTCCACAATTCGCTGTTTCATTCTGATGTCATCCAGTTGGATGGTGGCGGTATTCCATATTTTCTCATCATTAGAACCTGAAATAATAGTGGTATCGTTCAACCATTTCATGATCTCCACTGCCGTCGGATCATTGAATTGTGCCGCAACAGAAAGTAATAGTGCATTTGCTCTCACCATTCGTTTACCTGCAAGCTCTTTACCAACGGCAAACTTGGTATGAATATCAAAACTGTCTTTTTCCCGGTAGAATAATTCCACCTCCTTAGCCCTTTTCTTATTAGCTTTTTGATAGAGCCATTCCGAATGTACCGATGAATTGTCAGCTTCAAAACCATAACGATATTGATTATCCTCATCACAGAATATGGCTTCAAAATAACTTGGTTCACCTGCTGTAAGCGAATTTAACCGGAAACTTTCTATATTGACACGTTCCCCTGCCTGAATATCCTTCGATGAATTTATCACATACCACTTGAAGAACTCAAATGCTTTAATGAAATTGGATTTACCGGATGCATTGGCACCGTAAACAACCGCACTCTTCATTAACAATAATCCGGCAGTCCCTACACTAAAGATTATATCTTCAGCCGGAACCTGTATTTCTTTCAAAGCCGATGCCGCTAATGACAATGTAGACTGTTCTTTGAAAGATAGAAAATTTCCTATTGTAAATTGAATAATCATACTTTAATTGCTTTATTCGAGATTTTATCACAAATATAGCTTTTATTTTTCATATAAAGATAACTATCAAGTGAATTATATTATTTTATGTCTAATAACATGCAACAGTTCCTCGCAATGCGTCTCTACGGCAGCCATGATATCTGGGATACCACGGGTGCCGGTAACTACTAGTTTCATCAGAATTTCTCCCTTAAATCACCTTGACAAGAGTCTTGTCCTACATCGCACCATTTCGGTTCCAGACAAATATCTTTCCCTTGCAGTGATTTCAGTTTATTGATTAACGCCCATTTCAGCGGATACTTAATATATTTGTGCATTACCGGCGAAGCCGTACCCACCATCCAGCAGTTTTTGGGACAACGGCGCACCATGGCGCGAACCTCCTGTGCCTGCTCACTCTCCCATATGGTCATAAAGTCGGGAGTTTCGTGAATATTCCCCATCGACTTCTTCCAATACTTCTCTTCCAGCCCATTACAAGGATATACATCACCAAACGGATCAATGAAGAAGTTAGCCGAACCGGCCTCACAAGGCAACATACGGCGACCGCCTTCAATATAATTTATCAGTCCCATATTGAACCAGGCACGGAACCAGCTCTTCGGATGACGCTCCTTCAGCTGCCATTCAATGAGTTGCTTGAAGTCACCACACACCTCATTTTTATTAGTGATTACATTGTCTTCTTTGTGGAAGTAGTACGAATTATGAAAAGCAGCTGTGGCGAACTCCATCCCCAAGCTCTTGCTCAGTTGGTAGAGCGAAAGCATGTCTTTAGAGTTATTGTTAGACACCGTGCAGCCGAAACCGATATCCTTCAGCCCCATTTCCTTCAATGTCAGCAGTGTGCGAAGTCCCTTATCGAAACCTCCCGCATGACCGCGCAGTTCATCGTTCTTACAACTCAATCCCTCGATGGAAATGCGGATGCCGATATTTGGAAACTTCTTTGCCAGCGCCACCACACGATCCTCAAACCATCCGCTCGTCGAAATGACAATACGGTCGGTATGCCGGTAGCATTCCTCCACAATCTCCGCCAAATCCTCGCGGACGAAAGGTTCGCCACCCGTCAGGTTGATAAACTTCAACTTAGGCAGTGTTCTCAAATCACTCGCTTTTATCTCTTCGCTTTTGTTGGTGGGATTAAACCAGATGTTGCACATCTTGCACTTCATGGGACAACGATAAGTCAGGATAATACTTGCATCCGTAGGAGTAGGAACAGTTTTTTGATAAGCCATAAATATTATAATATTTTTACATTTTATACACTGTGATTATTTCATTATAATACCTTTCCGCATTATAACGCTTATGTGAAGCGACAGCAATCTTAGTATTGTTGAAAGTCCGACCGTACATCGCTTCAATTTTTTTCTTTAAGTCGGCCGTATTGCGACTTTCGAAAGTCATGCCCGTTTCCTCTGATATCAATTCAGGGATACCTCCAATCCGGGCACCCAGCACCGGAGTACCCAAGCACTGAGCTTCTATCACCGAAAGCGGATTGTTCTCGTACCATTCCGATGGGATGACCGAGAAACGGGCTTTGCCCACCAAGCGCTTGATTTCGCTCCACTGTTTAAAGCCTGCCAGCTCAATGTGCTTGCCTGCCATAGACTTCAACTCGTCTTCCAAAGGCCCTCCCCCAATAATCACCAGTTTATGTTGCGGCAACGCATTGGCCGCTTCAATCAGAGTCTTGGCACCTTTCTCGTGCGAAAGGCGGCCGATAAAGCAATAATAATCATCACGTTGACTGTAATCATCGGCCACACATGGGGCTACATCGATAAAATTGCACAATGTGTGCAACTTTGCAGCAGCAAATCCACCCTGCTTCATCTTGTCGCGCATAAATTGTGAAGGACAGACGAAAGCGTCCGTGCAGTTCTCCAAGCGCTCCCGGTGCCATTTCATTGCCTCACCATAAGAGAGGAAACTTGCCACTTTCGAGTTTTTCATGCATTTATATTCCAACACCTTGTGCTTGTCTGCAAAGCAGGATTCACATACCGTTTCCCCATTCCGCAAACAATCGTATCGAGGGCACAGCAATTTATAGTCGTGTAGGGTCCACACCACCTTTATACCCCTTTCGTGCGCCATCTCTGCAATGACCGGCGAAAGTTGCGAATGGATGTTGTTGAGATGTACCACATCCGGATGGAAATCATTGAGCAGCGCATTGAACTTCCGCTGTACCTCCCGCGTGCCAAACGGTCTCATCAATGCCTCAATCATGCCCGTTCCGAGTTTGAATTTCACCTCAGAAGGAAAATACTTGCTCCATTGAGTTTTCAGATTTTCAGGGTAGTCCATAGCAAACACTGCCACTTCGTGACCGTGCGCTTTGAGCAGTTGCTCCAAGTTGAGTGTATGGACACAGTCACCACCCCGGCGGTAATAGAATTTATTAGCCAGTAAGATTTTCATATATAAACATTAATTATATGACCTGCAAGATTTTCAAGGCTGCAAAGCCTGATTAAGTTATTTTGTTATACACTTCAAGAGTAAAGAATATCAACTAATTCTCACATCTGACATTCGCACAACTCCGCCAGTTTTTCCATCGATCTCTCCCGCTCTCTATGCATTATCTCATTCACTTTAGCATAGTCAATCTGCCGGTCTGCTAAAGAGAAGTCATTAAAATCTGTGACAATTCGGTCTTCCAGTCCTGTCAGTTGAAGTATACTTTGATTTCGTGCTCCAGTCTTGTTGTTAGGCAGAACTTCCAGAAATGGAGTATGGAAGTTAATGGCAAAAGCTGTTCCATGGAAACTATCGGTAAGCATGTAACGTGCATTCTTGATATACGAAAGGAATGTACCTATTTCCGGACAAAACACAAATCTGCCCCCTCGGGCTAACTGGTGAAACGTAGGAGACACACGTACTAACGGCAGACCGACATGAGCGGCAAAACGCTTGGCATAATCGTCCAACCGGGGATTGTTATGTATTTCATAAATCAATACATACTCTTTTTTCACATCTTCTTCAATATACCCACTCCACTGACTGGAGTCAAGCAATAAAGTAGGATCCAGTACTTGTCCTCCACAGTCAATCCCCCACTCCTCTAAAAGCTTCACGGCACTGCTTTCACGTACGGTAAGCGCATCATATTTTGACAGTAACCGCTTATAAGATGCAATAATAATGTCCGAAAACTCAGTGCGGCCAAAGCTGCCTGCATACGATACCTTACGTATACCTTCCTTTACAAAAGAAAGAAAATAGGCTTCATCATATCCTCCATCCAGCAACGGTCCCCATACCTGGTCACTACCCGTCATAAACACATCCGCTTGAAGCGACTCCAACTCCTCCATTGAATAGCAACGGGGAGTCAGCTTTAGATACCGCCTACGCATTTTATCGAAACGTAACGCCGCTATTTTCTCACCCGGATACCGCAAAGCCACGTATGCCATACGTTTAAACAAACTGTTTTTCCATAATGATTTTCCTTGCAGCGATGTGAGAATTCCTTGCAGTCCCACCTCATCGCGTTTCCAATAATCAATAATCTCACACTGATGTCCCAAAGATTCAATCACCCGGAGGGTTGCAATGGACTGCAACAACGAACCGTAATTATTGGGCGTATGTCTGGTAATCACTTTAATTTGCATCGTTAAAAAGAATGAAGGGTTATTTTAGTATTCTGTTTCTTAAATCGGGCAGTTTAGCAAGAGTCCGATAGCAGATAATGGGTAAGCGAGGCAGCATTTCCACCACCATGCGCAACAATCTTTGCTGCCTCCGTTCCGCACGGACTGCACGGACATAACGTTTCTTACAAGGTCTTCCCCTGTAGACCGGCTCGGTCACTTGTTTGCGCCACACATCCTTGAGCGAAAGTGCAGGCTCCACTTCGGAAAATGACCGGGGTTCCAGATTCAGGGAAACACATTGTTGAAGCAATTCATCCCCCTTCTGAGTATGAACCGTTACCAAAGTCTCTCCCAACTCATTGTGCGAGCAGATAGTCCAAGGATCCATCAGCGTGATGTCCGCTCCTGCTTCCATACCAAAAGAATCCCCACAGATGCCGCATCCAGGCACCGTCCACAATCGTTTACCGAACGGGATTTGAGCTGCCCTATTCCAGGGCAGCTCAAATCCGTCCACTCTCACGATTCCCGGCCAACCATCTCCGCGATAGCGGGGTCGGAATTTTAAATTTGGAGGAACGGACGTACCCATCATCTTAGCCAGGAAACGTGTGGAGTCCAGTGTTTTCTGTTGCTTACAAAAGATACACACCCGGACAACCTCATCGCATTTATCCTTTATGATGGAGTTCAAGGCTCTCAACTGGCAGGCCGTCCCCACTAACATCAATCGCTTGCAAGGTTGAATCCGGTCAATTTCCGTGCAAGCCATCACGGAGTGATACACGGAATTTGGCATATCTCCGAATGAAGGAATATGCTCACGGGTATAAAACTCACCTTGGGCAAAAGGGAAAGAATCTGTACACTTCAACGAATAAGCCCCGTCTACCATGCCATTCTTTAAGGAATCGATGATCAATGTTTTACATACACCACCCGAAGAAGATTCCCTACGGATACGGTTGTCCGCATGATATCCCAAGTAGTATTTCTTTTGTGCAAAGCCATCAAAATAGCCTTCGTAACCATACTCTTTGTTAGCCGGACAACTTCTCACACATTTGCCGCAAGCGATACAAAGCGCAGCATTTATCTTTATATCGTGCAACCCGTCATGCCGCAAAGATAATGAAATGGCATTTTCAGGACACACCGCATAACAAATGCCGCACTGCTGGCACCGGTCAAATGTGTAAGACAGTTTTTTTTGATTTAGTTTTAACATGGCAAAGAAGAATATATAGACCTATTTTCTTGAAAGCAAATAGCCGGCAGGCATAAACGCCAGCACAAGGCATTTGCCGATAAACGAATACACGTCAGTGATGAGTGTACGATAGAAACACTCCATGGTAGCTTCACGTTGATAAGCGGGAGTGAAAATCGTCATCCAATGCACATCGGCAGAAAATGATTTTTCACTCATGCACGTCCATACAGATTGTTTGTTTTGACTCTTCATTGTAACTTTTATTTTATCAATTTTAAATTATCTTTCTGGTCATTCTCTCCTCACATTATTTATCTGCGTACGAATATTACCCGTGGACGTCCCCGACTTGAACGTCAGGAACTGCTGGAGCGCCTCTATGAAATCCTTGCTTACCATACGTTCGGCAGTAAGGATGGTATGCTTATGCATATCATTCACCACAAGGTTCGCCAAGTCCGATGCACTGCGGCAATCAGCTATGCGGCGGATGATATCATTCAGTTCCCAGTCATCAGAGTAGTAAATGCACAACGTGCCACGGGCAATACGCACTGCCTCATCCTCCTCTTTCTCTTCCATACCATTGTTCTGTGTTCTCACATGGGCGAACTCAGCACCATAAAAATTTTGCACTACCTCTGTAGCGTTGGGCAGTATTTGATTGTTACCGCCATGAATGTTGATAACAACACTTGCCCTCGCAGTATTTTGAGATTCTTTAGTCTCGTTTTTCATTATCGTTTTATCTTGATTTCTAATTATTCCCGATTATTTTAAATCATAGAGTGATTATTTTAAATCGCTATTGTCCTCCTGAAAATTTACTCTGTACTTTGCAGACACAAAATTCTACGCTACACATTATGAATAAAGATTTTTTTAAATCAAGCAACCCATCGCGCTTCCACTCCCTGCGCGACACCCGGCCTGAACCCACCACCTGGCAGGTTCTTTTCAAGGAGATAACCAACAGCACCCACACCGCCGCCACCCGTCATTACCGCGCCCATCTGGCCACGCTGTCCGACATCGAGGCGACAGGCGACGCGCAGCAGCTGGAGCAGTGGAAGCTCACCAAAAGCAACCTGAAGAACGCACAGCCGGCATTCATCCCCTCCGTCCTGCTGGAGGGAGGGAGAACCTACGCCCATGTCAAGGGATTCACGGGATTTATCATGGTGGACATAGACGGCATCCCCCCCGAGCGATTCGCCGCCATCCTGACTTTGGTAAAGGAGGATATTCATTCCTTTTTGGTGTACATCACCATCTCGGGATGCGGCATCCGGGTCATCAGCCACGTGGAGGGCGGAGTGACCAAGGCCAACTACCGCATGGTATGGGAGTGGGTGAACGACCATTACGCTCGCCTGTGCGAAGTGGAGATTGACGGACAATGCAAGAACGCCACGCGCATGTCGGTCCTCTGCCACGACCCCGAAGCCCTGCTCCGCCCCGAAGCCTCCTCCTTCCACACCAGCGGAATGAAGCCCCGCGAGAAGCCGAAGCGCGGCACTGCCGTGACCGTGACGGCAGAACGTGCCTACAAGATTATCCGTGCACAGTTGGAAGAGGAAGGAATAGCATACGCACCGGGCAGCTACAACGACTACGTAAGCCGTTGTTTCTATCATACCAACCGCTACGGTGTTCCGCAGGCGGACGCCGAGGCATGGGCCCTCCGGACTTTTCCCGATTATCCGCGCGAGCAGCTGCTGCCCATCGTAAAAAGTTGTTACTCGCTCACGATGGAGTTCAACACCGTTCCCCTGCCCCGTTTCGTCCGAAAAAAGGAGAAAGAGAATGATTCCTCTCATAAGAAGGCCACCGTGGAGGAGATGGAGGAGTTTATCAACGGCTATATGAAGTTCCGGATGAACATGCTTACCCACCAGATTGAGACACAACTGATTGCTGATGCGTACACCGACCGTCCCGAAGCTTCCGCCTGCCACTGGCAACGGCTCACCGACCACATCGAGAACTCCCTGTGGTGCGCTATGCAACACCATGGCATGGCGGTCAACCTGAACGAGCTGCATACGCTGCTCGGCAGTGATTTCGTCAAGGAATATCATCCGTTGAAAGAGTATCTGGACGGTCTGCCGCCCTGGGACGGAGAGACCGACTACATCGGCCGGCTGGCCGCCATGGTGCATGTCAAGGAAAGTCCGCACAGTCCGTTGCAGCAGGACAAAAGCCGGGAACGGAACGACCTCTCCGAAACTCCCGTCCGCTTTGCCGACATCCTGAAACGGTGGATGGTGTCCATGATTGCCGCCGCCCTGAACGAGACCGTGGTGAACCAGGTGATCCTCACCCTGATAGGGCGGCAGGGCAGTTACAAGACCTCGTTCATGCAGCATATCCTGCCGCCCGTATTGTCCGAATATTACACCACAAAGAGCAACTCTAGCCGCATGACCAAGGACGACCTGTTCACCATGACCGAGAACCTGGTGATCAATCTGGAGGAGATCGACACCATGCCCCCCTCGGAGCTGAACCAGCTGAAGGCGATGGTGACGCAACGCTACGTGGACGAGCGCCGAGCCTACGGACGCAACAAGGTGCACCTGCCCCATGTAGCCTCGTTCGTAGCCACCGGGAACAATCTCCAGTTCCTCACCGACGACACGGGGAATCGGCGATGGCTGCCCTTCGAGGTGGAGGACATAGACAGCCCGTGGGAGGCGGACATCCCCTACGAGGGCATCTACAGCCAGACGTACGCGCTCTACCAGGATGTAAATTTCCGTTACTGGTTTACCGATAAAGAGATCCAGCAGCTGCGCGGCCATGTGCAGCAGTTTGAGGTGCCCCGTCCGGAGTACGAACTGATCCTGACCTACTACCGCAAGCCCGTGGGGCTGGAACGGGGAGTCTATACCACCAGCAGCCAGATCATCGGTCGTTTCGGCAACACCTCGCTGCGGCTGAGTCTCCAGAAGGTGGGCCGTGCCATGCGCGAGCTGGGCTTCCGGCAAGTAAAGGCCTCCAACGCAAACTATTGGGTGGTGGTGGAGCGCACTACCGAAGAGGTACAGCACTTGCTGCCGGCCGAAGCGGAACAGGCGGATCCCCCCGGCGAAAAGCCTTCCGAGGAGAATACCGAACTCCCCTTCTGACACCCTTAGTGGAGGATATGGAGGATATTTTTCAAACTTTCCATTATATGAAAGTAAGAAGTATCTTCCTTTAAAGGAAAGAATAATAAGTATATCATTTATATAAGTTATATAATATCCCTCCATATCCTCCACTAAAATTGATATTCAAGCATTTACAAAAAAACAATTCAAGAGCCATGAACAAACAAGAACTCGCCCTGCAATATTTTCCCGATGCCACTTCCGCCACCGCCGTGCGCCACCTCACACGCTGGATAGCCCGTTGCCACCCCTTGGTCGAAGCCCTCACCGGAACCGGCTACCAAAGCCGGAACCGCACCTTCACCTGGAAGCAGGTGACCCTGATCCGCCAGTACCTGGGCGAGCCATCCGCCACACCCTGACCCCATTCCGAAAGAAATTTTTCCATAGACGGACATAAACAGACATAGACGGACACTGCGATTTTGAGGGGTGATACCTTTGCACACGTCAAAGAGATGCGACGGACAGACTAAGTCTGTTCAGCGGACAAGCTAAGTCTGTTCAACGAACAGGTTAGGTCTGTTCAACGGACAAGCCAAGTCTGTTCAGCACATTCTCCAAGACCTGCCGGCCCGGTGGATATTCCGGACAGTCCGCTACAGCCGCGCAGTGACTGAGTGTTTAACCATTAAAAACAAACCGATTATGTCGATCAATTACAGTATTGCCATGCTTGGCAACCCCATCGATGAGGATGCGCCCAAAAAGGCCTATGCCAAGTCACAGTACACCAACATCCTGACACTGGACAAGTTTGCCGGGCACATCGCCAGCCACGGATCCAAGTACAACCGCGCCGACATCTATGCCGTGCTGATGCAAACCGTGGACTGCATGCGTGAAATGCTGCTGGAGGGAAAGCGCATCGAGATGGGCGACCTGGGCGTGTTCAGCATCAGCATCCAGAGCCGGGGGGCGGAAAACCTGGAAACCTTTAACCCCGCCATACACATCGAACAACTCAACGTGAACTGGACTCCCGGCGACCGGTTCCGAAACTTACTGGAGGACGCCGTGTTCAACCTCGTGCCCTCGCGCCGTGCCGCCAGAATCCTGCTGAAGAGCATCAAGGCGGGCGAGACCACCGTGGACCTGACGGGAGGAGAAGGAGGAGGCAACGAAGCCAACCAGCCCACCGAAGGACAGGTGTGACCCGGTCGGGACGGACTGCATGTCCGTCCCGGTAATTTCCCGAACTCTTATGGAGAACTAAAATTTAAAGAATAATGAGCGAAAATAATAAAATCACATGGCAGAAGGTTCTTCAGGCCATCATCCAGGCGGCAATCGCCGCCCTCACCGCACTGGGCATCACCAGCTGCACAACCTTTCCTTTCAGCCTATGATAGAGGAATCCTTCCCCCTGTTCACCGCCGATGAGGAAGTGGCGAGCGAACGAGAACTGCTGAAAAGCGTCGAGGACGGACCGTACATGCAGGAGGTGAAATATATCATCATTCACTGCTCCGCCACCCGCGAGAACCGGGACTTCACCGTAGAGGACCTGTTGCGCTGCCACCGCCAGCGCAAGTTCCGCACCATCGGGTATCATTTCTACATCCGCCGCTCGGGCATCATCACCCAGCACCGCAAGCTGAAGGAAGTGGGCGCGCACTGCCGCCCCTGGAACCGTTGCTCCATCGGCATTTGCTATGAGGGTGGTCTGGATGCGGAAGGCCACCCGGCCGACACGCGCACGCAGGAACAATGTGAGCAGCTGCTGTTGTTGCTGATGAAGCTCAGGAAACTCTTTCCGGACGCGAAGATCCGAGGACACCGGAACATGCCGGGAAGCATTCCGAAGGCGTGCCCTTGTTTTGATGTGGAAAGTGAATATGGATTTCTGGAAAAGTAAATTTATTTTTATTGAAAGGCTAAGGCGGACAAGTGGCGTTCTGTCTTAGCCTTTTGTTCTAATTTTTACAATGCTTCCGGAGTCTTTATATAAGATATCATCTGCAGAATGTTCCGCCGAGCCTGATTGAATTTTGTTGTTTCCATCCTATTGATAAATTTCTACCTCAATTCCTAACTCATGCAAAGAAACAAATCCCATTCGGGCATTCCTAATCGGCATTGTCTTTTTACGATTTGGAGCACCCACAGACTATTTTCTCATACTCCTGCAAGTAGGCCCGTGCCGTGACACTCACATCATACGTATTCCTCACATAGTCCTTCGCTTCATCGGCTTTCGTCATCGCTTCACCATAATTTTCCTTGATAAAGACTATCTGACGCTGCAAGTCGTCGGCATCTCCATTGGCAAAAAGCCAGCCATAGCGGCTGCCTTGTGTCACCTCGGCAGGTCCCTGCCCTTCACTTACCAATACAGGTACGCCTGCCGCCATAGCCTCCGCGACTGTCAGGCCGAAACCTTCCCAACGGGATGGCTGCACAAAGAGGTCATAATCAGTCAGATGAGCCGCCACGTAGTCTTGCGTTTGCTTACCAAGAAAACGTACATACGTTTCAGCATGCAATTCGGCAGTGAGCTGCTTTAGATATTCCATGCTGGAGCCGATACCGATAAAGTCCACCGTAACAGTTCCTTGCAACGCTGCCGCTGCACGGATGAGCAAATCCTGCCCCTTCTTATCGTGTTCCAGACGACTCACCATGACGACGCGCAACTGACCTTTAGGCATGGTCTTAGGGCGTGAGACAAAACATGAGGTCACGATACCATTGCATACCACCGTGCTCTCCACACCATAATTATCATACAAAGTTTTCTGAACTACCTCGCTAATAGTAAACACATGGGGAATGCGATCCATATCAACCACATTACTATACAAAACAGAACGTTTCTTGATTTTCCGCCATACGATGTGCATTACCCCTTCACGCCTTACCAAACCTTTGGGCAGGGCATGAAGCGTGATACACACTTTACTTTTCAATTTTTTGCCCCAAACAAAATGATACAAATCCGAACGATGTAAATGAATTACATCAGGTTTGCTCCTTTCCAAAATCCGATTCAGTCTTACAATAAACCAAGGAGTTATCGCCCCCTTTTTTCGGTTCAGAAAAACAAGATTTACTCTTTTATCCAACGAATTGACCAATGATTGCTCATAAAGCTCATTGATGATAAGAACACTTACCTCAGATCCTGCTTCCGCCTGTGCATTGGCAATATTGACAAGCATGGTCTCGATGCCACCGAAGCCGAGGCTCCAGAAGATATGGGTTACTTTCATAACAATATAAAAAGTGTTAGAATGAATGACGGATATTATCAAGAGCCGGACCGATGTGCGGATTCCGATAACCCTGACAATCTACAACAATATGATTTTTATACATATTGAAGGTATGAAATCCCAGTTCCATCCCTTTTAGAGGGGAAGTATCGCGGCGCACTTCCCTGAAACTGAAACAGCCATCTGCCTCACGACGCACCCGCTGGATGACCAGCTTATGCCCATAGCGCACCGCAGAATCCTGTGCGGGACGATAAATCTCTCCTCTGTACGTAAACCAGGCACCTGCATTACGGGCTATCGGCTCACCAAACTTACACTCCTGTACCAATTGATACATTCCTGTTGACTTATTTTGTTGATATACGCCTAATACCGCTCCATTGGCATCGGGTTCGCAAGTAGAGAATATTAAAGGTTCGCCAAACAGTTCGGTATAGACCGCATCAGTGACTAGCTCATCAGAAAGATGCTTTATCTTTTTACATTCATTACTTTCCGGCAGATATTCATAAAGATTGAGTCCGCCTCCGGCATAGTTTTCCGGATAGATATAGATATGCCCTTCGCGACGCAGGATAGCCGGAAAGCTCAAATGAGTGTTCAATTCGAGCACCGGTGTAGTGTTGATAAGCTGCATCGTATCAAGGTCGATAAGCAGTTTGGCTATTCTACCCCGTTCAATGAGGTCATAGAATTCCTCTACAAGCACTTGAGCTTCGTTTCCACAGACATCTAAGATGAAAGGGTCGGCAAACCACCGGTCGGCATACCCATGCTTCATCCATTTTATCCGGTACGGCTCACCTTGAAGGATTCCCTCCAATGTATTCTCCACGAATCCGATGTTGTATTTCCGGCTTGTGAGTTTTCGGTAAGTTTTCTTTAATATGTTCATATCAGTTGAAAATCTTTTTGAGTGCCCGTTTGAACATCCGTCGCATGATTGCCCAAAATGGTCCGTTATCACGCTTATCCCAATAAGTGAAATAATCACAATGCTTCACATCCTTCAAAAATTGCCACAATGACACACGACCTCTGCACACATTGGAACGGAACTCACTATCTTCTACCATGCAAGAATAAGGGAGCTTAGGAATATCAATGTCCGTAGTATCCAATCTTTTTGCCAACATAGCCTTACACCAAGCATAAACCACATTATATCCGGCACGTGTCATGGCATGACTCCAACCTGAATTTCTATAATTGATTTCCAAAAAATAAAGATTATCATTTTTATCAACCAGAAATTCCACACAGAAAATTCCGATATACCGGCTCTTTTTGAGCATCTTGTCTATCTTCTCAACCAAATCAGGATTATCCAATTGTGTATAATAATAGTAAAGCCCGTAACTATCATCAAAAAGTCTATGATAATAAGCTCCGATAGGAAGATAAACAGGTTCATGGCTATTTACCGTAATGCCATCAATACACAATTCATTTTTTTTATGAATGTATTCCTGTAGCATGATTTCACTTTCATCCATATACTTATAGGCATCTCTAAGTTCTGCTTCATTATGACAGATAAAAACATTTTTCTTCCACCCATCCACTAATGAATTGACAGCTTTGGTAATCAAAGGATATTTTACCTTGGTGGGGAGTTGACCTACTTTTACAATTTCAGATTCAGCGATTCTAACCCCACACTCTTGCGCAATCTTAATTTGCTCTGCCTTCTGCATCATTTGTTTCATGCGGCCTTGCTCGCCACAATTATAAAAGAAGAAATGCTCTTTCAACCTATCATAATGTTCATTAAGCAGTGCTGTAGTATCATCACTTCCTGTCAATATAAAAACTTTTTCAGGCTCAGACCAATAGTTCTTTACAATGATGTCCAACCCTTCTTCATTAGTTGCAACATAGTATATTTTATTAGGATATTTAGAGGCCGGAATAAGCGACGGATGCTCACCAACCAATACAACATCAACAGCTATTCCCATTTCTCCAAGCGAACGGACCATACCTAACGGGTTTGCATGATCTCCACCATAAACAACAAACTTGTGTTTTAATAAAGGCTTATAAAAATTATTTTTCATCTCTGATCAATATATATAAAAAGACGATTGTACCTAAAATGATGATTGCCAAAACGAGCAAACCCAAAACAACAGACGCAGACTGTATGAGAGCAAGCCCTCCACAATAAAACAGAATCATAGCTGCCACACACTGTATTAAACTCCACGCTATTTTATTAAAAGAACGCACTTCTTTGTCATCCGAAAGAATAGTCGCTACAACATATGAACTTGAATCGGAGGATGTGATGAAGAAAAAACAAATCACTACCATGACCAATACCGATAAAGCCACATATCCTCCTCCACTTGCCAGTTGGTGTAAAAAGAAAAAAACAGATTGGGGAAGATTATCTTGCATTGCAGCATAGAGCTGTTCTTTTACAGGCAACCCCGCACTACCGAATATACCGAACCATACCGCTTCAAACACAGCCGGAAACAGAACTACTCCCCATGCACATTCGCGTATAGTGCGGCCTTTTGAAATTTTTGCCACAAATACGGCAACAAAAGCTGTCCAAGCAGCATACCATAACTGATAAAACACTGCCCATCCTGCTGCCCAATCATCAGAGGCAGTATTCGCATAATCATTGTAATGTATATAGTTTCTAATAAAATTACCAATTCCGTTTAAAGTGTAACCGATAGTATTGGAAACATTCAAATTCATATAAGCCAATACAGAAATAACAACCAGCAATATAAAGACCAATATTGAAGAAAGATTCGACAACCACTTTACCCCCCGTTTAAGGCCCGAATTGACCGACCAAGTAGCCACCAGACCAACAATAAGCATTAATAAATAAGGATTGACATTTGTCATGAAGACATAATCGATACCACTTTTAAGCTGTGATACACCTAAACCCAACGATGTAGTAAGGCCCGCTACAATACCCAGTGCCATCAAAACATCAATCAAGTTCTTAAACCACTCTTGGGTGCGTCCGGGGAAAATGGAACTAAGTTTAAGCGCACGCCCTTTATTATAGTATAAATAGCCGATAATGATACTGAGCAAACCATATAAAGCCCAAACATTAAACGTCCAATCATATAATGTTAACGAATAGGCTATTTCCTCAGGCGTTCCAGATACGTTTCCAACATAAGGATTATTAAACAAATGGTACAACGGCTCCTGACTATAGAAAATCAGACCAATGCCCATCCCTGCCATGACCAAACACGAGAACCAAGAAAAATTACTATATTCTGGTTTGGCCTTCTCCCCACCCAACCGAATGTTTCCATATCGAGAAAAAATCAGGAAAAGTAATACCAGGATACAAAAGACCGTAGAATACCCTACAAACTCACGGGTATATACGCAGATATCATGAAATATCTCAGAAAATAAGTTCTTATCAAAGTCAAGGAGTAATAGAGTGACAAGGATTGCCGACAAAATCGCAAAAGCAATGATCGACCTGCTTTCCTTCTTGAGCAACAAAGTGAATTTATGCATTTTAAAATAAAGTTTAATTATTGTACTCTGATTACTTAAAATTTAAAATCCACTCCCACGACAAATCTCGGATTGTCTTTTAGGAAGTCATTACCCCACAGATAAAAATTGTATCCCCCATGCGTATAGTAGAATCCGGCAGCCCCATCGGCATCCTGATTGAACTTCCACGAATAAAGTGTACCAAGCATCGGGGTCAAGCTATCACCATTACGCAACTTGCAAGTATGACCTACATAAAGCCATTGGTCTATCGTATTCTTCACATTGCTTCCACTATTCACGCCCCACCATGTATTAGCGCACCAGAACCACGAGCCGTCACGGCTGATGTTACCGTTAAGATAGAGCGCAGAAGTGAGATAACCAAACTCAAAGTTATGGCTTAAATTAAACGATGGAGTAAACTGTGCACCAACATTGAACCATTTACTCAGTGACACACCATAACGGGCCAGGAATCCCATATAATTTGAACCTACTCCTGTATAGATATCCGTACCCAAAGCTACGGAATTTCCAATGCCGTATTGGAATGTGGTATAAGTCTCTTGTGTATTGATACCAGGACGTAGTTTCAGTGAAGTGTATCCATAGAGTTTCCCATCACCGGCCGTACTGGCAAAGTAGGGAATTTGCGCTTGCAGTTCCCACATGGCAAACGCCAAGAGAAGAAGTAATAAAAATCTTTTCATTTACTTGAATGTATAATTAATAATTTAAGTTTATCTATTTTATGAGGTGATGTGGAATGAGGAATACCATCAGGAGGCGGACCGCACGCGTCAGTCTGAAATTTCCTTTTAGCGACTTCCACCCTGCTGTCAGACACTTCCTCCGTATTTCAGCATAATGGTCGCGCATAAATTCTTTCTGTTCGTCCCGAAAGGTAACAGCCTTAAACGACAACAACCAGTAAGTATGATTAAAGATGCACCCATTGATATAAGCATTTATCAAGGCTGATTTTCCTTTTATCTCTTCCTGCAGCCATGTTTCATAGCTACGCACAATGGTGAGCGTATCACGTAATGAGCGCAACGAGAACTGTGACATGATAGAGCCTGATGAGCGCAAAAGATAGCGATAGGAAATGAATGAAGAAATGTAAAAGCTATTGGCTAAGCTGAATACGCGAGGAAGAAATTCTTGGTCCTCGTAGAGGATGCCGGGATAAAAACGAAGATGATTCATTTGAAGGAAAGCCCGTCTGTAAACATAGCGAACGGCAGCACCCGTATGAAGTGAGAATAAAATGCTTTTGTCACAGACAATTTGGTTAGATGAGAAACGACAATGTTCGTTCCAAATGGCTGATTCCACTTCAGACACTCTATTCGCTTCACTGACTTTGAGTATGCTAAAACCTATCACATCCGCCTTACTTCTCTCTATGCATTCAATGACCTTCCCTATACTTTCCTCAGTCACAGTATCGTCGCTGTCCACGAACCATACATATTCACCTTGGGCTATCTTCAACCCCGCATTGCGGGCACAGCTCAATCCTTGATTTTTTTGATTGATAATATGCAGATTGGCATGCTTGTTTGTAAATTCAGCCACTATACGCATAGAATCATCGGGTGTACCGTCGTTTATCACAATCACCTCAAAAAGGTTCTCGTCGTACTGCTGACGATATATACTTTGCAATGTATCCCGTATGTATTTCTCTACTTTATAGACGGGGATGATGATGGAGAGTTGCATATAGACACTTGATGTTTTTTTAAAAATGCAATTATAACAAACAGATAAAATAATTGGGTAAAAGAAAAAGCTGGTATAGAACTTAATGAGTTGAACACCAATATACCTAATAAGAAAAAAAGCAATCGAATTTCGCAGTATTTCTTAATGTAATACCCCACTTGTATAATGAAAACAATAATAGCTGTAATTCCCAACATGCCGAAGTCTATCATGATGGGAATCCATAAACTTTCCGCACCACACATCTCCTTATACTTATCGGCTACATATTCAAATGTATAGCTGATACCGTTTCCCAAGAAAGGAGACTGCATCATGAACAAAGCTGCCAGTTCGAACTGGATGGAACGCATATCAGTATTGCTTCCTCCTACACTTTCCGTATCAGTAAATGAAAGGATTATCTTATCAAGATATGCATCCAAAGCCATAAAACCTATGACCACTGAGACAATTGCTATGAATACATACTTCATCTTTACATGCTTAAAGCTGAAAAAGGACATTAACACTACGGCCAGTCCAGCTATCGTACTACGCGTACCTGTAAGAAACACGGCTATAATCATCAAGCCAATAGCTATTGAAAGCTTTTTCTTTCCCAACTTCTTTACATACAGCGGACAATTCAAGCGTACCCAAAGTAAAAGTCCAGCCATCATAGTGGAGAAACCTCCTAACGTAGTGTGCATGCCGAAAATAGCTTGCGCACGTTTCATGCCAAAACGTATATCCTCTACGATGATGTCTTGAGAATATAGTTCCAATGAATTGACAATGAACATATAATGGTTACTGGAAATTATTGTTTCTACCAAGGTATATACACCAACAACCAACGACAAAATAACGCAAGTTCTTATATATATAAATATATATCGGCTATTTTTACTTATAATTTGATAGAATACAAACAGTGAAGCTACATCTACCACTATGCAGGAAACCAATGAACCATAATGACGGTATACGGCGTAATGATTGCTCAACACATAAGATACAATCAATAATATTGAGCTGAACAAGAGCGGATAAGTTCGCATATCCTTCCAATAAAAATACCGCAACATAAAAATACTGAATGCAGCAATTGAAACAGCTTGGTACATACCAAAAGGTCCCACTCCATTCATACAGCCTAACACCATACTACATGCAGACACCACCATGAAAGTACATTTGAAATTTACAATTAATAGTAAACTGATTATCAAAAAGATGAAAACGCAGATAATATTCATAAAAGAATCGTATATTTAATCATATAGTTGATGGCATAATATTGCATATTGTTATTTTTGTGCTCTTCCGCATCAAATACTAACTCCAAGGATATTACTCCTTTGGGGCTGAAATAGAATGGGTAGCATTTCTATGATACAGAAACAATGGATGATGCACGAATATGAAAGAAAAGAGAAAATCATCTAAACAGGTTTAATAGCTAGAGTCCTATTATTTTTTTTACATATTTAATTAAGATTGCGTCCTTAATCATAACAAGTATTGCAAAATAAGTAAACACAATCAACATAAACATTAATAAAATATTAAAGAACATATATCCAGTATGTATCATATTAAACCATATATAGCCCACAATAAAAGCAATCACCATATAACCCAAAACATCTACTATTTGTCGCATATAACTATATTTGACGATACGCTTTGTTGCCCACATATTAATAAGAGCTCCTGTTATATTGATTAATACTTGGGCGACAGCCAAACCGACTAAACCATAGCAGAAACCTATAGCTAAATAAATGCAATAGATAATTTTCTTAGGGACTTCCAATTTTAATATTAATGCAGAATTTCCAACTGTCTGCATTAAACTAAGACTCATGTGTCCTATAGGATTAAAGGCTGCCCCTACTATAAGTATCTGAAATACGAAAGCACACTGAATCCATTTTTCAGTCCAAAGTATTACAATAATGTCAGATGCTGTAAAGCAGAAAAAAGAAATCAATGGCGCCATACCCATGATAAGCAAACGCATCATTTCACGAAATTTCTCTGATAATAGAACTTTGTCTTTTTGAAATTCAGACAACATAGGCAATGCCACTTTCTGTACAACTCCCGATGAAACGCTATCAATATTTCCACATAGATTTGACGCTTTGGAGTAATATCCCAAATCACTTTTTCCTATATATTTGCCAATTAGCACAGAACTAACCTGATTAAAGGCTGTTCCTATTAAATTAGCACCTAGTAATTTACTCCCAAAATTCCACAAAGAGAGAAAAGATTCTCTATTAAATTTTTCTTGAGGTCTCCATGGAGTATAAAGCCATAACATAATAACCCTAATGCACGAAGCTATTATTGTTTGGAAAACTAGAGCATAAACTCCCAACCCATTATACGCCAAAATAGCTGTTATCAGCCCTGCAGGTATTTGCCCACACAAATTAATGATTGTTTGCCGACGAATATCTAAATTCGCTGTTAACAAGGCTGTTTGAACGATGCATAAAGAATTTAATAAAACATTGACACCTGATATCCTAATTAATAAAGACAAAAGAGGTTCTTTGAACCAATCAGCTATAAACGGTGAACCAATCCATAATATACAATATGCCAATATGCCAATCAACACATTAAAATAGAATGCTGTTGACAAATCCTGCTCAGTTCGATTGGTTTTACGTATTAATGCATTGGCAAAGCCTGCTTCAATAAACACATTTGACAATAATATAAAAATCATTGTCATTCCAACGATACCATAATCGCTAGGGGACAACAATCTCGCTAATACAATACCCAAAAGGAAACTTATTACCTGACTTGACAACCGTTCAATCAAACTCCAAATAACAGCAACAAAACCCGATGTTCTCTTCATGGAAAGAAATAAAAGTCTACAACCACACTACTCTAACATAAAACCTTCTCCATAAGCAACAAACATATCATGAATTATTACATTTGATTGAATACTTTTTGTCGCACTGGCATTCTTACGTGGAATCATAAAATCCTCTCCATAAATTAAAGAAAGAGTCTTGTGAGGGTCTGCAAAAGCCGGATATTGCTTATTCCTTACAGTCACTAATCGAGGAGAAAGCCCTATAGGCAGTACAAATTCACGAGCCGTCATTTTTTCATTTACAACAGGAGGGCAATAAACAAAAATCGAGCGTGTTATTTCCGTTTTTCTGAAACTGAAGAATATGTCAACTTGTAATCCATCGTAATCCAATGCTATTTCCGTCAGCTTCCTTGTTCTCTTTCCATTAGAATCTACGGTTACAAGATAGAAAGCTCTTTTTTTATAGAAACCATATTTAAGTAGTACATTTTCAAAATCCCTAGAACAGTCTTCTGCCCACATGGTAAGGTCCATATCATCATCATAAGGAATAAACCCTTGATTACGATAGGCTCCAAGCAGGGTTCCAAATTCCATTCCAAAGCTGACACCAGCTTCTTTACAGGCTGCCGACATAGCATCAAGAGCACATATTCCTTTATCCTGCAATAGCTTTCTATTTCTCTTAACCGTTTTTTTTTGTATATATCCACTCCACTTGGTTTGAAGGAAACCTCCTTTTTCCCCCCCTAGCTTATAATACAAATTTTGAATACGCATAATTAATAATTTAAATTGGGAATGGTTAGGATCAACCTATTCTTTGTCCGACTCTTTTAATTCCATAAAATAATTCTGTAATCCGCTTTTTACCTCCTCATCAATGACAACAGGATTATTCCGCCCCCTTTGTTCATTAAAAGAGCTAACAGCAGAAGCTAATTCATCGAATGTTAATGCTTTCGCAGACAAACCCAATGAAGAAATATAAGTACTCATGTGCAGCTGACAAGACAAGAAGTCACTTCTATCAGCATCCAGAAATTGTACCAACAACTTCATTCTTTGTCCATATTCATAACTATCCAATGTAGATTGTAATCTTTCACCATAAAGATTCAATGCAAAAAAGTATGGAAAAGTTAGTGCCACCGCATGACCGTGCGGTATTCCATACAGACTTGTGAATTTGTAAGAAAAAGCATGAGGCGCAGTAGTAGTCGTTATATCAATAGCACGACCTGCATAGTACGCCCCTTCTGCGACTTCACTTCTTAGCTCCTTATTATCCAAGTTTTTTATCAGCAAAGGCAATTGCTTCCACAACAGACCTAATGCTTTCAACGAATAACTACGGCTTTCATCCGTTGAATTCACACTCCAATAGGATTCTATAGCTTGCGCAACAGCATCAAATCCTGTACAAGCTGTCAGATAAGCATCATTATGGCTAGTCAACTCCGAACAGACAAAAGCATAATCGGGAAGCATTGCAGAATCAGCTATCGACTGCTTCTCTCCATTTATATAACACACGCTAAAATGGGTTGTTTCCGCACCTGTTCCAGCTGTTGTAGGGATAACCACTAGCGGAATATAGCTATCTGTTTCTTTATATATATGGTAACGAATCAGTTTAGCCATATCAAGTGCACTGCCACCGCCTACCGCCAATATGATATTGGGACATTGTGACTTGCATAGAAGAACCCCTTTCCTGACATCTTCAACTCTAGGGTTTGTCAAGAAGTCAAAAAAACAGACAGTTTTTATACCCCTTCCGTTTAATACGGCATCCATCACATCCGATGCACCGCAGGATGTATAGGACTTCTTGCCTCTTACCAAGAACACCTTTGTTACATTTAGTTTCTGCAGAAGAGCAGCCAATTGAGTGTTCAAGTCTGGTCCGATATAATATTCTTGCATAATTAATTCAACTCTTTATCTTGCAAGAACCCCATAAAAGCTTCTTTATTTTGTATAGGCGTGGTAGTAGGACGGCCCAAATCCTTACGATTGCCTTTCCTTACTTTCACTTCCAGCAAAACAGGACCATCTTCCAACCGAATATCCGACAGAGCTTTTTTCAAACCGTTCATATCAGAAACCGTATGAACCGCATTGTATCTTACGGAACGGGCTATCCCCGGCAAATCAATATCCAAGCCCACCGTAGGTTGGCCACCTACGGAATCATGAGCACCATTGTTAAAGACTACATGAATATAATTTTTCGGCTGTTTGCTCCCTATAATGGCCATAGAACCCATGTGCATAATTACAGCTCCGTCGCCATCAAAGCACCAGATCCTACGGTCTGTCTTTTCCAATGCTATACCTAGAGCTATTTGAGAAGCATGCCCCATGGAACCTACAGTGAGAAAATCTTTCTCGTGACCTTGTTTCATTTGGGTACGATGCTCAAACAACTCACGAGAAATCATACCAGTAGTAGACACAATGCAGTCTTCTTGACCGATAGATGAAGCAATTGCCTGAATGGTTTCCTCACGACTCATTGACAATGTTGAAGGACTGCCTGATTGCAATTCATATGAATCGAATGTATCTTTTTCTATCACAAAAGCAAAAGCTTCATTTTTTGTTTCCATAAAAAAGAGGGCATCTTCTATTTGTTTTAACAATTCTTTTTCATCTTTGCTCATCACAACGTGCTTAATGCCCATTGCATCAAGTAACGGGATAGTCACTTTCCCCTGTTTGACATGCTGTGGCTCATCATGCACACCTGGCATTCCTCGCCATCCGATAAGCAGCAAGAGTGGAATGCTATAAACATCTTTATCCGTAAGCGACGCCAGTGGATTGATGATATTTCCTTCACCGGAATTCTGCATATAGACAACAGGTATATGACCGGTAGCTAAATAATGTCCGGCAGCCAAACCTACAGCTGCACCCTCATTAGCTGCAATGATATTATGATGTCCGTCTTTGTGATCTGCAATATAGGCACAGATATTCTTCAGCAATGAATCGGGAACTCCGGCAAAGAAATCAATGCCTCTCTGGGAAAGGCTATTAATAAAAAAATCAGGTGAAATCATTTTAGTGTTTTTTTTGTTCCAGGTATAAGTTCCAAAATCTCCTTGATAGGCATACAGTAATCATTAACAGCTTCCTGTGAGCGTTCGTGCATAAGGATTGATTTGGCGCAGTTAACCATAGAGGGGTATGCACTTCGCAACATGTGATTTGCATAAATTACTACGTTCACACCCCATGAAGCCAATTCGGTTTCTGTTATGTGACTGTAAGTAGTAGGTACTACAACAATGGGAGTAGATACGTTAGCAACCCGGAATCTTTGACAAAATTCCTTAATATCGTCCCCACTTTTATTCTTGCTATGAATCATAATGCCATCTGCACCTGCTTCCACATACGCCGCCGCACGCGCCAGTGCATCGTCTATACTTTTTCCGGCAATCAGGCTTTCAATACGGGCTATTATCATAAAATCGTCCGACACTTGTGCATTTTTTCCTGTACGGATCTTATTACAAAATCCTTCAATAGTATCTTGGATCTGAACCGCATCTGTACCGAACAAAGAATTCTGCTTTAAACCTACCTTATCTTCTATGATGACAGCAGAAATTCCTAAGCGCTCCAAGGTACGAACTGTGAATACAAAATGTTCAATTTTACCGCCCGTATCTCCATCGAATATGACAGGTTTCGTTGTACATTCCAACGTGTCGTTCAAGTCATGCAAACGTGTGGTCAAATCTACAGCTTCAATGTCAGGCTTCCCTTTACTAGTAGAGTCTGTCAATGAACTTGACCACATACCGTCAAATTCATGCTTAACGCCATTAACGATTACAGATACATTTTCTGCTATCAAACCAGTCAAGCCATTATGGGATTCCAATATGCGAACTATCTTCTTGGCATTAATTAAACGACGAAGACGTTTCTGACGGATTTCAGGAGTAGTTCCTATCTCTTTCAGACGTTCATTTTCTGCGGAGGAAGAAAAGCCTTTGGTATAAGCTATATCGACAACTTTTCCTCCCCATTGTTTCAGACATTCTATAACCCGATTACGAACATTGGACTGGACTCCCTGCATCCAGTCATCTCCATGAACAACAAAATCAGGCTTCAACCGCTCAAGATTAGGAACATAATCCAATGTTTCTTGGGGGACAACATTATCCACTCCTTTCAAGGAACGAACTATTTCTGATCGTTGATTATAGTCAAGATAAGGTAAACGCTTGTAACTTGCTATAGCAGCATCTGTCAGCACGCCAACTGTTACACACCCAAGTTTTGCCGCTTCGCGGATTATATTAAGATGACCAGGATGTATCATATCCGCACTCATCCCCACATAAACTTTCTTACTATTTTCCATATAATTGATTGAATTTGAATTTACATTTTTACATATCCAGCATCATGTATGTAGATATCATCGTTTAATATGCAACGAACTTTAGTCATACGACTGTTATTAAAGGAAAGTAATGCTAAATATATTTTAGTTTCTTAGTACAAATACATTTTGCAAGTTGAGATGATGATATTCAACAGAGACTCTTACCATCTCTAAGCACTCAATTTAGAGCATCCCCTTTAAAAGGGCACATACCTGTGCCCTAAACTGAGTTTTGTTAATTAATCAGCTTTGAATTTAACATTAGCTTGTAGCCAAAGTGATTTTGTCAGGAACCATATTAACATACTCCCTGCATCCGTTAAAGATATTTTTGAAAAAAATTCCGATGAAATTCCAGATAGAGCTACCCAAAAGCTTCACCGTTCCAATCACACCATGATATGTGGCAGCCATTTCAGCACCGGCATCACTACCGTAATAAAGTGAATTGTTTCGTTGAGTAGTAAATTTTCGAATGGCTCACTCCCCTAGGTTATCTATCGGCTGTTCCTCATCATCCAATAATCTTGTAACAAGAAACCATTCAGATCATCATTTCCACAGTCAAATGGTTTAAATTCATAATTTTCTGACATGCAAATTACCCGAATATCTTTATCCATACGAGTGCTAGAAATTAAAGGTCAGCAACGCCTTTATGCGCATAGCCCCCCCCCTCTTTCACCTTAGCTTTTTCTGCTGGGTGACCTTCTTTTTTTGCTGATTTCCGTAATGAAATCAATTGCAGCCTGCTCTTTCAAGGGAGGAGTAGGAGTTATCTGTTTTGCCATAAGTATGAGTTAATTTTGCAAGGAACATGATTTTTCATCATATATCCAAGCAAATTCAAATATTATTTTGCTCAATAATGCTTATTTCAATAAAAGATGAGCACAAGAACAGAAACTATCTTCACTCAACCTTCTCAAACGGAAAAGCGTGAAGATAACTCACAGCCACCGTCATATTCCCAAAAGCAAATACCAGCCGAGTATTGCGGTGCAAACGCATAATGCACCCCTCCTTCCCTCGGAAAACACCACCGGTAATGCGAATTCGTTGTTTCTTCTGAAGATAATCCTCCAAAGGACGGTTCATCAACTCGATATTATAAGGCATGGATTCGTACAAATAGATAAATTCCTCCATCTGACGTTGAGGGATGACCGCCGCACGGTGCGTGTTATAGTCCGTCACCAAATACTGGCGAGGAAACATAGCAGACAAAATAAGTTCCAACTGATCCAAAGGAGCGCAGACAAACAGCCAGCCGTTGCCTTCGATTTCTTTCTCGTCCGTCAAAGCATTCAATTTCCGGGTGGAACCGGTGGCAAAGGCTTCTTTCACTACCCGGGCGGAATCACGACGGGCAGTATATTCCTCCTTAGTATAGGCGCATTGCTCGAAGCGTTTCCTGTGGTCCGTCGAAGTATAGGAAAATACCTTGAAACAAAAGTATCTTTCTTCTGCTTCACCTGATGGCTTACGAAGTTTTACGGACTTCCTGCCACTAAAAACGCCGATATAGCGCTTCAATTCTTTGTTAGGCAGATACAGATAATACCAATTGAGTTCAGGATGTTCCTTCCCTATTCCCGCCAATGGCGTGACTCCCTTATTTGACCCCTGGTCTGAGACGGAAGCGATTGAACTGCAGAGCAGTAACTTAGGCGCTTTGCTCGCTATGTTTTGATTATTATAAGAGAGTGCTTCGGTTGCAAGCTCCATAGGACTTTTTATTTCCATCAAAACATCATAATTAAATTATTCTTCTAAAAAATGAGGCTCGAATAAGCCATCAATTTTCGTTTTTTTGTTGGGGTTCTCTTAGTAAGAGAACCCCAAGTTTACTTAAATGCCTGATAGAGTGTCCTATAGTTATAACCTTTCATATTATTTTTGCAAACAATTGTCATTTATAAGCATACTTTGGAATACTTTTTTAATGCGGAATTTTCTGTATTAAGGAATTATAGCTATCTTTGCAGCAAAATGGAGTTCTCTTACTAAGAGAACTCCATTTTTTATTAAAGGCTTAAAAAGGGAAAAATCTTATTTTCAACACATTATATTATTTATACAATCAGAATCAATTTTCCTCTCACAATAATTATGGTGAACTAAAAATGCTCAAAAAGAAAGAGGCTTCCGTTTCCGGTCGCCTCTCTTTTCTTTTCGGATAAACGCTTTTATCCGTAAGTGTACTGACTTTCACAAGCAAATACTAACTATTAATCTTAAATCTATTACTATGAAAAACACATTATATTAACATTTGAATCGCGTAGATTGTTCAACAAAATGAGATTAAAAGAGTGTTAAATATATAACAAAGGGAGGTCCAATTGTTTTTTAATGCAAGAAAAACGATTAAGTCTGATAAAAGTAAAAGAAACGGAAATACAAAAGATGTATCGTGATTTCACATAATCGTGACATAAGTAAAATACAATATAGATTATACAAAAACACACTACAAAAGAGAAAGGATGCCATCAGGGCACCCTTTCTCATCGCTCATTTGTAACTATAGAGAGTTAGACTCTCCTTAAAAACGCTGTAAAATTAATAAAATAATTTTAGACGCAAAATTAGTTTTGTAGAAAAATTCAAAAGGTTTTCAAAGTTTATCAGTATTGATCTGCCATAATGAACTGGTACGATAATTTATATTGGCTTTAAATGATATTCCTTGTAAATGAATTACTAACCACGGATATCTTATATTCCATTATTCATATTTCAATGACCGAGCGGGTTTACTATAAACAACCTTTATGGTTTGTCCTGCTACAGTCAGAAAAGAAATCAACAACATCAAGACCACAGGAAGCAGAAAGAACCACACTTTCAATTCTGTTCGGAACGGATAATGAGCCAACCATGCATTCATGCTGCCCCATGCCACAGGCAACGCAATCAGAATAGCGATAATAATAGGAATAAAGAAACCTTTACCCAACTGATAAAACAGATTCCAACGAGATGCCCCCAATACTTTCCGGATACCCATCTCCTTGGTACGGACGGCACAAGAGAACATAACCAACACCCATAAACCTAAGCAGGAGATAAAAATAGCCAATCCGGTAAAACCTCCCATCAATACGCCGAAAGCCTCATCCTGACGGTACTGCCGGTCATAGAACTGGTCGAGGAAGAAATAATCAAAACTGGAATCCGCAAAGTAATTATTCCATATTTCTCCTATCTGTGATACTAATTCCGAAGGATCACCCGGTTTCATCACAACCGAAATATAACGCTGAGGAATCCATTCAATCTTATCTTTATGGAAAAGCATTACCCCTGTATAACCTTTATTCAACGCTTGCTGATGATAATCCTTCACTACCCCGATTACCTGCATGGGCTCTCCTAGCGTTTCAACAGCTATTTCCTCACCAATGGCATCATCATTATCCACATATCCTAACATACGGGCAGCCGTTTCGTTGATAACCAATTTATTCACATCGTCCCCATATTCCTCGGAAAAACCCCGTCCGGCTACCACCTCCAGTCCGTATGCATCTATATAATCAGGGTCACAACTCAGCATCTCGTACAACCGGTTTTGCTTCAACGCATCATGTGCCCGATGATTGGACAGGAACATGGCCACCTCTTCACCCGGTACCGCCCCGGAACAAGTTACTTTCGACGCCAATGGCAATTTCTTGATAGCTCTCCGCATAGACTCCATCTTTGTTTTCATACCCTCAGTAGGTCCGGGAAACTTGATTACCAGAATCTGGTCGGTCTTTACTCCCAAAGACTGCCGACGCATATAGCTGAGTTGTGCAAACACAATTAATGTACTACAAAGCAATATCATGGATGCCGTATATTGTACTATGACCAATATTTTACGTGTATTTTCTCCGGAACGGCTATTTTGGAATTTACCTTTCAGTAAAACAATCGGCTTCTTACGCAACAATGCACGGGCAGGATAGTAACCGGAAATATAAATACCGACTATAAAAAGCAATAGAACCCCGCCCCCCCAATATTCCGTAAACCATACAGAGAAAGTAATAGTACGTCCTACCAACTGATTGAAAGAAGGAAGTAATAGTTCGATCAATCCTAACGCAATGATAAAAGCGATCAAATTCATTACAAATGCTTCAAATAGAAACTGACCAACAAGCTGTTTCGGGAAAGCTCCCACTACCCTGCGCACTCCTACCTCTTTGGCACGCTCCATAGAACGGGCAACTGTCAGATTTATATAATTAATCCAAGCGATAATCAAAATAGCAATAGCTCCGAAAATCAATGCGATGATGGCCGAATGGTTCCCTTTCAACTCGGCCTCATAACCTAATTGAGGATTGAGATGAATCTTCTCCAATGGCTCCAACCGCACCCCCCAAGTCTTGTTTTTCAATGCCTCTTCAGTTTTATACTTCTCGGCCAATTGAGGAAAAGCACGTTCTATCTCTTCTTTGCGCTCGGGCGAATCCAGCAATACATATGTATAGGCTTCATGTTTGTACCAATACTCCTGTACCCATTTAGGTAAGGTGGCATATGATAAAAGAAAATTATAATGTATATGCGAATTAGAAGGCATTTCTTTCATGATTCCAGTTACCTCACAAGACACCTTTCCCATATTGCTGTTAAAAATAAGTATCTTCCCGACAGGGTCTTCATCTCTGAAATATTTGCGGGCAATCCGTTCCGTAATCACTACCTGACATGGCATGGAAAGACAAGAAGCGCGGTCACCTTTCAACAATTCAAAATCAAACAAACGGAAAAAGCCAGGATCAGCGTATGCTATCCCATTCTCGCGCAGACATAATTCGCCATATTTTACCAATTGCTCCGGTTGGATAATACATCCTACACGAGTATAATCCTCAATTCCCGCCAGATTTTCCTGCATGGCCGAACCATATCCGAATGAACTGGTCGCCCAATCATCCGTCAGAACTTCCCCCTCATGAAAAGTACTTTGCACACGATAAATCCGTTCACTCTTACTATGCATTTTGTCAAAACTAAATTCAAAAGCAACGTAAGTAAATATCAATAAAGCTGATGCCATGCCTACAGCCAAGCCAAAGATATTGATGAAGCTGAAACCTTTCCTCTTCATCAGATTACGCCAAACGCTATTCCAATAATTTTGTATAATCATAAAATTTCAATTTTGCTGTCAGATTCCATAGGGCGGTTACGATTCTCGGCAATAATTTTACCATCCAGCAAACGGATTATACGATGTGCATAAGCAGCATCACGCTGTGAATGGGTAACAATGATGATGGTGGTCCCCTGTTTGTTCAGTGTACTAAGCAGTTCCATAACCTCCACCCCATTGGTAGAGTCCAAATTACCTGTCGGCTCATCCGCCAGCAAAAGCCTGGCATTGGTAACTACGGCACGGGCTATGGCCACACGTTGCTGCTGTCCACCTGATAACTGTTGTGGCAGATGATTGGCGCGATGCAGCATATTCACTTTTTCAAGCACTTCTTTTACCCGCCTGTTACGTTCTGTCGGCTTTATATTAAGATACACCAATGGGAGTTCAACATTCTCATATACAGTCAGTTCATCAATCAAATTAAAGCTTTGGAAGATGAAACCGATATTTCCTTTTCGGAGAGCGGTCAATTGGTTTTCATTCATTTTATCCACTCGCTTTCCTTCAAAGAGATAAGAGCCCGAAGTAGGGGTATCTAATGTTCCAAGTATATTCAACAAGGTAGATTTTCCACAACCGGACGGCCCCATGATAGCGACAAATTCTCCCTTTTCAATTTCGAAAGTTACTTCATTCAATGCTTTGGTCTGCACTTCCTCGGTGCTGAACAACATAGAGAGGTTTTCTACTTTAATCATTCTTACGTGTTTTTTATTCGTTTAAAATCAGTTTCTCATTATCTCCAAACAGCTCGTAACCGGAAATAATAACTTTCTCACCGGAAGCCAGCCCGTCAGTCACTTCATAAAACTGAGGATTCTGCCTGCCAATCTTGATAGGACGTCTGACGGCAAATTTACCACTTTCATCCACAACATATATCCATCGTCCTCCGGTAATTTGAAAAAAACCTCCCCGAGGAATCAGAACAGCTTTGACAGGATCCCCCAACTGAAGATTGATATGATAAGTTTGTCCCGCCCGAATGTTTTCGGGACGCCCTGTCGTGAAACGGAAATCCGTACGAAACTGCCCGTCTTTCACTTCAGGATACACTTTGGTTACTTCCAACTTATAATTTTCTCCATCACGGGTAAAGTCAGCGGGAAGCTCTTGGACGACACGCTCCACATAATGCTCATCAATTAATGCCTGTACCTTCAGATCAGCAGTAATAATCTGACCGATATGTTCCCCGGCAGAAATGGATTGCCCGATTTGTGCTTCAAGATTACCCACTTGCCCGTCTATAGGAGCTTTCACTTTCAGGTTTTCAAGACGTTCTCGTACCAATGCCAAACTTCGTTTCATATTCATTATATTCTCGTCCAAACTGCTTATCTGAGTCAAACGAAACAAACTATCTTGACGGATCCGCTCATCCAATACCGACAATTGTTCTTTTACCGCTTCATATTCCTCCGTAGCTTGGAGATAGTCCTCCCTCGCTATCAATTGCCCCTCCATCAGCCGCTTGTATTGTCCGTAACGACGTTTCTTTATAATGAATTCTTTCTGAATACCGATACGATCCTGCTTCAGACTCAACCGTTCCTGCTCCATACTTATACGAGTATTACGCAACTCGTTTTCCTGATAGGCCAGATCTGCTTCACTTTGCATGATACCGATATTCAGCAGAGGATTACTCAGGCGCAGAATCACATCCCCTTTCTTTACCATCGCTCCCTCTTCATGAAGGCGTTCCTCCACTCTTCCGCCTTCTATAGCATCGAGGTAAATCATGCGGCTGGGAAGTACTTGTCCAATTACACGGACATAATCATTAAACTCATTTTCTGTAACTGTAGCGATAGTGATACGGCTCTTGTCAATGGTCATGGAGGAACCGGTATCACGAAAAATAAAATAAAAAACGAATACCAATATGAATAATACTCCCGCACCTCCATAAATCCGCCTGGGAGTAAAACGCTTTTTACGTTCAATTAGTGTGTCCATATTTTTTAATGGTTAATAAAACTTCCTGTCCGATAATACATAGTTAGTCGCGATGTCAGTTCGTACTGCAAACGCACTCTTATTTTTTCCGCTTTAGCGACAAGCAGGCGATTTCGTGCTTCCATCAACTGAAACACGGAAACAAGCCCTTCCTCCCACTTCCGTTCCGTTTCTTTCAGCACTTGCGTTTCTGCTTTTACCTGCAGGGAAGCCTGTCGATGCTCTTCCCATCCCAAATGTAATGAAAGTACAATTCGTTCCGTTTCATTACGTAAATGTAACTTCTCTTCCTCTATGCTGTTCCGCACCCGTTGCAAGTTCAATTTCTTCTTCCTTATTCCGGCATTCCGATCTAATCCGCTAAGAATAGGGAATGAAATACCTACTCCTATATATTTATTCCAATGGTCACGCAATTGATGTAACGAGAACAAGGAATTATAAAAATCAGATCCCCATGAGAAACGGGCGAAGATAGTCGGGCTGAACTGTCCAAGGGTCACAGCATACTCCTTACGGGCAGCGCGTTCCCACATTTCCATCCGTTTATAATCCGGCAGTACGTGTACGGACCGTAAATAGACTTCTTCTACCTCTACTTGAGGCATTAACAAGAGCGTATCCTCACTGACTGATAAAGAAACAGACAAAATATCGCCCTCTTTCATACCCAGTATTTCCTTTAAATAAAGAAAGGACATCTGACGATTTTTTTCATACATACGCTCTCTGAACACATCTCCTTGATGACGCGCTTTTACTTCCTGCAAGTCCGAAAGCGATTTCAATCCCAGTTCTACAAAAGCTTCCGTCTGTTTCAGATAACGTTCTCCCAAACGAAGCTGTTCAGCTGCCAGTTCTGAAAGCTTTTTATCCAATACCGCTTTATAATAAGCCTCAGCTACCCGATAAGCCAAATCATTTTTCTTTGCCAGATGATCCCACTCCTTCTCTTTTTTAGTCCAATGCGTATATCGCAAACGATTGATCCGGGCAAATCCTTCGAATAAAGAAAGAGTTATATCCATTCCTATAGTTCCTTGATTATATGAATCGGCTGTATATCCATTAGTATCCGGATCGACAGAACGTCCGATATGCCTGCCCACTTCCGCCTGTACTGAAACATAAGGAAGAAATTTACCCATAGCAGCCACATAGTCTGTTCGTGCTTCCTTTACGTCTATTTGGACATTCTTGAAACCAGGATTATGTTTCCAAGCATAACGTATGCAATCGTCCAGTGTACTTTGCCCACATACAGGCAAAGACAGACCGGACAACAAACACACAATTATCAAGTTATTTCTCATTGCATTTTAATTTAAACACAGAATAGGAAGCAAACGATATGCCAAGAAGAACATAACATTAATAATCAACCAGTTACAAAATAAAATATAAATTAGCTGTCCAAATTTTAGACGGTATAACGTCCAAATTATAAACACTATAAAACCAGAACGAACCAAGGAAGATACTGGAACGCTGACAACACGGACTGAAGACACATTCCAATGTCAAGTCACCGTTATGATAAATAAAAGCATTACAGAAAATAATAAAAAACGTCCAATAATTGGACGCCTCATTTGCAGAAACAATCAAAAGCAGATACCTTTAGCCTCTGAAAGCAAAAATGAGATGGAAAAAGGAACGATTTTAATAGTAGATGATAATAAAGGAGTATTGGCCTCACTGGAATTATTACTGGAAACGGAGTTCAGCGAAATAAAGACAGCCCATCATCCGAATCAAATCATATCTATCATAAATACCTCTCCGATAGATGTGATTATTCTTGATATGAATTTCTCGGCAGGAATCAATAACGGCAACGAAGGGTTATATTGGCTGAAACGAATCCGTGAGATAGCTCCTGCACTACCCGTAGTCATGCTTACAGCATACGGGGATGTAGAACTGGCAGTAAAGGCTTTAAAGAATGATGCAACTGATTTTTTGTTGAAACCTTGGGATAACCGGACCTTAGTGCGCAAAATAAAAGATGCTTTTGGAAGCGGTAAGAAAAGGAAAAACAGAATCCCCGATAGAAACAAATCACCGATGATTGTGGGAACATCCCCTGCCATGCAGCAGTTAATGAAGATAGTAGTGAAAGTGGCACGCACAGATGCCAATATATTGATTACCGGAGAAAACGGAACAGGAAAAGAAATGCTGGCACAGGAAATACACCGGTTTTCCACACGAAAGGAACATTCTATGGTAACGGTAGATATGGGAGCAATCAGTGAATCTTTATTCGAAAGTGAACTGTTCGGGCATGAGCGCGGTTCTTTTACCGATGCCTACGAGAGCCGGCCGGGAAAGTTTGAAGCGGCATCCGGCAGTTCCCTGTTTATGGATGAAATAGGAAATCTCCCTTTAGCCATGCAGGCAAAGTTGCTCACCGTATTACAAAACCGAAAAATTACACGCATCGGCAGTAATAAAGTAATCCCAGTGGATATCCGGCTGCTTTCAGCTACCAACAAGAATATTCAGGATATGGTGGATTCCGGGACTTTCCGTGAGGATTTATTGTACAGACTGAATACTATTCATCTGGAAATCCCGCCTTTACGCGAACGGAGGGAAGATATACATTTGTTCATTGATTATTTTATGCAGCGCTATGCTGCTAAATACGAAAAAAAAGAAATCTTCCTGCATGAACATGCTTTAGAGAAATTATGTTCTTATCATTGGCCGGGAAATATCCGGGAATTGCAACATACCATCGAGAAAGCAGTTATTTTATGTGAAGGAGATGTAATCCGTTCCAAAGACATTTTCGTAAAACAAACCTGGAGTCCACAATTCTCCACTACCGTTCCTAATCTGGAAGAAGTAGAACGCCAGGCCATAGAAACAGCCATCCGTCAAAACGATGGAAATCTGACAGCAACAGCCGAACAGTTAGGCATCAGCCGCCAGACACTTTACAACAAAATAAAACGCTTTAAGCTCTGATGATCATGGTATTCAGCAAACATCTATATATGGTTATCCTAAGCTACATCTTATTAATAATTGCTGTAGCCGGAGCTGGTATCGCACTTATTATTACACATACCGCCCTTATTCTAGGCTGTCTTTTCTTGATTATTTCACTTTTTTTTATCAGAGCTTTGGTAAAACAATTGAATAAATTCAATGCCAAAATAAGAATATTCTTGGATGCGATGGAAGATAAAGAGAGCATGATACTGTTCAACGAGCAATCGGCAGATAAAGAAATGAATGCACTTAGCCATTCACTAAACCGAATCAATGAATTGCTTGCCACAACGAAATCGCAAAGCCGGGTACAAGAGAACTTTTATCACTCTTTACTGGAAGAAGTACCAAATGGAGTGCTAGCGTGGAACTCCGAAAAAAGAGTTCTGTTTGTAAATGGTGCAGCCTTACGTTTGCTGGGAGTTGAGTCAATCATATTCCTCCGCCAATTGGAAGAGCAATATCCGATCTTGAAAGATTTCATAACCCATGGAAATGTGGAAAATTCCTTTCTTTTACAATCTAACTCAAAAAAACAACTGTCACTATCCATGAACCGGATGAAACTAAATTCAGAAACGATTACCCTGTTGGCTATCAAAGATATCAGTAATGAACTGAACGAGAAAGAAAGTGAGTCATGGAACAAACTTACCCGGGTGCTTACTCATGAAATTATGAATACCATTGCTCCTATTGTTTCTCTGTCTCAAACACTTTCATTGCGCCCCGGTACGGACGAGAAAGTAATACGAGGACTTGGAGTGATTCGTGAACAAAGCGAAAGACTGATGGAATTCACAGAATCATATCGACGCTTATCGTATATGCCGGAACCGAAAAAGAAGCGATTCTCACTGACCAATTCATTGCACAATCTAGGTCTGTTACTACAATCTGATTTTGAAAATGCTCATATCCATTTCATTCTGCGTAGCACCCCCTCTGATATATATATTGAGGGCGATGAGAAGCAACTCTCTCAAGTTTTTTTAAATCTGCTGAAAAACAGTATGCAATCATTGGAAGGAAAAACAGACGGACAAATAGAAGTAACACTGGAAGTAACAAACAAACTTTATATAAGACTACTTGACAATGGACGGGGAATCCCTATGGAATTGCAAGAAAAAATATTCGTTCCTTTCTTTACCACAAAAACAGAAGGAACTGGTATCGGGCTTAGTCTGTGCCGGCAGATTATAAAAAAACATGGGGGCAATTTCTATTTACAGGAAAGCAGACAAGGAAAAACTATGTTTGTTATAGAATGGCCCGTAGCTTCTTTTATTTTGAAATAACAAAGTTCATTACAGGATCACTCTGATTAACACAGGTTATTCTTAAAAGTAAGGCGGAAATATAAAATAATAACCACTTATCTATAAACCAGCGTTAACCTGAGTAATCCGTAATGAAACATTTTTTTATTTCTTTATCTTCAGTTCATAAAGGTCATGCCTGCGGTCACGCAAATTGCGCACACTGCCATACGTATGCAATTCATTCAACAGATTCAGATCAACATCCGAAACTAAAATCATTTCGGTATTCGGAGTCGCCTCGGCCCGTTTGCCATCAGTTGGGAAAGCGAAATCACACGGAGTAAACACTCCAGACTGTGCATACTGAATATCCATATTGTGCACACGCGGCAAATTTCCCACACTACCGGCTATAACGACAAAACATTCATTCTCGATTGCCCGTGCCTGAGCACAAACACGTACACGGGAATAGCCGTTCTGAGTATCGGTGAGGAATGGAACAAACAGAATCTGCATTCCCTGATCGGCCATGATACGAGAGAGCTCGGGAAATTCCACATCATAACAAATCAAGATACCAATTTTAGCACAATCCGTATCAAAAGTCTGCACCATCTTACCGCCCGAGAGGCCCCAACTCTTTATCTCATCGGGAGTGACATGTACCTTTTCATACATTTCGTATGAACCGTCACGCCGTACTAAAAAACCAACATTATAAAGCCCTCCGTCCTCTTTTACGTATGGCATACTACCCGTAATGATATTAATATTATAACTGATAGCCAAATTGATAAAACGGTCGCGAACCTCTTCGGTATATTGTGCCAAACCACGAATGCTCTGGGCTTCTCCCAAATGATTGAACTTGGCCATCAACGGCGCATTGAAATATTCTGGAAAAAGAACAAAATCACTCTTATAATCGGAAACGGCATCTACGAAAAACTCAACCTGCTCAAATACATCATCCAATGTTTTATAAGGGCGCATCTGCCATTGCACTAACCCTACACGTACAGTGGTTTTCTTATCCACATAATCCTGCGTAGGCTCCTGATAATAAATATTATCCCATTGCAACAAAGTGGCACAATGCTTGGATTCTTCGTCATTGGGAAGATAATTCTTCATGACACGACGCACATGAAAATCATTGGAAAGCTGAAATGTCAATACCGGATCATAAATCTCACGGGAACGCACCTTATCCAAATATTCCTTAGGACGCATCGTATCCGCATACTTATAATAATTAGGAATACGACCACCGAACATGATCGCTTTCAGATTCAGTTTCTCGCATAATTCTTTCCGGTACTCATACATACGGCGTGCCAAACGCAAACCGCGATAATCCGGATGGATAAACACCTCGATACCATACAAAATATTCCCTTCCGGATTATGCGTACAGAAAGTTTCATTACCAGTTACTTTGGCATAGGTATGATCTCCCTTTACCATATCATAGTCTACAATAATAGAAAGAGCACATCCCACTATCTTATCGTCTACCACCGTTACTACTTGCCCTTCCGGAAAAATCCGGATAAGCGTTTCTATTTGCTCGTGTGTCCAAAACACATCCTTATCCGCATACACCCGCTTGAATGATTGTGATAATTGGATGTAATCTTCGATCTGTAAATTTCGGACCTCTACTTTATTAATTTTATGCATCGGTTCCATAATGATTCTCTTATTTATATTTTAAAACAGCGGTGCAAAGGTAGGACAAATTATAAAACGATGTTCTCCCAAACAGAAAAAGATAAAGAGAATATCACTCAGTATGAAAGAAAATATCTATGAACTTTTCATAGGATTTTCAGAAAACTTTTTGTTATCTTTGGAAAGTTAACCAAATAACAAACAAAAAACAACCAATTTTGCTATGAATAAAGAATTAATAATGAACCCCAACCAATTGGTGGCATTTCTAGAAAAACCTTGTGCAGAGTTTACCAAAGAAGACATAAAACGATACATTCAACAGAATGGCATCCGTATGGTCAACTTTATGTATCCCGCCGGAGACGGACGACTGAAGACATTGAATTTCGTTATCAACAACCAAGCATATCTAGATGCTATCTTGACTTGTGGAGAACGTGTGGACGGTTCCAGCCTGTTTCCATTCATTGAGGCGGGCAGCAGTGATCTGTATGTAATTCCCCGATTCCGGACGGCTTTTTTGGACCCGTTTGCCGAGATACCTACACTTTCCATGCTTTGCTCTTTCTTTAACAAGGATGGAGAGCCGTTGGAAAGTTCCCCCGAACATACCTTACACAAAGCATGCAAGGCATTCAATGAAGTAACCGGCATGGAATTTCAGGCTATGGGGGAATTAGAGTACTATGTAATTGCTCCGGATACAAATATGTTCGAGGCTACAGATCAGAAAGGCTATCATGAATCAGCACCATATGCCAAGTTCAATGATTTCCGTACCCAGTGCATGGCCTACATTGCACAAGCAGGCGGACAAATAAAATATGGACATTCCGAAGTAGGTAATTTTACCTTGAATGGCATGATATATGAACAGAATGAAATAGAATTCCTGCCTGTCAATGCCGAAGATGCGGCAGACCAATTGATGATCGCCAAATGGATTATACGTAATCTGGCCTATAAACATGGTTATAACATTACTTTCGCGCCTAAAATAACTACAGGAAAAGCTGGTTCCGGATTGCACATCCACATGCGTATCATGAAAGATGGACAAAACCAGATGTTGAAAGAAGGTGTTTTATCAGAAACAGCACGCAAAGCTATTGCTGGCATGATGGAACTTGCTCCATCCATCACCGCATTCGGTAATACCAATCCTACTTCTTATTTCCGCCTGGTTCCCCATCAGGAAGCGCCAACTAATATTTGCTGGGGTGACCGCAACCGTTCAGTATTGGTACGCGTACCTCTAGGATGGGCAGCTAAAACAGACATGTGCATGACTGCCAATCCAATGGAAACAGAAAGCCATTATGATACCACACAAAAACAGACAGTGGAAATGCGGTCACCGGACGGTTCGGCCGATCTCTACCAACTGATAGCAGGATTAGCTGTAGCCTGTCGCCATGGATTTGAAATAGAAAATGCACTGGACATTGCAGAAAAAACTTACGTAAACGTCAATATCCATCAGAAAGAAAATGCAGACAAACTGAAGGCATTAGCCCAGCTTCCCGATAGCTGTGCAGCTTCCGCAACCTGTTTGCAACAACAGCGCGAAATATTCCAAAAACATAATGTGTTCAGCCCCACTATGATTGATGGAATCATCAGCAAATTAACCAGTTATAACGATCTGACCTTACGTAACGACTTAAAAGATAATCCGGAAGGGATGTTGGCATTGGTCAATAAATATTTCCATTGCGGATAATTTGACTAAAACAGCGGGAGGAGGGTATATCAATATTTTGATTTGACCTTCTTCCGTTTTCTAACATTTACACCATGATAAATAAAAAAGATCAATGTACTTCTACACTGATCTTTTCTCTTGAGCGGAAAACGAGACTCGAACTCGCGACCCTAACCTTGGCAAGGTTATGCTCTACCAACTGAGCTATTTCCGCGATTGCGGATGCAAAGGTAGATATTTTCCTTAAACCTGCAAACATTCCGCAGACTTTTTTCACACAGAAAAGTGTACATTTTCGCCAGGCATACAAGCAGACTTTTGATTATCAACTCATTCGCCCACGATAATCTTCATAAGAAAATTGCTTGAAAACTTCAGCTTTTCCTTCTTTTGTCCACATTGCAATGGCCGGATGGTGAATTCCATTGAACATATTCGTCTTTACAGTGGTGTAATGTATCATGTCCTCAAAGACGATTCTCTCCCCTATCTGCAGCTCATGGTCGAAACTCCACAGTCCCATATAGTCGCCGCTCAAGCAGGAGTTTCCTCCAAGGCGATAGACGTAAGGGCCCGCATCGCCCATCTCCGCTCCACGCACTGCAGGCTGATAGGGCATCTCCAGACAATCCGGCATGTGGCACGTAAAGCTAACGTTGAGAATGGCGGTACGAATGCCGCGGTTTTCCACGATGTCCACTATCTCCGAGCTCAGCACACCGGTCTGCCAAGTAAAAGCGGAACCGGGCTCAAGAATGATTTGAAGATGTGGATAGCGCCCCTTCAAGCCCTGCAACAGACGGACAAGATGCTCTACATCATAATCCTTACGCGTCATCAGATGCCCGCCTCCTAAATTCAACCACTTAATCTGTGAGAACCAGCGGGAGAATTTTCCTTCCAAGTGCTCCAATGTGTGTTCCAGCTCGTAGGAAGAAGACTCGCAGTGACAATGACAGTGAAAACCTTCAATACCCGCCGGAAGTTCTTCGGGAAGCTGGTCGGCCATTACACCGAAGCGAGTACCGGGTGCGCAGGGATTATAAAGCTCCGTTTCCACCTCAGAGTATTCAGGATTGATACGGATACCGCAGGAAATGCCGCTTCCCTCCGCCACCACTACCGGATAAAAGCGGTGGAACTGCGAAAGCGAATTGAAAGTAATATGGCTGCTGCACCGCATTATCTCCGGAAAATCGACCTCGGTATAGGCAGGCGAGTACGTATGTGCCTTACTTCCGAACTCCTCCAATGCCAGACGGGCTTCGTAGACGGAACTTGCCGTAGAGTGGTCTATATACTCCCTGAAAATGGGAAAGGAACGCCACATGGCAAATGATTTGAAAGCGAGGATTATCTCCACACCTGCGCGGTCGGCCACACTTTTTATCAGTGCGAGGTTCTTTCTCAGCAATCCTTCTTCCATAATATAGCAGGGAGAAGGGAAAAGGGAAAAGTCTTTATTTGTCATTTTATATATATTTTTTTTACCATTTATGATTCCATCCTAATAAACACGCCGCAAGGGGTTGACAAGCCCTCTCCAACGATTTAGTAAAACTTCGGAGAAGATTTACTAAATCGTCCTCCTCATTTTAGTAATTCTCCGGGGAATATTTAGTAAAACAGATGCCGCCCTTCTGCAAAGTCATTCTTTTGTAAACAATATTCATCACCCTATAACTTTGAAACGCGCGAAGCGCAGCAAAAGTTGTTTGTCTCCCGCATTCTTGAAGCGGATGGTGGCTTTCGCATTGTCTCCTTCGCCCTCCACTTTCAAAACTTCACCCAGGCCGAAACGTTCGTGCTCTATCAGTTGTCCCTGCTGTACACGGTTGGCAGACGCGCCGGCAGAAGGCGATGTACTTGCCGTATTTGCAGAAGGCGCCACCCGTTTCAGGTTACGTGGAACGGTCGGCGCAATAATCTGCTGCTTCGGCCGTACAGACACACGCTCTTTTCCTCCATACGGAGCATCTTCCTTATCAGGCGCAAAGCCTCTGGCGTTCTCCCTGCGGAAAACGGCAGCTTCCTCCTCTACCCTGCGGAACATTCCCGCATCCTGAGGCAGGCGCAGGAACCGTACGTCTATATCCTTCAGAAAACGGCTGGGACTGCCAAACTCCATCTTACCGTACCGGAAACGCGTCTTTGCATACGATAGGAAACAGTGTTCTTCGGCACGTGTGATGGCTACATAGAACAGCCGCCGTTCTTCCTCCAATGCCCGGGGAGAGTCACCCACCATGCTGCTGGGAAAAAGATTCTCCTCCATCCCCACTACAAACACATTCTTGAACTCCAATCCCTTGGCCGAATGTACAGTCATCAGGGTTATCTTCTCATCGTCCCCATCCTTATCCGAATCCTGGTCGGTAAGAAGGGAAACTTCCGAAAGGAAGTCACCCAACAACACGTTCGGGTTTCCTTCCTCCTGCCGTTGGGCACAAAAATCACTCATACCGTTCACCAGCTCCTCTATATTCTCCTTACGGCTCAGATTCTCGGGAGAGTTGTCCTGACACACATCATTGATGATGCCCGATTGGCGAATAATGTCGGCACCGATCTCGTAGGCATTCTTCTCCGCAGCATCTGTGATAAAGGCGGATATAAGTTCGCGGAATGCCTGCAACTTTCCCACCGTACCTTTATTGAAGTTCAAGCCATACGCCAACGGCTCACAAAGCACGGTCCACAAACTTACATTGTGCCCGGTGGCGGCAGCAATGATTTTTCCCACTGTCGTATCTCCGATACCACGCGCAGGATAATTGATAATACGCTTGAAAGCCTCTTCATCATTGGGATTCACTATCAGACGGAAGTAAGCGATTACATCTTTGATTTCCTTGCGTTGATAGAACGACAAGCCTCCGTAAATACGGTAAGGCATACTGCGTTTGCGCATGGCTTCCTCAAAGATACGGCTCTGCGCATTGGTACGGTAGAGTATCGCAAAATCAGAGTAGGCATAGCGCTTTTCACGCCGCAGTTCAGCTATCTTATTCACCACAATATCCCCTTCTTCCACATCACTGTATGCCTGGTACACACCAATGGCCTCTCCCTTCTCCTTTTCCGAGAACACTTCCTTGCGTATCTGCCACTGGTTCTTTTCTATCAGGCTGTTGGCCGCGCGGACAATGGTCTGGGTGGAACGGTAATTCTGCTCCAGCTTGAAGACCTTCGTATCGGGATATACTTTCGTAAAGTAGAGAATATTGTCAATATCGGCACCACGGAAGGAGTAGATACTCTGTGCATCATCCCCCACCACACAGACATGCTGATGGTTCTTGGCAAGTTGCAGCACGATGCTGTGCTGTGCAAAATTGGTATCCTGATACTCATCTACCAGAATGTAACGGAACTGGTCCTGATAACGCGCCAACACCTCGGGGTGGTCCCGGAACAGCAGGAATGTGTAGAACAGCAAATCGTCGAAGTCCATCGCATCTGCCTGCCGGCAACGCTCCCAATATCTCTGGTAGATGTCGCGAAGCGCCGGAACCTTGGCTGCACGGTCTCCTTCGTAAGCCTCCTTGTTGTTGGCATAGCCTGCCGGAGAAACCAGATGATTCTTGGCATTCGAGATACGCGCCTGCACCATCCCCGGCTTGTACACTTTCTCATCCAGCCCCATTTCCTTGATAATGGAACGTATCAAGCTTTTACTGTCTGCCGTATCGTAAATGGTAAACTGCGAAGTGAAGCCGATATACCCGGCCTCGACATGCAGAATGCGCAGGAACATGGAGTGAAAGGTTCCCATCCACAGATGGCGCGCCCTCTCCGGCCCCACCTGACGGGCTATACGCTCCTTCATTTCGCGCGCCGCCTTGTTGGTAAAGGTCAATGCCAGAATGTTCCAAGGCTGGTAGCCATTCTCCAGCAGATAAGCAATCTTGTAGGTCAGCACGCGCGTCTTTCCCGAACCGGCACCGGCTATCACCAGTGACGGACCGTCATTGTATAACACCGCGTTCCGTTGTCCTTCGTTCAGTTCCTCTATATAATCGGGCATATCCGTATAATCTTAAAATGATGATATTTTTTCTTCCTTTGTTTTTACGGAGGCAAAGATAAAAAAAGCTTCGGAGACGTACGAACATTTCTATAGGTTATAGTGTTTATATAGTAAAGTTCCAAAATTAAATAATTGAAACTTATGAATACAATATTAACGATTTTAATGATAACAGTTATGACTTACGAAATGCCAAAACTTCCCTACACCAACAATGCACTGGAACCTGTAATCAGTCAGCAAACCATAGATTACCACTACGGTAAACATCTGCAAACCTATGTGAACAACCTCAACAACCTCGTTCCGGGAACGGAATTTGAAGGCAAAGACCTGGTAACCATTGTTGCCACAGCACCGGACGGTGCCATCTTCAACAATGCAGGACAAGTGTTGAACCACACATTATACTTCTTACAGTTTGCTCCGAAGCCTGCCCACAGCGAGCCTACCGGCAAGCTGGCAGAAGCCATCAAACGCGACTTCGGCAGCTTTGAGAATTTCAAGAAGGAATTCAACGCGGCAGCTGTCGGCTTGTTCGGCTCCGGATGGGCTTGGTTGTCTGCCGACAAGAACGGCAAACTCCACATCACCAAAGAAGCCAACGGTAGCAATCCGGTACGCGCCGGTCTTGTTCCGCTACTCGGATTCGACGTGTGGGAACATGCCTACTATCTTGATTACCAGAACCGCCGTGCCGACCATGTGAACGAACTGTGGAGCATCATCGACTGGGATGTAGTAGGTAAAAGACTGAAATAAGTAACAAGGTCCCACTAAACATGTTAATGACGCATTCTTGAGCAACTAAGGTTCAAGAATGCGTTTTCTTGTTTAAAATAGCCATCTAACATATTTTAAAGAAATTCTTTGGCTTCTACCATAAGTATTCATTAACTTTGCTAAACTTAAAAGTTAAACAAAAGAAATGAAACTCATCGTAGTAACAGCACCCACATTTTTTGTGGAAGAAGACAAGATTATCACGGCACTATTCGAAGAGGGGCTGGATATTCTACATCTGAGGAAGCCGGAAACTCCCGCCATGTATTCAGAACGGCTTTTAACGCTGATACCCGAAAAATACCATAAGCGCATCATTACCCATGAGCACTTCTACCTGCAGGAAGAGTTCAGCCTGATGGGGATTCATCTAAACACCCGCAATCCCAAAGAGCCCCACGACTATTCGGGCCACATCAGTTGCACCTGCCATTCACTGGACGAAGTGCAGAACAAGAAGCATTTCTATGACTATCTGTTCCTAAGCCCGATATATAATTGCATCACAAAGTCCGGAGTCACGTCCGGCTTCACAGCCGAAGAGTTGCGGCAAGCAGGAAAAAGTAAGGTCATAGACAGTAGAGTCATGGCTTTGGGAGGCATTACTCCCGACAACATACTGGAGATTAAGGATTACGGATTCGGTGGTGCCGTTGTAATGGGTGACTTATGGAATAAATTCAATGCCTGCACCGACCGCGATTATCTGGAAGTAATCCGCCACTTCAAGAAGTTGAAGAAAATGGCTGATTGAGCCTTCTTGGACTGGCAAATCAAAATTTACCGTACTCTTTGTATTCAATACCGGCAGGCAACGTGAAATAGAAGGTGGAGCCTTCCCCTTTCTTAGACTCCACACCGATACCTCCCCCATAGTGCTCCACAATAGATTTGGTGATGGAAAGCCCCAACCCCGTACCTTTGATATTGTAGTTCATCTTCACAAACCGTTCAAAGATGGCATGTCTTCCCACTTCATCGATACCACAGCCTGTATCTGCCACATAAAAATAGAAGTTATGGTTGCTCAATCTCCTGCAACCGATTTTCACACTGCCCATCTCCGTAAACTTCAAGGCGTTCCTCACCAAGTTACCTATGACTTGGGCAAAACGCACGCGGTCCACCACCAAACGGCATTGAGGCAACCGTTCTACAAACTCCACCTGAATGCCCGTGGGATGCGAGCGCATATTCTCCGTCGTACAGACTTCATCAATCAGCGCGTTTACATCCACTTCTCCATCGTTATATTCCAGAGTATTTGCCTCAATCTTCGAGTAGTCCAGCAAGTCATTGACCAGTTGCAGCAGCGAGTCCTTGTTATCATTAATCTCCTTCAGAAAAGCCATACGGGTTTCTCTGTCCAGATCATCCATTTCGGCAAGCATAGTTGTAAAGCCTACAATGGCATTCAAAGGAGTACGAATTTCGTGAGTCATATTAGCGATGAAAGCATTCTTCAGCTGGTTGGATTCTTCGGCAACCTCATTGATGCGCTGCAACGTCTTCAACCTTTTGCTCTTGCTGATGGAAATGATTATCATGATGACCAAAAGCAGAATGACAATTATCCCAAAACTATATACCAATGCTTCATTATTCTGATAGAAGTCATTCGTCCAAACATCGTATGCTGCCGTAATTGTCAATATCATCGTTTTTTGCTTGCTTATTGGAAACTATAAAATTATGGGAAGCAAATATACTAAAGAAAATACAAATAAATTAATAGAAACTACAGTTTTTTCCAACAAAATAGGCCGCATGCCATTACCAAGTAAAGCATGCAGCCCATAAATGTCATTATTCAGTATTATTGAAATCAGCCTTCAATGGCAGCCTGCGCCACATAATATGTGTACTGATAATCAAAAACTTAGCTATTTGGTTTAAGCCTACAGTAAGCAATGATTACTTGTCAGTGTGCATGATTGCAGCTTGCGCCATACCGATATAGATTTAATATTCTGATACTTATGTATTTAGTGTAAGCCTAAAGTAAGCGAATATTTATCTAATGTTGTTTTGATTATGGGGTATCGGCTTAGAGTTTATATCTTTTACGGCAGCGATCGCCGCAGTAATTTCAACTTGATAATCAGTAATTTACAACTTTATTGTAAACTTCTGTACAACACTACCTTATAAATTATATTTAATTTCCTAATCCCCTTGGAATTGTTTACTGGGTTATTACTTAAATATTACTTTTAACAAAATAGGTAGATTGAATAGTTTTGTTATTGTTACCTCCTTTCTTTTAATAGTTCAATAATAGCGTCCTTGTCCTTCAGATTGGAATCAAGACGTGTAATCTGTGCGTTCAGGCTGTCTATCTGCTCTTTCAGAAGTTTGATGGTCTCCTTTTGGCTTTCTACGACAGCCTGTTCCTTTGTCAATTGTGCAGCAATTTCGGTATCTCCGATATTGTTGTTTGCATTCCCGTCCAGTGTTACCGCCGCAAGGTATGCGGAAATCTGATGCTGCACGGGACAGAAAAGGGAAAAGAAATTGAAGCCCAGTGCCTCACTCACTTTGAAAAGGCGGTTGGTCTCCATCGTCTCCCTTTCGAGAATGCGGTTGATGTGCTGCTGGGGAACACCGATTCTTCGCCCAAGCTCGGATTTACTAAGCCCGAGTTCGTTGCGACGCCTGTCGATGGCCTCTCCCACATGCACGTTTTTTATATCTATTGTCATAAGATTAAATCAATAATTGAACCTTAAATCAAAATTCATCAAACAAATATTTGGCTATATAAACCTTTTTGTGTTATTTTGTGAGCGTTAAAACACTCATTTATTGAGGACAAAGTTAAACATTAAATATTAAACATCCAACAATTATGGCAGAAAACATGGAAAAAATTCGCCCCGCCCTCGTGGCGCTTGAAGTCGGCGACACCGTCACGTTCCCCATTTCACGCTTGAAGAGCGTCCGTACCCAGGCATCCGAACTGGGTGCCATCTACAACCGCCAGTTCAAGACCAGGACTGACAGGGAAAAGCATACGATTACAGTCAAACGTATTTTGTGAAGGATTAAAATCATGCGGATATGAAACTGCTTCAGTTTGTGGATCACCTGATTCCATACGACACCTTCCTGAACGACCTTTCCGCAAGGATTGTCAGAATGCTGAAAACGGACCGTGACGACCCGGAGTTTGTCAGCCAGAGGAAGGCTTATGAAATCTTCGGGCGCAGGAACGTGGAAAGATGGAGACGCCAGGGAAAGGTCGAGGCATACAAGAGGCCCGGCAAGGTAGAGTACAGAACGGCCGACCTCCGCCTCCTGCAACGCACGGTACAGGATTATCTTGATAACGGACATACGGAAAAAGGATGCGGAAAGGAACCGAAAAAGTAAACAATGTTGTGGCTATGTTGAAAAGAAAGCCGGCCCCGGCAATATAGTCACGGAATATTCTTTTCGGGGTGGCACGTATAACCATATAAACGTATCGCAAATGAAAGAGTTGAAACCAACCTGCGACCCCGAAGGAGTCTATTCTGCCAAGCGGACCTGTGCCGAACTGGGCATAAGCCATAAGACGCTCCGAAAGTACCGGGACAACGGCTACATTACGCCGCTTAACCCGAACAACCCGTGCCGGCCGAAATTCTCCGGGCAGTCCATCATCGACTGCTGGAATCTTATGAAGACATTATGATCAGCGAATCCACCATAAGCAAAGTCAGGGAACTTGCCATAGAGGATGTTCTCAAACCTTATGTCAGCCTTTCAAGGAAAGGCTCGACACTGATGGGGCTTTGTCCTTTCCATGCGGAGAAGACCGGATCGTTCGCGGTGTCCCCACACAGGAACCTGTTCCACTGCTTCAGCTGTAACCGTGGCGGTGACGCTATCACTTTCATTATGGAGAAGGAGAATCTTTCCTTCATCGAAGCGGTCAGGTTCATAGCTGAAAATAATAATATTCCGGTAGAATACACAGACGAGGAACGTACACATGAACAGGTTGCAGAGACAAAGCACCGGGAGTCCTTGCTGGCTGCATTGGACTGCGTGCAAAGCTATTTTCTTGAAAAACTGAGAGCCGGAACAAGTGAGGAGTGTTCCAAGGCACGTGAATATGCGTATGGAAGATGGCCGGAGGAGTTCTGTTCCGTGGCAGGCATCGGCTATGCGCCCAAGGACGGTTCCGCATTCATGGAGTATTGCCGACAGAAGTCTCTTGCCGAGGAAAAGCTGTTCGAGCTTGGGATGCTCCGGCGTGGCGAGGACGGCAGCGTGTATGCCATGTTCCGCCAGCGCATCATGATTCCTGTACGGAACAGGTGGGGACGCATCATCGCCTATACGGCTAGGTACATCGGTGACAATCCGAAAGCTCCGAAGTATATCAACTCGGCCACCAGCGTGGTGTATTTCAAAGGTGAGACGATTTTCGGCATTGACAGGGCAAGCCGCCAGCGGGATGCGGACTACTTTATCATCGTGGAAGGTGCGCCGGACGTACTCCGAATGCAGTCCGTGGGGTATGAGAATACGGTGGCCGCTCTCGGTACGGCATGGACGGACGGTCAGTTCGACCAACTGAAAAAGTTCACCTCGTCCCTATGCTTCATACCGGATTCGGATGTGGCAGAGGGTAAACCATACGGTCCAGGGTTCGAGGCGGTCATGACAAACGGAATTGCCGCAATCAGGAAAGGCTTCCATGTGACGGTCAGGGAACTTCCGTTCGCAAAAATAGCAAATGATACGGGTGAAGAAAAATACGGCAAGAACGATGCCGACAGTTTCATTCGTTGTCGGGAGGACTATACCTCACTGGCCGAGAAGCATTTCATCATCTGGCTGGCACAAAAGCGTTTCTTCGTGGCTTCGTCATTGGTGGAGGAACGGAAATGTGTCTCTGAAATAGCCGACCTGCTGCGTTACGTGAAGGACCAGCTGGTGTTTGACCAGTGCGTCGAACAGCTTTCAAAGCTGCACGGCAAGGTAAAGCTGTGGCGTGATGCCGTATCACAGGCACGGGGTGAAGCCCGGAGGAAAAGCAACCGCTCCGATTCCATGAACGAGATGCAGCGTGAGGCGGAACTGCTGCGCCAGTTCGGCCTATTTGTACGTGAGAACTGCTATTATTCCGTCGGCGAGGATGATGACGAGCCGGTCAGAATATCCAACTTTGTCATGGAACCGCTGTTTCATATCGAGGACGAGAACAACGGTACCCGTATTTTCCGTATGAGGAACATGTACAACGTCTGCCGTGTCGTCGAGCTGAAGGAGTCTGAACTGTGTTCACTAAGCAACTTCCAGCAGAAGGTCGGTTCACTAGGCAACTATGTATGGCTGGCCAAGATAGACAGGCTCAATCGTGTCAAGGAATACCTCTATTCAAAGACCGATACGGCAGAGCGTGTCCGGAAACTGGGCTGGAATGCGACAGAGGGTTTCTTTGCCTTTGGCAACGGCATATTCGCCGGCGGCTCGTTCAGGGCTGTCAATGAACTGGGCATCGTCAGGGGTGATAACGGCAAGGCTTTCTATATACCGGCCACATCCAAAATCTACATTCACAACCAGGAAATCTTCCAGTTCGAGCGGCTGATGGTACACGAGAACCGCAACGGGGTAAAGCTGTATGATTATGTGTCAAGGTTGACAGAGGTATTCGGAGAGAACGCGAACGTCGCTTTCTGCTACCTGCTTGCCACCCTGTTCCGTGACATCATATTCAGCCGTACTCGTCATTTCCCCATACTCAACCTGTTTGGCGAGAAGGGAACCGGCAAGACCACGCTCGCCACCTCCCTCCAGTCCTTCTTCCTGCACGGGGTTGATCCGCCCAACCTGGGTGTCACCTCCGTTCCTGCCATGAACGACCGTGTATCGCAGGCGGTCAATACCCTTGTCGTGCTGGACGAATACAAGAACGACCTTGACATCCGCAAGATAGCCTATCTGAAAGGACTGTGGGGAGGCGGCGGACAGACCAAGAAGAATACGGGCACGGACGGGATGGCGGCACAGACCATCGTCACTACCGGCGTGGTGCTTTGCGGTCAGGACAAGCCCACGCAGGACATGGCACTTTATACCCGTGTCATCTTCCTTACCTTCTCGAAAACCTCTTTCAGCCAGGCGGAGAAGAAACATTATGAAGACCTGGTGGCTCTCTGTAATTTGGGGCTGACGCATCTCACGCTGGAAATACTGAACCATCGGGAGCTGTTCGAGAAGAATTTTCCGGAAATCTATTCCATCACGAAGCGTGAATTGGCCACGAAGTTAGAGAACGAGACCATCCATGACCGTATTTTCGGCAACTGGGTCATTCCGCTGGCCGCTTTCCGCACGTTAGAAACAGTGATAGACGTTCCATTTACCTATACGGAACTGTTTGATACGGCCATAAAAGGCATACGTGTTCAGAACGAGCTGGCCCAGGAGAGTTCGGAGATTGCCGACTTCTGGAACATGCTTCAGGGATTCCAGACATCAGGGAAGTGCATTGACCGGGTTCACTACCGTATCCGTTACATGAAATCGTTCCGACCTCTTTCTGTCAGGGAAGACATCGAGTTCAACGAGGCCCGTCCTATCCTCTACCTGAACATGGCGGCCATAGCCTCCCTGTTCAACAGCCGGAACATGAACGCTACGGCCAACCGATCGAACTGGTCCACCATCCTGTCGTATCTGAAATCACATCCGTCGTATCTCGGTCTGAAACAGGATAGGTTTACGATTCTGTCTCCAAGTGGTCTGCCGGAATATTCCATTGAGATTGTCAATGGCGAGCAGGTCAGGAAGGTCAAGGTGAACCGTCCGAAAGCATTGTGTTTTGACTACCAGCAATTAAAGGATACGTTCGGACTTGAACTTGAAACGGAAGTTGTATCTGATAATACAGAATTAGAAGGATATTGAATGTGACATTAAAGCCAAGTGTTTTCATCTGATTTCGGATTAAACACTTGGCATTAAATAGATTATTCTAATCTGTCTTTCTGGAAATAGGTTTCCATTAAACTTTTCAGATTGTTCTCTATAACTGACATGACTTCTTCAAAAGGAATATTGACTTTCCATTTGATTTTTTTCAAAAACAACTGCCAGCGTTTAATTCGCTCAGGATCTGTTTTGAAATCGTCAGTAAACAGTTTCAAATTGGGATTATATTCCAATTTTCTGTTTTCGAAAGTTGCATTGATTGCTTCTTGTAATGTAGTCTTATCTATATCCTTTGTTGTAAGAATCTGATAGCAATCAAAGAAATCCTTCATTCTACTATTCAGTACATCACGATCTATCATTGTATGGAATTTCTCAGCTACTACGGTTTCTATCGAATATGCCTGAATATTAATGGATGGATTATCAGGTAGAAGTAATGGAAAATCCACAGTTTCAGGACATGGCGTAACCACATCTCCAAAACCGATGTCAATAGACATATTGTGTTCAATAGTATCCAAATATCCGGTAAAATAAAAGCGGGTCCCGGGATATTCTTTTTCCACTGTAATAGGTTCTGCTCTGATACTATCCACATTAAATACAACACCATCTTTCTCACAAGGAATACTTAGAATTTCTTTGAATACAGATTCCAAATGTTTCCTGTCACGACTTATTCTTTTTGCCATAAAGTCAACATCCACGGTAGGTCGGGCATCCAATCCATCCATTGCATACAAAAGCGAACCACCTTTCAATAGAAAGTTGTCCTTAAACTGACTTACTGAAACACGATACAGCAGCCGTTCGTTAAAATACCGTGCTAATAAATACATATATTCATGGCCGGAAGTTTTTTTCAAGTTCAGGAGCTTTTCTCTGACGGACTTCCCGTAATTGGTTATTTTTCTTTTCATTATTCTAATGTTATTTCAATGAAATAGTTAAGTGTTTTATATACTCTCAATTTCTTAGCGTAATCATATAAGCGACTAAGATTTCTGTCATTCCGTTTCAGATATGTTCTTACGACTTCTGCACATATATCCATACCAATTTTATTTCGATACTTGATGGCATCGCAAACACTTCTTTCTAAGTCTGTCATTCGTATTGTGTGACCGGAAACATTTTGTTCAATAACACCAATATCAAAATACTCATCCTTCCAATAATAAAGTTGTATAGGAATACTATCTGGAAGAACAATTTTTCTTTTACTTCTTATGGCTATACAAAATGCGGGGGGGACAGTTGTTGAAAGCTGGTAATAAGACCAGGCATTATATAGGCATACAACACCGCCAGGTATTATTCGCTCTATATCTACCATCGTGCTGAAAAGAGCTGTTGGCTCAGCATAAACCCCTTGGCGTACCCGTATAAGTTCGCCTCTTTCTACAGCTCGAAGTACTCGTTTATATTCAGAGCGATTAGAAAGATCTTTTACGGACAGAACCCCACCTTTGTTTGCCAACATATCTGTTATATTTTCCATATCTTGGTATTTTCTATTGCAAAGTTATTGAATTTATCCGAATAATGGGTATTTATCTACGGATAATATAAATATTTTCCGTAATTAAATCCCCTATACTAGAATCTAATCTTATCTAAGACTTCCTATAACTTTCAAAAAAATATCTGCACATATTTTCATGTTGACAGCGTTGACAAAGCATAATACATTTAGTACCAAATAGTTTATATTGAAAATCAGCGTTGACAAACGTTGACAAAGGTAGCCACTTTCAGAAAAACCCAAGATATTTGGAGCCAAAGGTTGACAAATCACGATATACTATTTATTTCTTCTTTTAATAAAGAAAAAGATAATATATTGTATGATAGTAGCTTATGGCAAACCTTATAAGATACGTTTGACGTTGGCTCCCTTGTCAACGCTGTCAACCTCTAAATATATGCCCTTCTTGTTTTCTTGTAACGCATACATTTCTCAATGTAGTCTTAAACATTACAGCGTTTGATAACACATATTTCTTGAAAATCCCATTAAATAGCTGATATTCCAATATCTAACGTATTGATATATATGTATTCCGATTTTATCTTTATGGCAAAGCGAAGTTGGATATGGATTTACACAAGTTGTTTTTGGAAGTTCTTCCCGGTCGGATATACTCCGTCAGTGAAGCCGCACGTTATTTGGGTGTTCACAGGTGTACTGTCTATGCCTATATCAGTCATCCCGAAAGGCCTTTGCCTTTTGTGAAAATGCAGGACAAGACGAAACTTATGTTTCGTGGAGCGGACTTGATAGCCTATAAAGCAGCCGGTCTCCCGAAGAAAGGCCGCAGACGGAAAGACGGCAGGGTCGGATGCCACTGACGCTTTCCGTTCCGGTCAATTTAGCCAATGATGCGTAAACGGACTTTTACCTGTTGCCTTTGACAAGTCGCAGGCAAGAAGCCATACCTTTGTACGTATGTCCTCCATGTCCGCAACGGCTTGCAGGTAGCGTGCCGGGGATGTCGCTCCGGACTTTATCATCCACTCCCACGCACACACTTCGGGGTTGATGGCATCCACGAAGGACATTATTTCCGATATAAGATTTTCCATCTTGCCATTCTTCATTTCAGCGGTAAAACAGAACGCTACACCGCCAAGTGTTTTCCGCTTAAAATTGAAGCATCGAATGCCGTTTTCCATTCTCGTTGATACATTCCAGCCGTTTATGGCTGCAATGTGAATAATTTGGTCGTCTGTCATGTCAGTATGAGTCAGTTGTTATGAAACAAACATAAGCCGGTCCGCCATATTCCCTTTGAAACATGGCAGGCTGCTTAATATAGTCTTAGTCCTATGCTATTTCTCTGATTGCGTCAAGAAGGTCCTCCACCATTTTCTCTGCCGCTTCCATGTCTTCAAGTACATCTCTCATACGGTAAGGTGCTCCGTTTTTTCCGTGTCCCCTGTTGTCAAGCCACAGATACGTTTCCTCGTCCACGTCGAAGTCATCGTAATAGTTCTCCATGTCCGTTATCAGACTGTCAAGGTCTTTGCCTTTCATTGTAGCCGTAAAGGAAAAGTTCTGCCCTGCCGGAGTGAATTTTGAAAACTCGAAGATGACTATCCCATTCTTCTGTCCGGCATCCGCACTTACATTCCAGCCGTTCGTTTCACCGCATCGGACAACTGTATCTATTCTGTCTTTTTTGCGCATATCGTTTTTGTTTTATGTCAGCCGTAGTGTCAAGCCACGGCTGACGGTTTATAAACTCAATCTTCAAATCTCGCAAGGAAACGTTGCAGACGGTGGTCATTCAGCCTGCAAAGCGGTGCAGGCTGGAAGTTCATTTGCTGCCGTACCTGCAATTTGCCAAGGCCTTGTGCCGTAAGGTCAAGCTCCACTTCCGACAGCTCGTTCAGTGAAATGTAGCCGTACTCGTCCTCCATAAGTCCGACAACTATACCGAAAAGAATGGTGTCATTACCTTCTGTCTCTCCTTCAAGAATGAACCAGCGGACAGAACCGAGGGCAAAAACCGCACGGCAAACAGCGTCCTTTCCCTTGCCGTCTTGGGAATAAAGGGGATAGCCTTTCAAGGCTTCCTCCAACATGGGTGTCATAAGCCTGCACATAATCAGTCAAATTTAATTTCGTCCTCGTAAACGTCTATTTCCGCTCCGCTGCTGAACTGCACGGTAAAGCCTTTTGCGGTTTTGGCGATGATTGTACCACGATGATAGCCACGCCACGGTGCTATCAGCTCACATTGCTGTCCGTATTCCGGAAAATCTGTATCGTCCCACATATCAGTAAGTTTTAGTGTTTGAAAATTCGGGGTCATAAATAAGTTCTCTTTCAATCAGATATTGGTACGCTTCCGAAGCGAGCCGTGAAGCCCACTCGTTGCGTTCGTCATAAAAGCCATTTTGGTAATTGTGCGCCAACTGCCGCATGAAGCCGATGAATACCTTGAACATCTGCTGCTGGAGGTAGCGGTGCGCTCTGGTCAGTTCCCTGCCGGTCTTGTCGGCGGAACACATCCGTCCGTTCACGAAGTTTGCAAACTCTTGGGCGAAAGCCTCGTCCTGCCCGGAGACTGTCGCTCCTGAAAATTCCTGATAGTCCATATTGTTACAATTTAGATGGTTGCCTGATAATAAATCCAAGGTTCGGGTGACACGTTGTAGATATAATCGCCACACCGCACCAGTAAACACCTGCTCCCATAATAGAGCCTCTTCATGCCTCGGACACTTCCTGTCCTGTGAAAGTTGGGAAAGCGGTCTATGCCAACTCTTCGTCCTTGCTCGATAGTCATTTTTCTTACTCGCATAATCCTTTAAGTTTGGAGGTTTCAATTCTTTTCCCTCTTGTGAAGCTCCTTTGAGCCTCGTGGTCGGGAAAACCGTTTTTCGTGCAGGCCGGACTGCGGACGTAAAGGGAGATAAGGCAAGTGTGAGATCAGAGAGCGCGGACGGAATACCCAAATTTTGGAGGAACGGGAAAATTTGCGGAAGGCTGCCGTCAAGCCCTCCGACCGAAAGCGCCAGCGACACTTGACGTTCTCCCTGTCCGCAGTAGCTTTGCACGTAAAAAACGGCTCCCGACTACGAGACTCAAATGGTTGTCAAGCCACATTCGTCTTACATTTTTCGGAGAACAGATTATCACCTTGCAGGCAAGTATCCATATATATGAAGAATATTCTGAAACGCCGTTGCCGTTGTGAGAGCCTGTAAAATGGAGCAAAGCGTAGTCTTGCAGGCTCTCTCTATGGCAACGGACTGGAAACTTCCATCAATCGTAGTAACCTGTCAGCTGGAACTTACTTGGTGTCATAGACACGGAGTAAGTCAGCAAACGAATTTTCATAGTATCACAAAATCTCATAACCTCTCACATAATCCAATGTTTAATGTATTGCAAGCAATTTTCATAAGCCATACCTTTAGGACAAAATACTGATTTATAGTAATATATGTATAGTCAGATGCCAGCTGACCTAATATTCTATATATTATATAGCAACTCAATCGAATAGAAGTATGGCAACAATTAAAATCAAATTTCGTGCATCCTCTTCCACAGAGAATGAGGGTACCTTATTTTATCGAGTAACACATAATCGGATAGTACGACAAATTAGTTCAGGGTATAAAGTCTTTCCGCAAGAATGGAACGCTGAAAAAGAATGCCTCGTTTTACCAGTAGAATCAGATTCTATACGACGAAACTATTTGGTTTCGCTGAAGGAAACTTTATTAGATGATACCAAACAACTGAAAAGTATTATCAACCGACTAGAACGGAGTGGCGAGGTGTATACGGCAGATAAAATTGTATATCTATTTTTACATCCGATAATAGGACATGGTTTTATCGCTTTTGCTCGTCAAGAAATTGAAAATCTTAAAAAGATAGGAAAAAAAAGTAAAGTAAAGAGTTATACTACTACATTGAAAAGTTTCTCCCGATTCCGTAATGACAAGGAATTATTACCAGAAGAAGTGAACTCTGATATAATAGAAGCATATGAAACGTATCTGGAATCCGTAAAAGTATGTCCAAACACTATCTCGTTCTATATGCGTAATTTACGAGCAATCTACAACCGTGCCGTAGCCAAAGAACTAACCGTTCAAAGATTTCCATTCAAACAAGTCTATACAGGTATCGACAAAACAGTGAAACGTGCAGTATCGATAGAGGTTATTCGGCAAATAAGAGATTTAGATCTAACCTTGCATCCTTCGATGGAATATGCGAGAGATATGTTTCTTTTTTCATTTTACACTCGTGGTATGTCCTTTGTAGATATGGCATTTCTGTTGAAAAAAGACTTACAAAATGGAGTTTTAACTTATCGTCGCCATAAGACCAACCAGTTATTGTTCATTAAATGGGAAAAACAAATGCAAGAAATCATTGACAAATACGACACTTCTAACACTAATTACTTGCTACCTATTATCAGAAATAAAGACCAAAATGATCGAAAACAATATGAAAATGAATGTCATCGAATTAACCGGAATCTAAAGAAGATTGGCAAACTCATAAATCTTTCTATACCACTTACTACCTACGTAGCCCGTCACGGATGGGCAAGCATTGCGCAAAAAGAAGAGATTCCTATTGCAACCATAAGCAAAGCAATGGGACATGATTCGGAAAAAACAACACGTATTTATCTTGATTCTCTTGATACATCTATTGTGGATAAGGCAAATAGTACTATTCTTAATTTATTGTAAGCTTAATTTGTTGAGCAAATTTGCTCTTCTCTTTTTAAGAGAAGTACACCGAGTACAAAGTTATGGAAATATAATGAGAATACTTTATAATTGAGACGAAAATATGCTATTTCTTAGAAAAACAAGTATATCAAACAAAAAATATTCAGCACTTTGTTGAGTAAAAGAGTATTCTAAATTATTTATATATTTAATAATCAGTGGATTTTATTACAATGTCCGTCTCTTAAAAAGAGAAGTACACTCAAGATGGTTAAAAACAACTTTTTCCATCTTTTCCCCAATAATAGGAAAGTATTATTATGGGAATAATATAAGAAATTAAAAAAGAAAATGCTTGAATATCAAAGTCTGACATGTAAAAGCGGCAGCTCTATTATTTAAGTCTTATCGAAATTTCTTTTACATCTTGGGTTAATAAACAAAAAAGATATGAGGCAGATAGAAAGAGCAAGTGTTGTAAGAATCGTCTCTGATTTAATAAAAGCAGATGGCATAATAGATATAAGGGAAATAGATTTTTTTGATGCCCTTAAAGAGAAATATGGCATTATAGAAGAGGATGAAATATTTGCTGAATCATGTACTTTGTCCCAATCTTTAAGTGTTATAGCCAATTTTGATGAAAAAGATAGACATTCTTTAATGAACGACTTTTGGAAGACTACCATGTCTGACGATTTTTGTACAAAAGAAGAAGCCTTATTACTACTTGCCTTACGCCTAAATCTCACTGTTAAAATACCTAATGAAGTTACTGTTCTTTCTGTTGAATCCTCTACATTAAATTTCGAGAAATCGCAGATTTTATATTTGGAAAGCGAATATAATAGTGTAACGAATAATCAAATGAAGCTATTGTATCGGGAATTATGTACGGAAGTGAGATTGGCTGGCTTTGAATTGGTATATCTACCCAAACTCTCAGAACACTATAATAGTATTTTGGAAGCCGATTTACTTCGGATTGCAAAGTTCCTTTATCCAAAAGTGAGTAATGAACGTATATATACTATTGTAAAACAGGTGCAAAATTTATCTACCGCATCTTTTTGCTGTGATCATTTGGCAACTAAATTATCTATTAAAGAACTTCGTGTTATCAATCCGTCATTTCTTATTAAAATAGGGGAATCGATTGTTAACGATAAAAATATCTCTAATTTTCTATTAGTAGAGATAGTGGATAATCCATTATTTACGATAAGAATGATCTTGGATTTATTTGCCGAGAGTTATCATAACCTACGTTTGAATTATATACAAGAGGACAAAGGAAGATTCGTTTTTACAGGTTATTATAAACTGATTTTTGATATCCTAATGCTAAGGAAAAGTGTAAGAAGTAGTGTTGTGGTAGATCCTATGCGAGAACGAATATATTTTCCTGAAGCGGATGTTATGTTAGAGAAAGTACATAGACGTGAGAAAGCTCTATATGCTTTATTTCTAATGGAGTCTGCCAGTGGAGGAATTAATTTCAATCAGCCGCAATCTCCCAAACAAATGGAGCGATATGAGAAACGCATGAAAGCAATTATACATAAGTATCAATTAATTTATAGAATGTTCGGAGGAGATGAAGATAAAGCCCCTAATATTGGAGTTCCAGAAATTCGGCTTCCTATGATAAGTTTATTGAAACGGCAACTCTCAAAATTAGATAATGTGCTGTACCATGTAGATGACTATATGATACAACGGAATATATATGGTAATTATGCCGTGAATATATCTTCTTCATTATGCCTTTGTTGTGGGGCTGAAAAAAACGATATCAAACTCTTCACTGAATCGGAAGATTGGATAAAGATAGCGGCATTATAGGTAGTGGTTAAATAGGGTTCAAAGGTTGCAACCATAGTTCTTGTATTTCGAGTGATAACAGTTGTAACATTTCTGAAACCAAGAATATAAGAGAAGTCATTTATAATTTTGCATCAAAAGAAATTCAAAATTAAAACAACAGTATTATGATTAATCTTGAAAAAGGACAAAGAATCAGCATGGACAAAGGTCTTACGCTGGTGGGCGTTGGTCTCGGATGGGATCCCAATAAAGGAACAGGCTATGATTTTGATTTGGATGCTTCGGCATTTATGCTTGGTAGTGATGGGCAAGTTCCAGCACAAGAATATTTTGTGTTCTATGGTAATCAAAAATCACCCGATGGTTCTGTAGAATCGAGTGGTGATGATTTAACTGGAGGAAACAGCGATGGTGGTGATGACGAGACATTAAATGTTGATTTAACCAAAGTTAGCTCAAATATACAAGAAATTATATTTACTGCAACTATTTATAAGGCAGAAGAACGTAGGCAAAACTTTGGACAAGTACGCAACTCGTATATTCGCATATATGATGCTAAAACAAATATGGAAATCGCTCGTTATGACCTAGATGAGGATTTTTCAATTGAAACAGCTGTAGAATTTGGGCGTTTATACCGTCGTGGTACTGAATGGAAATTTGAGGCTATGGGGACAGGTAATAAAGGAGGAATGCAATCACTCGTTCATAAATATGCGAGTAAATACGAATAACCCATGGCTATCAATCTTGTAAAAGGACAACGGGTAGAAATAGACAACAGCTTATCCCACTTGAAAGTAGAAATGGGCTGGAAAGTCAATCCCAATGCCAATCCGCCTTATGATTTGGACGCTTCTACATTTTTGTTAGGTAATAGCGGACAAATTGAACATGAGTACAATTTTGTATTTTACGGTTCTTCAAACAAAGTTCCTGCTTTGGATAATGAAGAAAAACAAATATATGACGGGAATGGTAATCCTGTCTATCGCCCATGCTCAGTAGATAAAAGTGTGCTTGGTTCTATTGACGATCTTGGTGATGATGAAGACGATACAGGTGAAGGAAGCGAAGAAATTGATGTTGACTTGACTAAAACATCTTCAGCTGTAAAAGAAATACTCTTCACTGTAAGTATCTATTGGAATCCTAATAACCTCAATGACCCACGTCGCAAATATAATTTTGGTCAAGTTCGTGATGCTTTTATCCAGATTAAAAATGCACTAACTGGAGAAATAATTTGCCGTTATGATCTAGATGAAGATTTTTCTACAGACAAAGGCGTTGAGTTCGGCCGATTGTATCGTCGTGGAACTGAATGGAAATTCCAAGCTGTTGGGGATGCTCATACGGATGGACTTGAACCTATTTGTAAGAAATATGCTTCTAAATTTATGTAGACATGGCTATCATTCTTGAAAAAGGTGGGGATACACATCGTATCAATTTGGAAAAACGCGCAGGTAAACCTCTGATTGGTGAAATTGTCGTCAATCTTGATTGGAATAAAGGCGGTTTTTTCAAAGGCCTATTGGGTAAAGCTGTAGATCTTGACCTTGGCTGCTTTTATGAATTGTGTAATAGACAAAAAAGTTTAATAGACGGTTTGCAATTCTCACATGGTCGTGGTGGCGACCGCCATCATGTTACCCGTCAGGGTTGCTACGATAATGCGCCTTATATATGGCATCAAGGGGATGACAGAGGTGGTGGTTCTTCATCCGGTGAAACAATATTAATTAATTCTGCCGGTGTAAATAACATCAAGCGTATCATTGTCTATACTTTTATATATGAGGGTGTTGCAAAATGGTCTGAAACAAATGCTGTAGTCAAGGTTAAAGTTCCAGGTTATGAAGATATTGTCGTAGAAATGGGACAGCAATTCAGTAACAAAAAGTTTTGTGCAATAGCAGAACTCAACTTTGGAGGTGATAATTCCATAACCGTGAAGAAACTCGTTACATTTCATGATGGTCATCGTGACTGTGATATGCAGTATGGATGGGGGTTCAATTATTCACCGGGTAGTAAAGATTAATAAAATAAAAAAATTATGGCAATAAAACTTGAAAAAGGACAACGTATCAATCTTGAAAAAGAATCTGGTGCAAAACTCACAAATTTTTGTGTGGGATGTAATTGGGGAGCAATAGAAGTCTCTAAAATGAAAGAGATTGTCGTAAATGAGGGCTTCTTAGGATTTGGACGAAAAACAGAAATGCGTCCTGTAAAAGAAGAAATAGATGTAGATATTGACTTGAGTTGTATCATGCTTGATACTAATGGGAAACTTGTTGATACATTATATTCTCCATTATACAAAAAAGAGTTCTTCACTTCTGCTGGCTTGCCTATAGGAAAAGATTGGTCAACTGATAAAGCTATGTATCATACTCCTGATGATACAGAAGGAGACAAAGGTGGAGATGATGGATTAGACAATGAAATAATAACTGTTGATTTAACAAAAGTAAATCCTCAAATTGACCAAATCTTTTTCTTTCTAAACATTTATTCACCTAAAAACATTGATTTTCAGAAAATTCCTTATGTGGCTATTCGCATGTATGAAGGAACTCCAGAAAAAGTAACATCAGTTTTTGCTCAGTATGATGTTGCAAAGAATGCTCAGTTCACAGAAACCGATGCTCTTATAATGGGAAAACTTTATCGAAGAAGCAATAATTGGAAGTTTGCTGCAATAGGTGATGCATATAGAGATAATAATGATCTTCGTAAAACAATCAAACGAATCATAGAAAACTATTCAAAATAACGAACAATGAGAAGATTACCTGTTTATCTGTTGCTCGATACATCGGGTTCGATGTACGGAGAGCCTATTGAAGCTGTAAAGAATGGCGTTCAGACTTTGATCTCTACGCTTCGAAGCGATCCTTACGCATTGGAAACTGCTTATATCAGTATCATAACATTCAATTCTTCGGCTCAACAAGTAACACCGCTGACAGAATTGGCTGCATTCCAGCAACCTAATATTGATGCGAGTGGTTGTACTGCTTTAGGAGGCGCATTAGATCTTTTAGCCAAGAAAATTGATAGTGAGATTACCAAGACAACCGCAGAAGTGAAAGGTGACTGGCGGCCTTTGGTTTTTATTATGACTGACGGTGTGCCTACCGATGATATGTCGAAAGGACTTGCTGAATTTAAGAAACGCAAATGTGGTATGGTTGTGGCTTGTGCAGCTGGACAAGGAGCAAGTACAGATACCTTAAAGCAAATCACAGAAAATGTGGTTCAACTGGATACTGCGGACAGTGCCACAATCAAAGCATTTTTTAAGTGGGTATCTGCCAGCATCAGTACAAGTAGTAAATCTGTTGAGGAAACGGCGGCAGAAGCTACTACAATGAGTGAACTTCCACCTCCCCCTCCAGAAGTAAACATTGTTGTATAATGGACATTGACCCGAAAGACATTGATAAGTCAAATGCCTTTCGGGTATAAAAACTAAAATCATGAGTAGAAGATTACCAGTATATATTCTTATAGATACAAGTGGTTCCATGAGGGGTGAACCTATTGAGAGCGTCAAGGTCGGACTTTCAGACATGATTGCGTCATTAAGATTGGATCCCTATGCATTGGAAACAGTTTGTGTTAGTATTATTACGTTTGACAGTAAGGTTGAGCAAATTCTTCCTTTGACAGAATTGGAAAATCTCCAGCTACCTGATATTCATGTGCCAGACTCAGGTGCTACATTTCTGGGAGCAGCATTGAATTTGATGTGCCAACGTTATGATGAAGAAGTCAATATGGGATCACGTGAGCAGAAAGGAGATTGGATGCCTATAATGTTTGTTCTGACAGATGGGAAGCCTGCAGATTTAATGGCATATGATGAAGCTATACAGAAAGTGAAACGCCATCAGTTTACTAATATCGTAGCTTGTGCAGCTGGCCCGAAAGCAAAGACAGAACCTTTGAAAAAGCTTACCGACAATGTATTTACGCTTGATACAATGGATAGTAATACATTCAAGAAGTTTTTCCAATGGGTAACTATCAATGTACAACAAGGAGGGCGAACAATGGGTGTGACGGATCAGGTTGAATTACCGCCTCCACCAGCAGAAGTCAACTTGGTAATTTAATAGAAACAATGATATGAATTGCAAATTTGTTGGATATGAATTTAAGACACTTGAAGTCTCATTGGCTCCAAGAGAGGAATTTTATGCAGAACGTGGCAGTATAGTTTATGTAGAGGAATCATTGCAGCGCGAAGTTGAATTTACAAATGGTGGTACCGGTTTAGGAACTATTATTGGTGGAGTGGTTAAATCAGCTTTGTCTGGCGAGTCCATATTGATTATCCGTTTTTCTAATCCAACGAATACGGAGAAGAAACTTGTGTTGTCAGGTTCTTCTTGTGCTTTACTTCCTGTTAAATTACAAGGAGAAAATCTTATATGTCGTCGAGGACATTATGTTGCTTCAACTGGTCGGGTATCCTTGAACCTCAATCTGAATCTCCAAGGTCTACTTGGAGGTATTGGACTATTTCAAAAAATTGAAGGTAATGCAACCGTCTTTCTCAATTCGTTGGGAAATCCCATTGAAAAGCAGTTAAGGAATGGTGAAACTATAGAAGTGGATGAAAATCACATCATTGCCTTACACGGATTTTCTTCTTCACAGATACAGGCAGGATGGTCTGTCGGTAATGTTTTGCGAGGAGAAGGATTAAGTCTTATGAAAATAACAGGACCTGGGAAAATCTATCTCAGTCCTTTACCTATAATTATCAATCGAAATTAAATTAGTATAAAACAATGAGAAGATTACCCGTATATTTCCTTGTTGACGTTTCAGAATCAATGGTTGGTGCCCCTATCCAACAAGTTCAGGATGGCATGAGAATGATTGTACAGGAATTGCGTACAGATCCCTATGCTCTTGAAACTGCGTTTATATCTATTATTGCTTTTGCAGGAAAGGCAAAATGTATTTCACCGTTGACAGAGTTATATAAGTTTTATCCACCTATATTTCCTATAGGTGGTGGCACGTCTCTCGGTGTTGCTCTGAATTTCTTGATGGATGATATGGATAAGAATTTAGTTAAAACCACAACGGAGCAAAAAGGGGATTGGAAGCCGATAGTTTTTCTTTTTACTGACGGTACACCAACTGATAATCCATCTTCTGCTTTTGCTCGCTGGAACAATTCATATCGCAGAAAGGCAAATATTGTAGCCATATCCATTGGAGACAATGTAAATACTCAACTTTTAGGACAAATATCTGACAATGTACTTCGGCTAAATAAGACAGATGATATATCATTCAAAGCGTTCTTTAAGTGGGTGACGGCTTCCATTAAGGCTACCAGTGTATCAGTGACCGATGTAGGAGATGATGATGTAAAATTGGCTTCTACCAATGGTATTAATTTGGAAAAAGTTGATACAACCAAGCCCTGCATGGTGGATGAAAATTATGTAGTATTGCTTGGTAAATGTTCCAATACCAAGAGACTTTATTTGGTTAAATATGCAAAGCATCTTGCTAATATAGAAGGGCTTGAAACTCTGAATATAAAAACAACAGACTTCAAACTCGTGGGAGCCTATCCTATTGATGAAGAAAATTACAATGATTTGAGTGATGGAAAATCGAACCGTAATATCAATACGATGTCATTGCGGGGTGTGCCGACTTGTCCCTGTTGTGGAAATCAGCTCGGAGTAGTAGTTTGTGAATGTGGTAACATTATGTGTTCGGGCGGTCAAACGACAGCTTGTCCTTGGTGTGGTATGGAAGGAACTTTAGGTGAAATTGCTGAAGGAGGAATAGACATTACAAGAGGAAGGGGGTAAAATATGGATATTGATAAAATCATAGACACTCTCATTGGAAATAAAGATGATAAGAAAGTAGAAAATTTTCTCCGTTTTTTGTCAGACAAATTGTGGAATTTATACAATGACTATCTTATGGATAAAATAAAAATGGCAGAGAATAAAATTGTGTGGGATCTTAATATACCTAATGCAAAGGAAAATCAGGAATATGAAGTGACTGTAGATATGCCTGTTTTAGATCCCGATGGATTAGACGGTATGGAGATTGTTCTCGTAAGCGTATCTGGACTCGATAAAAATATTCATGGGTTGAGCCTTGTAACAGCTGCAGATGGGAAGTCTTTTACTATCTCAGGATGCCCGTCTTTGGAATATTTCCGTAAAAATGGTGCAACAGCTCAATCAACATTTGATTTGATTATACGCTATCAGTTTGTAGGTGTGGATATGCCAGAAGAACATCCTATTTTGGAACGGAAAGTGCCTTTCGTAATTAATCAAGATCCTCGTAAATTGTGGAAAGACCTACCTGTGGATTGGGGAAATATGCCTGAACCAAAGTATCAAAATAATGATATTCAGGTAGAGTATATAAAAGTAGAAGCCCTTGCTGACGGAACACCTCAGAAAGATATTGTGGCAGCCAGTAAGCGTGGACGTAGCCATGCACAAGAAGCTAAACCTCGCGATGACCATTTCAAAATGGCTCATATGGACAATGGATGGTATGTTATGGCCGTAGCTGATGGTGCCGGTTCTGCTAAATTTTCACGTGAAGGTTCTCGTATTGCATGTGAGGAATCAGTGAACTATTGTATTGTACAACTTAATGGCAATAAAGATTTTGAAAATGCAATATTGAAATACAACGAACAGATGGGTGACGGCGAAAGCGATGCACGCAAACAAGTTGGAGATCATATATATAAGATTGTTGGAACTGCAGCGTTTAAGGCTCATCGTGCGATTAACGCTGAAGCGGCCACCGTCAACAATCAACCTAAACAATATGCGACAACACTTTTGCTTGTCATTAGTAAAAAATTTTCTTTTGGATGGTTTCTAGCTTCATTTTGGGTGGGTGATGGTGCAATTTGTCTTTATGACAAACATACACATACGGCTAAAATACTTGGTGTACCGGACGAAGGAGAATTTGCAGGGCAGACTCGATTTCTCACCATGCCGGACATTTTCAAGGATGCCAAAAGTTTATACCAGCGACTTCGTTTCAATATAGTAGATGACTTCACCGCTCTTTTTATGATGACAGATGGTGTAAGTGACCCGAAGTTTGAAACAGATGTCAATCTGAACAATCCTGACAGATGGGATGCTTTGTGGAACGACCTTAAAGAGAATGGAGTGGAACTTACTGACGACAACGAATCATCAAAAGAGCAATTATTGAATTGGCTTGACTTTTGGTCGCCAGGAAATCACGATGACCGCACTATTGCCATTTTATATGAGGGTGAAGAGACTGATCCAAAATGTGAAGAAGTAACAGAACAAATGGCAAAAGAAATCTCCGATACAAATGAAACAGGAACTATTTCTTCTGATAAAATCAATGTAGAATCTTAAAAGGAAGAAGTTATGGCTAATATAATTAAACTGACTGCATCCGACGGTTCTACCGTTGAGTTCTATGACGAGATTAAGGCTCAAGGCGGAGTTAAGGATGTATATTTCTCAACCGATAAAACTTATGTTGTGGCATTCTACCGTAATCCTACAAATGCCAACGACAAAGCCCGATTGGAAAACATTGTTGGGGTGTATCGCGAAAAGATTTTCGTTCAGAACTCAGATGGAGATTACTGGAATGACATATTTGCATGGCCTACTAAAATGGTGGAATGGAAAGGACTCACGGGTATTGTTATTCCTTTCTATAACAAAAAGTTCTTCTTTACAGGAATTGATGCCCAATGGCCTTTCATTAAGAACGGTCAGGAAAAGAACGGCAAATGGTTCTCTTCGGCAAAACTCATCAACAAGTTCGTTCCTGCCGATCAGAAAGGTACATTTCTGTCGCGTTTGCATATGTGTTTGAAGATAGCACGTGGTATTCGCCGCATACATGCCGCAGGACTAGCTCATTCGGATCTTTCCTACAATAATGTACTTGTTGACCCCCTTTCTGGTTCGGCCTGCATTATTGATGATGATGGATTGGTTGTACCCGGCAAGTTCCCGCCAGAGGTGGTAGGTACTCCTGGTTTTATAGCACCCGAAGTTCTCGCCACAAAGACACTAAAAATAGACGATCCAAAAAAAAATTTGCCTAAGATTACTACAGACCGCTACGCACTTGCAGTACTCATCTATACTTTTCTGCTCAACCGCCATCCTTTGGACGGTGGAAAAGTGTGGAATATAGACGATCCACAAAAAGACGATGATATGCGTTATGGAGCAAAGGCCTTGTTCATTGAACATCCCACTGATTCTACCAATCGCGTTAAACCTAACCAGCTGGCACCGTCCCAATTGCCACAAGGCGATCCAAATCGGCTCCCCTATACTATTTGTGGTCCGTATTTGAAAAAATTGTTCGACAAAGCATTCATTGATGGGCTGCACAATCCATCTATGCGTCCCAGTGCGGCTGAATGGGAAGATGCACTTATCAAGACATGTGATTTGGTACAGCCATGCCAAAATCCAGATTGTCAGGCTCACTGGTATGTTTTCGACAATACTACCAAGCCTCACTGTCCGTTCTGTGGTAGAGAATATAAAGGACAGCTACCAATTCTTAACTTTTATTATGCACCTGCTCATGGAAAGTTCATTTCGGAAAACTATCGCTTAATGATTTATGATAAGCAGACTCTTTATCGGTGGCACTCCAACAACTTGGTATCAGCAAATGAAAAGACAAGCGATAATGATAAGAAGCCAGTCGGAGACTTTCATTTCCATAATGGACAATGGATACTTATCAATAGGCGTCTCCCTGATATGCGTGACATTACTGAACAAAAAGATATTCCAATCGGCGGATATGTTCCACTTACAGAAGGTCGGCAGATTCTCCTTGACAAAAGTCAAGGAGGTAGATTAGTCATTGTTCAACTTGTTAATAATTAGATTTATGGCTATAAAGGATCAATGCGAACAATGCAAGAAATATAATAGTACTTGTATAGAAAATATAGAATTTAATGGGCAGTCATGTGACCATTATATAAAGCGTATAAATTTGGAGAAAAAAACAAATCAAGTCATACATGACAATGCAAATTTCAATCAACAGGAAAAAGCATCGTGCCCTCAAATAGATTATCCTAATCCCAATGATAACATTCATGGATGGTTAGGATTTCTACTTTTTTCCATTGGTCTTGGTGGTCTGGTAAGTGCTTTATATCCTATACTTACTTATAATATAGAAGAATATGGGAGTCATTTTTTAGCACTTGCAGATGTGTTTTTGGGTATAATGTTATTAGCCTTAGCCATTTACACTATCTATGCTTTCCTCCAAAGAAAGCCAAATGCAGTTTATTTAGCCAAGGTATATATAGCTGCTGTCTTTATATCAAATGTTATAACTCTATTTAGTGGTGAATTTGAGGAATCTGGTATGGGGAGTATGCCTCGTCTTATACGTTCTTTGATATGGAGTATCGTTTGGTTCTTGTATCTGACAACTTCTAAGCAGGTCAATAATATCATTCCAAAAACATACCGTAAAATATATAGTCGTGACTATTATATTACAGCAGCATTTGTTATAGTTCCCCTATTTATGCTTGGCATTGGTATCGCAGATATACAGTCACAATACGATAAAAAAGAAGCTCAATTCATTTCATCGGTAGATTTAGCATATAATGAATACACAGATGGACGCATAGTGTTCACAAAACCTGATGGATTTATATGTGAAAAACAAGAAATAGATGAACCCAAAATCACTCTGTTTGATTTGGAACTTAGTGATTGTGCTTGGGTAAGAATATGCAGCGATTATGATTCCGATATTACAACCGATAATTTCAATTCTTATTGGGAAAATTGGAAAGACTCAGAACTTGAAAAATATTCTTATAAGGAAATCCTAAATGAAAAGCGTTTTGTTAATGACAATCCATATTTTATTAAAACGATTCAATATGAAACAGAAACTCCTATTCAATGGCATTATGTGCTATTATTTAATGAACGAACGGAAAAAGTTTGCGTAGTATCATATTATCAAATTGGGGATGGTTACAACTATCTTGATACATTATTAAAATCCATCCGTTTCTAATGGTATATATTGTACGAAATAATCAAGATTATGGCCCATACGATGAGAATACTCTCTTGTCATATGTAAACAATGGGCAAATTTTACTTCATGACAAAGCTAAAAGTGTATCTACAAATGAAGTAAATACAGTATATTATTTTTTGCATAGGGCTGGATTGAAGCCAAAAGTATCTCATGGTGGCGATTTAATAGCACAGCTACGCAAAATAGGAACAGAACTTATTATACCAAAGAATAGTTTTATCAACAAGCAATGGCTTTCGGAGAAACGCTTGTTAACCTTGGCTATAGTTGGATTGTCTCCTAGTATGTTAATGGTTATACCAATGTGGAATTTTGGCGTATTCTATGCGATTGCTTTGTACTTTTCATGTATATGGGGACTTTTCTTTTATTACCTCTTCAAGACACCGCAAGTATCTATAAAGAATACTATTTCAATATTCTTCTTGACTCAGTTATTCGTATTTGTCGCCTGGGATGTATTAGGTATTCCACGTATAAATCCATTCTATAGATTGATAGATTTATCTTTCCCTTTGAATCTATTTGGATATACCTTGGGAGTCGGTTTAATGGAAGAATTGGCTAAAGCAATTCCTCTGTTTGTTATTTATAGAAAAACAAAAGAACCGTTATTGCCACAGACATTAGTATATTATGGCTTAATGTCAGGTATTGCTTTTGGCGTTTTTGAAGGAGTACAATACCAAATGGAAGTAAATACTCAATTGGATTATACCGGAGCATTTTTTATGAATATAGCTCGTTTAACAAGTCTTCCTTTTCTTCATGCTATTTGGTGTGGTATAGCAGGCTATTTTATAGCCTTTGCAAATTTATATCCCAAATATAGAATATCCTTGTATTTCTTAGCAATTGCAATTCCAGCCATTATTCATGGTTTATATGATACATTCTGTGGAAGCTCATTAGGAATGTTAATAGCATTGCCTATTACTTTTATAGGAGTTATCATGCTTATGACTTACTTAAAACAAAGCGTAAATTATCAATCAAAACTTCGAAATTAATATGGGAAAATGTAAATATTGCCATAGAGATGCGGGATGGTTTCAACATTCGCATTCAGAATGTGAGAAAAAATATAACGACGGGAAATTAAAACTTCGCAATATACTAATGTCTTGTTTCTCTAATCTTCAGGATTTTTATTGTAGAGAACAAGAAATAAATGAAATAATAAGTAGTTCATACATTGATGAAGCAACAAAAGAAAAAATTTTTGTAGATGTATTAGACGATGTAATAGAGAAATATCTTGAAGACAATATTATAAATGATGCAGAAAAACAAAGTGTAGCCCGTTTTATACAATTTTCTCAAATTCCACAAGCGATACTTAACCAGCATCATTCCATAGAAAAAATGTTGCAAGCAGATGTTATTCAGGATATACTGAATGGAAACAAACCATCACCTAAAATAACTATTGCCGGAAACTTTCCATTTATGCTTTCAAGAAATGAAACTATGATATGGTTATTCCGAGACATAATATTCTATGAGCAAAAAATAAAAAGAGAATATGTCGGAAGAAGTAGTGGTATTAGTGTAAGGGTGGCGAAAGGTATTTATTATAGGACAGGAGGCTTTAGGGGACACCCGGTAGAAACTACTTATATGCAGAGGATTTCAGTAGGTAGTGTTTGTCTGACAGATAAACATATTTACTTTTCTTCGCCAGAGAAGAGTTTCAGATTGTCATTTGATAAAATTATAAACATTGATACATATTCAAATGGAGTTGGTCTACAAAAAGATGGGGCAAACAGCAAACCTATATTCTTGGAAGGAATAAATAGTTGGTTTGTGTATAATGTAATAATGAATTTAAGACATGTATAGAGGCATAGATGTAAAATATTACATTTCTGAAATATAGTCGTAACATGACGATGTTATAACCTTGCAACCCTTTAGCGATAGCAATAATGTAAAGGTGTTGTAATGTTTTGGAAATCCAAAAACTCCGTAAAGTTGAAACTAACTTTGCAGCATCAAAAGGAAATCAAATGTATAACAAATAAAATTCGAAGAAAATGAAAAATATTATTTTGACAGCAGCAATTGCTATTTGCGCAACTTTTGGAGTTCACGCTCAAAATATCTACGGAACTTCGTCCAAACGTAATTCAACCTCTTCATTGAGTATCGGCACAACGAATAGTTCTGTAAGATACCAACAGGGATATACCCGAAAGGACGGTACTTATGTACAAGGGCATTACAAGACATCTACTAATACGACTAATCATGATAATTTTTCAACCAGTGGAAATCTTAACACTTTTACGGGTACTATTGGAACCCATGCCCGTGATTACTCTTCCAATGCATACAATTATGGATCAGGTCGCACTATTCATACCGGTAGTCGTGGTGGACAATATTATATAAATAGTAAGGGTAACAAAACATATGTACCTAAGAGAAGATAATTTATTTCATAAAGCATAATAAACGAGGGAAATATGAAAGTAAAATTTTTATATGTTGTGTTTACTATGATGTTATTAGTTGCACCAACAGCTATGGCTCAATCTGTGTATGATTATGAGTATAACAGTCAAAAGAAAAACGCTTCGATCACATTTAGGAACAGTTCAGATTATACAATGACATTGAAGGTTATCTACTCTTTTGGAGGACTATATACGACTGTGTCTTTACCTGCACATTCATCAAGAACGGTAAACTTTAATAAAAGTGGCACATTTAAGCTGAAAATCAAAGCTACATCCTCATACGGACAATCTTCATATCACGATGGGGGAAAGTTCTCTGTAACATCTACTGAAACCGAATGGACGGAAGGAGAAATGGTTTTCAAAATGTCAACATATGGCAGTGGTCTTGGGCCATCTATATCAGCTAAAGAATTTGAAAGTAATGAATAAGTATTAATATTGATATCGTATGAATATGGATTTAGATTTCACCCCCAGTCTTATTAAAAAAGCATTATGGGGAATTTTAACAGTAATATTATTAACGGTAAGTATGGCTTTTATCAAACCTTGGTATAATGTTTGGTCGCAGGAAATGGAAGGTAAAGCAGAATTTGCCAAAGCCGAACAGAATCGTAAAATAAAGATAGAGGAAGCACGAGCAAATCTTGAAGCAGAGAAATTGAATGCACAAGCAGAAATAGAGAGAGCTAAAGGGGCTGCTGAAGCGATTAAAATAGAGAACGGTAGTATTACTCCTACTTACATCCAATATCTTTGGGTTCGCCAACAATCAGATTTGAGCGATAAGACTGTAATATATGTACCAACAGAATCAAATTTACCTATTCTTGAATCTGCAAGAATAAATCAGATACCGAAGAATAATTAATTTATAAAGAATAATATGGAACAAAAACATCATTTCACAGGCTTAACCGATGCCGAGGTGCTCGAAAGCCGTAAAAAACATGGCGCTAATATTTTGACACCTCCAGAGAAAGACCCGTTATGGAAACAATTTCTTGAAAAGTTTGGCGACCCTCTTATCATAATTTTGATGATTGCAGGTGTGCTTTCTATTGGAATCTCATTTTATGAATATTTTGGATTGGGAGAAGGTGGAGAAGTCTTCTTTGAACCGGCAGGAATTTTTGTTGCTATTCTGCTTGCTACTGGTTTGGCATTTTATTTTGAGCTCCAAGCTGATAAAGAATTTACAATTCTTAATCAAGTAAACGATGATGAACCTGTTGAGGTAATCCGTAACGGGAATGCCACACAAATACCTCGAAAAGATGTTGTTGTAGGCGATATAGTCATTCTTAATACCGGTGAGGAAGTTGCTGCTGATGGCGAATTGATAGAAGCTGTACAATTACATTTGGATGAATCCACCTTAACTGGAGAACCTGTATGTGGTAAGAGTATCAATGAAGAAGAGTTTGATAAGAATGCTACTTACCCAACCAATCATGTAATGAAAGGTACAAAGGTAATGGAAGGGCATGGTATATTCCGTGTACTTGCAGTTGGTGATGCAACCGAACAAGGCAAAGTGTTTGAGGCAGCACAGATTGATGACAGTGTGAAAACTCCGCTTAACGAGCAACTTGACGGATTAAGTGCTTGGATTACCAAATTGAGCTATGGTTTTGCTGCATTGATTATAATTGGACGTATTGCAGGTTATTTAATCAGCAACGGAACAGATTGTTTTGGCTCAATGGAACAAATTGCTCCTTTTATAGCATATGTTCTACAAACATTGATGATTGCCGTTACATTGGTTGTTGTAGCGGTACCTGAAGGGTTGCCTATGGCTGTTACACTCTCATTGGCATATTCTATGAGAAGAATGCTTCGAACAAATAATCTTGTTCGTAAAATGCACGCTTGCGAAACAATGGGAGCAACTACCGTAATTTGTACAGATAAAACAGGTACACTGACTCAAAATCAAATGAAAGTGGACGATATAAAAGTTTATGCAGATAATATTTCCGATAGTGTTATCAACGAAGGAATGGCAGTAAACTCCACCGCATCTATTGATTTCTCAGACGTCAAGAAACCTCAAGTACTGGGTAATCCGACAGAGGGGGCATTACTACTTTGGTTAAACAACAAAGGGGTGGACTATCGTATGCTGCGTGAAAGTGTAAATGTTGTACAAGAACTTCCATTCTCTACTGAGCGTAAATATATGGCTACTGTTGTTGAATCTGCTGTCATACCAGGCAAGAAAATACTTTATGTGAAGGGTGCTCCGGAAATAATCTTTGACTTATGCAAAGTCACCAATGTAGATAAAACTATTGTTGATAAGCAGTTAATTTCCTATCAGGAACGAGCCATGCGTACACTTGGTTTTGCCTATCAAGTGTTGGAAAACGATAATGCTGTGATTGAAAATGGCAAACTGGTTGCTACATCACTTCATTTCATTGGTATTGCTGCTATTGCAGATCCTGTTCGTGTAGATGTCCCTGATGCAGTAAAAGAATGTTTGGATGCAGGTATAAACATAAAGATTGTAACTGGTGATACTCCGGGTACGGCAAAGGAAATAGGTCGTCAAATAGGTCTTTGGACTTCTACAGATACAGAACGCAACATCATTACTGGCCCCGATTTTGCTGCACTTACAGAGGAACAATTGCTTGACCGTGTACAGGATCTAAAGATTATCGCCCGCGCACGTCCTATGGACAAGAAACGGTTGGTAGAAGCCTTGCAAAAGAAAAATCAGGTAGTAGCTGTTACTGGTGATGGAACAAATGATGCACCTGCATTACATACTGCTCATGTGGGACTGTCAATGGGCGATGGTACATCTGTTGCCAAAGAAGCATCTGACATTACCATCATCGATAACTCATTCTCAAGCATTGGTAAGGCTGTGATGTGGGGACGTTCACTCTATCAAAACATTCAGCGTTTCCTGTTATTTCAACTTACTGTAAATGTAACAGCTTGTTTCTTAGTTCTTTGCGGCGCATTTATGGGAACAGAAAGTCCATTGACTGTAACTCAAATGTTGTGGATAAACCTTATTATGGATACTTTTGCAGCAATGGCATTGGCATCACTTCCTCCTTCAGAGAGCGTAATGCAGGACAAACCCCGCGACCGTAATGCTTTTATTCTTAATAAATCAATGATTGCTAACATTATCGGTGTAGGTGGATTCTTTTTTGCAATGTTACTCGGTTTGCTTTATATATTCCAACACGCAGACATTCACCAACTCACAGATTTGTTATCACTTCAATTGGGTGAAAAAGGCCATGTATCTACGTATGAGTTGACTCTGCTCTTCACTATTTTTGTGATGACCCATTTCTTCTATCTCTTCAATGCGCGTGCATTCGAGACTGGTCGTAGTGCTTTACATTTCAAAGGTTGTAAGGGATTACTTATCATTGTGGCTATTATCATGATAGGGCAAGTGGCAATGGTGGAAATACCTGGTATTCAACAATTCTTCAATGTTCAAGGATTGAGTTTGCAAGATTGGATAATTATTATTCTTGGTTCCTCCCTTGTACTTTGGGTACGTGAAGGATGGCATCTGATAACTAAGCGATAACTAAATATTACGGGTTGGAATAGCTCCATACATCATACCGGGGTTATTCCAACCCTTTAATTTTATCTAAATATGGTAAAAATCAAATACAGGCATTCCTGATTCTCCTCCTTCATGGAAAAGAGCTATTGGGTATTGCATAAGCAAAACAAAGATATGGAGCAAGATAACTATAATCTTCAACGCTTTATAGAAGCACAGGATTTGATATATCCAATAGTTCTCAAAGAGTTACAGGAAGGCAGGAAACGAGGGCATTGGATGTGGTATATCTTTCCGCAACTCAAACAGCTCGGGTATTCTTTTAACTCAAAGTTTTATGGAATATCCGGAATAGAGGAAGCTACTGCATATTTAGGAAATCCAGTTCTCGCCCAACGGTTAAGAGAAGTTTCAGAAACAATACTTCATCTTTCTACCAATGATGCTGTTGAAGTATTCGGAGGCATTGACAGCCGTAAACTCTGTTCCTGCATGACGCTCTTTGACATCGTTTCGCCTGATGAAGTCTTTGCCCGAATTATAGACAAGTATTTCAATGGGCAGCAAGACAAATGTACAATTAAAATAATCAATCATTTGAGTACATGAAACACCTTCTCTTATTTCTCGCTTTATTTGCAATACTCAGTGGCTGTCGCCATGTAAATAAAACAGATTTTTCTCATGAAGAGAAAAATAGTGTGTATTATTGGAAAACAGTATTTGCACCGGATTCGTCCGATTTCGCATTCATGCGCAAGCACGATATTGGACGTATTTATTTGCGTATGTTTGATGTGTCGGTTGATAACGTTGGTACGATTGACGGAAACCGTACTGTGCCAAATGCCACTATGAGGATTCCGGAAAAGACTTATTATATATTAAACGATTCTTTGGGCTTTATAGAATTTGTTCCTGTGGTGTATATTACATTGGATGCAATGAAAGATGCAAAAGGACATGAAGGACAGTTGGCCCAAAATATCGTGACGCGCGTCAAGAATATGTGTTCATATAACGGATTGTCAAATGTGTCCGGCTTACAGTTGGATTGTGATTGGACAACTTCTACTGAACGTTCGTTTTTTGCGTTATGTGATTCTGTCCGACATGAAATCCGCAAGCAGAACCTGACTTGGAATCTTAATTCGACAATCAGACTACATCAACTGGCACAGAAGGTTCCACCGGTTGATTACGGTGTGCTGATGGTTTATAATACCGGAGATTTCAGTGACCCGGATGCGGCAAATTCCATCTTAGACCCAAAAGATATAAAGCCATATCTGAAATATCTGAGCGATTATCCATTGCACCTTGATGTAGCCTATCCCACCTATTCATGGCAGTTGTTGTTTCATAAACGCCAGTTTGTCGGTCTGTTGAATGGGATAAACGTACAGGATTCCACTAAGTTCAAAAACACTAAGAATCATCATACTTACCAATGTCTTGAAGATATTCCTTATAAAGAAATGATAATCCGGAAAGGAGACGAGATTAGAGTAGAAACCTCCAAATATCAGGACATAATAAGCGTAAAGTCCATGATAGAGCAAGAGCTATCCAATAATCCGTACAGTAATATTTTATATCATTTCGATTTACGCAATCTCTCAAAATATACAGACGATGAAATCAAAAAAATACTCTCTACTTCTGAAGTTAAGTAGCATAGTAATAATAGTATTTTCCGTATCATTCCATGCCAATGCTTGCGGTCCGTATCCTCCGATAATACCAACACCCAAGTTCTTCACATCCAATTGGGACGGCTTGCTTACTAAAGACTTTTACAAGCAGGAGAACTTGCGGTTGTGGCAAAAACTTACTTCTGAAAGAATACCATTAAACGACATTGAGCAGGCGGTATATAAAGATAACAGTGATACAGTCAATGATATAATGTTCAGTTATGACGAAAGTGTAAGCACGGATAATTTATTCTATATCTATCTGAAAAATACTCACGATTCGGAATTAGCTGATTTTTTGAGTACAGCCAAAGAGTTGGAAAAACGCAGAAATGAAATCAATTCACCGTGGTACTACCCATCATCCAGAGATTCAAGTGATGTAACAGGTGATTTCCAGGATATAATTGACAAGTGCAAGAGTTACACCGGAACCCGCATCAAGGACCGTTATGCCTTGCAAGTGGTACGGGCACTTTTTGCTTCACGTTGTTACGATAAATGTGTGGCATATTTCAATGAGGCTTTTCAGGAAATTTCTGATGACAACCTGTTCAAGCGTATGGCACAGGGGTATGTAGCCGGATGTTGGTACCGGCTGGGAAATGTTGATATGGCAAATGAATATTTCGCCCAATCTGGTGATTTTTATTCTATCAAAACCGACAATCCTGTTGCGTTCATGGCAGAACGCAATCCAGACAACCCGGAATTATTATCATACATCCAGACTATCTCAAATGATTCTGCCGAGTTTTGTGCAATAAAATCTGTTGCAGAAAATGTGCTAAGCAAGAAGAAAGTAAACAATCGTGGTGACTGGGAGTTTGCTTTGGCATATATGTACGGAGAGTTTTACTCTGACAGTCGCAAAGCCTCGCAGTATATCCGTAAGGCTTTGCGGCACACGTTTTCATCAGACGATTTACACGACCATGCCCGTGCCTATCGCATGAAGATAGATGCAGAGAACGATGATAATTCATCACTTTTGTCTGATTTGAAATGGATGGAATCAAAGATTGACATATTTTTGCCAGATGCTGTGGAATGGAACAGAATGATGCAGAACATAGTTTATGCCAGCCTGATTCCGAACTTGTGGAATAATAAGGACTATACTACAGCTATATTACTATGCGGTTATGCAGACAATCTGCTTGCCACCAAGCAACGCCATGATGAAATAGAGACAGATTATACATGCGCTTTTTGGGGAGGAGCTACCCAAACACAGACAATTGAAGAAATGAGAAGAAGTGAACGATTTTGGAATACGCAAGATTACAGTTCTCTTTCTTTTCAGTTGATGGGGTCTCTTTCGTCCAGTCAACTTATAGACGTGAAGCGGGGTATTGCTTCTGAAAATAAATTGTTTACTTATCTGAAAAAGTATATCCGGCACGATTCAGACTATTTCAATGAACTTATAGGGACTCTTGCCCTCCGTGAGGAAAACTATCAAAGGGCTGTCGGATATTTTACCAGTGTTTCTGATGAATATTTGCAAGCCATGAATGTATATAAGGGAGGCTATCTTAATCGGAATCCTTTCTATGCTTATCCGGACAGATGGTCTAAAAGCGGAGAATGGGAATGGGAGGCACAAACTGTCAATAAACCATTGCAAGACTCCCAAAGAATTAAATACAGGTTTGCCAAAAGAATGTTGGAATTGCAAGACCAGATGAAATACGGAAAGACTGCCGACATACGAGGTATGGCACGGTTCAAATATGCCATAGGCCGTCGTAATTCTTTTGAAGAGTGTTGGGCTTTAACCCAATATTGGCGTGGAGAATATATCGGCTTGTTTGAGCCTCGATTGGATTATTGGTCAATTGATTATATAAAAGGTTATGATGACATCCTATACGATTACAAGCATTCTGTCGGGCATAAAAAAACAGAAGAAATCTATCAGGCAGAAATTAAAAAGGCTTTGGAAATGTTCCAGTCTGAGGAAGCTAAAGCCGAAGCAGAATATATATTGGGTAATCTTCGCACAATTATAAAGTGTTATGGTAATACCACTACTGCACGATACATCAAGAAGTCTTGCGATAATTGGCATTCCTGGTTATGATGTAAAGGCACTCCGTTCCACGCTTCCCAGCGTAGAACGGGGTTCGGAACATATATCAGAAATCATGCTGTTTTTCTTGCCTCCAGGAAGCGGTGTGCGTTATCATTGACCAATTTGACAATTCGTTCGTGATATTCCGTGTTGGAGTTGCACACTCCACGGCTCTGTATCACCTTACCCTCTTTCAATGAGAACTCCACGGTCTCTATGCGGTTGCCTTGTCGGTCGTGTGCCGAAAGGATAATGCTGTCCGTCTTTGCATAATATTCACACTGGAACACACAATGGTGCATGTGTTCGCCCTCCTCCTTGTAGGCTTCAATGGTGTCAAGCACGGAAATCTCAATGTCGCTGTCGCTGATGACAATCCCGAAGAAACAGGACTTGTCCCTGTAAAACTCGGCTTCATGCTCCTTGGCTCTCTGCATCCGCTCCCTGTTCCTGCGCCTCTCCTCCATGCCGTTTACTTTGGCCAGCCACCTGTCATGCTCGGCTTTGAGGTTTATCGGGCAGATATACCTCGGGCTGCGTGTGTCCTTTCCGCACCGTTCAAGCAGACGGACGGTGTCGCACCACATGCTGTAATCAACAGGCCGGTAATGATGCCGTGATGCAACCTTGTATGACTGCCAGCACCTGTCCAGCTCGAATGTATTGCTGACGAAATAGGCAACCGCCTTGCGGTCTTTGGTTTTCATCATGGTTTCGATGCGGTGGTCTGACAAAAGAGCCTTTGCAAGACGCATGGGGTGGCAGTCGGGAAGCCTGCCTCTCATGCCGTTGCGTCTCAGTCCTGCCGTGACTGAATAACGGGGATAGACATACGTGTTTGAGATAACCCAATGCACATCGGACATTTGCCTTAACTCAATATCGGTCATCCAGTTGAAGCTGTCCTGATAATAGCCTATCGTCCTCGCCCTTGAAGTGACGGCAGTCTTTCCGTCCCCACCAAGCCACAGACGGCACACCTCCCAACAGGTAGTTCTCATTGGCTCGCCTTTCCTGTAACAGACATTCAGCAGGAACACACGCTGCACCTGCAACCCGTCAATGGCTTCAAGAGTGGAAAAATAGCTTGTCTCCCTGCATTTCCGTTTCATCGTGTCAGTAACCTGCAAGCGGTGTCCGCAATGGGGGCAGCGTACAGACTTTCCTTTTCCCTTGTAGTCAAACTTTCCTCCGCAATCGCTGCACGTGCATTTGTGGCCGGAAGTGCGGAAAGCAATATGCGATACCACGTTTTTGACAGCCCACTCCACGGCTTTCGGGCTGATGGCGGACAGCCCCTCGTTGGAGGCTGCCACCGTCTTTTCAAATTTCGTTCTCGGTTTCATGGCTCAAAAATCAAAAAGTGAGAGTTCGGGTTGTTTGGGTTCGGGCTTCTTTGCAGCCTTGGGCTTGGAGTTGCGTTGCTGCAACTTGCGCATTTCCTCGTCCTGGTAGCGTTTGAGCGCAATGGCTCGCTGTTCCGCCTTTTCCTCCTCGGTCAGTTCAATGTGGTGATTGACAACGACCGAGCAGTTTATTGGCTTGCCGATGTCCAGTGTCGGCTCGTCTATCGCATGGACTGCCATGGAATAGATTTCCTCGTCTGCAAAGCCACAACAGCCGGATTTCTGCACTTCGTTGAGTATGAACGTAACCACATCGTCAATGGTGCGTGTCGTGGTCTCGTATTTGGCACGGAAGAGTTCGTCCTCTTTTGCCCTCTTGTCAAGATAGTTCCTGATGATTTCCTTGAAATGTTCCGTTCCTTTCATGATGTTTCCGTTTTAAGTATTAGAAGCGATAGCCGATTACCGCCCCGATATATAGTTTTTCCCCTGCTGCAAGCGTTTCAACCAACCGCATGAGTTCCCTTGACCGTTCAGCCGTTCCGTGTCCGTCACAAAACTCCGTGATGAAAAGGCAGTCCGTGGCGAGCGGATTGAGTATGGCTTTCTGAAGGTGGTAGGCAGTCCCTGCCCATTCCATGATGTTCTTCTCGGTGAGTGCGTCCGTCCGTTTGCGGATAAGGTCAAGATAAGTCTTTCGCCACTCCGTGAAGCCCCCGTTATAGGCCAGCGTCTCGTCCGCATTGAGGGTAAACATGCCCTCGGGCAAAATGCGCCCCGCAAGGTTCTTGATTTCCCTTTTGCGGTCTTCGTTGTCAATCTCGCAGGTGTAGTCCATAAAGACCATGTCGCCCTGTCCCACGTGTTCGATGCCGATATACTCCCTTTTTTCTATTGGTCTGTTGCTGAGTTGAAAAATAGTGCTAAACATAATTTTAATATATTTATGTAATTCTTAATTCTTTTCCCTCTTGTCTGAAGCCTTACGGCTTCTCGCATCCGGGGGATTTTTACGATACTTACCCACACGGAGGGCTTGAAGTGGCAAAAGGCGGACATGGCAAGCGGAAAGCGGACGGAATACCCAATTTGGCACAAATTGCGGAAGGCTGCCGGTCGTTTTCCGTGCGGCCAAGCATAGCGGTGTTTGCCGTCGCCACGGCCCTCCGTTATTTTGTATCGGAAAATCCACGGATGCGCCAAGCCTTGAGGCAGACAGGGATGTACTTGTATTCATTCAGTTAATGACGGCACAAAAAAATCCCGACACCGACGTGCCGGGACTCTGAAAGTGTACATAAAATTAAAGTATGCTTAAACCAATGGGATCTCAAACGACTTGATTACGCAACGGGCCTCCTTGTCAAGAATGAACCAGTATTCGGAGCGGTAGGGTTTTCCTTCCGCCGTTTTCGCCTCGAACTCAATCTTGACTTTCCACCCGTTGAAAGGTTTTAGGGTCTTGCCGTTCTGACCACCGGGAATTGTGAGCGACCGCAGGACGGCCATAGCTTCCATCTGCCGCTCCATCAGCCCGGCCATATCCCTGTTGTCCGGGTTAAAATTCTCCAGCCCATTCGTCTCTTTCATTACTTTTTCGTTGATTTTCATCATCGCCATGGAGAGTGCCATCTTTTCCTCCATGTTCACGTACTCCCTGCCGAAGACGGAATCCGCCTTGCTGATACCGATGACCCTGACGGATTCGGGGTTGTCCACCGAGGCTTTCAGCGCAAGCTCCGCCACCTCCACGGCTCTCTTGCCGGGGTTGTCTGGCCGGAACATGAAATAGAACACGCCGCCCCAGAAGAGGATGCCGGTAATCAGTATCACAATTAATAACGTACCCTGTCTCATACCTTGATGATTTGAAGTTTGTCGGGAGACACTCCGAGCCGCTTACGGTACACGGTGCCGTCCTCCCGGTACATTTCCAGTTCGGATGCCGTAATCTGTTTCTCGCACAGCTCTTTCGCCTCGTCGAGTGTAAGCTGGTGCCCTCCGATGTTCCTCCAGATGGAGAATGAACACGGTGCGGATTCGTTGTTGTAGTTGGAGCAGTTGAACGCCCGGCTTCCGACACGTATCTCTCCGCCGCAGTGCGGGCATTTGCCGATGACCGGCTGCATCGGCACGCTGCCGTCGTCCGCCAGCTCCAGCACGGTCGGGAACGCCTTGCCCTCCTTGGAGGTGAAGCCGTCCAACAGGACATGCCGTTTCTCCAGCAGTTCCGTGATTTCCGCATCGTTCATCTTGCGGTTGCCGATGATGCCGTTGATGTTCAGCACGCAGGACGGCTGTTCCCCGATGTTATGCTCGCAGCGGTAGCCCTTGCAGGTCTTTACCACGTTCCCGCCGCACAGGGGGCAGCGTCCGATGATTCTTTTTTCAGTTTCCATGATTGTTGATGTTACTTTGTTATTTTTTTATCTTTTCAGAAACCCCGGTTCCATTCGGCCACGATGCCGCCGACGATGTTCTTGCCGGACATCACGCTTGCCCAGCTTTCCGGGTCGAGCGAGAACCAGAGGTCGTTCCACGAGAGCGTTCGCACCTGCCATGCCAGTATGAACAGGTCTGTGTTGACGGCCTCCAGCCTCGTCACCACCTCGTTGGCGATGTAGTAGCGTTCGGAGGAACTCAACAGGTTCACCTTGTGCTTCCCGTTCTTGCCGTCCGTGCCGCCCACGTCATAGCTTCCCGATGTCACGAGCTGTTTCATGAACGGGTAGAGTGCAGCCATCTGCGTGGCGGCATCCGCCAGCTCGTCCGACACCAGTGCGGCGATGGCCGTGCCCTTGAGGTTTCCGCCCACCGATTTCAGGAGCAGGTCGCAGTTCCTGGGGATTTCCGTCGTCACCAGTTCCCCTGCACGTTTGATCTGGTACAGGTTCTGTACCGCACCCTGGGCATTGGAAAGGTATTCCAGCATTTTGTCCTCCACGTTATGTACCCGGTCAAGAGCCACTGTTACGGCGGTCTCTGCCGCAATGATTTTCTCCTGCCTTTCCTTGCGCTTCTTGTGGATGCTTTTCAGCTCGGCTGTCTGCGCGATGACCGCCCCGGTCAGTGCCGGGTCGGTCTGCTGGGCGAATACCGGCAGATTTCCTGTCATGCAACCGCAAATGACGGCGATTATTTTCAGTTTCATTTTCAATGATTCCATATACCTTACATTTTAAGTCCAGTATTCCGATATTCGGCCAGCTTCCGTTCCCGGTCATCCTTGTTGGGGGAAAGGACTGGTTGTAAAGGCCTGTTCATCAGGCAGTCGTTCCAGTCCTTGAAAGCCTTGGGAGGCAGCCACTGTCCCATGCGGTAGCGGATGCCCAGACGCTCGCCGGCCTGTGCCGTAAGGGAGCGTTCCGTGTCCAGTGTGAAGGATTTTCCTTTCGCCTCTATCCGTATGCCGTCCTCCGCCTTATGGATTTTCATCGGGATATTTTCCAGAAGGGCCATCATGCGAAGCCCGTAGATGCGCCCGGCAAGGTCGTTGTCGAAACAGTCGAAGGCACGGGCATGGGGAAAACGCTCCATGACACCGGTTATCTGCCTGTCCGAGAACGTGCCGCCGAGCGACACCAGTGCCACTTCCGCATTTATCCGTGCCCGGTTCACCTGGTAGAATGCCATCGCATCGAAAGCGGACTCACAGAAGAACACGCTCCGGACCGCCTCACGGTTGCCGCCCGTCAGGTCGGCCACCCATGCCGAGGAGGAGGAATCGGTGCCGGCCGCCTTGGACTTGTAGCCGCTGTGCCCCCGTATCTCGTAGCCCCTGACTTCATCATTTCGTGCGTCCGTGTAGGGGAAACCGATGTTGTAGCCGTCGAACTTGCCGTTCCGGCGGTCACGTATGAGGCAGACGAACGGAGAAAGTTCCCTGACCGTCTCGGCGGAAATGCCCCTGAGGGCGAACAGTCCCGGTGTCTTCTCCGTATCGACAGGCTTCACCTCATACCGTGAACTGTCAAATACGGCAGTGTGCATGGCGGATTTCACATACTCGCGGTCTTCCCGGTATTCGGGTTCGGGCATGTTGGCAAAGCGTGCCATGACCTTGGCGATTTTCTGCCACTCGTCCTTGCCCGACACCGTGAAGGAGGAAAGGTTCTCCCGTATGAGCGTGACCACATCGCCTTTCGAGCCGTTCCTGCGGAAGAACGTCTGCGCCGCCTTGTCGTTCGGGTGGCTGACGATGATGGTGTCACGCCTGTCCCTGCCTTCGCCCAGCACCAGCTCGATGTACCTTCCCACACCGGCCTTGCGGTCCAGACGGTAGCCCAGGGCATAGGCGATGTCGTCAATGCCCACACGGGATTTCAGTTCCTTGAAGTTTACCTTGTAGTCCGTCATAAGCCCGTCCGTATTACGGTGATATTCATATTCTTGTTAAATGCTGATTCCCGTACCGGCTTTCTGCGTGCGCTGCATGACCGCCAGTTCCGGCCCGTAGGTCTTGCGTGCCGTCATGTTCAGGAACGCCGCCTTGTCCTTCATGTCGGTGAGCTGGAAGAAGGTTTTTGCGGTGTCTTTCGACACTTTCTTCAGTCCCAGTTCCACCCCGTCGTAGGAGGCGCGGATGGCATAGTCACCGGAGCGTGTCTTGACGATGGCCGCATTCTTGAAAGGCACCTCCTCACCGGCATCCAACGGGGCCAGTGGGTCGTTCTTGGCCAGGTACGGCTGCTCGCCGAGTGCCAGCCGCTGCTTGTCCACGTGGTCGAGAATCAGGTCCGACGCCTTGTTCACGTCCGCCATGACGGAGACGATGAATTTCGGTTCCTGTTTCAGCGTGCCTATCCACGAGTCCAGGTAGGCGGCGGAGTTGTCGGTCACTTTGGAGTCAAAGCCCATGGAGTGGCTGATCATGGCAGCCGTGAGTTCGGCCACCAGCTCCTCCTTGGCGTACTTCGGGTCGCCGAAGCGTCCGCCCGTTTCACGGTTGAGCCGTTCGGGTGTCATGGTGGAGTGCGTCATCTCGTGCAGCATGGTGGAATAATACTCCATGCCGCCCCGGTAAGTCTCCTCCGGCGAGCTGCCGATGTTGAACTGCGCCTTCATGGGCACCACGATACGGTCCTGCGAGGGAGAGTAGAAAGCCCCGTCCACACGTTTGTCCGCCTGTATCGGGCAGAGCCACTGCTGCGTCTGCACCATGCGGTCGAGGGCGGCATGGGCGTACATTCCCTCCGTGTCCCGGAGTTCGGGCACCTTGAACCTGTCAAGGAGTTTCTGCATCCTTTCCGGCTGCATCTCGGCCAGGTTGGTCTGCGCCACGTTATAGACAGGGAAGGACTTGACGAACGGGATGGCCTCCAGCCCCTGCCGTTCCTCCTTCGTCATGGCACGGTACTCGTCGGAGCTGACGCGCCTGCCGTCCCTGTCCTTTACCAGCATGTCCCAGTACACCACGGGGAAGGCTTTCTCGCCTTTCAGGACATGGGCTTTCAGGTTATGGGCCTGCTTGAAGGTCAGATAGACCGGGAGCTGATACCCCATGGCGGCCGTGTGCAATTGCAGGAAGAAAGAGTTGGAGCCGGAATAGTTGCGTCCTCCCACGTTCTGCGGCAGCCCGGCATAGCCCGACTCGCCGCCTATCCAGCCTTTCTTCCAGCCGGTTTCCTTCATCTGCCGCATACGCTCGATCATCATTGCCGTAAACCGTTCCAGAGCTGCCTGGCCGGAACCGCCCGATGACGACAGTGAGTTAGTTCCATATGCCATAGTCCTCGTCGTCCGTTAGCTGGCGGTCCATCCCCTCGGTGTCCGTCTGTTCGACATAAAACTCCGCCGACTCGTCCGACGGGTCCGTACCGTGGGCACGGCACCAGTCGAGGTAGTCCTGCGCGTTCTCTCCCTCCATGACAAAGCGGAGGAAACCTATCTTGCCTTCCTGGAGGAGTTCCACCAGCTCCTCGTGTCTCATTGCTTTTGACATAATCGTTTACTGTTTTTAATGTGATATGAATTATTAATTACTCTTTCTCATTCAGTTACATTTTCATGGAAGCTGATTTTTCCACCCTGGCGGTGTTGCCCGCCAGCATATCGGTGATTTCCGTGTTCAGGTACTTGGCCGCTATCTGCTCCCGTGTGGCGGTCTTGGTCTTGAAGAGCGAATAGCCGTCGTCGAAGGAGATTTCATGCCGGGAGGTCTTGCCCCTGTCGCCCATGTCCACCGACACTTTCCACTTGTTGTCGGCATGGTCCTTGGCCACACGGACACCCTTGGGGTCGATGCCTTCGGGAAGCCGGTATTTCTCGTAGGCGGATTTCAGGTGCAGCCGTTCGCCGAAGTTCCTCTCCAACAGCTGCTCTGGTGTCATCACCCGGTCGAAGTAGGCGTTCAAATCCTGACGGGAGGCGACGGCCGACATCTTGGTATCGCCGACCTGCGCGTAAAACTTGTACTTGCCGTAATCGGGACGCTGCTCGTCCTTCTCCTTGTACACGTTGAACTTCTCCACCGTGACGCTGCCCTCCGGCCCGTCAATCGACTTAGGCATCCGGAAAGCCTCTTCGGGCACTTTGGGCATGAGCTTGGTCGGGTAGTAGCGTTCCATCAGCTGGGGTACGGTCATCTCCTTCTTCTGGTAGGCGGCAAGGTCAGCCGCATCCATTTTCTGCGGTTTCAGCTGCTGCCCGTCAATCTTGGCTGTAAAATACCAGTCTTCCGGGTTGTCCTTGCTCTGGTAGGCATGGCCGTGCGTCACTTTTTCACCGTTGGCCGTCACCATCTGCGGTTCACGGGGTTTGCGCTCCTTCCCGGCTTCGACTTTCGTCTCGGCCTTCTTCTCGTCGGCAGGTTTCTCCACGGCAGCGTTTCCCACTGTCTTGGCAGGCTCTTCCTGCGTAGCCTTCTCTTTCTTTTTCTTTGCCATAGCTTCATTGTTTGGAGTTATTTCTTCTTGCGTTTTCGCTTTCTTCATCAGCTTCGGGTCTTCAATCGCATCACAGATGGCGACCCTTTGCCCCGAACGGATCAGTTTGGGCAGATACGTGTCCAGGGCATGATGGGGAAACCCGGCCAGCTTGACAGGCTCTTTCTCGCCGGGAATGATTTTCTCCGAAATCTTCAAGGCAAGCAGTACGGAAGCCTTGACGGCATCCTCCCTGTACAGCTCATAGAAGTCCCCGTTGCGGAAAAGCAGCATCGCGTCCGGGTGCTTCTTCTTCAATGCGTCAAACTTTCCGAGAAGGGTGGTATCCTTGTCTGTATTCTCTTTCTTGGCCATGGGAAACTGGTTTTAGATTTTGAGACCCTTGGATTCTTTCGGGGAGGAATGGAACTTCAACGCCCGCTCCTGTGACTGACGGTCAACCACCTTCAGGTATTCCCAGCGGTTTTTGTCCGTCATCACCAGTCCGAGGTATTCGGGATGCCGTTCGTCATAGCGGAGTTTCTGCTGCCGTTCCCATTCTTTCAAGTCGCCCTGTATCACCTTGAACCCCTGCGGTTCTTTAAGGTCCACGCCGACGGAGACCTTTTCACCGCCCACGTTCAGCTCCACGGGCTTTCCCTCACGTACCTGCTGCTTCTGCTGTGTCCCCAGTTCGATGTCATTCACCTTCTCCATGTCCTTCAGCTTCTGTTCAATCTGAACATCAGTTACCCGTCGGTGTATGACGGACTTCGTTTCGGGATCAAGCTGGAGATACTGCCGTGTCTTCTCGCCGTTGATTTCCACGGCTTTTTGGATGACTTCACCACTATTGAGCCTTGCGGCTTCCTGTTCCGTCAGTCGGAGGATGCCGCTACGTTCCGCTTCGAGAGCGGCACGGACAGGATAGGCCATGAGTACGGGATTGCCGTTCTTGTCAGCGGTCATCTGCAGTTTGAGCGGTAACGTGATCACGTCACCGTTTCGGGCACTTATCGACACCTGCATGAGCGGTGTGACCTCGCCGGAAACAAGCCTGTCCTTCACTTCCTGCGGCAGAAGGTCGGCCTTTTCCCGGTCGATGCCCAGTGCTGCCAGTCTCTCGTATGGCAGCGGTTCGGGTTGATTTCTGTTGTGCATTTCCATTTTATGGTTGTTAAGCTGTTAATTTTGCGGCCGTGGCCGTCTGATTGCCACAAATTTATCCGCATCAAATCCCTGAAACAGAAATGCGCAACACTATTCTTATAGTATTCATGCTGACGCTCATGCCGGTAGCGGCATCCGCCCAGTTCTATACGATTACAAAAGAGTCGAAAATCATGCCTCCTTTTGTAAGAGATACCATTGAATATGTTGATAATAAATGGAATACGGAGGCTGGTTCAATAAATTCATTGGCTAAAGATACATTGAACCTTACAGTTGTCGGTCAGGAAAACAGTAACAGGAAAAGCCGAAACAGTGACAAAAGCACGTCCCAAAAGTTAAGCGAGATAAAGCCGGATAAAAAGCTTCCCGAACTTACTATCCCTAATCTCTATGAGGAAATTCTCCGTAACGGTATTCGTCATCCGAAAATCGTGCTGGCGCAGGCCATCCTCGAAACGGGCTGGTTCCGCTCTGCCGTATGCCGGAACAAGCACAACCTCTTCGGGCTGACCAATCCCCGTACAGGGAAATACTATGAGTTCGGGCATTGGACGGAGAGTGTCCGGGCTTATTACACGAAAGTGCAATACAGATATAAGGGTGGCAATTATTTGCTATGGCTTGATGAAATTGGATATGCGGAAGACCCCGGGTATATTCGCTCCGTTATTCGTGTACTGAAACAACTTTAGGTAGGAAAAGAACAAATCAAAAATGCAAAAAGCGAAGCTTATGTAGGACAAGATAACTTTTTTGTACAGACAAGAAACATGAAATCAACAGATTATCGTGTGGAAATCGTGTGGAAATCTATTAAATGTTTTGCAAATCAAAATTGTTTTATTACCTTTGCGGCATTAGAACCTGCCAAGCCTCTTTACAATGCTCAAATCGGCGGGTCGTTTTTTTATTATACCTATATGAAAACAAGTTTTGCCAAACCATATTCTTCCCCGGCAGAGATTGCTCAAATTCTAAAATCCCGTGGTATGCTCATGGACGATGATCAGAAAGTGGAAAATTATTTGATGAATATTGGTTATCATAGGCTTACTGCATATATTTTCCCCTTTTATCGGATTCCAAAGAGTGATAGGGTCTTGAAGGAAGGCATATCTTTCCGGCAGATACTGACCTTGTACCGATTTGACAAGAAACTGCGTATTCTGCTTTTCAATGAAATTGAAAAGATAGAGGTTGCTATACGAAGTGTATTGGCCAATATAGGATGTCAGGAATTAGGTGATAAGTATTGGATTACCAAATCCGAATACTTCGCTAACCCTGACAAGTTCAACCAGACTTTGGCAATCATAGAAAAGGAGTTGGTATCGAGTAAGGAAGATTACATAGAGGACTTTCGGCAGAATTACATTGAAGACTATCCTCCGGCATGGATGATAACTGAAGTGCTTTCATTCGGCAACCTTAACTATATTTACTCAAATATAGCGAGTAACAAACTGATGAAGCGTATTGCCGGTTATTTTGGGTTGAAACCACAGGTATTTACTTCTTGGCTGACGGTGCTTGCCAATCTTCGTAATATGTGCTGTCACCACGCAAGGGTATGGAATCGTGATTTCATGTTGAATCCTGCCGAGCCACGTAAGACCACATACGCATGGATTGACGCCTCAAATGTGGATAAGAAAAGGATTTACTATCGCTTGTGTATAATCCGGTATTTTCTTGCTTCGGCTTCTCCAAATAACAACTTCAATGAAAAACTATCAGTCTTGTTGAACGAATTTCCCTCAATAGATATTGCTGCAATGGGATTCAGCCCAAATTGGAGAAGTGAAGATTTGTGGAAATAATCGGTATTTATGAAACAACATGAATTTTATCTTGAAAAATATCTATATGTCAGTTTGTTATAAATTTAGGTATTTTACAATGATGACAAGTATAAACAGATGCGCTGGGTAAAAAGCATAGAATCCATACTTGGCCACATTGCCTTGTATAAATCCCCTTCTGCCATTATAAAACAGAATAACGGTGCAGGCGAGCATTGCGCCAATCACTCCATAGTGCATCATCAAGGGAAAAGTAAAAAGCAATTGAGCCATTCTGCATAAGTGGGAAGGGAAAGTGTTCCCGCACTTTTGAAACAGATAGAAGATTACAATCATCAGAATACCTCTCCACTCATAATCCACACCTGACCATGTGGCCAACCATGCTGTCAGAAGGATTGTGCAGTAGCAAATGACTTTATGCCCGTCCAGCCTTTCAAAAGCCGCCAGTACCGCCACACCCAAAGCCAGCGTAAACATCACGTTGTGCGTTCCGTCACTCCCGTTCAGCAGATGCCACGGCAGTTCGCTAACAGCAGCGAACCCCAGCAGTGTCAGGAAATACCGCATCCTGTTCCGGGTATGAGTGAACCCTTCCGCTATTAGGAAAGCGAACACCGGGAAAGCGATACGCCCCACGCAACGCATCACCCCGTATAGGAAAGTATCATCTTTCAAAAAATAGAGGGCAATGTGGTCTGTCACCATGGAAACCATGGCGATGACTTTCAATGCGCTGCCGCTCCATCCCGGTAAGCAGAATTTTGTATCCATAATCGTATAGTCATTCAACTCATGCCCAACAGTTCCTTTACCATGTCCTCGACCTCCTGGTTCACCCGCTTGAAGTTGCGGTTGAGCATGATTTCCCTCTCCCGGTCATTCCGGAACTCGTAGATTTTGGGAAGCGGCACGTAGTGATCCTCCTCCCGTTTGATTTTCTTCATGTCGAAGTGCGTCTTGCAGAAGTACTTGGTGGTCTTGAACTCCTCGGACCGTTCGATGTCGAATCGCTCCAGCATACTGTCGTCCGTTGCGGTAAAGTCACGCGCCGCCTGCCCGGCCAGCCAGCCGGTGGCCATGTCCGCAATCTTCGCCGCCGGAACGAGGTAGTCCATCTTCTCGGAAATGGTGGTCGACACCTTGCTGTCGTTGATGGAAATGGAGCGTGAGGTCTGCTTGGCCTTGCCGAACACGTCGTTCTGCGCCCATTCCAGCGTCTCCTTGTTGCGTGCCGCCCCCATGAAGATGTTGCCGCAGGTGGTGATAATCTTCTGCATCCCCACCTTGCCGTAGTCCGCCTCCAGCTGTGGCAGTTCCTGAAAGCCCAGCGTCACGGCCACCTTGTTGGAGCGTGCCGTGCCGATAAGCCGGTCTATCTTGTGGAAGTACAGGGTCGGCAGCTCGTCCACGATGATGCTCACCGGGATGTTCCCCTTGGAGTTCACACGGGTAATCAGTCGGTTCAGCACCAGTGCGTTCAGCGAGCCGATGACCTGTTCCTTCTCCGGGTCGTTGGCGATGACCAGATAGCTCGGATGTTCCCTGTCGGAAATCTTCAGGTCAAAGTCGTCCCCGGTGAACACCCAGTAGGCTTCCGGTGATACCAGCCGGGCGGCATTGACACGGAGCGTGCCCACCATGCCTTCCAGCTGGTCGTTGGCCTTGTTCTCGTAGGCACTCTTGAACGGAGCCATCAGCGAGGCAATCCTCTCGTCCTGCATCAGGATGTTGAACACCTGGTCGTATGGCCTCCCGAGGAAGGACAGCACGTGCGGCATATCGGAATACTCCCCGGTCACGGTGTCCGGCTCCACCTCGTTTCCCTTGTCGTCCTCGTACCAGCAGCGGCTTATCCTTATCTCCTTGCCGGTTCTGTCCTTGTAGGAAAAGCCCTCCAACTCCACGAACATGCGGTCTTCATCGGTCGAGACGTCGTTGCCTTTCTCGTCCACGAAGTCCAGCACCACGCTGCCCTTGCCGTCAAGGGCGTTGAAGTCGTCCCAGTTGCGGATGACCACCTCGTATTTCCTGCCCATGTGTTCCTTTCCCTCCAGTGAGATGAATCTTTTCAGCTTCTTTCCGTCCTTGAACCCTACCGGGTGGAAGTTCACGAAGAAATAGATGATGGCCGCCAGAAAGTTCTCCGCCGAGTTGGTGAAGAAGGCCTCCGAACCGCCTTTCTTCTCGCCGCCGCCCTTGTTCAGGGAGGCGAGCAGCGTAGCCGCCGTCTCCGATGCCGCCGCCAGGTCGGGAATATACTTCCGTTGTATCGGGTTGATGCGGTTGGAATACTCCACATCGGTAAAGTTCACTATCCTGAATCCGCAATTATCAGGAAGTTTTCCGGCTTTCCTGTTCTTGCAGTACTGGTAAAAAAGCGTCTTGGCAAGTGTCGGAAACTTAAAGTCATATACCATGAGGGCGAAACCCTTGGCCGAGTGCTGCCTTATGAACGGGTCGATGATGCCGAACGACTTACCCGAACCGGGCGTACCCAGCACGATAGTCCCACGGAACGGGTTGATGATGTTGATCCAGCCCCTGTGCATCTTCTGTTTCCAGTAATATATCATGGGAATGTTCACCGAGTAGTCGTTGTTTACCAGCACTTCCGACTGTTGGAAGGATTCGTTCTCGAAGTTGAAACGGTCTTCGCCCACCTTGTAGTTGTAATACCTGGCGATGCCGTCCAGCCCCTGATGCACCAGCATGGTGCCTGCCACCGAGCAGAGGGCATAGAGGATACGGCCTGCCGGGAAACCCATCCAGCTGACGCCGAAGTCCATCCCGTGAAAGACAAAACACAGCCCGACAAGGGTCAGTCCCGCCAGTACCGGGTAGATGACCATCGTCCTGACGTTGAACTTCAACGCCTTCTTCGCCTTCGTACCTATACACACCACACAGATGCAGACCAGTTCCGTCACCTTGCAGCCCGCCACCGAGTTGAACACCTTGAAACGTCCCAGTATGTCAAGAATGAACTGCGTGACGCGGTTGTCCGCCGTTACCGGCAGGTTCATCACGATCTCGATGATGAGAAAGATGTAGATACAGCTACGGAAATAACTGTACATCTGCTGCTGTTCCCTCGTTTCCTCAAATGCCATAAGCTATAAATTTATATTCTGTCAAAACGGTATTTTTATTCCCAGCAACAACCCGTTGCGGAAAGTGTCCCCGTGCAGGAAGTTCACGTTGTTCTTCTGGATAATTGAGAACTCCATTCCGCTTCGCAGCACGTAGCTGTACTCGAAGCCTCCCTCCAGACCGAGGAAGAACTTCCGGTTCACCGCACCGAACTGCGGGCCGAAGCGGAAACGGAGCATCCCGTTCTTGTAGCGGACAAGGCGGTGCTTGTACAGAAGACCGCCGTCCCAGTAATAATCCTTCCAGAAGTTCTTGGAAACGGGCCTGTGCCAGTGCGTGCCCGCCTCGCCGAATACTTCCACGGCATTGCCGTAGGACAGCGGATATTCATAACCGAGGGTCGCATTCAACGTGGAGGGGAAAAGGAAGCCGGCGTTCAGCGTCAGCTTGCCGTCCTGTGCGGACGCGCTCATGGAGGCTACCGCACACAAGAGAATAAACAATAATTTTTTCATGGCCTGTCAGTATAAGTGATGTGATAATAGGGATAGTACGGCGTGTCTTTCAAAATGTCCGAATCAAAGCCGTCGGCATTGAGGATGTCCTTGTACTCGATGGTCAGCGTGATGACACGCCCGCTGATCTGGTTCTCGGAAATTTCCAGCCGCAGAATCTTCTCTTCGGGGAAGGTGAGCTTCGGCAGTACCAGCACGTTGCGGTAGTCCTTCTTGAATTTCCTCACGTGGTTGACCGTGAAGACCGGCGTCAGCTCGATGGTCTGCGAGTTGGTCGCCTTGGTCTCCTTCTTGTCCGTGAGCTTTATCCTCGTCTCCTCGATGTCATAGGGTATTTTCGTCCGGTTGCGAAGCGAGTAGTCAATGAAGAAATAGTCCCCGACGGAGTAGATATTGTTCACAACGGCTTTCATGCCGTGCTCGTTCGATACAATCTGGTTGAACTTGCGGTCGCTGCCATAGACCGCCCACGCATAGCGTGCCATCTCCGCCATCGGCATGGAAACCTCCGGGTTGATGTACGACTGCAGGTCGTCGTATGACACATTATATATATTGGAAGCCATGCCGGGAGATTGGGTATAAAGGACATCGTACTGTGCGATATGCCGTTCCCCGATAAGGGTCAGCGTACCCAGCAGCTCGTTGTCATCATAACCCAAGTCCGGCAGGGAATCATTCTCGTGATAAGGCTTGATGCGTACAATGTTGTCGGTACACTGGTTGCCGGCAATCTTCGGGGTGGAAATGTCCACCATCTTGATATTTTCGGGCATGACAATGTGCGTGGTCACTTCCCGGTTGACGTAAATCCTCCTGTTGGCGAATATGTTGCCGGTAAGACAGAAGATGCTGATGAAAAGTAAAAGAATCCTGACTTTCATATTATGCGATTTAATGATTTCTTGTTCGGTGTGTAAAGTATTTGATAGTTTACCGTGCGTCATCCGAATTGATCAGATAGACAATGGTGTTGTACTTGATTTTCGCCTTGTTCTTCCTGATGCCGGAAGAGATGGCGGAAGTGGCGGAGTTGTACATGTTCTGCAAGGCCTGCAGGGCGATGGCCTCTCCCGATATGCCGGAACCGTAGCCGTCCTCCGACTCGAAGTTGATGTTCTGCTGTACCGTGCTGGAGCTTGCGTCCTTCACGAAGTCACGGAACTCGGATTCGGGAACGTAGAACCCCTCCATGCCGTCATTGTCAAAGACAGAGAGCTTGACCTTGATGAACCTGTCTCCCACAAGGATGCTGGTGATGGCAGCCCGGACACGCTGCTGCCCGAATCCTGTCACCGTACCGTAAAGGTATGTGCCTTTCTTCAACCGGGTTCCGCTCACGGTCACGTCGTCAAGCAGCTTGAAGCGAAGGCGCGTGCCTTCCCGTGCCTTGGTGGTCTGGTCTATCATGGCCCGTATCAGCCTGGCTTCCGCTGCTTCATTGGAGGCCGTGACGGTATGGAACTTGCCGGCATTGGTGTCGGAGGATTTCAGGACAAGGTTCGGGCGGTTGCGTTCCGCTTCCTCCCTGCGTACCCTGGCGATGGAGTCCGCACGCTGTTTTTCCGCAATTTTCTCCGCTTCCGACTTGCCGTAACCGAGTCCGGCTTCAATGGCCTTCTGCCGTTCATAGCTCCGTTTCTGTATCTCTTCAAGGTCACGGGCAAAGTCATCCTGCGAGGTGTAACCGTTTTCTGAACCACCACCGGAAGAACCGTCGCCGTAAGCGTAGGAGTTGATGTGCTTTCTTGATTCGGCCAGTGAACGCTCCAGTTCCTCCATTTCCTGCTGCCGGCGGATGCGCTCGGCTTCGGCGGCGTCAATGCTGTCAAGCTCGTCCTCGGTGTAGCCGTGACCCAGTTTTTCATTCTCTTTCTCTTCCTCCCCGAGCGCACCGACTGCCGTGAAGGCATCCTCGTCGTCGAAACGGCGTGACATCTCATACATCTTATCTCCGGTTTCCTGAGTTTGCGCCTCCGGCAGTTCCATGTTGATGTGGTCCGTGGCCACCGCCTCCGCTGTCTCACCGTCGCCGCCGAATGTCTGCATCAGGAAGTAAACCATGGCACACAGCGGAACGAAGACGACCAGCGGAAAGATATACTTGGGTTGTCTGAAATTAATCTTGATCATGAGTTGTCATTGTTTTTAAGGGATTTGACGATGTTTTCCAGTTTTTTGTAATGCCGCACGATACGGACGGAATCCGCGCGTGATTTCTTCGGGACGGCAATCAGGGAGTCCAGTTCCTTGCGGACGGCCTGCCCCTCGGCGGTCAGTTCCAGCAGTGTACGTCGATGCGCGTCCTTGTTCGCCTGAATGGTGCGGAAACCGCTGAAGAGCGGTTCCATGTTTGCAATGGCACTCACATCGGGTTCCGTCACGTTCCTGCCGGTCAGGAAATCCGAGACAATGCCTCCGACCAATAACAGGGATAACGAACCGACCACGCAGGCGAACGTCCTTTTGGGATGTTTCCTAGCCCATGCGTTGGCAAGCCGGATGCGCCCCGGCAACCGGCATTTCGTGCCGACCGAACTTAACCTGGGCTGCAACCACGCCCTGATCAGCAGGTGCGTTTTAAGCCTCTGTTCATGCAATTTTTTACCAAATGATTTCATATCCGATATTTTTAATAGTCCAAATCCTTGTTCTCGATGGTCCTCCAGCCGGTGATCATCAGCCCGTGGGGATTGTTTTGTGTCCTGGGCACGCTCTCGATGTACCCGGTCGTCACCAGCGAACGTTTCTGGTCACGGGAACGCCGCTTGATGAGCTGCGTTCCGTAATAGGTGAACTTGCGTTCGTTCCCGTCAAAGCGGATGGAGTCGCACATGACGGTGCAGACCGCCGACGAGGAGATGATGTCGGAGTAGAAGCCGTTCTCGTCCATGGCCTGTTTCTGTTTCAAGGCCGTGCCGTCCGCCATGTACATCGCCTTGCCGAGCGTCCAGCGGATGTAGTCGTCATCGGGCGGCAGGTTGAAGAAATACTGGTGGAAGAGCTGGATGTGCGCCTTCGCCTCCATGGTGAAGTTGGCCTCCAGCTTCGCACGCTCGGCGAGGAACGGGATGTCCCCGTCGAGTACATAAATCTGCTGCCGCTCCTCGCTTACGAGGGAGACGCAGCACCAGACGGTGAACCCGCAGATGACGGCACAGCCAGCTATGGTGGCCAGCACCGTCATCATGGCGAGTTTCGTTTTCTGTGCAAGGGATTCTATAAGCATATACTGTCGTTTTGAAGTTTACTTTACGAGTGATTTCCCCATGGAGCCTGCCGCACCGATTGTCGAGCCGACCGCACTTCCGGCCATCGAGCCTGCCGCGCTCGTGATTCCCATGGCGGTGGAGCCTGCCACGGAACCCGCTCCCGAACTTACGCCGCCCGGTATCAGCCAAGAGGCCACTTCGGGGACGAAGCGGATGATGTAGGCACCGACAAGCATACCCATGGCGTACATGCAGTTCGAGCCGATGCCCTGGAGGCCGAGCGCGCCGATTTGCTCCCACGAGTTCACCGAGCCGTGCAGGAGGTGGTCGTAGGCCACCAGGTCCTGCTGGAGGTTGTAAAGGAGGATGAAGTCAATGTAGTACAGGCACATGTAGGTCACGAATCCCCACAGCGAGAGGGAAAGGTATTTTGACATCCACTGGCTCCAGGCCGAGTTCCACGGCGGGGCGAGGGACAGGGCGAACATGATGGGGCAGAATATCATGAGGATGGCCATGAAGATGCGTTGCGCCACGAGGATGCCGTAGTAGGACATCTGGAAAATCAGTTCGCCGATGAAGCGTATGACGTCGTTAATCCACTCGCTGACCTTGGTCTCGGCGGCCACGGCGGCACGCTGGGCGTAGTTGTTGATGGTGGTGCCGAGGTTCTCCACGTTGTAGATGAGCTTGTCCCACCAGGCCGCATCCTGCCCGATGGCTGCCACCTGTTTGGCGGTGGCGATGGAGTCCTGCACCGTCCGGAGGCGGTCAAGGTAATCCCCCTGTTTCTGCGCCACCTTCAGCTCGAAGGCGGCCACTTCCTTGTTCTTGGCCTGCGCCATGGCCTTGGTGGCTGACTCCAGGCTCTTGCCGGGCACCTGCAACGCCTCGCATATCCATGACGAGGAGGAGATGCAGATGGAGATGCCGATGATGCGTAGGAGCTTCATCACGTCCATGCCGCGCCGTCCGAGCATCATCATCCAGCACTCGTAAGAGCCGACACAGAGGGCGAGGCAGAGTCCGAGGGCACGGGCCAGCGAGACCGCATCACCCAGCACCGCCACGTTGGGGAATGTCTCCATGGCGACCAGCAGCTTGTCAAGGCTCTCGTCGATGGCGGGCAGACCGATGGTCAGGAGTGTACACATTATATTCATACCGTTCTTACTTTATATTTATATTTTACAGTTTCTTGTTTCCCTTTTTAATAATGAGTGGCGGCCACGGCACAGAGATGCGCCGTCCGGCTGACCAGTTCCTCCATTTTCTTCCTGGCTTCCTCGTAGGCCTGCTGCCTCTTGGCGTTCTCCAGCCCGTAGCCGACACCGGTCTTGTGGATGTAGGCGATGTCCGCACAGAGGATCTCATTCTGCCGGCTCAGCTCGTTCACCTGGTACTTGAGCCTGCCATCGCTTTTCTTCATGCAGTAGAGCAGCCCGTCGGTGATGCAGTCCTGCATCCGGTTGAACTCGTCCTTGTAGGCAGGGTAACTCAAATCCACGTTGCGGTCCGCCTCCCGTGCCAGTTCCTCCCTGTACAGTCCTTCGATGTGTTTGCGTTCCTCTTCCGCCTTTTCCGCCTTCTGACGCTGGGTTTCCCCGGCCGTGACACGCACCGGCATGATACGCTTGATGTTGGAGTCCTTCTCCCTGAACCGCACCCGGAAGCCGGAATGGAAGCCCGCCCATTTCCAGTACATGTCCGCACCGGAATACCGCTTGTGGAGAAAATAGTAGTACCAGTCGGGAGCGAAGTCCCACGGGCCGTTCTCCATCGACTTCCACTGCCGTTCCTTTTCCTTGTCCCTTGTAGGCCGTTGGGCGTTGGAGACAAGCGGGATGCCGGCCAGTATGATTACAGCCATGATAATTGTCTTTCTAACCTGCATATCCTTCGTTCCATTTGTTGATGACATTTTCCGCTATCGCATCCTTTACCTCCGAGTTCAAAATCTCCCAGATGTAATCAGGTTTCCAACCGCAATCCGTTACAAGATAGCAGTACAGGTTTGCGTTGTCAATGATGTACCGTGCCTTGTCAACGGTGCTTTTGAGCGTCAGCACCAGATTCAGTTTCTCGTCCATGCTCGCCTTCATCAGGTTGATGCCCGAAGCGGCCACGGACGCATAGAGCTTGTAGCAGTGCTTTATCTCCCTTGATATGGCGAGGTTGGCATCCGTGTAGTACCATGCCACGAAAGGCTTGTCCTTCACATATTTGAAAGTGCTTTCCGTGAAGTCCTTGTATTCCCTTACCAGCCGGTACAGGGAGTTGGCGGTGGAAGAAATGGCTCCGGCCAGCACCAGGTAGGAATGGGCGTTGTCAAGCCTTGTGTTCAGCGTGGTGCGCACGTCATTGAACCTGACGGCTCCTTTCGTGATTAAAGACTGTTCGCCGAAACTGGTGGCCACTCTCTGTAACGCCTGGTCCTCGTCCTTCTTCACGGCCTTGTGGAGCGCAATCAGAGCCTCGATGGTCGGAAGGTCTTTGGGGATAATGAATGCGAAACTTTTGGCCGGAAACAACATGAGTGCCACTATCACACACGCTAATTGTATTTTTGCTTTTCTATGTGCCATACCCGAATGATTTATAATGTATTGTCAATAATTTGCAGCCACCAGTCCGTTCCAGCTTTGTATCAGGCCGCCCACATGGCTTTTCATGCTCACCACGTTGGCCCAGCCCTCCGGGTCGATGGCAAAGAACAGGTCGTTTGCCGTGGCGAACTGCGCCATCAGTACCATGCCGTCCACCTTGTAGCGTATCTTCATCAGGCCGGTATAGATACGGTTGGCCAGCGTCAGCCGCTCATAACGGTCGAGCAGGTTGTATCCGTCTTTCTTCCTTTCCGCCGTGCCCTGTCCTTTGAGAGGATTCTGCACCTCGGCATTGTTCACGATGTTCACGAAATCGCCCACGAGCTGCTGTGTCTCCGCCACCAGGCCACCCAACTCTGTCAAACAATAAAGTTTATTTGTAAACTTGGCTTCATTCACGGTCTTGACCAGTTCCGGCACGTCTTTGAGGATGTCAAAGGCGCACGAGCCGATTTCCTTGTAATACAGGCTTTCCGTCCCGAAACCGGACACGTTTTCCATCGTCAGCTTGTAGAGTTCCTTGATGGTGGCCATGCTGACCGTGTACAGCTCCACCTTCTGTTTCCTGGCAGCGATGGAGTCCAGCTGCAAGTTGTGCTGGTCCTCGATGAGTTTCTGCGAGGCGGTGTTGGCGGCCACCACCTTGATGCAGTTCTTGTCGATGACGACACGCCATCCGGCAAATGCCTGCATGGAGACGGTTGCCAATAAGAATGTGATGAATATGTACCTTGATTTTACCATAGCGACATTACCTTTTTATGTTCGTTTATTTTCCTTGCAAACTCACGGAAGAGCGGACTTCCTGCCTTATGGCGGTCTTCCTCTATCCGTATGATGGCCTCCTGCAACCCGCCGTAGTGGGCGATGTAGGTTTTCAGGGCTTCCTTTTCCGAACGCTCGGTGGTGTAGGCCCAGTAACATTCGGGGGCTTCCTCCACGCCATAGACATCCGAGTTCTGTCCCCGGCATATCCACACCTCCTTGAAATAGCTGCGTCCCTCGTGATTGTTCAGGGCGTTGATGGTGAATATCTGCTGCCGCTGGACGGGCGTAAGTCCCAGGATGGCGGCAATCTGTTCGTACCTGTCCTTGAACTTGGTCTGGTCGAGCAGTATCTTCACGTCGGAGTTGTTGATGATGGCCTCCTTGACGATGGGCGAGTCTATCACGTCGTTCAGTTCCTGCGTGACCACCCCGGCGATGCCGTGGAACTTGCGGACGGTCTTGTAGAGATACTTGATGTACTCGGCCATGGTCGGGGACGCGATGGCCTTCCACGCTTCTTCGATGATCAGTGCCTTGCGCCCTTTCTTGATGCGCATCTTCTGCAGGAACACGTCCATGATGATCAGCACAATGATGGGGAAAAGCACGGGGTCATCCTTTACCTTGTCGATTTCAAAGATGATGAACCGCTCGTCAAAGAGGTTCACGTCCATGTCGGAGTTCAGCGTGGCCTCCAGCTCTCCGCCCCGGTAGAACTGTTTCAGGATGGCGGCGAAATTATGGATATCGAAGCTGATCTTGTCCATGGCCATAATCTGGGGGATACGCTCCAGCGCGAACTCGTAATAGGAGTTGAAGGACAGCTCCCTGACTTTCAGCCTGCGCCTCTGCTGCTCGATATGCCTTATCTGCCGGTCCGTCTTCACCAGCTGTGTGTTCTCGTAGAGTTCCTGCTTGTACTTCTCTACGATGGCAAGGGCGCGTTCCCGCTCTCCTTTGCTGGCGGCCCCGTCCCGTGCCAGCGCAAGCAGGGAACGGCACTGTCGTAGCAGCTTCACCTTCCGGGCTTCCGCCGGGAGCATCAGTGCCCGTTTCTCCGTTTCCTCCGGCGGTGGCGGCTCGTTGATCTGCCGCTCGATGTCCTCCATGCCCTTGTTGTACTTGTCGGGGTCTTCCTCCATCTTGGATGCCACCAGCAGTTTCTGCCTTAATGCCTCACGCTCATCGTCGTTGAACCCATCAAACGGGTGGAAGTAGGTTTCATAGTATTCCACGAGGGTCTGGTTGACGAGCATGTCCTCTATCTTGTCGGGGAAGGCGTTGCCCTTGAAAATCAGGAATATCAGTGATTTGAGAAAATTCTTCTTCTCGCCGAAGTTCTGCTCGTATTCCTCCCTCGTTACCTTGAAGGGGTTCATGGAGATGGGCTTCTCCTTGGAATAGGCGATGTACGTGCCCTTGTAGTAGCCGCATATTCCCTCGTAGGAATCACCCGTATCCACCATGACCACATCGGTATTCTGTTCCAGAAGCTGGCGCACGACCGAGTTCATGTGGAAGCTCTTCCCGCTGCCCGAAGGCCCGATGCAGAAGAAGTTGGCATTGTCCGTCATTTTTACCTTTCCTTCCTTGCCGGTGATGTCGATGCAGACGGGCAGCCCCTGACGGTCGGTGTAGTACGTGGTCAGCGGCGTGTCTTCCGACTCTTTCATGTGCTCCTTGAAGAAGAAGCACAGGGCGGCGTCCGAGAGGGTAAGGAAGAGGTCATAGTCGGGATTGAAGGCGTAGGCGTTGCCGGGGAAGCTGTCCGTGAACAGCTCCAGCTGGTTGTAGGCGGTACGGGAGGGCATGATGCCGCATTCGTAGAGCCTGGTCTCCAGATACGAGGTCACGGATGTAACCTTGTCCGGCGGGCAGCTCACGAGGATGTTGAAGTTGCAGTACACCAGCAGGGTGCTGTCCACGGCCAGCCGGTGCAGCACTTCCTCAATGTCGGCCTTGGCTATCCTGTTGCTCGGGTCGGGCATCGAGCCGTGGCGTTTGGCCTTGGCTTGCAGCTGTCTAAGGAGTTTGCGCTGCTGGGGTATCTGCACGGCCTGGTTGTACACCACGCAGTCTGCATGGGGCACGTTTGACAGGAACGAGAGCAGGTCGGTGGCGACGGCATAACCGTTGATGCTCGTCTCCGTGTAAGGCTTCACCAGCGAGGGCAGGTTAATCTCATCGATGTCCACCAGCGGGTAGGAACGGATGATGCGGTCGCCGGTTCTCAGGTATTCGTCCGAGGCCTTGAAGTTGGTCATGGAGAACGAGCCGCTTCGGAAACGGAACGCCATGAAGCGGTGGCAGTATTCGTTGACCTCCTCTTTCGTCAGCAGCCAATGCCGGATGTCCTTCTCCTTCAGGATGTCGGCCACCTTACTGACCTTGGCGTGGAAGTCCTGCCATTTCTTCGGGTCGTACTGCACGAACTGGCCGTGCTGCGCCTCCTGCGTGACAATAAGGTAGGTGCGTATCTCCGTGAACTCCCTTCCCTCGAAGTAACGGAAATAGCTCCTGTTCAGGAACTCCGCGTCTTCCGGCACGTCGTGGTGGTAGGTCTGCTTGCAGAAGATGTCCTGCTTCTGCAGGGCATAGCCCTCGCCGAGCGTCTGCGCCACATTGGAAAGCACGTCCTGGAAGCGTAGGTACTGCTCCGCATCCGTACACAGCTGCTGCACGGGGTTGGTCATCCCGAAGATGACGGACGGATTCCCGCCGGCCGAGAAGAGGACGACATGGCCGTCCGTCTCTTCCAACTGTGCGTAAAGTCCGTCAAATACTCTTTTTCTGGTGTGTGCCATAAGATTACCGGTTTTAGGAGTTCGCTTTCAGTTTTTTGTAAACATAGATTCCTTTCGCACGCCGCTTGTTGTGCAGTCCGCCGCGCTGCTTGACATAGATGACGACCAGCCCGGCTACCGCCATGACGAGCATGGCGATGAAGCCCGCTATCTTTCCCAAGGCGATGGAGAAGACGATGAAGCCGACAAAGGACACGCCGATGGCTGCCGCCGCCAGCGTGAGGAAGCGGCCGCGGATGCCCATGAACTCCAGCGGTTTCTGCAGCCCCTTGAATACCGGATAGCCTTCCTTGTCCATAGGATTCTGTCAAGCCTGTTATGTAAAGAACAAGGGCAAAGCCTCTGACAATGCGATGAACGCGATACATCCTCCGATGGTCAGCATGATGGTTTTCTTCACGTCTTGGTCTCCGTTCTGTAGGCTTGGTTCAGAGCGCCTTACGGCATTACTGCCGCAGGTCTCTCCAAACCTGCCCCCGAACCGTACGTACATGTCTCCATGTATACGGCTCTCCGTTATTGAATGCACTTTATTTCTCATGTTCTTTCTCTTTTATCTTGGTATAGCAACTTTCGCATACTGCGATAGTTTTACGGTGTGAACCCAACATTATCTTACCCCATTCCGTCTTGTCATTGATAGATTTCAAAGTGCGAACATGGTGCATGATGAGCTTATCGTGTCTGCCGCACAACTCACAGATTTCACTTCTTAATCGTTCCGCTAATGAACGTTTCGGGAAGCTAACGTGAGGCAAGTTGTCACAATCAGCCATTTTGTTAGGTTGTTTTTGCGCAAATCCACCATTGTATAGGACACGGTATTTTTGATTTCCCTTTTTATCGGTGTATTCAATCTTAAATTCCTTGTCCTTTCTGTACTTCCTTACAATCTTCGGCATAGTACTGTTAAGTTTCTGTGCCAATGTCTTGTAGAGACTGTACTGCATGATGTAACCAAGTTTTGAGCAGGTTGCAGATACATTGTCAGCTATACAATAATAGTTGTAGAATCCTCTTATCTCAAGGTTGAATTTTGCAAGGATTCGGTGGCTTTCCATACCTATCAAGTAGCTTCTTGACTGTGGTAGCCATACCGTTTTACCGTTTTGTTCTGTGAATTTCACAGCACCGTAGCTCATCAGCTTGTCTTTTACCGTTTCCGATGAAAGCAACAATTGAACTTTACCTCTGAATGCTCGTGAAAGGATTCCTTTACAGTTTCTTTTCATCACATCCAGGGTTTTTACGGTTATCCGATAGCCAAGGAACTTGGCTTCTTCCCTTGCATGGGTAATTAGCGTCTTTTCTGCTGAAAGTTCGAGTTTGAGTCTATCACGCATGTAGTTGGTAATATCCTCTTTGATTCTCTCACATTCTTGCTTTGAACCAATCACACCGATAAGAAAATCGTCAGCATACCTTACATATTTGAGACGGCGATAATTTTCATCCATCTCATCTCTTACGGGCATACTCCGCAACTGTTTCTGAAGTTGTTTGATTTCTGCATCAAGAGCGGCTGCTTCGACAGGGTCTTCAGTAGCCTTTCTTTTCTTTCGCCTGTTTACAGTACGCATGTTCAGATTCATGTATTCGTTTCGTATCTTCCTGCTTTCTCCTTTATCAAAGAGGGTGGCATATTCTTTCATGTACTTGTCGAACTGGTCAAGGTAGATATTAGCCAATATGGGACTGACTATCCCTCCTTGGGGTGTGCCCGAATAAGTTTTGTTAAAATACCACTCTTCCAGATAGCCAGCCCTTAGGAACTTCCATATCAAGCGAATGAAACGCTCATCAGCTATTCGCATCCGCAGAATATCTATCAGTGTTGCATGGTGGATATTATCGAAAAAGCCTTTGATGTCTCCTTCTATAAACCACCGCATACCGGTAAATGTCTTTTTGATGCTTATGAGGGCTGTGTGGCAACTTTTGAATGGTCTGAATCCATGTGAAGTGCTTTCAAAATGACCTTCATAAATGGCTTCGAGAATCATTCTAGTTACCTCCTGCACCAACTTGTCTTCGATAGTAGGGATTCCCAAAGGACGTTTCTTTCCATTCTTCTTGGGAATGTACACTCTCTTGGCAGGTTGGGGAGAATAGCTCTCATTTTTCAAGCTCTCAATGAGTTTTCCAATGCGGTCGATAGTCATTCCGTCAATGGTAAGACCATCTGTACCGGGAGTCATGTTGCCGGGTTTGGATTTAATCCGTTCGTAGGCAAGCATGAACATTTCCTCGTTAAAGAGAATACGGTAGATACGCTCATACTTATAGTCTGAAACTTTACTGTGTGAGCTTAAAGTGTTCAATATTATCTCGGGATTTCTCATACGTCTCTCACGTTATCCGTTAATACTATTGAAATCAATAACTGTTCCCCTTCGCCATGTAGAAGGCTTTCCCTTCCTCGGACTACTATGGGAACTCCGTTGCCGTACCGAATATTCAGAACCTTTGTTCATAGCCAGTTGGCATTTCGGGTTAGGCAATCTCCGTTTAGTTTGCGTGATAACTGTTGGCACGACTGACTGTCGGATGCGACTTACACCCTTTTCTCCGCTTACTGCGGTTACGTTGCGGCAAGTTCCTGCTGTACCAATAAATGCAGGTTGGCACAGTACCGCAATATGGCGTATGTAACTGCTTTCCGCCATAGTCACTTCAAATACCGTTGGATTATCGTTAAACCAATCAGGCTTCATCCTCATGTCAGTCTTTATCCCTTGCAGCTGCGTCTCGGCTTTGCAGTTCGCCGACTTGCCACTTTTCCAGCCTGCTGTTTTCCCCTTATGGATTTCTCCGCAGGGTATAGCTGATGGGATTAGGATGTTGTAAAACATACAGTTAATCTTTGTTATCTACATGTTAGTAGAGGTTAATTACTAAAATTGGACCGTCCATTCTACATGGAACACTATCCTAACTTCTTGCCAAAGAAGTATTTATCACGCAACCATTACGGACGCACGCATCTTGAAATAGACGTTGAACGCACCGACAAGGACGATGACGGCGGCGATGGCCTTCATCAGGTTCGACACGGGTTCCTGGTAGGAACTGACTTCCTGGGTGGCCTTGGTGAAACCTGCCGCTCCCTTGCTGCCTGCCATGGCCTCGCTCACCGAAACGGTTATGGCGATGGCGGCCAGTACACTCTTCTGTGCAAAACGGGAACATTTGATGCGGTTTGCCGCACGATGTAATTGTTTTCTTAACTTTTGCATTTTCAAAACATGTTTATGAAGTTCTATCACTAAAGGAACGTCGGGCTTTCTGGTGAAAGTCCCGTGATATTTTTTCTGTAATGAATCATTACCTCGCATTCTCGCAGGTGAAGATAAGCGCACCCAAATCGCAGCTGCCGGTCTCCGCCAGCCTGTTTATCTCGGTGAGGAGGTCTTCCACGAGGATGCCGTCCGTCATGACGGCTTCCCTGTAACCGGGACGGCGGAAAGGCTTTTCACTTTCAGAATGTTGCTCCGGTTCGTTACCGGCAGCTTTCGTATCATCAGACTGTGATGCTTGGTCAGATGCTTCCGTATTTTCTTCCTGAGAAATTTCCTGCTGCTTTTCGGGTTCATCCCGACTGACCTTGACAGCCTTGAAGGTTTGCGCTTCATCCGATATGTCGATGTCCTCTTCCGCATTGTCGTCCTGCTCCGCCGCCTGTGCGGCCCTGGCTTTCTGTATGTCAAGCACGATGAGTGCCGCATAGTAAAGGACAAGGGTGGTGAAAAGGAGGAATACTATTTGTCCGTATTGCATGGTGTGTACATATTATATGGTTGTCATACCCGGTATTCCGTCTTCCGGCAGGGGAAGGAAATGAAGTCCCAGCTTGCCGCCTCTTGATTCCAGCTGTTCCCTGCGTACCAGCGTGTCGCTATAATAAAGGATGTTGCGCTCGTCGCCCACGATATAGCCGGTGCTTTTCAGCCGGGAGCGCAGCCTGACCCGTGCCCTGTTGGACACGACCTTCAGCCGTGTCAGCGGTTCAAGTCCGAAGATGACACGCCGCCTCTCTTTCCGTATGAGTTCGTTCCGCACACGGGACAGCACCTTGCGTGCCTGTTCCCCGGTACGTTTCAGTCCCAGCCTGGCCGCAATGCGGCTGACGCTTGTCTTGGTGATGCCGAGTTCCCTGCCCATTTCAGAGAAGGAATACTCATGGAAGTGGCTGCGGATATATCCGGCACGTTCCATCCACCCGGACTTGGCTATTTTCACGATGCCCAGCCTGCGTGCCATGTTCTTCACCGCCGTCTCGCTCATGCCGAGTATGCCGGCTGTGTAGGCTGTGGTCTCTACCGGATAGAGTTCGGCAAGCAGGGCAAGCCTGTTTTCGTTCCATTTCTCTTTTCCCATGGTTATATCTCTTTCAGGTTCATGAAAAGCGATTTGTTCTCCCGGCGGTAGCGGGCGAGCTGCGGCAGGAACGCGCCGAAAAAGGCACGGACGATGGCGTTCACCAGGTCGGAACGGCAGCGGCCACGGATGTCGCAGTCGTCCAGCGAGTCGGCAAGGTCACGGTCGAGCTTGCATACCAGCCGCTCTTTCTTGTCGTCGTGGGTGCCCGTGTCTTCAAGGAAGGAGAGAAAATCCTCCCAGCACTTTTCAAGGCCGCCGCTCAGGGAAACGGGGGCTGTTGTATGTCCGGCCGTTGTCTCAGCCTTTCCTGTCTCATGTACATCAGATTCTTCCTGACGCTTGTCGGTCAGGGTTATTTCTGGGTCGTTGATGCCTTTGATAAGGTCGTCTATTTCCGGAATGTTTTTTGCCATTGCGTTATGGGTTTGATGGTTACTGATTATTGTTCGTTCTGATTCTCGTTATTGCCGAAAATGTCGGCATAGATTTCTTCAAATACGGATGCCACGATGCCGGCCTGCATGTCGAGGGCGGCCATGGTGCTGAAACGCTCCATGTCGGCACGCTTGGGGATTTTTCCCGTTACCCGTCCGTAGTTGGAGAAGGTCTCCCGTGCGCTCTCCCAAATGGCCAGTTCGGAGCGTTTGCCGACCCTGCCGTCATTCAGGTTGGGAACGATGAAGAACCTCGCCTTCATCTGTCCGGCGGCGGCCTTGCGCAGACGGTCGGTGAACATGAGGAAACTGGCGGTGGAGGGAACCGTCACCAGGTCGTAGTGGAACGGCACGATGATGATGTCCGAGTTGACGAACATGGGAATCAGTCCGTCCGCCTTTAGGCTGCCGGGAGAATCCATGAGTACCACGTCCATGCCCGGCTCGTTGCGCAGCCTTTCCATCAGGGCGGTCATGGCTTGCCTGTCGTCCGCACCGTATGCCAGCACATCGTATGGGATGTGTTCCTCTCCATATTTGCGGATGTCGGCCTTGCGGCACTTGGCCACGGACTGCTGGGTGTCGCAGTCTATTACGAGCACGCGCTTTCCCTTTGTCACCAGGTAGTTGGCGAATGTCACGCAGAGCGTCGTCTTGCCGACGCCTCCTTTCTGGTTGGCGAATGTTACGATGACCGGTGTCTGTATCATGTCCGTGCGATAATTGGTTATGCTCCAAAATTATCATCCGCACAACCTGAAAAACGAAATGCGCAACACTTATATGCTCCGGGTAGTTCAGACTAAGGTGTCCGGAATTATGAAATTCGGGAAATCAGGGTTCATGCTGACCGAAAAGGTTACGGCAGGAAGTCTGTCAGGGACTTTGTACCGTAACCTTTTAGTATTATCATATATCGTTCTGTTATCGCTTTAATGTGCGTCCGTCGTCGATGTCGTCATAATTACCTTTCTGGCCGACTTCCCATTCACGTTTCTCGCTCTGGCTACCTCCTCCTGCATCACGCAGCCGGATATGTCCGCCTGTTTTATGTCCGATGTTTTTGTGGACGGATTGTCTGTCGGTTTGTGACTTATGCGATTTCCTTTTCAACCGTTCAAGATTGAAGCCTTCTTCTGTCAGATTAATGATTATGTGTTCCTTGAAGTTGACGGCATAAGTGCCGTTCCCGTCCTCCCGTATGGTGAAGCCTTCCTCGAAGAGCTTTCCCTTGACGGAACCGGTGGTATCGTCACTGAAAATCTCTCTCAGCCGGTTGACGGCATCCGTGTGGGACCGGGTACGTTCGGGAGTGAGGGTAACAAGGTCGGGGCGGTTCACCTTGAATATCCTGCAGAGCATGTCCCGTTCGGCTTCGGTGGCCGGTTTGAATTTTTCAACCCGTTCGATACGGTTGTTGCGGTCGATGGCTTCCGCCATGAACGGTTTCAGAGGACGTGACTGCCCGTTAAAATAGATGACACCTTTCTTGATGTAGGCGTGCTGCCTGCGTATCTTGCCGTAAATCTCGCCCTGGGTTATCTTGGGGTTGAGCGTGAGCAGGCGGTCTATGTAGTCCTCGATGCGGTCAAACCGCTGTTCGGGGGTGGCGAAGTCCAGCAGCTCGTCCACGGCCAGCACCCTTGCACCGTGGATGACGGTCTTGTTATGGTGGTCCACTACCATGTAACCGTAAGGTGCGTCTTTCTTGCCGAAGAACACGATGTCAATGCCGAACTTGCCTTTCAGTTCCTTTTGCAGCTCTTCCTTATTGGTACTCACGTCCCGGTATTTTTTGAGGATGCTTCTTAATTGCCGACATCGTGCCCTGTCCGTATGGCCTCTTTTATACAACGCCTCTATGTCGGAGAGGGGAAGCTTGTGTTGCACCTTTCCGCCGTGCTTGATGAATACGGTTCCGTCTTTCTGATAGACCTCGTAGCCCATGGAGGTCATCACCGCCTTGTACTGGGCAAAGGAGGAGAAAGTGTACTGTCTGGCAGTCTCCATATCCTTGTCTGTCTTCTGTTTCCTGTTGGTTCCCAATATCTTGTCAATGGCTTCCTGCGAGCGTCTGCGCTCGTGGTCGTGTACAATCTTCCTGCCGTTGGGTGCGATGCGAGAGGTGACGATGTGCAGGTGGGTGTTGTCGGTGTCATAGTGGGAATAGACAAGCAGCGGCTGTCCGGGTTCCGCATAGCCCATTTCCCGGAGATATTGGTGGGCGAACTCCAGCAGCTCGGTTTCCGACTTCTCGTGTCCCTTGCAGGATATGGCCACATGGAACTGCGCCTTCTGTATCCGGCTGTTCCGGGAGGTATATTCCCGGAGATACTTGACCAGTTCATCGGGGGTGGGTCTACCAAATGTTCCGAGTGCCCCGAAATTCTGGATTTCGAGTAAACGGGCTACACCTTTCGCGACTTTCCGCTCATTGTAACCGACTGCGTGGAAGTTCGGGCTTCCGGGTAATATGGTTGCTATCATTTGGGTTGGATTGATTGGGAGTTCGGGATATTCAGAGCTTGACGGCCTTTTTGGTGACTTCTTCCAGTTCCCTTTTTATTTCGTTCAGGGTGTCCTGTGTCTCACGGATAACCGGCATCAGCACCTCACGGAGATATTCCGGTGGCAGCAACCCGGCAACCGAAAGTTCGTTGGCTCTCTTGACCGACTGGTTCAGGTTGCCGCCTATATGGGAAAGCTCGTTATGGTACTTCCGGTAGAACTCACCGAGTGCCTGGATGAGTTTGAGTTTCTGTCTCACATCGACACGGGTGTATTCTTCAAGTGCCTTGCGCACATAACTGCTCACTGTTTTATAGACGGAAGAAGAAGCCTCTTTCTTAAACAGTTCCACTTCTTCCAATGTCATTCGTACCTTGATGTACTTGGTCATTTGCTTCTTCATACGATGATAACTTGTTTTCGGGTTTCCCGGAACTTCTTTCGCAGGGCGAAACAGCGGCATTGCCGCTCCGATGCGCAGCAGTCGGCAAGTTACCTTTGTGGAAGCTAAACGGAGTTTTGTGGCCACAAAGGTACAACTTGCCTGACAAATCCTGCAACGCAGTTCGATGTCCTCCGGGGTTCATTCTTGCACCAAAATTACCGAATAAAACGCCTTGCGGAGAAATGCACAACAGAATTGTAGGTTTCCACCCGGAAGTCCCGGAACACGGATAATCCGATATGACGGATAACCCGGTCATTGATAATAAGAATACTTCATTTCGAGATAGTCCGAAAAAAATATCTGTGATATAATGAAAGTTCACTCACCTGATTTGTGAGAATTTGAATAGTCGGATAAGTAATACAGACGGATACGTACAGCCATAATATTAGGGCATCAAGTGATGTGAGAATAGAAGTTGAAATGAGCGGATGTTTCAAGTTTGGCGGTATGTTGAAGCTGTTTTCGGGAGTTTGAGTAATCAGGACATCAGGGGAAATGAAGAGTTCGGTATCAGTATCAGGCAATGGACTGTTTACTGAAAAATGTGTTTTGAAATGACTTACGGACTTTGATAAATGGGTTGTTCTTATGATAGTCCCACAGTTTCCCATATCCGAATATTTCGGTTTGTTCGGTTACCCATTTTCTTATATTTTTCTTTGTAATTTACTGAATATAAAGGTGATGATGCTTTGATATATGACTATTTTTCAGTACCTTTATACTATAGAACCGGGATTTTAGAATATCAAGTTTCATTAAAAAAGTAACCTTGTATGTTTGAATTGTTGTTGCTGATATACCTGTTTCCGATAGTAGTGATAGTAATACTGCTGTTCAGGCTGGCGAGATGGCTTGTCCGAAATACATTCAGGCTGCTGTGGTGGTTTGTGAGGAACTTCTTTGTCCTGCTGGGCAAAGGTCTGACACGGGCTTTCACGCTGATTATGACGGGTAGGATTTTCAACCGGTAGGGAAAGATAAAGCCGTACCTGCCGGGTATGACCGATACGGCTCTGTGAACGGTGGGTAAGTTCTTCCCTTTACGTTGATAATTCTTTGGCTGACTGCCTGCTAAAACCCCTTGCCTTTGCTACGTTCATATACGACCTCCTTTTTGGAATCACAATTCATGAGACGGAATTGTACTGTACATCCCGTTGGAATATCACTCGGAAGTTTTGCTGCCAATTTACTTATGACTTGATCCACATTGCTGAACCCTATATCAGTAAGTTCACTGACGACATCACCCTTAAAATAGGCGCGGCCATAAATCATCATTTTCTTGGATATGCGGAACATCTTGTCTGCCGGTTCTTCTATATCACGGGCTTTGCCTTGCTTACTTTTCTTACTGCTGAAAAAGATGAAGTCTATTACTTTTGCATTAAGTTCCCAAGCTGGAGTAAAATCTATTTTCACATACCCTCTCGTTACATTCAGTCCGTGGCTGTGGTTCATGCCGAATGCCACTTCATAAAGGTTGGCATCACAGTCATTCTGTGCAATGGTCGCCCATGTATGACGGAACGTATAGTAGCAGTAGTAGTCCTCTTTCTTCATTCCCATATCCGCACAGATCTTTCGGATTCCGTTGTTTACGTTTGCATTGAAACTGTCTGAATTACTGTACCTTTTGTGAAAATTGAACAGGTATTCCTCGTTCTCATCATGGGAGAGGTATTTGTCAAATGTGGACTGGATGAACGGCTCGACACGCATTTCAATATACGCTTCGTCCCTGCGGCTGTGGCGGGTCTTTGCCCGTTTGTAACCGATAATACCATCCTTATAATTCTCCTTTTTGAGTTCGTACAAGTCAACCGTGTTGATGCCACCAAGGCAAAGGGAGAGAAGCGACACATCACGGGCAAGTTCCGGTAGGGAAGAAATCATCTTCGTTTCCGGTAGTGGCCGGTTGAAAAACTCACGGCAGGCTTCGGCACTGATGGCACGTTGTACACCGTTGTCTGATTTTGGAATAGTAATTTTCTCCCACGGATTGAATTTTATACGTTTAATTTCTCTTTCTTCGTCATTGTACTCTATAATGGCCTTTTTGAAAATTTGGCGAATACAAGTTGGATACATTTCTTTTGCTCGTTTTGTATGAGACAAATTTTCTATCCATTTTTTCAAAACTGCTGTAGTTAGATGGCTGAACATTATACGAGTTGTTCCTAAATAACGTTCCAAATGGTTTACGGCAAGTTGATAATTTCTTGCATTTCTTTCAAAGCCTTCTTTTTCCATGCAACTAACAAAGGTTCTGGCATATTCACTGAAACAAACTTCTTCTGCTGTTTTAAGCAAATAATCAATGACTTCCTTAACATCCCATAAAGATGTATTTATTCGATTTAGTCTATCTGTATATTGCCTTATGAGCATTGAACAGTATTCATTTACTACTGGATCAATCAATTCCCCATTGCTCGTAATATGATTCTTGTCCACAATTTTATCGGTCTTGATATATCCAGGTTTACGATTGTGTACTATCCGTATGTACACGGAATAGAGACCATCAATTCTTGGCTTTCTCACCATTACTTTTAATGTTGTCATATGTACTTTAATTTTATAGCTGCTATAGCCTTTTAAGTTGGTGTAAGCAGGTGTAAACAATACAGGGATTTGGTGTAAGCAGAGTGTAAGCAAATACGTTCATTTGGCTCATTTTATGCGGTCAAATGTACGAACCGCCTAAACGCAACTCAGGCTGTAATTACCACTAAAAGCAGTGAATTACAGCCTGATATCAAGTTTTAATTTTATAAAGTCGCTATTCTTGCGAATGCTCTATTGCAGCCTGCGCCGCAGCAATATAACATTATCACACAATTAATTAATATATATTTCTAAGCCAATTCTATACTTTTTAAAGCATATTCCAATAGATTGTATAGGGAATATAATCAACTCCCATTACTTGCATTGTTACTCAATAAAACTCTCTCTATACGTCAAACCCTCTTTTTAAGAACATATCTTTAATATTATCTGTTTTCTTTTCTATATTTTCACAACCCTTTCTGTTAACAAGAATATAGGAGCTTACATTGCTATATTCAACGTGTTCAAATGTTTCCCTCCCAAATAGATTTAATGCCAGCGTTCTATATATTCTGAACCTTTGGTTGTTTGCCCTCTTTTCAACCTTGTCACTCTCCATATCCATGCTTTCTGCCCCATTTACTGCAAAGGATGCTTGTGGATATTCTTTTATCAAGGAAGGAATTATCGACGCACATGTCACAAATATCTTTAGTGCGCTTTTGTAATTGTGAGCCTTTATAATTCTATTATATTTGTTATCCAATTTCTTGTCCCTTGCAGCATAGAACTTAATAGCGAAAACATCTTCATACGCTTCCACTCTAATTATATACTTTAGTCTTTGGCATAGTTCCGTCCTGTCAGTATAAAATTTGTATATCAATGAAAAATCAAAAGCGTCCCTTTCTTTTGGAGACGCTTTTTGTATGAATTTTAATCTAAACGGTTGAATTCGGTCCAACATTTACATAATCATTTTTGTGGTAGTTGAAATGAAGCAGCACGAGTCGCTAACAATTCTCCCCTCTCCAACAATTTCACGCAGGGGAGGGTACTTGACTTCGCTTCGCAACGTCCATCCCAGTCTATCACCTTTAGGCTTTATACGATGTGGATGCTTTGAAGAACACTTTGCTTTCTTACTTTCTATTACACTTCCCATATTGTTTTGATTATTATATTATAGAAAGAACGACACAGTCTAAACATAACACCACCTAAACAATGCTATAAGCATTGCCAGCGACATTACAATTACAGTATTTGCCTCATAATACAGTCTTTCTTATGCAAATTAAAGCAGAAATAAACATGTAACCAAAACAAGAGACAGATTTCTTTATAATTTAGACATTTTCTAAATAGTCAGTCTGCCTTTTCTATTGTCGTTTTAATTGCTATGGGCTGACCACAATGTGGACATAATTCACTTTTGGTTTCTTTGGTAACTTCTTCTGGGGATGCGAAGAGCTGCCACATAGGAACATTGAGAGCGGTGGCTATTTTTTCAAGAGTTGGATACGATGGTGACACTATCATACGTGAAAGGCTCTCACGTGCAATACCCAATTTGTCAGCAAGGCTTGTTATGGTTAAACCTTTTTCCTTGATTACTTCTTTAATTCTATTCATAACGATAGGCATTTATTTTGCAAAAATACGCTTATTATATATGCGTGATACATATCTATCACTAAACAATGTTAAACGCAACAATAGATATCACATTTTGTTTTGACACGTGATATATATACCTTACATTTGCATCATCAAAGTTAAACATAAAACAACAAAATATGAAACGGATATATAGCAAAGACATAAAAGCAATGAAGTTAACAGAAAATGAAATGTGGTGGGCAAAAGATACTTTTGATGACATTAACAAAAATGGTGTTGAGAATAGTCTTAGATATTATCTACGCACAGACCATTATGATATAAAAGATAAAACTTCTATGCTTAAGAAAGCACTCAAATACTTTGCTAAAAAGTATCTTAAAGAGATAGGGACATACGACCAATGTTCATTCTGGAAAATGAGTTGTTATGTAGCCGATGTACTTTGTGTTTCTCCATGTGAGTTGCAACGTTGGTATCGTGGAATGAGATGTGAAGATGAATCAATATATATCGCAGAAACCTTTGGTCTTGATACTTTTGGAATTTATGAAAACAGATAATACGTCCAGCAAAAATAAGTTTAACCAGCAGGGAGAAATCCCTGCGCAACACTATCCAATAATGAAACGCTACGATTTAAGCAAGATAATGAAAGCCGCCCATCAGATAAAGAAGTACATGAAACTGTATTCTCTTACCCACGGAATAAAGACATGGGCAGATTGCTTGAAACTTGCTTGGGCTAACGAAAAGAAAATGGTAGCGGATGAAGAAGCAAGAAACGCAGAGAAGGAAGCCATGAAAACAGCTTTAATCAAACCCGAAAGAAGAAGCTCATACGACTACTTCCACACTCCGGCTTCCGCTTACTACACAAGCAACAGCAGAGGGCGTTTCGGTTCTTGCTTTGTAGGAGATTAAGAAAATATAGCCAAATGTTAAACAAAAAACAATAGAAAAACATGAAAAAGTTTAAATTAGGAGATGTTGTATCGGACAAAGTAATTTTAGAACTTGATATTATAAATATAGAGTTCTCAATGAGGAATGCTTATTCAGAAAATAGATTAAACATCAAAGAAGACATTAAGGGACATAAGAAGATAAGGGAAATTAATAAGAAATTAGGGAAACCTACTTATAGCTACCTCAAATTGCTTACGATAGGCCATTTCTCTTTCAGATTATTTTTCCCTTTCAAATTATTACATGTAGGGACAATTGTAGAAGTAAAGCTGGACAACGGGAAAGACATGGTTGCGGTCGTGTGTTTTTATGAGTTTATAAAGGCATCGCATAGCAATAATGATATTGAGGCTCGTTACAAGCTGATTCTTATAAACGACGATGGAATACCACTACTGAAAGATGACAGATTTTATTATCGCAGGCAATTGACTCCTATATCAGACGATATAGAATACGGTTATAATCTAATCGCCTATTACGAATATTGCCACATGTAGCATAGGCGCACGTTGAGGTTTCGACCAACGCTCATGTTTGACACCCCGGCAGCAATACGGCTGCCGGGATATTGTATTTTTACTAATCACGAATGAACTTTTTAATCCACCACACCCTATCCCCTACTACCTTATATTTAAAATAGTAAAAGGATGACAAATATTTAAGATTGCCTTTTTGCAAGTTATCATCGAAATTTTCCGACCCTAAATATTTGTCCAAGCTGACTGAACAATTCCTCCCCTCTACCCCAAGTGAAACTTGAATATCTATTTAGGTCGCTTGCCAAAGCTGGTAATTTCTCTGTAGGTCGCCTGTCGTCGGTGTGTGGGACGTTGCAGGACATTACAAGCGTTTCAGTCAACAAACAAGAACCATTTTATCTCATGGGTGATAAATCCACGTGGTTGGCACTGATAGAACCACAAAAAAATGGTAGCAGGGGTATTTAGGGGAATCTGCTACCATTCTATATAAACGCCACACCTGGCTGATTATTCATTTCTTTTATGCAACAAATTCCCCTAATACCACTGTTACATTTGCAAATATAGATAAAAATTCCAATTATTCCACAAGAATATTATATTTTATTTCTGATTTCACCAAGTAAAGAGCTTTTATTGGACAGATAGAGACAAGGATAAAAAAGAGGACTGAAAAAGCCCTATCCTTCTGTATGTTTCTTTCTTTATTCCTTTGGTGGAGTATTATCAAACAAAAATAATTCTTCCGGGAATTGTATATCTGTTTGGTCATTCATTGGCATATTTTTGCCTTGAAGTTCCATCTTATCTTTGTGCACTTTATATACTATACTCCTACCGTAAGAATTTAGCGTCAATATAGGAGGATTATAATCATATTTACCGTTTACTACTACAACTATAGACCCCACTATTGGCTGTCCCTCTGGAACATTGGGAATGTCTGCATATTCTATCATAAAACTATTATCACTCCCAAACCAAACTTGATAGCCTATTTCCCCACGCTTGGGACCTATATAGTCAGATGGATTAGCCCAATAAGTTTCAATAAAATCCCAATTACTAATATACTCTTCGTCATCCGAAGAACAGCCAACAAGCAGAATGAATAAAGGAATTAAATAAAAAGTATTTCTCATAACTACATTTCATTCATTTAAGTTTATAATCTTCGTTGTTTGTTAATTCTGAGATGAATTTCTGAACTGCATCTATTGAATATTATTCATATCTATACTATACCCAGCATCTTTCATGTTTTTAGCTACGTTGTTTTTCCAAGCTCCATAATCATCTAATGGCTCATAACCCAGTCCAGATATATCACTGGGAGGGACAACACTTTCTCTCATTAAAACAGAAACATTCTTTCTGCCTAATTTAGCAATTAGATACCCGTGTTCAAACACAACATTTTGACGCGCCCTTGGCTCTAACTGGGCATTTTCTTTATTTTCGCCACCTTTATCACATGGAGTATATATAACTATAGCATAACCTACATCAGTGCTTTTTTCTATTTTTTCTATAATTGTATTTCCACCATTCGCTTGTTCAGATAAAATAATAGCTTTACAACCTATTTTTTCAATAAATCTTGCAACAGACTCTTTTGCTGCGACATCATGCCCATGTACAATAAAAACTTTCATTTTTTCTCTATTTAAAATATCATTCTGTTTTACATTTACTTTAGCATTAAATCCTCCACTTGAATAAAAGTCCAATATGGTATTATTTAGTTTATATTTATCGCCATAGCCGAAATGAGAAAGTCCGTAATCTTGTACCAACTCATCTATAATGGATTTAAATTGCTCCTTGCTACATACAAGATTGGAAATATCGGAATACCTTGCTATAACTTCCATTTTTCCGTTTTCTTGATTTTCTATAAGATACTTCAATACCTTATCTTTTTCTTCCGCTGTTATCACTTTAGGATAATCAGCGCTCTTCTTGGGTGCTGTTCTGTAGCCAAGGATATTATTCCCTTTTTTTAAGTTCTCCATAACACCTTATTGTTTTAGTCTCAAATAACCATTCTTATCTACTATTACAGTGAGCTCCTGCAAATCGTCAGCATTTTCTTTGTCCTCTACTATTAGCATGTTGCCTTTTCCACGAAGCAACCACTCTGCTGATACATTATTAAACTCTTCCAAAACAAGCAATATAGTACTTGCTGACAGTTGAACATCTGAATTAATCTGATTATTCAGGGTCTTTTGATTTAGTGAATATTTCTTTGCCAACTGAGTAGGGTTGCTATTCATTTTTACAAGTAAATCTCTAATGCGTTGTTTTACAAAATTTTCCATAACCAATTATTTATAATTATTCTAAATAGAATTATTTTACTTATATTATTAGTAATTACTATTGATACAAGTAAAATATTACTTATCTTTGCATCGTGATTCTAATCAAAACATAAATCACAAATGAAAAATTAATGAAATAAACAAAGGTATTTTAATTATCAATTGAATGGAGAAAATAATAGTTAAAAGAATTAAAGGAAGGGAACTTTCTGAGACATTACGCTCAATGAAAGTGGGTGAAGAAATTCTCTTTAAAGAGAAAGAATTTCGTTCTACAAGCGTTTCCAGCGCATGTTATAGACTGAAAAGAGAAGGTTTTTTATTCTCATGTTCTTCAAAGAAGAATATTGACGGAAGCAAAGTTATAAGATTAAGCTAAGGAGGAATAGCCATGAACATCAACAGACTGTCCAAACAGATTGCAGCATTCGCGGCAGGTTCTATCCTATTCTTCTGGATGCTGGGAATAGCCGGAAGAATGGACTATCAAGAAGCTGTAATAAACAGCATACCGAACGAGGCGTACAGCCAGATTGTAGAGAAGGTCGGGAATAACGCTTCTGATATTGTGAAAGAATACAAGAAGCATCAGAATTACTATGATTCACTCTCATTTTAAAAAATACGATTATGGAACTCCAATTCATAGACAAGTCGGTAACATTCGACACATTCGTAACAAATGTGGCTGCAAAGCTTGCTTCATTCATGAAGGAGGATAAGGACGACAAGGAATACCTTTCTCAAAGAGAGGCTTTCCGCGAGTTCGGAGAAGCCAATGTACGGAGATGGTATAAACAAGGGAAGATACAGCCTTGCAAACGTCCGGGTAAAGTCGAGTATCCAACAGCTAAGCTAAAGGAGTTATCCAGAATACAACAAGATTATTTATGACGAAATCAAGGGATTACAATCTTGTAGTTGACGGCAGATACAACCACAGAGCCATCATGCAGCTTGCCTTCGCCTATTCCAGAAGGAACAGGTCACTCCGGTGGTACTCCTTCAGACACGCGTTGAGGGAGGCTTGGGCTGACGCAAGGATGAAGATGGACGAATACATCGCTTCCCTTGTCGGCAGGGAACCTATAGGCAGGAAATGCAATAGCCATGATATAGGATACGCGATGCTCGGCTGGCGATACGAGCATATGGACATGAATCTTTAAACATTCCCGTGGTCGGATTGAACGGCTTCCGGTAGCGAGGACCGGACGGGAGCACTTGATAGGTCTTTGACGTATTGATGTAGAGATTTAGAATGCAAGTCTTCTTGATACTGTATTCTAATCCTAATGTAATCAAGAAATTATGGGTAGCGGAAACGCCGTAATCCCATATGGGCTTGATTTTTTCAAAGAATTAATACTGTATCCAAGTCTTTAGGAGTAAGTAATGACGGATTAGGCAACCGACACGCAGTATGAATGAGGTCACAATGACAACATAAGCGTCCGATACAGTCTTAAATCGGTATAAAGTATGCGGTGGTAATGAAAGGCGACCGTACACGCTTATCAATATATCTCCCCTCCCGTCAAATTCGGGTATGCTGAAAGGCTAAACACGCATTGTTGCGTTGAGGGCGAGCCAATATTTATTAATCTTTAAATATATAGAATTATGATTGGAAAGAAAGTTATTATTAGAGCAGACAGAGCGGGCGTATTTTACGGTACGTTGAAAGAAAAGAATGGTAGTGAAGTTACATTGGCAGACTGCCGAAGATTGTGGTGTTAGTATGGGGCTGCATCTATCAGCCAATTAGCTGTTGAGGGAACGAAAAGACCTAATGATTGTAAATTTACATTAGTTGTACCGATAATCTCTATTTTAGGGGTTATAGAAATAATTCCTTGTACAGATGAAGCGATAAAATCCATTGAGGAGGTAGACGTATGGAAGAACAGATAAGAGAGTTTCTTAGTATATACTCTGGCGATGGCTCTGGCTATGGCTCTGGCTATGGCTATGGCGATGGAATTAAAACATTCAATGGCGACAAAGTATATATCATTGATGATATTCCTACAATTATCAAGCATGTTCATGACAATGTAGCTAAAGGATATATACTGAACGATGACTTTACATTGACTGAGACATTTGTTGCAAAAGGGAATGGGAAATTCGCTCATGGAGAAACATTGCACGAGGCCTTTGCTTCACTTCAAGAAAAATTGTATGACGATTCAACCGAGGAGGAAAGACTAGAAGCTTTTAAAAAGCATTTTCCAGACTTTACTAAAAAGGTATCGGCTAAAGAATTGTTCCATTGGCATCATGTGCTGACCGGTTCGTGCAAGCAAGGAAGGTTGTCATTCTGTACCAATAAGGGAATAGACATTGACAATGATACTTACACCGTACATGAGTTTATAGAGTTGACTCAAGATTCTTATGGCGGTGATATAATCAGAAAATTGAAGTAATTATGTAATTATCCCGTGGTCCTTCATAGATGTTGGAGGGCAGTAAGGCTACCACCGGAACGCCCACGGGAGCATTAAAACTATAATAACATATCGTGCAACTTTTTCAATGAAACAGAATAACTGTCATCAGACGTCTCTTGAAGATGAACAAACAAGTCTTCAAGCGAATTCCACTGACGGGAGTCGCCAAAATGAAGAATTATCTTCCAAAGGTTTTTATTTTCTTCAAACAATGGAGTCGCTATTTGAGCTATCTCACGGTATAAACCCCTATTTATATCGTGGCTTTGAGTACGATGAAGATTTTCCACAATTGGAGGAAGAAGTTCATGACGGATTGATTGATGAGTGGTATGATATGGCAGAGAAAGAAGGGCATCATGATTGCGTTTCTGGATGTCTTCAGCCAACATCCGTAAATATGAATAATCAGATGTCTGATATTGATTACATGTACTTCTTACATGATATATGGATGCAATTTCGCATACAGTTTCTTCAAACCACGAAAGGCCTCCCGTATCACCGTTCATTGTGCCATTAATAATGTTGTGGCAATATTCATGAGAAAATTGGTAAATCCATTCAAACATGTTGTTATGGGAAACGGAAAGGAAGATAATTCTCTCATAAGGAACATTGACTATCATCGGGTGTAACGGATGATACAATATCTTACATGGAGTATTGGAATAAGGCATCTTCCCAATGCAAATAGAGAAGTTGCGCTCAATGTTTCTTAACAATTCAAATACTGTGTATTTGTCATAATTTCCAAAACGTTCATCATTAGATATGGACAAATCATTGGATATGGTATAAAACTTCATAAGTTCTTAATTTTAAATGTGACAATGCAAAATTAAGAAAATCCCCTGATAATAACGCGATGTTGCCAATCGGATTGGTTCAGGGGAGCATGAATGATTGAAGTTAGAGTTTAGTTTTTGTCCGGTCGGTTTGAGAAAATAGACCGAACTCTTTTTTAGGAACATCAATTAAAAACAATATAAATATGGGAAAGAAAAAAGTAAAAGTCAAGTACAACGCTCCTGGCTGGGAAGACAGAATCGGGACCATATACAGCATTAGCGGTGACAAGGTAACGATAGAGTTTGGAAAGCATTACTTTATCGAGGTTTACAGAGACGAAATCATTTTTGTATGAGAAAGATAAATTGCTATACGGTATTATTTGCCTTTTGCCTATTGTATGCAGTAGTATTGCTGGTAAGGTCGGTAGCCGTAACCAATGTGGGGCAAATGTTCCCTGCATTCATGTTCTCTCTGATGGCATCCCTTTCGTGCCTTGGGATATACATCACTTACAATGAGTGATAGTAAATCTTCATAAATGTGTTAGTATTAGTAATTCGTGCCGTCCAATCTGCAAAGACGGGCGGCTATCCGGGATATTAGCTCAGAGGCAGAGCGGTGCATGGTATTGGTATTTGTAGTTTTGTCATGGTATTATTTAAAGGTTTCATGCACAGGTCACGGCGTTCAAGTCCCGTATATCCCACAAACCAATTATTCATATGAAAGAAATACGATTGTTAAATGCTGACGAGATAGACGCTCGTGTGGCTACAGTGAATCAAAAAGGGTGTTCATTGCTCCTTTATAAGGACGCCCGTTGTGACATGAGGCTCTTGGATGAAACTTTCGGTTCTATGAACTGGACCAGAAGTCATGAAGTAATAGACGGGAACCTTTATTGCAACGTTTCCGTCTGGGACGAAGAAAAGAAAATGTGGATAACAAAGCAGGATGTAGGCGTTGAGAGCTATACCGAGAAGGAAAAGGGACAAGCTTCAGATGCGTTCAAGCGTGCCTGCTTCAACTTTGGCATAGGGCGTGAACTTTATACAGCCCCTTTTATATGGGTAAACCTTACCAACGACGACCTGAATGCACAAGGGAAAATCAAGACCACATTCAAGGTGCAGTCAATCGGATATAACGAGAAGAGGGAAATAAACCGGCTTGTGATAGTTGACAACAAGAGGAATGTCCGATATGAGATGGGTAAGGTTATAAAGCCTAAAGAGGAGCCGAATAACATAGACAATGATATGCTGGCCATGGCTCTGCAGGAAATAAACAGCGCGCAGAGTTTGCAAACCCTTACACAGATATACAATAATTATAAGCCTTTGCACGGAAACGACAAATTCATGTCCTCCCTTAGCGCAAGAAAGAAATTGCTATGATGGAATTGGTAAAGTCTAACGTGCTCTTTAATCAAGAGCAGCACACATACACGCTTGATGGCATATTGCTTCAAGGTGTTACCGGAATGATAGGCAGACAACTTTTCCCGGACAAGTATTCGAATATTCCCAAGGAAATACTCAATGCCGCTGCCCGAAGAGGTTCCCTTATCCATGAGACGATAGAGCTTGTAGATGATTTGGGAATATCCAATGAAATGGAGGAAGTAAAAGGATACATTGATTTGAAAGAATTGTACGGGCTTCAATACGAGACAAGCGAATACCTTGTTTCAGACAATAAGAATTTTGCCTCCTGCATTGACAAAGTCTACCGTGAAAGCGATACTGAATTTTCATTGGGCGATATAAAGACAACTTACGAACTTGACAAGGATTATATACGTTGGCAGCTATCCATATATGCGTATCTGTTTGAAATGCAGAATCCGGGATGCAAGGCCGTTCGCTTGTTCGGTATATGGCTGCGTGGGAAAATACATGAGTTGGTAGAAGTTGAGCGTATTCCCGGCTGGGTTGTCAAAGATTTGCTTGATGCAGAAATAAACGGAAGAAAGTTCATCAATCCATACTCCATTCCTTCAGCAACAAGTCAGATGCCCGCAAAATACAAGGCAATGGATCAGTCCATTACCGAGATACTTGAACAAGCGAAGTATTGGACGGAAAAGAAGAAGGAGCTTTCCGATGGCATCATGAAGGCAATGGTCGAATCGGATGCATATTCCTGGAAAGGAAATACGGTATCCTTCACACGAAAGAAGGACACTATCCGCAAGGAATTTGACAAGAAAAGTTTTGAGAGGGATTATCCCCAATTATACAATCAATATTTAAAAGAGACTCCCGTAGCAGGGAGCGTAACATTAAAAACAATATAGTTATGGCAATTTTAAGCGGTTCCATCTGCTTGTCTGAAATTCCAAGAGAGCAGATGAAGAAAGTAATGTGTAAAGATGGAGTTGAAAGAATCTATGTGAACGTGGCTGTCATTGAACGGAAGGAGAAATCCCAGTTCGGGCATACCCACTTCATCACTTGTTCCCCGAAAAAGGAGGAGCGCATCGAAGGTAAGTCATATATTTTTGGTGACCTCAAAGAGTTTGTGCCTCAGAATACATCACCTACCCCTGAGGATATATACAACGCTCCGAGTGTTGACCCGTCCGACGGCTTACCTTTCTGATGAAATACGACGGTGCCAATCCCCTCCATGCCCAGCAGGCAAGGTCAAAGCTGGAGAGGCTGATAAAGGAACGAAAAGTGTTTGAACTGACCGAGAAGAAACCTCAAAGGAGTATCCAGGCAAATAAATACCTTCATGTTTGCCTGGCTTACTTCGGGTGCCAGATTGGAGAAACGATGGAGTACGTTAAGCAGAACTATTACAAGATTCTCTGCAACAAGGACACTTTCGTCCGTGAGAGGGAAGACAAGTATCTTGGAAAAATAAAATACCTGCGTAGTTCGTCTGACCTTGACAGTGCGGAAATGAGCCTTACCATTGAAAGGTTCCGAAATTTTGCAAGTGCCCAAGGTATATACATTCCTTCTCCAGAAGAAGAACGTCTGATTCAGTTGATGGAGATTGAGGTCGAACACAGCAAACTTTATATTTAAAACAATGAAAATCACTCTGACAAAACAAGAAGTGCTTCTCCTGCAAAAGCTGCTTTACTCCTACAAGGAATGCCTGCCCGATGGAACGACGGAGAAGCATGTACGTTTTGTAGGGAAGCTTAGTAAGAAAATCAAAAGACAAATTATTAATCAATTAAAATTATGATGCACACTTGGTTCGAGGTATCTATAAAATACCAAAAAATAGCCGAAAACGGCATGGAAAAGAAAACAACCGAAAAATACCTTTTTGACAGTCTTTCTTTTACAGAAAGCGAAGGAAGATGCATTGAGGAAATGACACCGTTTATTAGTGGAGAATTCACGGTTTCTGATATTAAGAGGGCTAATTATTCAGAGGTGTTTTTCTCTGACGAGGAATCTGCAGATAGGTGGTTTAAATGTAAATTGGCATTTATCACCCTTGATGAAAAGAGTGGTGCTGAAAAGAAAACATTTACTCAAGTATTGGTACAAGCTGCCGACCTACGTGATGCCGTGAAGAAATTGGACGAAGGTATGAAAGGGACACTAGCTGACTATCTTATTGCATCTGTGGTGGAAACGGCTTTGATTGACGTATATCCTTATAAAGCAAAGGAGGACGGCCATGAATGATTTTATAAGTGATTGGTACCTTCCGATGGATTTCGGGAATGACGCTCCGGAAGAAATGCCGGACGGTGAGGACAACTTTAATTTTGAATGATTATGAAAATAGTAAAAAGCAAGAGTTTTGGGAATGGTATCGTGTATTGCCTACGGCTGGATGATGGAATGCTTGTGGAAACCACGGACACATTCTTGCCGTACTACACAAAAGACGCTATCGGAAGGAAGCAGAACTTTTTGGATAACAAAAATCTTGGAGACCGTTCGGAAAGGTGGATGATTGGAGTTTCAACCATGAGTGGTTGTCTTGTACGCTGTAAGTTCTGCGCTACTGGTAATATGAAGAAATACCGCAATCTTACTGCGGACGAGATAGTGGACCAAGTTTTATTTGCCATTAAGCAATCTGGATGCTGCCCGAAGGATTCAAAGGAATTTAAGATTAACTACACTCGTATGGGTGAACCTTTCTTAAATATAGAAGCCGTAAAAGAAGCTATTGAGCGGATTACTGAAATATACCCGAATACACATCATTATGTTTCTACGATTGGTATTAAAGGTAGTGATTTTTCTTTTGTAAAGGGAAATGTAACATTGCAAATAAGTTTGCATAGTTTCGATGAAGAAAAGAGAGACTGGCTTATTCCTTATCCGAAGAAAATGTCTATTGAGGAACTTGGGCAAATAAGAACAGAAAGTAACTTGAAAACCACTATCAACTTAACATTGGTAGATGAATCAGACTTTGATGCGGATAAACTGGAAAAGTATTTTGATAAGAAGCACTTCTTTGTGAAGTTGTCCCCAATCAATCCAAACAATATATCAGAGAAAAACAAACTCGGCAATGGAATTATCGAGGGAGTTAATTTAGTATAAACATTTTAATTGACAGAATCATGAAAGAGATTAAAGAACAGCTTGAAAAAATGGGATATGACTACGCAGTAGCAATAGCAACAAAATCAGAGATTGAGAACGGAGCCGCTTGCGGTCAGCTTTCAATTATAGTTGAAGATGAAACAGAAGAATAGTGAACTTTTTGTTCAACCTGCCTGCTCGGTCTGTGAAGATATGGCAGGCGAACATGGAGAAGTGACGGAATTGGTAGACGTTAATCAAGATGTGAGGTGCAAAATTCCAGGATAACCGTTAATAACCAAGCCGGCAACCTGCGAGACATCTTAGGTAGAATGATTTAAAATCATATAACCGCAAAAACACCACTCGTCCCGGTTCGAGCCCGGGCTCTCCACATAAATGTGAGCCACACATAAATGGCAAGGGTTAGTAAATAATGGTTGTGCCCCGGAGAATACGCTTCGGGGCTTTTAATAAAAAGAATAACATGGAATGGGAATATAAACAAGTTAAAATATCCATTGATTCTGATGGGATATTTTATTTCAAGATAGGTAGCATTCTTTATACCGAAAGGACATTGGATGGTGCTAAAATGGTTATTGATGAGAAGTTAAAATCATACTACTTATTCAGTCAAAAAGACATGGATAGACTAATGTCTAAACTTGACAAAAGAGAGCAAGAGTTGGTTCGTTCTCTGTATCAAGAGATAGAAGGTCACATGGGTAGTGCTTATTGCGAGCAAGGAATAAGTGAAAAGGATTGGGAGTGGGATTGGGATTTTAATAAGTAATATGAAACCTTACATAATCACCTCTATGTCCCTAATCACGTATAGCGGCAGGAAGATACCTCTCGAAATAGTCGAGAGCCAGATACTGACAAAGCCTTTGAAGACAATCAAGGAGAAGCTGCTTGACGCTTTCTCCACGATGAAAGACAAGCCGGTGAATGTTGAACTTAAAATAAAGCATATATGAGACATTTAGAAGATTCTCTCCAAAAATCTATAATTAAATATTGGGACTTGAAATATCCTAAATGGAAGAAACGGCTTGCTTGTGTTCCCAACGGAGGGAAGCGCAACGCCATTGAAGCGGCAAAGTTCAAGCAAATGGGAGTCCGCGCAGGATTCCCCGATTTGATACTTCTTATCCCCAACAAGTTCTATCCATTTTGTGGAATAGAATTAAAGGTAAAGACTGGCAGGCAGTCAGAGAGCCAGAAAGAGTATCAGAAAGAGTTTGAGAGTATCGGTGCTAAATATGTCATAGTCCGTTCGCTTGACGAGTTTATAGAAGTGGTAACAGACTATTTGAAAGATGTATGAAAATAAAGATGAACAAGCATGGCACGGATACGAAGAATTTTTAGAATGGAGGAAACGCAATGAGAAATAGTTTTGTTTTTTACAGTAGCTGGTGGGAAGCAATCAAGAATCTGCCGAGAGATGTTCAGGGAGACGTTCTCACAGCCATAATTGAGTATGGCTTATATGGAGAAACTACTGAACAACTAAAGCCGATTGCGAAAGCGATGCTTGCTATGGCTAAATCACAGATAGATATTAATAATCAGAGGTTTGAGAACGGTAAAAAGGGCGGTAGACCAAAACCGGAGAACAACCAAGAAGGAGCCAAACAAAAACCAAACTATAACCAAAACCAAACCAAAGAAGAACCAAACAATAACCTAATTAATAATGATAATGTAAATGTAAATGCAAATGAAGAATGTCCCCCCTATAATTCCCCCCAAGGGGAATCTGCACCGCCGGAAAGTAATGAGGGAGATAAGATAAATTATAATGCTCTTATGGATACGTTCAACAGAATGTTTGATGGAAAGCTCCCAAAGGTGACAACAATGACGGACAAACGTAAGAAAGCCGTAAAAGCAAGAGTTTCCGAACATGGGAAAGAGGCTATCATGGCTGTTTTCAACAATGTTTCTCAATCAGCATTTCTTTTGGGGCATAACAACCAAAACTGGTCTTGTGATTTCGACTGGATATTCAGACCGACAAATTTCATTAAGATTTTAGAAGGCAATTACAATGGAGAAAGAATTAGCAAAAATCAACAGGATAGCGAGCAGCGAAAACGTGATTCAGTTCTTGCTGTCGCTACAACCGTCAGAGAAGCTGCCGCAAAAAAAAGAAAAGAACTTGAAGCAGAGGGCGTTATTGAATAAATATCCTGACCCAGCACAATTCATTCTTGATTACAATCCCGATTTGCAGTTCAAAATTGTCAGATGCAAGGCGACCCACTCTGATTTAGCCATGAATTCCTCCATACCTACATTAGGGCTATTGGCTTCGACTTATGGAGATGAAACCCCTTTGGAATGGTTGAAAATCCAATTCGGCACACTTAATGACTTTGCAGAGGTATCTACCAAGATTGCCAAGGAGCAGCTTAATGAGTTGGCAGAAATATTTATTTCTGAGTATTATTACCTTAATGCGGCTGAGATATGCTTTTTTATTGCACGGTTTAAGTCTGGTAAATATGGACGGTTCTATGGTGCTATAGACCCGATGAAGATTACAAGTGCCATGCTTGACTATATCAGGGAACGCCGTATCGACATCGAACGCTATGAGCGTGAGCAATACCGGATACAACGCCAAAAGGAGATAGAAGAACGTGGCAACAACAGAATTTCCTATGCCGAGTATCTTGAACGTGAAAGGAAGCTTGTGGAAAGCGGAGATGCAGAAGCAATGAAAAGAGCGGCAAATCGCGTAAGCAATATCAGTTTATGTAAGTAATGGCAAAGAAGAAATTACCCCTCTCCCCCGTCCGTTGCCGCCAATGCTCATACTCCATGGATTTCATAGAGAACTCTTGTCTATGCAAGGCCAAGGACCATAGAGTGTGCGCATGTGACCGCTACGGGAGGATATGTGACAAATTCAAGAAGAAATAATTTTATGGACATAGAAATTGAGAAGAAAATCGAATTATTGGAGTGGCAGCGTGACAACGCACTGCGCCTGCGCTGCCCGTTGGTGGCAAAGAAGTACCAGCGAATGATTGATGAACTTGCAAGAAAAAGCAGAAACAATGAAACCAAAGAAAGATTTGATTAAAGCTGCCGAGGCTGATGGCAGCATAGACAGATTGAACAGCCTTCTTTCAGCCGCACACATACTGAACTGCGAAGCCAACATGCTAGTGGAGGAAGCGGCAGACCTGATGAGTGCCAAAGGGTTACTACTCGGAAATTTGAAAAGGTTGCATAACAATTTCGTTAAAAGTGCAGATTTGTACTTTCTGGAATTTTCCTCACTCGTAGAGACAGAGAAATCGAAGATGGATATGTTCAGGGACATGGACGACTTCGACGCCAAGTTCCGCGAGTGGGCAAAATTACCGTCTGATTGGAAACCTAAAGAATCAGAAGAATGAGTGAAAGATTAACACATGGCTCTCTGTTCAGCGGCATAGAAGGTTTTGGATTAGGTGCGGCACTTGCCGGCATAAAGACCGAGTGGAGTTGTGAATTTGAGGATTATCAATCATTAGTAATAAAGAAAAACTTTGGAGAAGAGCATGAAATCAACAGAGATATTAGAACGTATTCAAAACCTCCGTTTGTTGACATCATCAGCGGTGGATTCCCTTGCCAGGACATCAGAATTGCTGGAAAAGGTGTCGGAATTGTCGGTGAGAGAAGCGGCCTATGGTCTGAAATGTTCAGAATTGTACGGGAAGTTAGACCTAAATACGTGCTCATTGAAAACAGCCCAATGCTCGCTGTTCGGGGATTCGAGCAAGTCCTATGTAACCTTTCCGAAATCGGGTATGATGCGGAATGGCAATGTCTATCTGGCACCGACTTTGGCATACAACAGATTAGGGAGCGATTATATTGTATTGCCTACCCCAGCGAAATCAACGGCAAACGGAGCACTCAGAAATCGGTATTTCGGAAGCCCTACTTATCGGGGCAATTTACACGAGTTTATCCGGGATGGCGAACAAGACAGTCAATACCCTCACCCAAATTTGCTGGAAAGTCTAATGGGGTTCCCGATAGGATGGACCGAACGGAGTGTATAGGCAATGCGGTTCAGCCGATAATTGCGCATTATCTGTTTGAGTGCATTAAGATATTTGACAGCAAACTGACATAATGAAGAATGCCGTATGAATATCCATCAGACAATCCCCCGTTCAGATTGCACTACCATCTGAAAGCGTCATGGTGCAAGATGTGTATGGCAGAGGAACAGAGCGAGCGGAATAGAAAAAAGAGAAATGAATTGAGATTAACATGTGCAGAAGTGGCTTCTTTTTGCACACGAAGTATTAACACGAGCGGAAACCGGTGGTTTTGCTCATAACAAGAAATATATGAAACATATGAATATTCCTACTTTTAAGTATTAGCTCCGGATACATGGCTACCGTTTGAAGTGCTTCGGTACGGGGACAAAGAGTAATCCGATTAAGGTTAAATCAAAAAGGAAATGAAACGAAGAATAAGAAAAAAGATGCTGAAACACCCATATAGATACAAGTTGCATCAGTATTTGAAGTATGCCCACCAATGGTGTTGCGCTTTGGCGTATAAAGGGGATATATACACCTTGAAAGATGATGGTAGAATTGTAAAGGAGAACGATTGTTTATGAAACGCCTAATTGATGCTATAATAAAGAAATGGTTCTGCTGCCATGAGTGGGAATTCTTATTTGAAAGGAAAGTAGAAGTTGTTGATGATTGGGGTGATAGCAGCTGGTACACCGTATGTCACTACTTCTGCAATAAGTGTGGTAAATACAAGAAAATTAAAAGTCATTGATATGAAACAGACATTGGAAGAAGCCGCTCATTCTTTCGCAGAAAGTAGAAGCAGCGGAAGTGCATTCCCAGCATATTATGCAGGCTTTATCGCTGGTGCAGAATGGGCAATGAAATTGAAACATGATAAAGTCAAACTTATGTGTATTAAAGATAGTAATAAAAGGTGTAATCAATGTCACGAATGTGATGTATATGTATTAAATCCTAGCTATTGATATGAAACAGACAGTAGAAGAAGCAGCAAGACAAGAACTTATGTCAAGCTATGCAATAGTAGTTGAAGGTGAATTAGCCTATCAGAGACAGGCTATGTTGAATATGTTTAAGAAGGGTGCCGACTGGCAGTCAAAGAAATCCCCATGGATAAGCGTTAAGGAACGGTTGCCGGAAGAAAATGAGAATATCATTATCATGTGTAAGCATGGCGCAATATTTAATGGCACATACTGTAATGGAGTATGGTTCTGTATGGACGGTTATATCAATGATGTATACAAAGACAGTCCTATTTATAGTTCAATGAGTAGCATACCTCCATTATGGGAACCAGTAGCTTGGATGCCTATCCCTTCTTTCGATGAGATACTCGAAGCAAACAAGGATGTACTGGAACGGATTAAGGAAAAAGGAGACTAATATGGAAAGATATAGAATTGTGAAAGAAATAAGGTATAGCGGCTGTATTCCGATAGTCGTGTATTGCGTACAAGTCAGAAAAGACAAACGTCTTTCGTCTGAATGGGTGAATGTAAAGGGGTTTGATACCTATAGGAAAGCAAGAGAGTTGTTGTTTGTTTTAAACGGTGATTGATATGGAAATAGTTCCCGATTTGATAAAAAGTAATCTATCTAAAAACCAGGTAGAATATATTCAAAAGAAACAGCATGAATATAAATTGACGAACAAGAAGAGGAGGGTTCCGGGACATATTTTATTTTCATTCAATCTGAAAACGAAAGAGATAAAGAGAGCTTCTATTACCAAAGAAGTTTCAATTGGATTAAACGGGAAACCTATAATGAAAACTAAAATAGCTATTGAGCCGGATTGCTATTACGAACAAGCTTTGAATGAAAAGAATTTTAGAAAAAGATTAAAGAGGATTGGGTTAATATGAAAACAATTAAGATTTCAAATTTACAAGAAGGGGATTTGTTCATATATAAAGGCGTAATGTATGAAATTGTACATAAGGACAAATGGGAAACCTATTGTAAATATGTCAATGATAAAAGCCATTTAGGAGGATGGTTTTCAAGCGAATATCTTTATTGTAATTTTAGTAATTATACAAAAGTGGAGGTTTAGATATTATGAGTAAATATAGATACAGAGAAGTAAAGAATTATATCCACAACGAATTAAAGTTGACTAAAGAGGATATAAAGGAAATTATGATTCCAATTGTGAAAGAAGAAATTAAACGTATCTTTCATAACACCTATGGGAATGATGTTGATGTAGAGAGGTGGATTCGCTGCATGGTTTCCGACGAAATAAAGAAAAAAGGTGATTACTCTATGATAAGGAATTTGTGCAGGGAGATAATTAAGGAGGAAATTGCTGATAGGTTGTCAATTGATATAAGTCTTAAAAAGAAAGAGGGGTAAAATATGCAGAATGAAATTTCTTGGAATGAAAATACTCGTTATGAGATTTATAATCCATATAGTGATATTTCTCCTTTAGAACCGTGTGATGTACCCAAAATGAGAAAATATCGCCTAAAAGATGATAGATGTACAAACAAGCAGATTGCGAAACGCAGGAAGAGGAATAAGAACCGTAAAACACATAGGAAATGAGCAGGTTTGAGAAAGAGATACTTCCTTTCATGGAAGAGGAAATTATGCGAAAACTCCGTACATACAATGTGTACAGTACAAAGGAGTATGAGGACATACGGAAGGCGGTAAGGTATTCAATAAGGTTTTGCAAGAAAAATAAAATAGTTCGATGTGAAGATAAAAATTTAAACAAAGAAAGGGACAAGAAATGAAAAAGTACAAGGTTTTATTTTGTGATATGGACGGCACGTTAATAGAAACTGCAAGTGGTGAGACGTTTCCAAAGGGGATATGGGACATGAAATTTAAGTTTGATGTCCTGGATGCAATAAAGAATTTGAATCCCGAAGAAATTTTTATCGTGACAAACCAGGGAGGGATAGAAAAAGGGTTGGTTCCAGAATCATTTATTTATGTAAAATGTGAGTACGTGAGTTACAGTATAATGGATTATTGCGACATTGATACGCGTTTTAAGTATTGCGGAAGCAATGACAGAAGCAACCCTATGAGAAAGCCAAATACCGGAATGCTTGAAGAACTTTTTGATAATTACAATACATGGAAAGATTTCAGTTTGGAGGTAGAAGATTGTTTAATGATTGGTGATGCAAGCGGCCTCGAAGGGCAGTTTTCAGACAGTGACAAGAAAACAGCCGAGAATTTTGGCATAGACTATATGGATGTCAGCGAGTTCGTAAATGTTTACGGGAAAGGGTGTGATTATGGGATTTAATAGAGGAACAAAGTTAGGCGCAGAAAACAGAAAAGGGCATAGATGGATAAACAACCCCAACAATGCGCATAGAAAGTGTACGAAGTGCGGCTGTATGGTCGATGTGATTTCCTCAAAAGGAGAAAGTATCTATACATACACAGATACTAAAGGTAACAAATCGGCTGAATGCCCTAATTGTATTTGATTATGGAAGTAAGTTATAAAATATTCGATTCAATAGAATATAGTATTCGTTGTGAAGAGCATGATATACATTATCCAAACGGGCCTTATCCTACTGTAGAAGAGTTTACCTATAAAGGCACTGGAAAGGTGGTAGGGTATATAGATGGAGGCTTTTTTAGGAAAGATAAGTTTTTGATAGTGGATAAGGAAACTAAAAAGTTTATGAAAGTGAAAGTAAGTGATTGTGAAATATTAGAATATTGATTATGGAAGTAAAGAACGGAATAATAATAGACGGGGTACTGCATGAAGCTGAGAATTATCCAAATGACCATGAATGCAAGATATGTTCTCTTCACAAGGAATGTAATGAATTAGAGAATCGTTGTGATGAATGGATTTGCAGGCTTATTGATTGTAGGTATTTCGTCAATCGTGGCAAAGTAACGGTTACACTTTCCCGTGAAGAACCTAAAAGCGTTGGAGAAATATATCGAAATGGAGTAAAGATAGATAAGGAGGAATTATGAAATCAAAACAAGTATTATCAATTGAGCAGATGAAGCACTTGCAGGAGCTTGGATTAGATACGGGTGATGCAAGTATGTGCTGGTGTCGCGCTATCTCACATAAATCTGTAACGTGGGAGCTTGAAATCTATGAGTATGTAATAAACCAAAAACTGGATTCTAATTTTTGGGAAACAACCCCTACTTACACCTTGCAGGACATTCTCGATAAGCTGCCACATTATTTGAATCCATTTCCGTCCAAACAAATATTGTTTGTATGGATGATTGAAAGAGACACTGTAGCATATCGAAATGTTGAAGATATAGATGATTGCCTCAAACATTTTACTGATGATTTATTAATTGATGCAGCCTACGAGATGTTATGTTGGTGTATTCAAAGGGGGTTTGTTAAAACTAATAAGGAGGTTAAAGATGGAAGAAAAGAAAATTGATTGGGAACAGAGGCGTTATGAACTGGCGAAGGCTGCAATGCAAGGTTTGATTTCAAATAGTTTCTTTATGAAAAATTTGGGTATGTATTTAGATGAGCATCCAGATAGAAAGATGGATGCAATAGAAGTAGTAGCTATTGAATCAATTAATTATACTGATGTATTGATAAAGAAACTGAAAGGAGAATAACCATGAATGATGAAGAGATACGGAATATAATCAAGATTCAGTTGCAACATTTAAGTAAAGAACAGTTGATAGATGCTCTTACTGATATTTATATGGCAAGCCCAGCGTTTAAAATAGCAAACGCTTTGAGTGATTTAAAATGTACCAATATAAAAGATGCCATAGGTGGAGTACAACAAGTAAATGCAAGTTTTAATCCATTGCAACGAATAGCAGATAAGAAGGTGAATCATGAATAGTGTACAGACACAAACCTTTTCTATCAAAGGGGATAACGATGCTGTGATATATATTGATTTTTGTGATGGAGATTTATGTGCTTCTGTTGTAGTAGAAGGCAAACAGGCAGATTTTCACTTTGAGCCTACTACTTTGAAAATGTTTGCCTATGCTTATAAGTTGCATTGTGAAGATATGCTTAATAATTCTTTAAAAGGAGAATAACTATGGGATTTACAACACCGTGCTTTATACGCAAAAACACACCGGATCTTCGGAAGAAGCTGGAAGAATTAGGATACAACCATCCTACTGATGTAGTTGAAGATGAAAGGTTTTGTATTGCTACATCACCAGTTAACTGCAATTATCATATTATTATTAAAGGGGCTTTTGATGATACAAATCCTTATTACACATGGAATTGTGCTGGAAGAATTGATTGCGGAACCAACGAGGAGCTTTTCTTGGCTATTGCCGCATTGAGAGATGATACAGACAAGAACCAATGGTTGGTATTGGACCATGACAACATATGGGAAGCGGTCGGATGCTACCAATACAAAGGGGATTTTATTCTTTGCAATCATGACCGGTGGTATTGTGGGACAGACGTAGCACAAGCACACAAGGCTACTGTAAAGGAATTGCAGGAACTATTCTCCCAAAAGATTCAAGTTCCTCAAATAGAGTGGAATATAAATGACGTCATAAATAAAGATTAGTATCATGGAACAGAACAAGAAAGAAGTGGTCTTTGACGGCAAGGACCTTATATTCGATGTGGACGGAATAGAAATCAGGAACGGGAAACTGCCTGATTCCTTCAGTATAAAAGAGCGTTATGAGATAAGCGCGGAAAGCCTTACCAAGCTTGTCGTAGCGTTGGGTGAAGGGAATGCACTTACCGAATTTAATGAGGTACGAGGGAGTTACGGTGTTTTTAAAGCAGAAAGAACTATATATCCATTAAAAGATGATTATGTCAAGAAGCTTGCCGAAGAAATTACCAGGTTGGAAAACAAGGCCAATTCCCTGCAAGAAAAGGTTTATGCAGAACGCAGAAAAGCTTCTGATGAAGGATACAAGCGCCACCTGCTGGAAAACTTGATTAAAGAGCACAACAAACGCTCATGGTGGGGACGGGCAGAAAAGATTGAACTGAAAACAGAGGAGTGAGAATGGACCTGAGAATAATAGATTTCCCGGAATACCCATGGAAGACCTTGAATGTGCATAAGGACTTCAGCTACTCGTTCAACATCAGTCCGGGAAAGAAAATAGAGGGGGATTTGTTCGATTCCTCCAAGATGAAAGTTGTGTCCTACAATGAAAACAGCCATGTGCAGATATTGGCTGTATGTGACCCTTACGGGCCGCCTTTCTATGTACGCAGGGATATGGACGGTTTGTTATGGTCCTCATGGGTAAAAATAGAGGAGGAGCATTTCTGGCAAGAGATTAATGGTTGTGCAGAAGCCATTAATTTCCCTCCTCTGTGTACGTCTCATTATTATTTTTAAGTATTATGAAAAATGAATCGTTTGAAAGGGCTAAAATCCTTAAGGAAGAGATTGAAAAGTGCAATTCTCTTCTTGAGTTAATTCTAAAAAGCAGTAAAGAATGCTTCGTTAATCGCGATGCCGTCAGGACATCCGGTGATATTGCGGTTATCACTCTTCCTAAATATTGTACTCAGTACATTATAGATGGACTTTATGCAAAAAAATGCCGACTGGAGCAGGAATTTAAAGAGTTATAAATCAAAACAAGAAATAGGAGGAATAATCATGAAAGCACATGTAATGAAACTTGAAAACAACTGTGTAATTGTTGACGAGGAATATTTTAATGAGATAAAGAAGAAGGCAGAATCCAACCAAGAAAGGATAAACGAGATTGCCGAGGAAAAGTTTTTGGAATATGTCAAAGAAAGCGGTATCGAACTTTCCTATGAAGTGAACGGAATACCTTATATGTTTCATTATGATTTGTTGAATGAAATAAATTATGAAGAAAGAGGATATCCGGAATCCGTGTCAGAAAGGGTGAAGCATACTATCGCAGACGATATAACACAGTCTTTAAACAATAAGCTTAAGGGAATAAAAGATGAAGCTTTGAATTATGCCTTAAGTGAGTTTGACAAACAGAAACACGGTTTAGAGGCTACTGTAAAAATATGGAAACATTTCGCATTAATCTTTATCATTACGACTATTGTTTTAATAATTAGATTATTGTTTATATAACTATGACAGAAGAACTTGTAACATTAGAGACAGCGAAGCTGCTGAAAGAGAAAGGGTTTCTACAAAGGAAATATTTTATAAATGTTTCTACTTTGCATAATTGTTATAAATACCTATCTGTTCCACCTCAATCGGTAGTTCAAAGGTGGCTTCGTGAAACCAAGGACCTGCATATTGAAATATCCTATATGTATGAAAATTATTGGATATATGATATACTAACAATTCCGAACCATGACTTAGTAGGGTTGTCGGATAGACCTATTATCCATTATAAATCCTACGAGGAAGCACTTGAAGCCGGAATACAAGAAGCGTTAAAACTTATATGATTATGAGAAGATTTATATATATACTGGTTTCTATCATTATATCATATCTAATTTGTGTATATGAGTATAATACGTGGAATTTTATTGCAGGGTTAGAGCCTTCGCAAGCTTGCGAAAGATTAGCCAAATACGCTTTTTATTTCGTGATATGGTATTGGGTTGCGAAAGCTGTTGATTTGTTTAATGATTAACGAATAAGAGTATATAATTATGAAAGCAAACCTTATTTTCTTTCTTGCAATATTCATCATATCAGCATTATTCATCGGTCATTTCCGACTGACATTCTCACCGTTCAGCATATCACTTCCTTATTGGCATAGAGCTTTAGGAGTAGTCCTTATTGTTGCAGGCTGTTTGGTTTACAATATAGGGGAGAATGTAGCCGGGTATAAGAAAGGGCTTGATAACGGCATGGAAATAGTCTTGAAACAATTGAAGAAACGGTATGAACGACCAGGTGATTAATAAAGAAAAGATATTGCCAATGGTTACAAAAAAAGGCTATCTATCCCAGACAGCCAATCTTTTTTATTAACCTTAATCTAATACTATGAAAAACACATTGCAAAGGTACGGATTTGTGGAAGTTATGCAAATTATGAGCCTTTGTTCAGTCATCATATAACATGGTTTAGCTGGTAAATGTATTTGTTAACCATTAACGGTGTAATTGTTAAATTGAAGATTTGGATTTATTTAAGGTATTGCTGTCTAAAACAAAATCTTCTGCCAAATCTTGTCAGTAACTTCTTTGATACCAGATAGTCCGTTCGTGGATTATTCGGTATCTTTATTTTCGTAACGTAAAATAGTGTGCCAATGGAGATAATTTATAGAAAAATAGAAGACCTTAAAAAACTGGGTAACAATCCCAGAACCATATCAGAGGAGCAGATGCGGATACTCAAAGAGTCTATTCATAGTAATCCGGACTACTTCGAGGCACGTCCCATCATACTCTCTGACCGGACTGGGGAACTGGTGATTATAGCCGGAAACCAACGGTATGAGGCCAGTGTAGAACTAGGACTTTCTGATGTGCCGACGGTTCTGCTTCATGGGTTGACAGAAGAACGAGAACGGGAGATTATTATCCGTGATAACGTGAATAATGGTACATGGGACGAAAAACTATTGAAGGAGTGGAATGCAGAGTCTTTGATGGATTGGGGATTAAACTTTGATTTCGACTATGATAGTCTGGTAGATAGTGAAAGTGATGCCCGGAATAAATACACGAAAAAGATTGAAGCTCCGGTGTATGAGCCTAAAAACCCTGTATGCCCGGAAATAAATTCTCTCTATGATAAAAGCAAATATGAAGAACTGATTTCGGAAATAGATAATTCAAACGTTCCGGAAAATGTGAAGTCTTTCCTTCGGATAGCTGCATTGAGACATATTGTATTCGATTACGGACGGATAGCAGAGTTCTACGCCCATCAGGAGAAAGAGATTCAGGAACTGATGGAAGCGTCTGCGCTGGTGATAATAGACTTTGATAAGGCGATAGAGAACGGTTATTCCAGATTCAAGGAAGATATTTATGAAATAATGCTGGAGGATACTGAAGATGAGGAGTGATTTTGCAGCATTCATACTGACGCATGGCCGTGCCGGTTCCGTCATTACAGATAAGACACTGCGGAAGTGTGGCTATACGGGACCGATTGTTTATGTGATAGACAATGAAGATAAAGTGGCCGCAGAGTATTACGCGAAATATAAAAACGTTGTAATGTTCGATAAACCAAAGATTGCAAAGACTTTTGATGAAGCGGATAATTTTGATGATCGCAGAGCTATTGTTTATGCGCGTAATGCTTGCTTTCAGATAGCAAGAAAACTTGGCTACAAATACTTCATAGAACTGGATGATGATTACGATGTGTTTTCTTTTACTTATGGTAGAGATGGTATAGTCAAACAGAGGGCGATAAAGCAATTGGACGTGGTATTTGAAGCTATGCTACGTTTTTATGAAAGTATTCCGGCTCTCACTTTGGCTATGGCTCAGAGAGGCGATTTTGTAGGAGGAAAGGAGAACGATATTTTGAAAGGCGAGAAGATGAAACGGAAAGCGATGAATTCTTTCATCTGTTCCGTAGATAGACCGTTTAAATTCGTTGGTCGCATTAATGAAGATGTGAACACCTATACCACGCTTGGTAGCAGGGGATGTCTACTTCTGCAGGTTCCACAAGTGGCGCTAAACCAGAAGCAGACGCAGAAGAATAAAGGAGGTATGACGGATATATACATGAGTCAAGGAACATATGTCAAGAGTTTTTATACGGTTATGATGATGCCATCCTCTGTGAAGGTGGGCGTGATGGGCCATAGCGAGGAAACGAAAAGATTACACCACGTGATTAATTGGAATAACACTGTTCCTAAGATATTGGACGAACGATTCAAGAAGAAATAAGATGGCGGCACCAACTGGAAATAAATTTTGGATGTTAAGAAGTAAGCATGGAAGGGATAAGCTCTTTTCTACGCCGGAACTCTTATGGGAGGCGGCATGTGAGTATTTCCAATGGTGTGATGAAAATCCCTGGTTGTCCAAAAAGGCCATTCAAAAGACTGTTCCGGTAAAAAGGAAAAAAGGGAAGAAGGTGGAGACAGTCAATGAGCAACAAGTACAACAAGAAGTTTCCCCGACTTCCCGTCCGTATTCCCTAACCGGGTTCTGTATTTATGTAGGTGCTTCTTCCAAGTGGTGGAGCACTTTTCGTTCCGAATGTAGAAATAAGAATGATGAAGATTTTTTGGAGGTCATCGCACGCGTGGAGGAAACCATCGAAACGCAGCAGTTTGAGGGAGCGTGCGTTGGAGCTTTCAATGCGAATATCATTGCCCGAAAGTTAGGGCTTGTTGACAAGCAGGAGGTGGACCATACGAATGCAGGAAAAGAGTTCAAAGGATTTAATTTTCTACCATATACAGAAGATGCGGAGAAAGTCAAGTAATGGGATATAAGGTCAATATAAAGCAGAGGTTAGCCTATAACTACCTTCGTGACGATGTTACGAAGTTTCTGTGTTATGGTGGCGCTGGTGGAGGTGGAAAGTCATGGCTTGGGTGTGAATGGCTTATGCAATGTGCTTACTATCTCCCGGGCACTCGATGGTTCGCTGGCCGAAATAATTTGAAAGATAGCCGTGAGTCTATCTCTGTCACTTTCGACAAGGTGGCAAAGTGGCATCGATTCACTGACTACAAGCAGACCAATGACGGTATACTTTTAGGGAATGGGTCGGAAATCATCTTTCTTGACTTGACATATTATCCCGTCAAAGACCCGATGTATGAGCGATTGGGCTCCAAGGAGTTTACTGGAGGGTGGATTGAAGAAGCCGGGCAGGTTCACTACCTCGCATTTGAGGTTTTGAAGACGCGTATAGGACGGCACTTGAATGATGTGTATGGAATATCCGGGAAGATACTTATCACTTGCAATCCAAAGAAGAACTGGCTTTATCGTGAGTTCTACAAACCGTGGAAAGAAGGCAAGCTGGAAGCCCCATACGCTTTTATTCAAGCATTGGTGCAGGATAATCCCTACGCTACCGAGGACTACATAGATACGCTCCGCAATACCAGGGACAAAGTGACAAAGGAGCGCTTGTACTATGGTAATTGGGAGTATGACAACGACCCGACAGCACTCTGTGATTATGATGCCATTTGTGACCTATTCGCAAATGAGCACGTAAAACCGATAGGATTATCGACGGGAGCAGCTGACCTTGCCATGAAAGGACGCGACCGTTTTGTCGGGGGGCACTGGGTGGGTAATGTGTGTTATATCCGGTTAGACCAGGAATATAGCACGGGTAAATCTATTGAGACGGACCTTAAAAACATGATGATACAGTGGAAGATTCCACGTAGCATGATGGTAGTTGATAGTGATGGACTTGGAAGCTACCTTGAAAGTTATTTGAATGGCATCAAAGAATTTCATGGTGGTAACCGACCTATTAATCCAGAGTACGACAATCTGAAGTCTGAATGTGCATTTAAGCTTGCAGAACTAATAAATAATCGGCAGATAAGGGTTATATGTACGGAAGTGCAAAGAGAGCGCATAATGGAAGAATTGGCTGTTTTGAAGCAAGACCATATAGATGCTGATACCCGAAAGAAAGGGATAATTAACAAGGAGAAAATGAAAGAGATACTTGGTCATTCTCCGGATTACCTCGACATGTTGATAATGGCAATGCTTTTCCGTATAAAACCGATACCTAAAAGACCAAAAGCAAAATTAGGACAGATATGACAGTAAAAGAGTTTTTGATATTGAGTAACGTGGCGAGCAATGCTGCTGAACTGTTGGATCAGATAGGGAAGTTGCCTAAACCGGACTTTGTCGCAGGTGTAAGAGTTCCGGAGACTCTGAATGACCTCACTATAGGTCAGCTGATGGAACTACAATCCATACGCAATGGAATAGATTGTATAATGGTTCCATGCCGTGTTGTCCTTGGTTTGTCTATTGATAAGATAGAGAAGTGTGGGGCAGCGGATATTTTGGGATTCTCCACATGGGTAACCAAGGAGGTTGAACGTATTACCAAGCTTTTTGAAACTACGAGCGTAGTACCGACTCCGGAAGAAAGACGTGCCGGAGTGGATAAGCTTTCGTTCGGGTTGTTTGGCTTGGTGGATTACTATGCTACCCGCATGGGGATAACTGACCATGAGCAGGTAGAATGTGTTCCATGGGTGAGGGTATATAAATGCCTTGACATGGATGCAGAGAAAATACGCTATGAACGTCGATTACGGGAAATATATCAAAATATATCAGAATAAGCAATGAATACAAGTGTAGAAAGGAAGATAGCTTCTGTTGCAGAAAAGCTGGAAGGAGTCACCTATTTGTTCGATAACTGGGCGACCGCCAATGTCAGGTTGGATAAGATGCCATTGCCGGCCATTATAAATTTGCTTCCTATATCCGGGAAATTCGTCATATCAAGAACACAGCTAAGGGATTCTCCTAACTGCATGATAGCATTTGCTGATAAGGCCAAATTTGATTTCGATGGGGTGGAGAATGATGAGGTCATTGAGAGATGCAAAGGATATGCGGTTCAGTTTATCCGTGAGTTGAATAGGAGCGAGCTGTTTGAGTGGGTGAGCGATGAGGTACCTTATTCCGTTTTCTATGATAAGCTGGATGTAAATGTTACCGGAATAGTAATAGAATTGAAATTGAAAGAGGTTCAAGGAGCGCCCATGTGCTAGTTATGGAAGATAGGAGGAAAGAGGTAAAGGCGATATTGTGTGAGGAGTTGGATAATCTTCGGCAGCGCATCATAGAAAATCATATACGGGCTGGGCAGCGTGCAAGTGGCAAAACTATCAAGAGCCTGCACGTTGTCGTGGATGATAATCATGGTACTCTTTATGGTCGTCAAGCGTTCGGAGTTCTGGAGGTGGGACGTGCCTCGGGGAAAGTACCGAAAGGATTCTATAAGATTATTCAGCAATGGATGATAGACAAGGGGATCCAAGTGGAGAGACCAAGGTCATTTGCATACCTTGTGGCCCGGAAGATAGCAACAGAGGGCACATCACTTTATCGCTCTGGTACGTACGAGGATATATATACAACGAACGTGGAGCAAACAATACGGGACATTATGGACCGTGTGTTTGGTATACTCGTTGATGATGTGACACATATAAATCTACATAGTAATGAGAACTCATAAGATAGGGGAAACAACCATAGAATATCCGGATGAAATATCTTTCTGTTTTAATCCGGTAGTGATAAACATTTACGGGCATGCTTGGGATTACGTGGAGGTGACGGTGACTGATATCGTTTCTGAAATTTCATACAAGGAGAAGAGGGCTCTGTTTAATAATGCATGCTTTTTTGATGTGTCGTTTTACATGCAGTCTACATTTGACACTGTAGAATTTGGGAAAATTGATTATTCACAGACGGTTCCGAAAGATAGCGGGGTAGGACGTGTGTTCTCTGTAGATATTGACTTTTATTCGGACAGTTCAATGTCTGAAAGTTTTCAATTCAATACGTTCATCATTTGGGGGGCAATGAAGGTGGGTGAACGGTATAATGGAAATCGTATATTGACGTGGTTTAAAAACCTTCCGTTTACGGTAGGAATGTATACGGCCGGTAATGCTAATGTGACTGTGACCGCTGACAGCATTTCTTTACCAGCTATTACATTGTCTGAAAGAAAGGTGTATAATATTACTCTGAATGGAATTGATGCAAACAATGAGGTCGTATTGAAATTGCCGGGAACGAGTGTGGGGGCAAACGTGTTCGACAATACATTTGATTTTACTTTTCATGCATTGACGAATATGGCTGTAAACGTGAGGCTTTTAGTTGATGAATGCACGGATGGAATTTATTTACGTTGGATAAATCGTCATGGCTTTTATTGCTATTGGTTGTTTAAACGTGGTGATGAGGGCAAACAAATTGCCAATGATGGTGAATTCATTCGTAATAATATGCAAGACTATAACTATGTTAATGGCTATCATGGAGGTTCAGGACGTAAGCAGAGAAAAACAGAAGAGAATACATTGTTGGTGTGTGCTCCTTTAGTGGACTCTGAAACGTTTGACTTCTTGTTTCAACTCGCGTTGTCACCCATCGTTGATATGTATGCAGGTAAAAATGTGAATGGAGTTGATAGCTGGAAGGCAGTGAATGTATCTGTTGGTAATTTCAATAAGACAAGAGCCGTATTGCAGGATTTCGTAGCAACAATCATATTACCAGAAACAAGAGTACAAAGCTTATGAGAAACGATATGCTATTCATTGGTGATAAACTGATGGATTTGGATGATGATACCAAAGTAACGCTCAATTTCAAAAGTAATATATTTACGGATTTGAGTAAGATTATAAGTAATAATTCTTATACTATCAAACTTCCGAATACTATACGTAATCAGTGTGCAATCATGCATGCTGATTTACCTTCATGCGACATCGTTTATCCTAGAATTAAACTGAATGCTTGTTATTTTCGTAACGGGATAGAGATACTCAATAACGCAACTGCGGTCTTATTGTCTACATCGGATGTTTTTGAATTTGCTCTTTCATGGGGTAATGTCTCTAGATTTGCAAATATTATAAGTGGAAATAAAACGCTACGTGATTTGAAGGATAGACACAATTATGAGGTCATTGCTGATGATGATTTTCCAGATTATCATGTATTTTGGAAAGTAGGTTCTTTTGAAGGGGATGCTTCCGGTAATTTTTTTATTCCTAAAGTAGACTATGGTATACGGCGGGAAGATACAACAGGGTGGTATCATCCGGGGTGTAAGGTTACCTGGATTTTGTTACAAATTATGAAAGATAATGGTGTCACTTTTACGTTTCCTGCTAATCGCGCTTTTATGTTAAGTAGATTGTTTGTACCCTTATTAACTCGTAATGATAGCAGAAGTTATGCTGCAAAAAATGCATTACATGCAGAGTTTAGTTACTATGTACATGGACGTCTTGATAAGGGAGAACCGGAAAAATTGTATTTTGCAGATAAGTCATTTTCAAGCTATTATGGGACTATAACCAAGTTTAAAAGTAGTTCTGGAAAAATTTATATTCAAGGCTTTAAACTTAATGCTCCGAATATGAAGATTTTGATGAATGGTAATGTGTCGTTTGATGTATCCACTTCTATATACCCTAATGGAGCATGTCTGGTTGCTTATTACATTATGGATGATGATACAAGAGTCGATATTGCAACTATAGATTATAGCAAGATTGAGAGGCATAACACAAATAGTTATACTATCTATTTTGATTTTACAGATATAGAGACAGATACGCTAGAGGAAAGTAAGGAGATTTTGTTTGGATTACTTGACGCAGGGTGGATTGATGATGGTGGTATATCTATGGATAATTCATTTAGCATTACAGCTATATGTGATCAAGTGATGCCTTCGATAGATGATGAGATAAATGCAGGATATGGGCACTTCCCGATTATTGCAAATTTGCCCGAAATAAAACAGATAGATTTTATTAAAGCTGTTGCTGCAATTCTCGGTGTTTTTGCTGTTCCTGGTAAGAATGATTCAAATTCCATTGAGTTTGTTTCTGTAGATACTATTAAAGAAAATGAAACAAGAGCATATGATTGGACAAAAAAGGTTGTTGCTACTTATAAGGAGAATAAACCTAATATGTTGGAATATAGGCTGAATGATTTCGCACAGCTGAATTATCTGCGTTACAAAGAAGACTCTACGGTTAATGGCTCTTATGATGGAGCATTACAAGTATTAGATTACACTTTGGATTCAGAGCGTGATATTCTTACGCTTCCATTTGCTGGTACTGATATGGCAGGTGGCGTTGCGTCTATAAAGTTATATAAGTATGACAGTGATGGTAAATCTTCTCTAGAGAAAGTGGAGCCAAGAATTTTACTTTGTACAGATGATGCAGATGTTCTGAAAGGAACATTTGAGGAACTTGATTTTTCTTCTGTGATTAACTCTTATTACAAAAGTTATAGTGAGGTCATTTATATGCCTAAAGTAATCACAGAAAAGATAGAAATAAATGATATTGAGTTGAGAGACTTGGATATGACTGTTCCAATTTACTTGGCCCAATATGGTAGATATTATGCCATTATTTCCATTAAGGCAGAAGATACGGGAATATGTGAATGTAAATTGTTACAATTGGAGGTATAATTATGAAAGACAATACAAGTGAAAAAATATTGGAAATTCGGGTAAAGTATGATGATGCTATCCGTAAAATAGCAGAGTATCGTACGCAGTTGGATATACTTCGAAAAGTAGAACAAACTCTTAAGGAGGATTTGAAGAAAGGCCGTATGAGTAGGGAGGAATATAATATTAAATTAACCGAAAATAGAGTTGCTACCCAACAATATACAGATGCCATCCGTGTACTGAATAAACAAATTCAAAATGAACGTAAAGAGCAGACAGAGATGGAAGGAAGCCTTGTTAGGTTGCGGGCTGAGCTTTCCAATCTTACCGCTGCTTATGACAGATTAAGTCGTGTAGAGCGTGAGGGGGGCGAAGGCAAAGAGCTGCAAGATAAGATAAATGCCATTACCGATGAACTGAAAGGTGCGGAAGAAGAAACGCAGCGCTTTTATCGGAATGTGGGTAATTATAAAGATGCGATACTTCAGGCTACAGAAGCCCAAGTACCTTTTGTTTCCATATTGCGCAGTGGCGTTAGCGTCTTGCGAGGTACAAAGGAATTTGTTGGTGGTTTGAAGGATGAATTGGTTAAAATAACAGTCCAGTACAAAGCAGGAACGGTCACTGCGAATATGTTCTCTGGTGCTCAAAAAACAGCGGCTATAACAAGTAATTTGTTATCTGCAGCTTTAAAAGTGTTGAAACTTGCACTAATTTCCACTGGTATTGGGGCTACTGTTGTTTTGTTGGGTTCATTGGTCGCATGGTTGGCTAAAACGCAAAAAGGTACTGAATTTCTTTCTAATGTAATGTCCTCTTTTGGGGCAATTATTGATGTGATTATAGACCGGATTGCAAAGTTTGGTGGAGCTATTGCTAAATTCTTCTCTGGTGATTTTTCTGGTGCAGCAAAGGATATGAAGGATAGTTTTTCCGGTATTGGAAAAGAAATTTCAAATGATGCGAAACAAGCGTGGGCACTGAATGATGCATTGCAACAGTTAGAGAAATCGGAAACAATGCTTAATATGAAGCGTGCGGCAAGTCGCTCTGAGATTGAAAGATTGAAGCTCATTGCAGATGATACTACAAAAAGCCTGAAAGAGCGTACTGATGCGGCTACAAAAGCATACGATATGGAAAATAAACTTCAGCAGGAAAGCATTGATATTGGCCGAAAGAAATTGGCAAATCTTCTTGGGCAAATAGAACTTACTGGTGAAGCTAATAAATTGCTTGATGATATGGCACAAGGGGCAGTAACGGCTGATGAGGTTATTAGCCGATTGGGTATATCAGAAAGTACAGTGAAAGATTTAAAGGAATTCTCTCAAGTTTTTTCGGACGTAGCTCAAAAGGAAATGGAGAGCTATACCCGTAATAAGGAAACCCAGAATAAAATAAATGCGATGCGGAAAGAATCAGTAGATAAGGCTAAAGTTGTAAAAGAAAAAGAACTTTCAGAAATTCGTAAGGCTGAGGATGAAATGCTTAAGCTGGTTAAGGACAGTAGAGAGAAACAATCCATTGAGATAGAACGTCAGTTTTCTCGTCAAATAGAAGATTTGCGTGTTCGCTTGATTGAGGAACAAGACCTTACAACGAAAGCACGTGGAGCTATAAATAATCAGATTATTGCACTTGAACAGCAAAAAAATGATGCATTACAGCAATTATCGGAAGAACAACTGATGAAGGAGGTGGAGAACCGGCAGAAACTAATCTCTCTGCAACTTGAATCCGTAAAAGCTGGAAGTGAGCAGGAATACCAACTCAAAATACAGCAACTTGTTGTCCAACGTGACGTAGAACTTCGTCAGAAAGAGCTTACTGAACAGATGAAGCTTGCTGTCACGGAGAAGTACAATAAAGAGATTGATGATTTGTCCGTTCAACATGAGAATGATACAGCAAAGAAACAAGCTGATGCACTCAAACTTCGATTGGATAATGAATTGGCAGAAGCTAAATTGAATGGATATAGTGAACTTGAGCTTCTTCGTATGCAGGAACAGCAGAAGCTTGAACTGAAAGACAGCTTGAGACGGATGGAAGAGGAGAGTGATGCCGAATTCCGGGCCAGACAGCTTGCTGCAGACCAAGAATACTTGGATGCAAAGCAGGCGGTCATTGACAAGGAAGTGGAGATGCAGCAAAATAAAGGTGAATCCCTTTCTGTCTTGGCAGGGAATCTTTCTGATTTGTTGGAACAAGCGGCAGGAGATAACGAGAATATGGCCCAGTTGGCGAAAATACTGGCTATTGCGGAGGTTTCTATCGCACAAGGGGTAGCCATTGCCAAAGCCGTAGAAACAGCTACCCGCTCATCTGCAACATGGATTGACATGCTTGCTGCGATAGGTACTGTAGTGGCATCTGTAACTACTGTTATGGGAAAGGCTATGAAATCGGTGAAAAGTGCTAAATTTGCACAAGGAGGTAAAGTTGAAGGGCCAGGTTCCGGTACAAGCGATTCCATACCTGCTATGTTGTCCAACGGTGAAAGTGTAATGACGGCTGCTGCAACCTCGATGTTTGCTCCGTTATTGTCGGCTTTCAATCAGATAGGAGGAGGTATTCCCATTAATGTAACAGCTTCTTCCAATCAGGCGTTAGGAGAGGACATGCTGGCCAAAGCTGTTGCAAAAGGTATGATGATGGCGCCTGCTCCGGTGGTTTCTGTGGAAGAGTTTACCTCTGTTGCTAATAGGGTTAAGTACGTTGAAAATCTTGGTAGTATATGAAAGCATATGAACTATTGATATTGAATAAGAGTCTTCTTCAAATGATGGGGGATGCTTCGCTTGATGTCGGGGATGTGAAATATATTCCCGTGTATCAAGAATATGTCCGTCTGTCAAAGGAGGGACATAAAAAGACTTATATCATGCAATATTTATCCGATGAGTATAATATTGCGGAAAGGACAATTTATCGGATAATAGATAAGTTCTCAAGTAAGGTGGATGTTTAGGGGGGGCGGAATTATTCCGCTCTTTTTTTGTTTTGAAAAAGTTGCTGACAAAGCGTGTCAGTGGAATAGACTTCTTATTTTCTTCAAGCCGTATCATGTTTTCTACCTTTGTTACAAACAATTATGTGATATGGCTAAATTATACATTAACAAGGACATCGTAGCTGATAAGGATAAAATGGAAAATTGGTATTTGACCGGTGACGAGGGGCTTTCGTTTCCGGATATCCAATACTTCCTTTCATGGCTTGACCCGGCTGACCCTAAAATTGACATTGAAATCCATTCGTGCGGCGGTGATACGGTTGAGGGGTATGCTATTTATGATGCATTACGTGCGTCGGGCAAGGAAATATCTTGTACCGTTGTTGGACGATGTGCTTCTATGGCTACCATCATTTTGCTTTCTGCTCCACTTGAACGCAGAAAAGCTTATCCTCATGCAAAGTTTCTCATCCACAAACCATATTTGGCAAGATATGATGATTTATTGGACCTTGAAACAATAGAATCCATCAAATCAAGTCTGGAAGCGGAAAAGGATAAGATGATGGCTGTATATGTTGAACGGACAGGAGTTGAATCGACCATTTTGGAGGTCCAGATGAACAAGGAGGCATGGTTTGGCGGTGAGGTTGCAAAACAACTTGGATTTATATCTGGTGTTCTTATACCGACTACAGCAAAAGGAACTGATTATAAACTTAATAGTGAGAAAATGAACAAAGAGAAACAAGTAACGGTAAAGCAATCTATCATTGACAGACTGCTTGCGAAATGTGGCTACCAGAAGATAGAAGACATTCCGGTAGTATCTATGGAACTGACAGATGCCGAAGGTAATACACTGACGGTGGAACGTGAAGAAGGAGAACCGCAGGTGGGAGATGCGGCATCCCCCGATGGCGAGCATGTTATGCCCGATGGTAAGACTATCATTGTAACAGACGGAGTGATTACAGAAATCAAAGACCCGGAAGAAGCAAACGGTGACGAGGAGATTGAAGCTTTAAAGGCGCGCATTGAAGAACTTGAAGAGGAAAATGCGGCATTGAAAACCAATGCCCGTACAGTTGAGGACAATAAGATACTGAATGCTGTAAAGATGGCAGGAGGTGAGAATTGGCTAGCAAAACATTGTTCAACCTATAGAGTCTCTTTGCGTACCCAATCCTTCAAGAATACTGTTGAGACACAAGCAAGTGCAGAGGAGACACCTATTCAAAGAAAGTTGAGAGAGGAAAGGGAGAAGAGAACTAAAAAGTAAAGAAAGGAGAATTGAGTATGCCTATTTTAGATTTTTCAAAATTGACGCCAGACAATCAGGCGGTGAAGGATTTGAAAGACTTGATTGAACTGACAGTCTTTCAAAATGAGGATATGGAGCGTTTTATGACGTTCATGCCTAAAGTGACCAATGGCAAGAAAGTTGGCTTCATCGGTGAGATGGAGGATGTAGGTATCGCAGGTGCCGGATGTGACCCTGAATATCAAAAAGTGGCTATCGCTGCCGCCCAGAAAGTATGGGAAATTGGCGACTGGCAAGTTCCGTTGGAAATGTGCTATGAGGATTTGGAGAATACTATTGCAAAGTACTGCTTGAAGACCGGTACCAATATTGCGGACCTTACTTCTACTGAATATATGGATGGGATTGTCCTTCCAAAACTGACGGAAGCAATGATGAAAATGTTATGGCGCTTCACTTGGTTTGGAGACAAGGATGCCGCTAATATTGACGGTTCCGGTCAAATTACGGATGGATTGAATGTAGAATTGTTCAAGACATGTGACGGTTTCTTTAAACGCCTGTTTGCCATATGTGCAGAGAATTCCGGTCAGCATACCGTTATATCAGCCAACTCTGAAGCATCTTATGCTTTGCAGAAGTCCAAGATGAAAGAATTGGGGGCTGCTACATCTGTGTTTGACACGATGCTTGAAGATGCGGATAGCCGTATTTTCCAGAAGTCCGGACATGCAATTTTTGCTACAAAATCATTATGTGATTCTTTGTCACGTGATGTGAGGGAGAAATATAAGGTTATTATGCCTTGGACGGTCATTTTTGACGGCCTTGAAGTAGGAGAGTATGACGGCGTTACGGTCGTAAAATGTTCTATTTGGGATAGATTTATTCAAGCGTATCAGAACGATAAAACGAAACTGAACCTTCCTCACCGTGCGGTTCTATGTTCTCCGGACAATTTAATGTACGGTTGTGAAGGCGATAACCCGATATCTGACCTTGATATCTGGTTTGAAAGAAAACCCCGTAAGAATTATATCTATTCTACTGGTAAACTCGGTTCTATGATTGGCGAGGACAACTTGGTGCAAGTAGCATATTGACAAAAGGAGGTATTCTATGGGAGTATGTGATGATATTTTAAAGAAAGATATTGTTCCGTCGTGTGATGATCCAGTAGTACAAGGATTGGAGCAGGAAGGGGTAATAATGAATCGTGCGGATGTGGACTTTGCAGCCACAGTATTCAATTCTACAAAAAAGAATGTGATTGAAACGCTGGCTATGAAAACCGGGAAGAAGGCTTATAAGGTTGTTGTTCCTGGTAAAAATCCATTTACGGGTACAAAGACCTCATTAGTGGCTGGCACATATCGTAGTTCGTTTACCAATACTGTCGCGATTGTGATATTGGCAAACGACCCGGATGTATGCGCTGATGTTATTGACGGATTGGCTAACGGTACCTATGTTGTGGTGTTGGAGAATAAATATAAGGGTTTACAGAAAGAAGGAAACCCTGGTGATGCCGCTTTTCAGGTGTATGGTTACTACCAAGGGCTTACAGCTACAGCTATCGACAACGATAAGTATAGCGAGGATACTGAAGGTGGATGGGCTGTTACCTTGGAAGAGCAGAAAACGCCTAAATCTGCATTATTCTTGTTCAAGACGAGTTATGAAGCAACTAAGACTGCTGTCAACACTTTGACGGCTGAACCGGCAGCATAGGAGGGAATATGCTTGTCTTGGAGATGGTTGATAAGTTGAAGAGATTGGGGGATAAGGTCTCCCTTTCTTCTTCTGATAAATCAGACATTGAACTGATGTTTCATGAAGTTCTTGGTAGGACATTTACCAAGACCTCATGTGGTGATTGCTATCGTGACGCTGTGATTGAAATGTATTCGTACTTAAAAAGATATGGAAAAATGAAAGAAAAATCAAGTTATGCATTGAAAAATGGTGTATTGCTCCAAGTAGGCTTTGGAAGTAGTGAAATGTACACCAACAACAATCTTACTGACGAAGCGGCAGAAAGGTATCTTGCGGAAAATCCTAAAGGGATAGTCTTTTTTGCTTCAACGCCTTCCGATTGGGAGAAAAGGGTTGAAAGACGGATGAGTCCTGCTTTACCATTGGATGAAACTTTGGTTTCAGAATTGGTGAAAGCCTTTGAAGTGGAAGGTGCTACTTCTGAGATTGTGAGAGATGCGTTCAAGACTTATAAACTGAACGGGAAGAAAGTTACAGCTAAAGTATTGGATGCTCATATTAAAGAGGCTCAATCTGTAGTTGACTCTAAGCAGACTATAGAAGCCGTAGAAACGGTGAAATAAAGAATAACCTCACGGAACGATGAACGTAAATGAATTAAAGAAGAAGAGTAATAGGCGTGTTGACACGGGCTATTTACGTAATCTTGGCATCCAAAGCTACGGTGATGATAATTTATATCCCCAACATCTAAGAAATATCATCGCTGCGAGTTCAACGGGTAGCGAATGTGCAGAACGTTATGCCAATTTCATAGAGGGAAATGGGTTTCGTGAGGTTGCTTTTTCTGAATATGTGGTTAACCGCCGTGGAGATACGGCAGATGACATCCATGCTTTCGTCTGCAAGGATGTTGCTGATTACGATGGGATGGCGATACATGTTAATTATAATATGTTCGCAGATATAGTGGAAGTACAGCACATCCCCTTTGAAAATTGCCGTTTGTTGGAGGAGGATGAATCCGGATATATCGCAAAAATCGCAGTTCATCCGGATTGGACAGGAAAGAAAACCCGTCAGGGAAAAGCCATAAAGGTAATACCAGAAAATGTGGAGTTTATAGATGTATTTAATCCACGTAAGGAGGTGGTCTATGCGCAAATTCGGGCTGCCGGAGGGATTGAAAACTATAAGGGGCAGATACTATGGATTAGCAACACAGGGAAATTCGTGTATCCTATCGGAAGAGCTGACCGTGTGATTACGGAAATGAGTACGGATGAGGGATTAGCCAATGTGAAGTATCGTAATGTGCGTTGTAACTTCATGCCTTCCGGGATGATAATTACAAAGAAAGGTGCTTCTTCGGTACGTTTTGATGAAAACGGAAATCCTATAAAAGAGGATAGGACTAATGAAGATACTGGTTTTTCTGATACTATCGTGCAATTACAAGGAGACACCAATGCGACAAAGGTCTTAGAGGTAACCTTGGAATCTGATGAAGAAAAACCGGAGTTTGTGGATATTAGTCCTAAAAATTATGATAAGGAGTTTACCGTTACTGATGCCAGTGTGGTTGAACGTATTTATTCGGCTTTCGGGCAGGAGCCTTGGTATTGTATCCGGATTGGTAAGGTTGGTTTTTCTGGGGATATATTGGAAGATGCTTTTGAATACTATAACTCTATTGTGTCAAAGCAACAACGCATGATTGAACGGGCTTTTCAGAAAATTTTTGCGCATTGGTATGAACCTCTCAATCCTTCCAATGACTTTAGTGTACAACCTCTTAAATATATAAGAAATGCTGCGATGTCTAATAACAACAGATGAGGTCTATAAGTTGGCTCGTACGATGTCAATACACATCGATACGGAAAAGATAGAGGCATATATTCGGGAGTCGGAGAACATTGATTTGAAGTCAGCTTTGGGTGATGCTTTATTCTTAGATGTGAAAGAACATCCGGAAAATTATAGTGAGTTGCTTAATGGTAGTTCTTATACCATAGAATGTGGAGGCAAACGTTCCTTTGTAGGGCTGAAAACGACATTGGCATATTATACCTATGCTCGTATCGTGAAAAATGGAGATGGAAATGTCACCCGTTTTGGATTTGTCAATAAAGATAACGAATATTCATCGCGTTCTGATTTTAAGGAGAAACTTATGGCTTATAATGATGCTTTCTCTGTTGCTGATAGGTATATGAAAGAATGTGTTCGGTATTTGAATGATAATAAAAAAGACTTTCCGCTGTATAGGGGAAGTGGAGGGATTAATGCTAATCGTGTAACTTTTAGAGTACTTGGTGAATAATGCCTGATACACTTGACATATTAAGGAAACTTGCTCTACAGATAAGGAACGCCTCTTCTGAGGGAGAGAATACCGCAGAGAGGGTTGGACGGACATTTATTGGCATTCTTGAACTCATTCAACAAGGAATGAGCATCGAAGAATTATCAAAGGTGTTCCTTCGCAAAGACCAGGCTGACGGCACTCCTTTCCCCATAACCTTCGGAGATTGGGTCAAGTTCGGCGAGTTCATCAGCGGTATTTCCGGAGGGTGTATCGATAAGAATGGCATCCTTGAAATGGAAGAGGGCATTTTCCGCAAACGTGTGTTTTTTCCGGAGATTGCCTATAACCGTGTGACCTATTTCAAAGGCAGGATGTGTGCCTCTCCCGGAGGTGGATGTACGGTCAAGGAATGGAGCGATAATGGTGACGGTAGCTATACCATAACCCCTGACCTGACCGATGCCGACGGTCTGAGCCAGTTTGTCGATGACATTCTGACCACCTACTTCGTCACCAAGTCACCTGAAGGCAAGCTGCAGGGGTTCGAGGAGATGAAGTTCCGGGTGACTTCTGCCGATTACACTGCCAAGACATTCGTCATGACGCCGAAACCGGGTACCGACTGGAAGCCGGGGGATGCGATGGTACTCGCCCAAACGGGTAACTTCACGGATGAGGATAGGCAGACGTACATCCTGATTGATACGGTTAATGGCAACAACTGCATCACTTTCTTCGACCACGCCAATACTTGGGATGTCGAGCCTGCCCAGGAAGTCTCATGGATTGGCAAAAAGAAAGGTCGTACCGTGCATGGCATTCCGGCCGACAACTACTCGGCTGTTTTTCGCCACGTCATCATGTCCGGCAAGATATTCCAGGTGGATGACATCACCGGCGAGGCTTTCCGGGTACCGCTATTTAAAGGTACGTGGAAAAAGGGTGAGAAGTATGCCTATTATGATGAGGTGACGCATAACGGCAGCTCATGGATATGTGTCAATGAGAAAGGCACGTCTACAGAACCGGCAGACGGCAATGCCGACTGGCTGAAATATGCGGCCAAGGGAGAAAGCGGCAAGGGTATCAAGTCTACCGATGTGGAATACGCGATATCGGTGTCTAATGTCATTGCCCCGGTGGACGGTTGGCAGACTACCTCCCCTGAATGGGAAGCCGGCAAGTATATCTGGTCGCGGACGAAGATTGTCTATTCTGATGGCGAAGTCAAGTACACCCAAGCGGCTTGTATCAGTGGTGGGCGGGGGGCCGACGGCAAGGGCATCAAGTCCATTACCGAAGAATACTACCTTTCCTCTTCATCGGCCACCACAACCGGAGGCGAGTGGCAGACAGACTCTCCGGCGTGGAAAAACGGCTGGTATATCTGGACCCGGACAAGGATAGTCTTCACTGACGGAACTTTCACTGTCACGAACGCCATCTGTGTGACTGGCAGCAAGGGTGCAGACGGTACAAGCATTACCAATTGCGGTGAATGGGAAACCGGAAAGCATATACCTTACATGGGTATTACCAAGATGGCCGGACGTGTCTTTTTATGTGTCGCTCCTGATGGTACCGACAATCCTCCGATGTGGACTCAGACGACCAATGAGGGAAGACGCATCCTGCAGACGCAGAACGGCGGCAAGTCCTACGGTTATACCATTACCGGGGACTTGAACACGGCCGAGTATGAGCTGCTGGTGGAGAACGGCCAGGACGGGCGTGACGGTAGGGATTATGAGTGGATATTCAAGCATACGACAGAGAATATCGCTCCGGCAACCCCTGCCACCTCGCAGGTGGATGACTATGTTCCGTCCGGCTGGCACGATGACCCGATTGGTGTCAGCGAGAGCCTGCCATACGAGTGGGCTTGCTGCCGCACGAAGAAGGACGGTGTATGGAGCGCGTTCAGCCCGGCAGCCATCTGGGCCAAATGGGGCTTTGACGGCGAGTCGGCCATTGTAGCCGATTTCGACAACGAGATGGAAAGCATTGCCTTGACATATGAGGGGAAAACCGTTGCGCAGTCTGTGCTCAAAACGACCGTCGGCATGTGGTATGGTACGAAGAAACTACAGCTCAAGTCCATCTCATGCGTGACGCCTGCCGGTGTCACGGAAAGCTACAATGTCAATACGGGTGTGATAGCGTTTACCGTGGCTTCCGGCATTTCGATGCCTGCACGTTCAGAGGTCAGGATAACCGTTACGGCTACAGTACAGGATACGGATATAAGCCGTGAGCTGGTGTTCACTGTTACCGGGGTGCGTGCCGGTAATCCGGGCAGTGATGCGGTACTCTATAGGCTGGTGCCTTCCGTTTCTTCAGTCAGCAAACGGAAGGACGGCACTTATAGTGTAGCCGGGGTGTCATGTACACGTACCAAGTCTGTAGGCGGTAGCACTTCCATCACGACGGATGGCGTACTGAAATACAGTAAGGACGGAGGCGCAGAGGTCGAGATACAGAACGGCACGTCCATCTCTCCGAAGAACTTCACGACGCAGTTACAATTTGTCTATTATGTGGGTGGGCAGGTCGTGGACCGGGAAACTATACCCATGGTCGTGGATGGTAACGACGGTAATCCAGGAAAACCTGGCGGTGACGGCGAATCCGTCAAGGCTGGCGGTGAGTGGCGCACAGCTAATACTCCATTCAAAAAGCTCACCATCTGCACGATGGGTGGCCGGTCATGGCTCTCCAAGGTTGATACATCGAATCCACCTCTATGGACAGTCAATGACAGTCAGGATAGGCGCATCCTACAGACACAGAACGGTGGAAAGAGCTACGGCTATATTCCTACCGGAGAAGTGAACACGGCCGAATGGGAGCAGCTTACCCAGGATGGCGGCATGGTATATCTCATCAGTACATGCAGCAATATACGGGTGAGCAGTGCCGGGTCTTTGGTGCCTTCAGCTTTTCGGGTCTATGCCAAGCGGACGCTCGGCAGCGCCACATTGACTTATCCGGACGGATATCTGGCCGCACGGGGGTACAGCAACGGGATATGGAGCGCCATCGCAGGGCCTTCGAGGGCTTCCGAGATTACGGTCAACGCTTCTGCAGGGTATTCAACTTTCTCTGTCCGCTGTTACCAGAGCCAGGCTGACGCTTCGGCATGGAATGACAGTTTCATTGCGGAGATGTCCGTGGGTGTCAGCTATGACGGTTCAAGCGGACGGGATGCCAGTGAGCCGCGTCCGAGAGGTTTTTTCGCCAAGGGCAACACATATGTCTGGAATGAAGATTACCATGACATCGTACTGGCCACATTCAACAATCGCACCATTCCGTTTCGGGTACGGGCTTACGGTACGTCGGTCACTGTCGCACCTACCTCGATAGACGGTGATGCGAATTGGGAGGCGGCACAGCAGTTTATGTTTGTAGCTATGGATATGGCTTTAATAAGAAAGATACGTGCCGATGAAATCCTTGTGGATGATTTGGTGGTACAGAACGTATTGGCAAGGGATAAGAATGGAAATGTCACTTGTAACATTGATGGTGAGACTGGAGAAGTCAATGTTCAAGGAAAAATTACAGCGACAGCGGCATTCATAAAGATACATGGGTTTAGTTCCAATGAAGGCTACTTTTACCTGAACCCCAATTTTGGTTCGGATTTTGGCAATGGGCGTCCCAGTAGAATAGGCCAAAGTGAATACATGCTTCCCAGCTCTGCCCAATGTGTGGGTATGAAAATATCCTTGATCATATATAATAATTCTTCAGGGAGCACATATGGCTATGTGTCAGTTGTGACATCGGACGGATTTAATGATATGGAGTTGGTTGACGGTCAATACCATTATTGCAATAAAGCTCATATCACAGAGCCTGGTGTTTATGAATTCATATCATTGGGAGGAGTCTGGATTTCAACCAATAAAAATGGCATTTCGTATTCGTATGCTGATTTGGGTGACCATGATTACGAAAACCCGGTTAATTAACAAACTAATATAAATGGAAAGATGTATGAAAGTTTTTTATGAAAGCAAGTTAGCGAAATGGCTGCTGTGGCAGGGTTACAACACCATCACATTGGGATGTTTCGTCTTCACCAAGAAAAGCAAGGAGGAGATGAAGCAGAGTACACTTAACCATGAGGCGATTCATGTGCGCCAATGGGAGGAATGCATGATTGCATCCGCTGTGCTGCTGACGGTAATCATGCTGTTTACCGGATTCAACTTATGGGTATATCTGCTATGCCCGTTGTGGTTCTACCTCCAGTATGGTGTGGAGTACGCAATATCCTACATGTATCACTTATGCCGTAACCGGTGTTGGATAAATGTAGGTGATAAGGCTTACGGAAATTCCGCGTTTGAAATGGAAGCGGAAGCCAACGAAGAGGTAGACGGTTATCTTGATGTGAGAACTCCTTTTGAGTTCTTCAGATATTACGGAAAAATTTGATTTATAATTTACAAAACGAGTTAATTATTAAAATGTTAAATCGGGTAATATTTCCATCCGGAAATTATGCCCCTTAAATGTATTAAGTATGGCAGAAGATATTAAGGAAAATGCGATGAGTGGTGGAACTCCGGCACGGCTGCGTAGACTGGCGGCAAACGGCAACAGTATATCACCGACAATTCAAGAGGTGGCAGAAACTTTCGGTAAAGGATATGCTGCAGATTTGAATAACGAAACAGATTATGGAATTTCTGGCATGTTTAACGCTGATACTATTAATCATCCACCCATTTCATCAGATATTATTTTTGGCATATACTCAAATCATAGAGCAAAATATATAACAGGAGGAGTGTTTTTGTATCAAATAGCTGTCCCAGAAAATATGATAGGAATGTATGTAAGACGATGCTGGAATGGGAATTGGAGCGAATGGAAGTCAGTAACTCTTACTTAAAACTGTGGAATTATTCCACAATACCGTGGAGCACTCCACAATATTCCACAGTATTGTTAAAAGAGGATTTTGCCTTATATTAATGAAAATGAATGCAATATTGTTGCGCAATCATTCTGGTATCAATTTTGTACTATGGTTTATGTCTTAAAAGTTATCAGTAACTTGTAGTTGTTATGGTTAGGCAATAGGTATTAGTTGCATTAAGGTTTAAAGACATTTTGTTCATATTGATTTTCATTCGGAAACTCTCTTTGTTTGGCATTGCATCCCGGTCTGTGAAGTATCGGGATGTTTTTACTTAGATGGTTGCTGTTTCCGACTAAATACTGTAACTTTGTATAGTTAGCCGATATACTACTTAACTAATACTATTTTATTCTTTGGAATAATGAAAGTATTCTCGGTCTGTGAAGATCGGATGCTTTTGGTGGGTAATGCCGCCAATTATTCCAGTTAAGTGTTTAGGTTTTATGCAGTCTACCCCATGAATGGACTGCATTGACAAGAAGTATTCTGCCCGTTCTGACCGAGATGGCCGGAACGGGCATAACCAGAATGAAAATCCACATGGCTTGCAGAACCACTATCATAAGGTACCAATCCTTTTTAAAACTATGTATGTTTCAGTGCTTCTGTTGTTTTTGATAAAAAAGCTACCATTTGTCGTTTTTCGACCGAAAGCAACACCTTTAGTCCCATCTGTATAATCACAGTAAAAATTTGAACCTGCATCTGACACAAAACCTTTTGAATAGGAACCAAAAGCAAATATAGCAGTTGCTGCATTGTTGGGGGATGCAAGCAAATACATACCGTACCCCAAGTCGCCAAGGTCTTTTTCCTCTTTTGCCGCCAATGTAAAGCTATAGGTATATATTCCCATTGCGTTCATTACCTCTTCCAATGTTGGTGATATACTGTTGCCGTTTTTATCCAGTCCACGTAATCTTGTAGGTGTTCCACCACTCATCGCATTCTCTCTAATATCTTGCTTATCTGCCATATTCTTACATTTAAGGGGCAAGAGATAAGGCAAAGAAGTGAAAGGGTAAATAAAGCGTTCTGATTAAGTAAATGTTATAGACTTCCAATCTCCCCAACTAACACCTATATCTGGAGATTTCCTTTGTTTTATACCATCACCATATAAATATAACTGAATAATATAGTTAGAAGCTTTAAATACCACCAAAATACCATATCCTGCGTAAGGAATATTAGGAATTGCGCTACTATTAACTGTATAGTAGCCAGCATCAAGAGAATTATTTGCATCTTGAACTATACCTCTATATTGAAACAGTGCACTCAACAAATTACCGGGAGCGATAAGTGCACTATCCTTGCCCTTTAGTCCTCTCAGATAATCCACTGTATTGGTTATAGTCATCTGGTCTTCTCTAATATCTTGTTCTGCCATAACTATTGCATATTTAAGGGGCGAATCCTCCGGATTATGAAAACTTTATGTTCGATGCTTTATTAATTGCATATAAATTCTTACTTTTAAAGGAGAAAAACAGAATCCTATGAATTACGGTTACATCAGAGTGAGCAGTGAGAAACAGACCGTTGAAAACCAACGGTACGAGATAACTGAATACTGCAAGCGCAAGGGGCTCATTATAGATAAGTGGATTGAAGAGAGTGTGTCTGGTGCCAGGCATCCCAATGTACGGAAATTAGGCAAGATACTGAATACGATAGACAAAGGCGATACCATATATGTTACGGAACTTTCAAGGCTTGGACGCTGTGCGTATATGGTTATAGCTATCATATCTCATTGTCTGATTGCCAAAGCCAATATTGTAGAAATCCGTGATGACAAGCTTATTAAAGATGATTCAGATTCTGTGCAAGATACGTTTTTAAAGGTCTTATTTGCTCAAAGGGAGCGAGAAGATATATCAAGGAGAACCAAAGCCGGACTTGCCAGGCGGGTAGCCATGGGGATGAAGCTTGGGCGAAAACCAGGTGTTCAGAATTCCCATTATAAATTGACTGGAAAGGAACGGCTAATAAAAAAGATGTTTGAATACGGATATTCCAAAGCTGCCATTTGTAGAAGGCTGCAATGTAATCCGATAACTTTGGATAGGCATCTTATAAGGATGTGCTATTTTCTACCTTGTAATTGAGTTTTATATCTTTGCGTGAAAAATGATTTACGCGTATATTAGAGTCAGTACAGATAAACAAACAGTTGAGAATCAGAAATTTGAGATAGGGAGGTTTTGTAAGATAAGAGAACTGCAAATAGACAAATGGGTGTCGGAAACCATATCCGGTACCAAGTCTGCAAAAGAACGGAAGCTTGGCACCTTACTAAAGAAGCTCAAGAAGGGCGATACCCTTATTTGCTCTGAAATTAGTCGTCTTGGGCGTCGTCTGATGGAAGTGATGAGCATTCTAAACACTCTCATGCAAAAAAAAATCACTGTTCTGACTGTAAAGGAGAAGTATGAGTTGGGTAACAATATACAGTCTCAGATACTTGCCTTCGCTTTTGGTCTGTCAGCTCAGATTGAGCGTGATTTGATTTCGCAACGGACCAAAGAAGGTCTTGCCAGGCGTGTTGCCGAAGGACAGAAATTAGGGCGGCATAAGGGTGGGCATAACTCGCATTACAAGCTGACGGGCAAAGAAGGATTGATTAAAACTATGCTTGAATACGGATATTCTAAAGCTGCCATTTGTAGAAAATTGAAATGCAATCCTAAAACATTGGATGACCATTTAAAAAGGATGCAATAAGTAATCGGATTTCAAA